>Ga0315282_10000103_pt1 | contig 161999 bp, 140 predicted proteins | sample YL17G07_20_MG_FD_203693 | JGI IMG/M metagenome (GOLD analysis project Ga0315282, IMG submission 203693) | Sediment microbial communities from Yellowstone Lake, YNP, Wyoming, USA - YL17G07_20 | ecosystem: Environmental > Aquatic > Freshwater > Lake > Sediment | place: USA: Wyoming | collected... | reverse complement strand
GCGACGCGATTCTCGACGCGGCTCAAGCCGACGCGAAGTACGGATTTGAGAAGACTGTGGCTGCCGTGCGGCGAAGGATCGCTGAATCGGGAGGCTCAGGTCCTGGCCCCTAGCCTCCCATAGCCGTCGGACGCTCATATGCCCTGGGCATCTCGTCCGGAAGCATATGGAAAACCGGGCAATATCCCGTCAAGGACACGGAGTCTCGCCTGGGGCAATACTGGATGCAGTCAAGAACCCTGTGAAGGTTGTCCGGCAGGCCGACGGGTCAGTCCAATACATTGGCAAATCTGCTAAGGTCGTGCTGAACAAGAAGGGCCAAGTAATCACAGTCATTGCCAAGACCAAAAAAGCTTACAGGATCAAACGGTAAGGACGAAGGTGGTCACTATGCGTCACAAAGAGATGATCCAAGTTCTGCGCGAAGTTGTGGCAAAGCGCCGTCCAGAGCTAGTCCCTCTGGCAGACAGGGTCGGCGTAGAGGTCTTGACTGAAGAACAACTTGATGCGCTTAGTGATGTGGTGCTTCAGGAGTTCCTTGGGGAGGGATTGCAGGAGGATGATGAGCCTAATGCTTATGGCATTAGACTCGATGATCTCCTGGGCTGGTTGGTACCAGAACACTGTAACCCTTAATTCTGCTGGTGCATGGTCAGGTCGGGCAGCAGAAATCCTGCTGCCCGACCTGACCATGCACCAGGTGGGCAAGACAAATAAAATATACGGGTATCCCGTAAATTGAGTTGCCGAAGCAGATTCATGACAAGATCAGCGCTTTTTACTCGTCGAAAAGCGAGGGACTGACTGGAAAGGGCTATAATGGCGACAAGCTGTTCTACAAAGCAGCAACGAATGAGTTTGGGGTTTTGGCGAAAGACGGGCGCACAATGCCGACGTTTTTCAAGCCAAGAGAGGGGATGAGGTATTGGCTGAGACAGACCAGGTAAGCATTTTGGGAAACCTATCCAAGGACGATAGAGCTCGCTTGGATGCATTGTTATGCGAAATGTCAAACGCGGCTGGGTTCAAGCAGACCTTAGATAGGCTGCTCTCTGGATGGCGTGACTTTGTCCTGCAGGTGGAGCGTAAGTATGATGATTCCATCTACGAGTACCTGAACGATCTAAGCGTGCGAGACTCGTTGGCTCGCCTAGTGCAAACACTTTCGCACGAGGGACGTGACGTACTAACAAAAGTCATTCAGCCACTGGATGAGAGATTTATCGCTGCAACGAATGAGACCAGTCAGCCACTCGTCAAGCTTAGTGACGGAGAGAGCTTGGCTTGGTGGTACTATAGAGTTCCAGCCAACCCTGGCAAGGAATTACTCGACGATCTGCAGAGCGAGCGTCTACTCTAGTAGGCACAGTGAATCTCTCGTACTGCTCTTGGCAAGAGAGAGGGATGGCAGCAGAGACGTAAAGACGCACGTCAAGCCTGAGTCGCTGACGACAGTTTTCTCCTTGATGAAGGAGCGCCGCGACAACTGGTGGAGCTTAGCCAAATCCTGGCTGAGATTGCGACTACTACCGGCAACGGAAGAAGCGTTGAACTGGCTGGCTCAGCGATAGCTGGGTCAGGCCCGACTTGTTTGATGAGACGGTTCTGAGATAAAGAAGCCGTAGAGCGCAAAGGGGCAGTGAGATCCAGGCCGGAACCCACTGCCCCTATCTTTCCAATTCAGCAGTCCTCGAAATCGTCTGTATGGCCTTGTCTCGCGCTGAATCAGCGAGTCTGGCCGATTTCGAGATCAGGCGAAAAGCGGCGACGGCAATCTCTGCAGATTGAGCGATGATTGGCAATGGTATAATGTGGCGGTGGGTGCATTCGAGATATGGGATTCGGCCGGCCAGACGGAGTGTCCGGTGCACCTACAGAAAGGAATTGCACCTATGGTGGCAGAACACTTGACTTGGTGAGAGGAGAACCATACTATGCTCAAGCATACCTTTGGCCTCGCATTCCTTCTTAGCATGGCTGCCTGTGCCAGCGCCCAAACACAGGGCAGCATCGGAACTACCGGGACCGGCAGCACGACACAACCTACCGTTATCGCAGTGGCTTCCGACGTCCCGCCGCCTCCGTGGGCGGATGGCGTTGCGGCCACTGACGCCGTCCCCGCCGGTCGGTATGGGCCGTCTGCCGCAAGCACGGTCTACCTCGGCTCTGGTGTTTATCAGAACAACCCGGAGCGCGACATCTCTGCGACCAATATAACCGGCCCGGATGCAGAATTTGTGCGTCTCTATCGCACCTCACTGGTTGCGGTCGGCTATGCTTCACCTGGCCTGTCTCCAGGCTGGTCGCACAACTACGACACCAGAATCACGGCATCATCCGAGGCCGGCTGGGGGAAACTCACGCTAATCTGGTACAACGGTGCGAAGGAGGAGTTGATACCGGTACTGAAGGACGGCTCCCCAACCGGGGAAATGAAGCCGACCGGCGCGCCATATATCGCCACCGGCCAGCCAACGACGTCTCCTGGCCGTTGGAATTGGTTCATGCTCAGCTTCACGCATCGGGACAGATGGATATTCTCCCCGGATACGAATAACCCCAACGTCTATCGTCTGAGGAGAATCACTGCGACCACAGGCGACCCCATCGATATTGCCTATGATGCCGCAGGTCGAATATCGAAAGTAACTCAGAGTGATGGCAAGCTACTGCTCGGGCTTGCCTACGATGCGAATCGCTACCTTTCTACCGCGACCACATACGATCAGGCGGGCAAGCCCGTAACTCAAGTGAGATACGCCTTTGGCCCCGTTGGGGGCATAACCTGCCTTATTGCGGTATCCCAGGTCAATCGTCCTGAAGTTGTGCGCTGGGCATACGGGTATACAGCCATCGGCGGACGACCATTCATGAACTCGGTCGGCGTGCCGAATCCGTCAGGTAAGGCCGAATTGAGCGTGGCGTACATTAACTACGATCCTAATGGGCGTGTCACTTCTATGGTGGACGCGAATAGGAACCAGCGACGCTACACCTATGGCGGCGGCGGGACAAAGGTAGAGGTCAGGGACCCTTCTGGGAAAGTGGATGACACCTGGGTCCAAAAGGTCGGTAGGTAGAAGTACCCCCGAATCCGCCCCCTACTCTCGCTGCTGGAGCGCAAGTCTGGACGATGATCTTCATATCCTCCGGACACGCATTCCGTCCCGAAGCATATGGAACTGCCCGGCCGGACGGCACCATCACGAGAACGGTGTGCACTGTCACTCAACAACCGGCCCGATCAAATGGACCCGGGCCGCAGCGCTTGCTACGCCTACGCGGCGCGGCCTTGACAAGCGGGCATTCTCATGGTACGTTGCGCTTCGAGTGTGCCACACTGAGGAAGGAGGTGGATATACGTGAAGTACTCGTGTTTGGTCGTCGCGCTTCTGCTAGCGCTCTGTCTGGCCACGCCGACGCTCGCGCAGGGGGGCGCGACCGTCCTCTGTCAGGGCAACATCTGCGGAGGGGGTGGTATTCGTAACTACCAGTACGATGTCACCGGCACTGGGGGTCTGATGATACACCAGTTCCACGTCGGCACCTGCGATCCCAACATCGCCGACTACACGAACATCATCGGCCCTGCCGGTTGGTCGTTCGGAATTGCCAACATCCTCGAAGACCACCGCGACGCATTTACCCCGCACGGCGGCTTCTCCGCACCCGATGGTAGGTGCCTTCGGTGCGCGGTCTGGACGGAGCCGGAGAACGGAGCCGGAGTGCAGAACGCGCTATTCGGCTTCGACAATCCGAATCACGCGCACGATGTCGGCTGGTTCCTCAACAGCGGGCTGCCGGTGGAGAATTGGAACGCGGCGGTAGGCATGGGAGCCGGACCGGTCCATGGCCCGGTCCCCGAACCGTCCTCGATTCTCGCCCTGTGCTCCGGCCTGATCGCCCTGGCCGGTTTGAAGCTCAGAAAGCGCGCCTGAAGCAATTGACCAAATGGGGAGCCTGGAAGCGGGCTCCCCAACCCCTATGCCTCTAGCCCGGCCCCGCTCTTTACGCCTTGTGCATGGGCAGCTTCCAGGGCTTGCGGTATTCGCGCTTGTAGGATTGCACTTGCATCGCCTTGTCGTCGCCCGTGACCACGCCCCGCGCGCCGTCCCACTTGACGCTCTTGCCGTGGAGATAGGCAAGGTTCGCCAGGTGACACATGGTGGTCGTGTAGTGCATGCTTTCGAGGTCGGAGCGCGGTTTCTGTCGGCTCTTGACGCAGTCGAGGAAGTTGCGGCTGTGGCTTCCGCCGGCCGGCTCGTTCGACGGCCCTTCGACGCTGCCCTTCGGATGCCACTGGAACCCGCCGCGGTCAACGGTCAGAGTCCCATGCTCGCCGATGAACTCCGACCCGTGGTGCCCGCCGCCGTCCAGGCCCGGCTCACCCACGTGGGCCTCCCACTGGAATACGAAGCTCGGGAACCTGAAGATCGCGATCTGAGTGTCGGGGGTGGTTCGATCGTCCTCTTCGCCGCAGATGAGCTTTCCGCCGTAGGAAGCGACTTCCAGCGGATGCCACTGGTCCATCCCGAGGAGGATGATATCGATCATGTGCGCGCCCCAGTCGCCTGTCAGGCCGGCTGCGTAGTCGAAGAACCATCGGAAGTTGCCGTGGCAGGCATTCGGGCGGTACTGGACCTTGGGCGCGGGGCCGAGCCAGAAGTCCCAGTCCAGCTCCGGCGGCGGGGCGGTTGGCTTCTCTCTGCCGACTCCTGCACTGCCGCAGGTCCACGCGCGGCAGACGGCGATCTTCCCCATCTTGCCCGAGCGGACGAAGTCGATACAGTTGATGAAGTGTCCGACGCTGCGCTGCCAAGTGCCGACCTGCACTACCCGGTTGAAGTGCTTGGCCGCAGCCACCATCGCCTGACCCTCGACTATGTCGTGGCTGATCGGCTTCTCGACATAAACGTCCCTCCCCGTCTCGCATGCATGGATCGTCGGCAGAGCGTGCCAGTGGTCGGGTGTCCCTACGATAACCGCATCTATCTCCTTCATCTCAAGGAGCTTGCGGAAGTCCTTGAACTTCTTCGGCGCCTTACCCGACCGGCTCTCCACCCTACCCGCGGCGCCATCAAGATGCCTGGAATCGACGTCGCACACGGCGACCATCTCGACATCTGGATGGCCCATAAACTCGTTGATAAGCCCAGAGCCCATCCCGCCGCAGCCGATCGCGCCCATGACGATCTTCTCGTTCGCGGAAACGGCATTGTCCTGCGCATACGCGGGCGTCGCAAGGGCGTCCGCGACAAGCGCGCCAAGCCCAACGCCGAGCGCGGCCCTGCCGCTTGTCTCTAGAAACTCTCGCCTGTTCATCCGGCTGGACATTGGTTAAGCTGCCCCTCCTGTACCACTAACGCTGTGAGCCGCGAGCGGCCGTCTCCAGCTCTGCCGCTCGCGCTACTTGCTACTTCCAGCCGGAGCGGCTGCTATTCCTCCCGCTTTTGACAGAGCCGGGGGAAAGCCTGCTGCTGGCACGGATCTTGCACCCACGTCCGACCGGGGGGATCGTTCAATGCGCCGGGCGCTGCTCCTTATAGTCCTTCTGACGCCTCTTGCAGCCAGCGCGACCGCCGACACGGCTTACTGGCAGTTCAACTGGAAAGCCGCCGGGATCCTCGGAAGCCCCCAGCTTGAGATCGGCACGCTTGCGGGCGCGAAGGACGGCTACGACCCCGGAACCGACAACCTCTACCCCGGGTGAACCGTGTGCAGCCTACCCGTGGGGTATCTCATCTACCATAAGCAGGAAAGCGGCTGGCTCGGTGCCACAGGCTTCTATCGGAGCGACTACCAGGCGCCGCTTGCTCCAGGCGAGACCAAGACCTGGCCTAACATCCGCGTTTGGGTCAACCCCGGCAAATGGGATTTTACGAACAACCCGAGCGTCATGATAACCGTAAGCACGCCGAGCGGGTCGCCGCTCATGGCTCCACCCGAGTGGAGTTACAGGCTCTACCTCGACTACGTGCCTTCGTCGGTGAGCTACGATGGCCCGTGGGAGTGGGAGATAGACCCGACGAAAGACAACCTGATCGTGCTGCCGGCTTTCGCCAGCGCGACGGGCACCGACGGCTACAAGCTCCGCTTCACGGCTGCCGGGGTTCCCGAGCCGGCCGGGTTGCTCGTTCTTGCCGGCGCGCTCGGCTTCGTCGGCGCCATCCGCAGGCGCAGATAGCTCCCGCCGGGTTTGTGCAAGCTAAGAAGGGCCTGTCCTCGCGTTGAGGACAGGCCCTTTGCGTCCGTAACTCGCGGTTCCGCTACTCCCCCGCGGCCCCCCGGCCTCTGAGGAACAGCTTGATCTTCTCGAAGAGCGTGGAGAACCAGCCGGGGCCGGAACCCTCGTCCGGTAGTATCTCTTCGGCGAGCAGCACTTCGTTCAGGCCGCCGTAGCGCTCCTGGAACTCCCTTATCGCTTCTCTCACAACCTCCGGGTCGCGGTGGAACGCGCCGTACCAGCCGCAGACGAAGCACTCACTGTTCGCCGCCCGGTTAAGCGCGCCGCAGAGATCGCAAACCTTGAAATCCTCTTCGGAAAACTGCGTCTGCCCGCCGCTTCTCTCTTCCCGGAACATTGTAACCGTCCTCCGTCTTCGCGGGCCTCCCACACAAACGACAAAAGGTGCACCCTACCCCATGGATAATATTACCGGCGGGAACTCGAACCAAACGCGCGGCTGCAGGCAGCCGCAGCAACCTACCCGGCCCTCTCCAGCTTCGCATAGCCCACGACCAGCTTCTTCAGGCCATGTCCGTCGAACGCGACGGTGACCTCCTCATCGTCGCCCTCGCCCTTGGAGCTGAGCACGATCCCTCTGCCGAACTGCTCGTGGATGACCTTGTCTCCAGGCCGGAAGGTCGAGGTGGAAGGGGTCCTGCGCGGCTCGATGGCGGATTTCCAGGCGGTGCTCGACCCTCCGATGGGCCGCTGCGCAAGGAGATGCTCGGGCACTTCCCTCAGGAACCTGGACCTCGCCCGCCTCTGGGTCTGCCCCATGAAAGTCCTGAGGTGAGCGTGAGAGAGATGCAGGTCCTCCTTGGCGCGGGTCATACCGACGTAGCAGAGCCGCCGCTCTTCTTCAAGCTCGTCGCGATCGTCCATGGACCTCCGGTGAGGGAATAGGCCCTCCTCCATCCCGACGATGAAGACGATCGGGAACTCCAGCCCTTTGGCCGAATGCAGCGTCATCAGGGTGACCGCGTTTCCCTTTTCGTCGTAAGTGTCGATGTCGGAGATCAGAGCGACCTGCTCGAGAAATGCTCGGAGCGAACGGTCTTCAGCGGACCGGTCGAACTCCTCCGTGACGGAGAGCAGCTCCCTCACGTTCTCGATGCGCGACTCGGCGTCCATGCTTCGGTCGGCCGCCAGGTACCTCAGGTAACCCGAGACCTCCAGCGCTTCGTCCAGGAGACGCTTCACTGGAAACGAGTCGCGCTTGGAGTGCAGGAACTCGACGAGAGCCACGAAGGTCTTGATCTCGCGCCGGGTCTTCTTCTGGATGTCGGGGATCTCGTCGGCGCGCTGGAGCGCGGCCCAGAGCGCGATGTCCTGGTCAGCGGCGAACTGCTCGATGCGGGAGAGCGTCGTCGGGCCGACGCCGCGCGGCGGCGAGTTGATCACCCGCTTGAGGCTCACGGTTTCGTAGGGGTTGGCAGCCAGGCGGAGGTAGGCGAGCGTGTCCTTGATCTCCCTTCGCTCGTAGAACCTGAGCGCGCCGACGAGGACGTGAGGCACGCGGAACGACAGGAGCACCTCCTCGAACACGCGGGACTGCGCGTTCATCCGGTAGAGGATGACGAAGTCCGAGTAGCGCCGCCCTTCGGCGGCCACATTGTTCAGGATGACGTTGGCGATATGGATCGCCTCCTCCTGCTCGTTGGCGGCCTCGTAGATATCGATCGCGCGTCCGTGGGCGTTGTCAGTCCAGAGCTCCTTATCTCGTCTTGAGAGGTTACGGCTGACAAGCTCGTGGGCGGCTTCGAGGATCGTCTTGGTGGACCTGTAGTTCTGCTCGAGCTTGAATATCTTTGCCTCGGGATAGTCGATATCGAACTGAAGGATGAGGCCGACGTCGGCGCCGCGCCAGCGGTAGATGCTCTGGTCATCGTCGCCCACGCAGCAGATATTGCGGTACTTGGCGGCAAGCAGCTTGATGAAGCTGTACTGGGCGTAGTTGATGTCCTGGTACTCGTCCACGAGGATGTAACGGAACCGGTCCTGGTAGCGATCGAGCACGTCCGGGCGCTGTCTGAACAGGCGCACGGTCCAGAGAATGAGGTCGTCGAAGTCGAGAGCGGAATTGTCGCGGAGCATCTTCTCGTACTGCTCGTAGATCCGGCTGACCGTGCGGTCGGTCTGGCCGGCCGCCCTGTCCGCGAACTCCTGGGGCGAAAGGAGCTTCTCTTTGGCTGAGGAGATGGCCGAGAGCACCGCCCTGGCCTGGTACTTATCGTCCCGCAGGCCCAGGTCTTCGACAGACTCGGAAACGAGAGACACCTGATCCGCGTCGTCGAAAATGACGAAGTCGCGCGGCAGCCCGACGGCGTCGCCGTGAGCGCGCAGGATTCGCGCGCAGGTCGAGTGGAACGTGCCGGCCCAGATCTGGCGCGAGACATCGCCGACCAGGCGAGCGATCCGCTCCTTCATCTCGTTCGCCGCCTTGTTCGTGAACGTGACGGCGAGGATGTTCGAGGGGGAGACGCTGAGCTCGGAGAGCAGATAGGCGATCCGGTAGGTCAGGACGCGCGTTTTGCCGCTTCCCGCTCCCGCAACCACGAGCGTCGGCCCTTCAGTATGCCGGACCGCTTCTCTCTGCGCTGGGTTAAGCTCGTCGAGGATCTTCTCCGCTGCCATAAGACACGAAAAACGTGCGAAATCGCTCGATTCCGCACGCACTCTGCACTCATATTATAGCGCAAAGGGCAGCTCGTGACCAGCAGAGACTTAGAGCTGTCAGGCCCACATTCAGAGCAACCAGACTCTCTGAATCACGAAAGCGCGAAAGGTTAGGAGGACACGAAAGGGAAAGGCGAGACCTGCGGTGACTTTCCAGGTTCGGGATGACAGGCGACCCCACGTGCTGGCCGGCCGCTGCCGGGGAGTGGCGGCGCCCCGGCAGCGGCCTTGGGCGAGGACTACTTCCTCCGGCGGAGAAGCACTCCCCCGAAGCCGAGCGCCAGTATCACAAGCGATGCCGGCTCCGGGACGGTCGGAACCCTCGGAGCGGTGCTTGGCGGGGTCGGCGGAGACCAAGTCCAGCCATCCCAAGCGCCGTCCGAGAGCGCGCGGTCGCTGGCCCCGGTCCAGGACGAAGCCCAGTCCTCTCCGTTCGTGGCCGTCCAGTACTCCCACCAGTAGCTCGCGAGCGGCTGGGAGATGTCGAACTCGTGGGAGTATCCGCGGTAGGAGATGCGGTCTATCGAGTACCCCCAGCCCCAGTCGGTGTAGGCTGTGTCGAGATCGGTATTGTCCGCAATCGTCTTCAGCATATCGAAGCCGCTCTTTGGGCCGTCGAACTTGTAGCCAAAGGCGAAATAGGCTTCGCCGAAGTCGATCACGCAGACAGCCTCGCTGCTGCCCTCGCCAACCCACGTTTCCGTTAGCACCTTGTCGAACGTCAGGGTGCTTGCTCCGGTGCGCCCCAGCAATGCCGCAGCAAGCGCGGCGGCCGTTATGGCCAGTTTCCAGTTTCTGCTCATCTCTTCTCCTTTCTCCTCTACGGGCTGTCGCCCGGTAATCCAGTGTTATTCATCCAGCCGCTGAGCCGGAACCAGTGGAGCTATTCGGGATACGTCTTGATATCGTCACCGCGCCTTACTCGGACGACGGGGATCGATCCGTTGCTCCCATCCCTAGAGCTGATGCCCGTCACGGAGACGTAAGCGTCACGGCCCGGGAGCATATCGGCCTCCGGCACGGCGCACTGCAGAGCCCAGCCCGAGCCGTCGTCCACGACGAACCGGCACCTGGCGGAGTCCACCGAACGGACCCTTCCCCAGGTGCGCACGAGCAGGCCGGTGGTGTCCAGGCCCGACTCGCGCGCTATCGCTCTGATCGGCACCCCCAGCGCGCGCACCCGCCCAGGGTCGCCACCTTGCATCCAGGTCAGCCTGATCTCGCGCTCCCCACCCGCGCTCGCCATCACGCCGCTCAGCATCACGTAAGTGTCCCGGTCAGCGGTCCCCCCAACTACTCGGACCCCGGAGGCCCTGTCGGGAGACTCGATGTAGAAGCAGTCGCCAACCTCCGACGTGCCCGCCGTCACGATCTGATCTGAAAGCGACACCGGCATTCCGTCTGCAAGCAGCTTTGCCTCTCCAATGGCCCGGGGTCTCGTGACCCAGGCGAACCCGTCCACCTCGCCTCCCCGCCCCGAGACCTTGACGTATCTTATCTGCGCAAGACCGATCTCGGCGAGGTCGAATGCCGTCCCACCCGCGGACCCGCAGTACAGGTCGATTGCATCGGCGGCAGACTTGCCGGCGAAATCGGCCGAGCTCAGCGCCGGGTTGACCGGCTTGGTCCAGTCCATCTCCCCGCCCCACGCGTGGACGGTTCTGTCCCAGGCAAAGGCGTTCGTAGGCCAGTAGCTGTCGGCTTTGGCGGCGAACGTGAACCAGTGGACGTTGTCCTGGCTTGCGCTGACGGTAAGCGGTTCCTCGAAGACGCTCCCGTTGTTCAGGTAGTATTGCTCCATATCGGTGTCAGCTTTAACCAGCCCGTTGCCGTTGAACCGGGAGTTGCCGAAGACTATGAGGTCCATCCCATACCAGTTGTCGGGGTCGTCGAGAATGGGCGGGTCGAATTCGACGACGATCTCCCCAGTCTCGTACGGGCTGCCGAGCGTGACAACAAGCGGGGTCCCGTCTGGCGCTGTGTTCCAAGCCCCGTAGACGAGCGAGCACGCGTAGGTCCCGGCCGGCGTACCGGGGCCCCCCGGCTCGGCAATCCAGGTCGTAGGCTTTCCGAGCACCGAGTCAGGATCGCCGTAGACCCCGGACCCGAGGTTCTGGTAGCTCACGACGGCAGAGGCGAACCGGCCGTCGCCAGAACCGCCTGCCGGACAGGCCGCCATCGCCGCAAGGGCTGCGGCCAGCATCAGATCGAACCGCTTCATCGCTTGCATTCCCTCTCACCTGAGATCGTAAGCTGAGTCATCGTCAGACAAGGCTCCGCATTCCGGCTCGGCCGGGTTGTAAAGGTGCTTCTCGGCCGTCGCTTTGACGTGGCAGTCGGCGTAAGCCACGGAGGCGCTTCCCTTGTGCCGGAAGTGGACCTTGCCTGCCACAAACAGCCGATCGCTCGGCGCGCGGAGGTAGTTCTGCCCGTTCACCGGATTGCCCCACCCGCCGTCGGCAAAAGCGGCGGTTCTCGCAGGCTGAGCGATCTCCGACAGCTTGCACGGGGGGATATTGTAGTAAGGGTCTCCGCCGATATAGGTGGTGTTGTATGCGTAGCCGGTGTACGGCCTTTCCGGATCCTTGAAGGCAAATGCCGGGCAGCCGTTGATGCGGCCGGACCTGGTGTACGGGTCGAGCAGGCCGACGCGCGGCTGTCCGGGGTTCCAGGAATCGATGACGAAGTCCCAGGAGTAGGTGTACCTGAAATCGGGGGAGAAGTAGTATGCGGGGCAGGCCTTGCCGCCGGAGTCGTCAGCGTAGCGCTGCCAGGCGGCGGCGATCTGCTTGAGGTTCGACAGACACTTCGCCTGCCGCGCGCTCTCTCTTGCGCCCAGCAGCACAGGAAAGAGAATACCTGCCAGTATCGCTATGATCGCGATGACTACAAGCAGCTCGACGAGGGTGAAGCCATAACGAAAACGGGCTCTCACCCATTCTCGGCTGCGCTTTCGGGTGAGAACCCGGGACGAACAACACCGGTTCGCCATCTTTGCCTCCGAAGATGAGCACGAACGCACCGTCGAGGCTGGGCAGGTCTTCTGACTTACGGATCAACCGGCTTCCGGCTCCTTCCCAGAGCAGTTCGCTCCAGTGGATGGCTTAGCGCTAGGCAGCAGAATGTCGCTCGCGCTCTTGCCGGGTTATGCGGTTCGTGAAGGTGAACCGGATAACCCGCCGTGGCCGTCCCCGATTACAGCGGCGGGCCCGTGATGGAATCTCACCATCTTCCCACTTCGTCCCGAGCTTCCTTCGGGAAACCCTGCCTCGGATATGCAGTTTTCTACTGCAGTTTACCCCGATACCAGCCAGGCTGTCAAGACCCGGGGCTGGGGAATTTTCCCCACGAAATTTCACAGAAATCCGATTGTAGGGGGGTGCCATCTGTTATAATCTGGGGGTCGCTGGGGGCGTCACCGTAGTTTTCGCGGAGGGGTGGGTAGAGTTGGCTGAGCAGCTCCAACTGGGGCAGGATGACGCTTTCCTGGCGCTTGCGCGGGCATGGGAGGCAGCGCGCGACGCGCTTGCCGCGAAGGTCAGCAGGCCCTCGTTCGAAAGCTGGATCAAACCGGTCGTTCCGCTGTCTTTTGAAGACGGCATCGCAGTACTCGGCACCCCCAGCCGATTCGCCAAACACTGGCTGGAAGCAAAACACTTCCAGGAGATCAAGGCCCTGCTCGAGGCGGAGCTCGGGCAGGGCATTCGGCTTGTACTTCGGCAGGCGAGCGAACACCAGTCCACGGCTGTCCACGACTCGCAGCCTCAGGCAAAGAGGAGCCGCGCCGCCGATGACGACCCGGCGACGGTGCCGCTCAACCCGCGTTACGACTTCGATTCGTTCGTCGTCGGCCCCTGCAACAGGCTCGCCCAGGCCACGGCTTTCGCCGTCTCCGAGAAGCCCAGCGGCACTTACAACCCGCTCTTCATCTACGGCCGCGCCGGACTCGGCAAGACACATTTGCTCCACGCAATCGGACTGGCCACGAAGCGCAACTTCCCCGAGCTTCGCGTGGCGTATATACGCGGAGAGACGTTCACCTTCCAATACGTGACTGCCCTCCGCGAACACCGGATATCGGAGTTCCGCCGGCGCTACAGGAATGTTGACCTGTGGCTCGTGGACGATGTCCAGTTCCTCGTCGGCAAGGAGCGCACCGTCGAGGAGTTCTTCCACACGTACAACGCCCTCTACGACAGCGCAAAGCAGGTCGTGCTGTCGAGCGACAGGGCCCCGAAAGACCTCGAGCTTGACGCCAGGCTGCTCTCTCGGTTCGAGTGTGGGATGATCACCGACATCGTGCCACCCGACCTCGAGACCCGAATGGCCATTCTCCAGGAGAAGGCGGCGAGGGAGCTTATGGTGCTCCCCGACGATGTCGCAGCCTACGTCGCGAACCTTATTCGCAACAATGTGCGCCAGCTTGAGGGAGCGCTTATCAAGCTCCACGCGTATGCGGCGCTTATGAAGACGCCGGTCACGAAAGAGCTCGCCGAGGACGTCCTCGGCGGGTACTTCAGCGAGGCTGACGAACGCCTTCCTCTCGACCCAGGGCTTGTGCAGCTCGCCGTGTCCCGGAAGTTCCAGATCAGTGTCGACGATCTGGTGGGAACCAGGCGAAACCAGGAGATCGTCCTGCCTCGGCAGGTTGCCATGTACCTCTCCCGCGAGCTGACAAGCGCTTCTCTTCCCTGCATAGGCCGCGCGTTCGGCGGCAAGGACCACTCCACCGTTCTTCATTCCATTCAGAAGGTCCAGAAGCTCCTCGGGTCGGACGAGCGGCTGGCCGAGATCGTCACGGAGCTGTCTGCGGAACTCCGGAATGGCAGCCACAGCTGACCCCGGGCGGATGCGTCCCCAGGGACCTGTGGAGACATCTGTGCAACACCCTGTAGAGAACAGGGCCCCCCGAAAGGGCCTCAGTTTTCCGGAACCCCGGTTCAGAACCGCTGCCCTTTACCATCCGTTGTCCACATGCGAGGGCAAGCGGGGGGCACGGTCGGACTCCCCGCGTTTCCACACCTTCCCCAGTGAGTACATTAACAACAAAGGAATAGAGTATAATACTTTTGTTTCCGGATCAGTCCTGCCGCCATGCGGATAACTAAGGTCCAGCTTACCAACTTTCGGAACTATGTAGACGACGGGTTCGAGCCGGATGCTGGGATGAATATCCTCGTCGGTCCGAACGGACAGGGTAAGAGCGCTGTGCTTGAGGCAGCTTATGTGTTAGCCACAAGCAAGTCGCATCGAACTGCAAGGGACTCGGATGTGATCCGCATCGGGTCCGATTGGGCAAGGGTCAGGGCCGATGTGGATAGGGAGCTGCGGCCGGAGGCTAGTATCGAGATAACGCTTGCCCGGAACGAGAAGAAGGTAGTAAGGATCAACCGGGTAAAGCATGACAGAGTGGGAGATATCGTCGGGCAGCTCAATGTCGTGATCTTCTCTACGGCAGATGTCGATATGGTGAAGTCCGATCCTTCACACCGCCGGCGATTTCTCAATCTCGAGATATCCCAGGTCAGCCCCCAGTACGTGTATGCACTTGGGCGGTACAAGCGGGTACTGGAGCAGAGGAACAGCTTTCTGAAGGAGATAAGGTCGCTCACGCGGGACGGGGCGGCGCTCGACATTTGGGACGAGCAACTCGTCGAGTATGGGTCCATCATGGTCGAGAAACGCTTGGTGTTCCTCAGGCGACTTTCGGAGCTTGCCGAGCCTCTCTACAACCAACTTGCCGGGGGGTCCGAGAACCTAGGGATAGAGTACGAGCCGAAAGTCGCGCTTGACTCGCCGAGGAGCCTCGACGATGTTAGAGGCTCGTTTCGCAGAGATCTGGAGGTGGCAAGGGAGGCGGACTTTGCGCGGCGAACAACGACCAGAGGCCCGCACAGAGACGACGTTTTGCTGAGGGTGAATGGGCTGGACGTGCGAGCGTACGGTTCGCAGGGGCAGCAAAGGTCCGCAGCGCTTGCCCTGAAGCTCGCGGAGATAGACCTGATCGAGCAAATGGTTGGAGAGCCGCCGGTGGCGCTCCTCGACGACGTCACATCGGAGCTGGATGAAGAGCGCCGGGCCCAGGTGTTCGACCTGACTCTCGGCCGGTGCCAGACGCTGGTGACGACCACGTCGCTTGCCGAACTGCCGAGGGACATGGTGAGCCAGAGCGTCCTATTCACAGTAGCCTCGGGGAGAGTCGAGAAAGCATGAGACGGGGCTTCATTGCGCTGGGCGATGTGGTGCGCGCGGGGCTCAGGCACCTCGGCTTGGAGGGTCGGGTCCGAGAGAAGACGGCGGTCGCCATCTGGCCGGAAGTTGTTGGGGAGAGGACCGCTGCCGCGACGAGGGCGGACCGCGCGGCGGATGGAATCCTGTATGTTACGTGCCGGGACAGCGTCTGGGCGCAGCAGCTTCACTTCCTGCGACCCGTCATAATCGAGAAGCTGAACGAGCGGCTTGGCGCGTCGGTGGTGAGCGAGATCAGGCTCTCTGGGGTCGGCTTCCGGAAGGCAGCCCGTGGGGAGGAGGAAAAGCGCGGTCCGGCGAAGCTGGAAAAAGGAGCGGACCTGCCCGAGCAGGAGATGAACCGGATAAGGGAAGCGGTCTCGAGCATCGAGAACCCGGAGCTTGCGGAGCGTGTTTTGCGCGGCCTAAGGGCGAGTAGGGTACTGAGAAAGAGGCGCGAGTGATATGCCCTGGACAGGGACCATTGAGAGGATCGGCAAATACCGCTGGCTGATACCGAGGTCGTACAAGGCAGGAATGCGAACCGACGGCCTCGTGTATGCGACGGCGGAGATGATGGAGCATATTCGTGAGGAGGAGTCGCTGGAGCAGGTAGCGAATGTGGCCTTTCTGCCGGGGATCGTGGGGAAGTCCATGGCCATGCCGGATATCCACTGGGGGTATGGTTTCCCCATTGGCGGTGTGGCGGCGACCTCGACACAGGACGGCGTGGTTTCGCCCGGCGGCGTCGGATTTGATATCAACTGCGGAGTGAGGCTGCTCAGGACCGACCTGACCCTGCAGCAAGTCCAGCCGAAGCTGAAGGAGCTGGTGGACCAAATCTTCCGGGACGTACCTTCGGGCGTGGGCAGCGAGGGCAAGATTCGGGTGAACCCCGCGGAGCTCGGTGAGGTGATGAAGAAGGGCGGGCAGTGGATGGTCGAGCACGGCTTTGGCTGGGCCGAGGACGTCGAGGCAACGGAGCAGTCGGGCCGACTGGACCACGCCGACCCGTCCGCGGTGAGCGACAAGGCGCTGCAGCGGGGGCGGCCGCAGCTCGGCACGCTCGGCGGCGGCAACCACTTCCTTGAGGTCCAGGTGGTCGAGGAGGTGTTCGACGAGAACATAGCTCAGGCCTATGGCATCACCGGCCCGGGGCAGATCACCGTGATGATCCACACGGGGTCCCGCGGGTTCGGCTACCAGGTGTGCGACGACAGCCTGGTTATAATGCAGCGAGCCATTCAGAAATACGGCATCTCGCTGCCGGACCGGCAGCTTGCGTGCGCGCCCGTAATGTCCGAGGAGGGGCAGAGGTACCTCGCCGCGATGGCCTGCGCTGGAAACTACGCCTGGGCCAACCGTCAGGCGATAGCCCACTGGGTCCGCGAAGCCTTCGAGCGGGTTATGGGCGCAGGCGCGCACAAGCTCGGGCTGCACCAGGTCTATGACGTCGCGCATAACATCGCCAAGATCGAGCAGCATCCGGTGGACGGTAGGAACATGAGGCTCTGCGTGCACCGGAAGGGAGCGACCAGGGCCTTCGGGCCGGGACACCCGGATATCCCCGCCAGGTACAGGTCTGTGGGCCAGCCGGTGCTGATCCCTGGCGACATGGGCCGCTACTCGTACCTACTGGCGGGGACCCAGCGCGCGATGGAGGAGACCTGGGGCTCGACCTGCCACGGCGCCGGACGGCTGCTTTCCAGGCACGCCGCCATGAAGGAGGCAAAGGGGCAGGACATCCAGCAGATGCTTGCGCAAAAGGGCATCATGGTTCGCGCCGCAAGCCGAGGGACGCTGGCCGAGGAGGCGCCCTTTGCTTACAAGGACGTGGCTGACGTGGTCGAAGCCGCAGAGGGCGCAGGGATCTCGAAGAAAGTCGCGCGCATGCGCCCGCTTGGGGTGGTCAAAGGCTAACCGGGTCGCGCCGCTTTCACTGCAGCGCAAGACCAGAGATACAGATCAACGACAAGAGAGGTATTCGCATTGGACAAGGTACGCATAGGGATCATCGGCTGTGGAGCGATCGCCGGAAGCCAGCACTTGCCGGCGCTGGCCTCCCAGCCGGATGTGGAGGTAGTCGCGGCCTGCGACGTAAGCTCAACGTCGTGCGAGGCGTTGGCCGGGGAGTTCGGCATACCGCGAACCTTCGCCGACTACAACGACCTCCTGGCTATGGACGGAGTAGACGCGGTAGATATCTGCACACCGAACAACCTCCACATGCCGCCGGCGGTAGCCGCTCTGCAGGCGGGAAAACACGTGCTGGTCGAGAAGCCGATAGCTCGCAACTCGGTGGAAGCGCAGGCCATGGTTGACGCCGCCCGCAAGGCGGGGAGGAAGCTTATGGTGGCTCAGTGCTGGCGTTTCCGGTCGGACTCGCAGGCGCTGAAGCGGTTCGTGGACGCCGGGGCGATGGGGGAGATGTACTACGCTCGCGTCCACGCGATCCGCCGGAGGGGCATCCCTTCCTGGGGAGTGTTTACGGATAAAGAGAAACAGGGCGGCGGACCTCTGATCGACATCGGAGTGCATATCCTGGACACGACGATGTGGCTGCTTGGGCACCCAAAGCCGATCGCTGCCTCGGGCGCGACCTACACCAAGTTCGGTACCAGGCCCGGACTCTTCGGCGCTTTCGGCCCGTGGGACTACAAGAACTACACCGTCGAGGACTTCGCCGCCGGCTTCGTCCGCTTCGAAAACGGCGCTACGCTCACCATCGAGTCGAGCTTCGCAGCCAATATCGAGAAGGACACCTTCAGCTACGCGATCCTCGGCACCGAGGGCGGATGCCAGTCCGATCCCCTGCGGATATTCCGTGAGGAGCAAGGCACGCTCCTCGACCTGACTCCGAGGTACCTGCCGAACGCGGACATCTACAGGGCCGAGGTGCGGGCGTTCGTCGATGCGGTGAAGAACGACACGGAGCCGCCGGTGACCGGGGAGCAGGCGCTGCTTGTCTCCAAGATCCTTGACGCGATCTACGGGTCGTCCGAGCGGGGCGCGGAGGTAAGGATAGATTAACACGTCCGCTGTGGAAACCTTGTCCAGCGAGGACAAGGCTCGGAGAAGACAAGTATCGATCCGCACGATGGTGGGGGTCGGCGTCGTGGCGCTGCTCGCGCAGGTCGGCTGGGTTACCCTCAACTTCTCCGCGCTGCCGATGTGGGTGGATAAGCACCTACACGAGGGGAAACATCTCGGTCTGATCCTGGGTGCATTCATGGTCACGGAGGCGGTGTTCCGGCCGTCTCTTGGCGCGCTTTCCGACAGGATCGGTCGAAAGCCGTTGATGCTCGCCGGCCCAGCCATCGGCGTCTTCACAGGCATCGCCACCGTTGGCGTGTGGAATCCGTACCTGATCCTTGCCCTGAGGGCTGTGGACGGCGTCGGCTTGGCTGCCTTCTGGCCGGCCTCCTTTGCGGCCATCGGGGACGCCGTGGAGGAGGAATACCGCAGCACCGCCATGGCCGTTCTGAACAGCACAATGATGGCCGGTACTGCCCTGGGGATGCTTCTCGGCGGGATAGCGAACGACGCGACAAGGAATCTTGTCGGAGAGTACGCCGGCGCCTTCTACTTTGTGAGCTTCGTCTTCCTCGTCACCCTGGTTGCCGGGATGATCATCTTCCCCCGCGAGACACATAGACACGGTCACCCGACCCACGCCGAGCCCGGGCATGTCCCTGGCAGGGCGGAGCTGCTGAGTGTGGTCAAGCTCGTGCCCGATATGATTGTCCTCAGCGTGATCATGTTCGTAGCCATTGGGCTGCTCATGCCAATCGTAAAGCTGTATTCCGTGGACCAGCTTAGGATGTCGGAGACGCAGTTCGGGGCGATGGTGGCACCGGTGGCGGCGGTGCTCGGGCTGCTGGCGGTGCCGTTTGGGCGCCTGGGCGACCGCTGGGGCAAGATGGTCTCTGTCTGCTACGGCCTGCTGATATGCGCGGTATCGATGTGGCTGATAGCGATCGTGAAGAGCATGTGGGTGATGGCCGGGTCGTCGGCGCTGCTCGGGGTAGGATTTGCGCTTGCGTTTCCGGCGTGGATGGCTGTAGTTTCGCAGGCCGCGCCGCCGGCCCGCCGCGGGCAGGTTATGGGCGCCGTAGGGCTGGCCCAGGGCGTTGGCGCGCTCATAGGGGTGGGACTGGGACCGCTCATCTACGCGAGCGACCGCGTCTCGCTCCCGAGGCTTGGCGTAGACCACTTCAACCTGCCTTTCTGGCTGTGCGCGGTGCTGCTTTCGGCCTCGACGGTGATGGCCTTCACCTGGATCGCTCCCTTACGGGCCGGCCAGAGCGGCGGCCGGCGGATAACGGTCCGCGAGCAGCGCGCGATCGTCGCGGCCTCCATTATCGCGGTGGCGGTGGTTGCGGGCTGGGTCGTCCTTCGCTATACGAGGCCGGTCTCGGCCAACAGAGTCGCCTGGCTTTGGGTGCAGGCCGTCGTTCGCAGGGACACGGAGCGTGCCCAGCTCTACACCCTCCCGTCCTTCGAGCGGGCCGGCGTGGGCGGCAAGACCGCCTCCGAGGTCGCCTCTGACATCTACGCCCATCGCGTGAACGACCTGAGGGCCAGGTACAGGCTCGTGCTCGTCTCCCAGAACAAGGACCGCGCGCAGGTCCGCCTCACCTTCAGGTTCCCCGACGGCCACCGGGCCGGGCAGGTTATCGGCCTCGTCCAGCAGCCCTCCGGCGAATGGAAAGTCGCCGAGCAGCGCGCGCAGTGAGATGGTCGCCTTCCGGCAGGGACCGGTGAGCTGTGGCGCTGGTTCTCCATGAGGATCGAGGAGCAAGGGGCGAGGAGCGAGTGGTACCCTGGTCGGCTGTGGTTTCCTCTGGAGTGCGGCGGCTTGACGCCGCACTCCAGAAAGGTCGAGGGGTGACACGAATTGCGGAGTCGAGACTGCTGCGCGATTGCGAACTGTCGCCGCACGGTCGGCGGGCTGCCCACCGTGCCCCTTCGTAGCGTAGAGTAGGAGGGCTGCCGGCGCCGGCCGGCCGAACCATAGGACGATGCTGCCGTCTATTGCTCTGCTGATAGCAAGCCTGGTGGGCATTCTTATCGCCGCCGAGCTGTTCACGAACGGAATCGAATGGTTTGGGCGAAGGCTGAGGCTCGCGGAGGGCGCGGTCGGGAGCGTGCTCGCCGGGGTCGGCACGGCTCTGCCGGAGACGACGATTGCCATTGTGGCCGTCATCGTCGGCGGGAAGGCATCGACCGAGGCAGGTATAGGCGCAATCCTTGGCGCCCCCATGATGCTTGCGACTCTCGCGATGTTCGTCACGGGCTGCGCGGTGATCATCTTCTCGGCGCTTGGAGTCCGCAGCGCCGCGATGACCGTGGACTATCGGGTGCTCGGCCGCGACCTACGGTCGTTCTTCCTGGTATACCTCGTGGCGATGGCGGCGACGTTCGTTCCTATCAGGGCCGGTCGGATAGCCATCGGCATTTTCCTTCTCGCCGCTTATGCATACTACGTGAAGAGGACGTTCGCCGGGAATGGGTCGGCGCTATCCCAAGACCAGGATCTGCATCCGCTCTACTTCCATCGCTGGGTCGCCCGGCCTCACTATCCCTCGATTCTAGTGCAGCTCGCGGCCGCGATTGTGCTGATGATAGGCGGCGCCAGGCTGTTCCTGAACGGCGTGACGACCATCGCCGCGGTGGCCGGGGTTTCGCCGCTCGTGCTCAGCGTCATCATCAGTCCCATCGCCACCGAGCTGCCCGAGAAGTTCAACTCGATAACCTGGGTCAGGCAGAAGAAGGACACGCTGGCTCTCGGGAATATCAGCGGGGCGATGGTGTTCCAGTCGAGCGTAATCCCGGCAATCGGCATTTTCTTCACGAGTTGGCGGCTCGAGCGACAGGCATTGGCGAGCATTGCGATTGCGGTGCTCGCGGCGGGTTTCGCGTGGGCCGAGATGACCTGGAGGAAGCGGCTGAGCCCCTATCCGCTGCTCTTGGCTGGCGGGCTTTACCTGCTCTATCCTATCTACGTTTTCTGGATAGCTCGATAGCCAACAGGGGGCTCAGCCCGACTTCGTACTGACCGGCTGGTGGGCGACATACAATCTGCGGTGCGCGGCGGGCGAGTTCCTAGGCCGATCGGGCATGCGCCGCGGATGGACGATTCGAGCGAGGGTTATAGAGGTGTTGGGCAGCCACAGCGGCAGGAGAAGAAGGCGTTCGGTCCTCCGGACTATGGTGGGGATCGGGGTGGTCGGGTTCTTCGCCCAGGCCGGTTGGGCGACGCTGAACTTCTCCGCGCTGCCGATGTGGGTGCAGTACCGCCTCCACCAGGGCGCTTTGCTCGGCCTGGTCATCGGCGCGTTCATAGTCACCGAAGCGAGCCTGCGGCCGGTGCTCGGCGCGTGGAGCGACAGGATCGGGCATAAGCCGGTGATGCTCCTCGGCCCGACGCTCGGCATATTCACCTCCGTCGCGACGCCGTTTATGCCGAATGCTTTCCTCCTGGTCCCACTCAGGGCGCTTGACGGGATCGGCCTGGCTGGCTTCTGGCCTGCCGGGTACTCGATGATCGCTGACACGATTGGCGAGGAGCGGCGGGGCACGGGTACGAGCGTGCTGACTACTTCGTGAGCCTGATGTTCCTTGTGACGGTGCTTGCCGGGGCCATCCTTCTCCCCGAGCCTGTCCGCGCTGCAAGGCACCGGCCGCACGCCGAGCCCAGGGCCGGTTGGCTCACGCTCCCTAAGAGGCGCGATGTAGCCCGTATAGTCTGGTCCGTGCGGGACATGCTCGTTTTCAATGTCGTGGTGTTCACTGGGATAGGCCTCCTGATGCCGGTGTTCAAGCTGTACGCCTATGAGCGGTATCACTTCAGCGAGACCCTGATCGGGGCAATGGTGGCGCCCGGCGCGGCCGCGCTCGGGGCAGTCGCGGTGCCTCTCGGACGGCTGTCCGACAGGTGGGGCGTGCTCAGGTCGGTGCGCTACGGCATGGCGCTCTGCGCCGTCGGAATGTGGCTGATAGCTCTAAGTCCGAGCCTTATGGCCGCGATGGTTGGGACGGTGATGTTGGGCGCGGGGTTCATGGCGGCTTACCCGGCCTGGATGGCTGTGGCGAGCGGCGCGGGCCCGCCGGGCCAGCGGGGGCGGATTGTTGGGACCGTCGGGATGGCGGAGGGCCTGGGCGCCGTTATCGGCGTGGCCATCGGACCGGTTATCTACGCAAGTCGTTGGAGTCCGTTCCCTCGGCTGGGCGTTACCCACATCACGCTGCCCTTCTACTTCTCAGCGCTTCTTCTGACGCTCGCCACGGTGCTCGCGTTTACTTGGGTGCGGGTACGCCGGAGGCGGGCTGCACAGGCCGCCCGAGAGGCCCGGCCGGAATGAAGGGTCGCGTTTCGGGTACGGACTCCGGAAATGCCGCAGACGCGAGTTCATAGGCCGACGTAGATGCGGCTTTCGGGATCGGGGACGATCTCGCCTATCCGGACCGCGCGGACCCCGGCCTGCGCAAGCTCCCGGTCCATCTCCTCTGACCTCCTGGCTGGAACGCTGATGAGCAGGCCGCCCGCCGTCTGAGCGTCGCAGAGGAGCAGCTTGTCCAGCTCGCTGAGGTCGCCTTCCCAGACTACGGCTTTGCGCCTCTCGAGGAAATCCAGGTTCCGATACGTGCCGCCGGGCGTCATATCCTGGGCAGCCAGCTCCCGCGCGCCCTCGATCACCGGCACGTCGGAGAGCCTGATCCGTGCGCCGACCCGGCTCGCCGAGGTCATCTCGTGCAGGTGGCCGAGCAGGCCGAAGCCCGTAACGTCCGTGCACGCGCTCACGCCGACTTTCTGCATCGCCTCAGACGCTGCCCTACTCAAAGTAGTCATGGCCTCGGTCACGCGCGCGATCTCATCAGGGGTCGCCACTTCCCGCTTGATAGCGGTCGAGATGATCCCGGTGCCGATCGGCTTGGTCAGCAGGAGCACGTCGCCTGCTTCGGCAGTGGCGTTGGAGATCACGTCCTTCGGGTTGACGAATCCAAGGACGACCAGGCCGTATTTCGGCTCAGGGTCGTCGATCGAGTGCCCGCCGACGATGCTGATCCCCGCCTGACGGGCCTGGTCTACCCCGCCGCGCAGGATCTCCTCAAGGATGGTGATCGGAAGCGTGAGCGCTGGGAAGCCGACAAGGTTCAGCCCGATTGCCGGCTTCGCTCCCATAGCATAGATGTCCGAGAGCGAGTTGGTGACCGCGATCCTGCCGAAGTCGTAAGGGTCATCCACGACCGGAGTGAAGTAATCCGCCGTGAGGACGATGGCAAGGTCGTCGGACATCTTGTAGACAGCAGCATCGTCGGCGGTAGTGATGCCGACCAGCACGTTCGGGTCCGCCACGGGCGGTATGAGCTTGATCACCTGAGCCAACTGCTCAGGGCCGATCTTGCAGGCTCACCCTGCGCCGTGCGAGAGCGCTGTCAGTCTGATCTCCCGGTCGGACACGCTTGTCACCTCCTTCTCGTCCCCAGCGAGGGCAGGCGGCCACCGTCAAGCAACTCCAATAGCTCTACTAAACGGCCTATCGCGGCGACGCCTCGCGGCGGCTCGTTCGCCCACCGCGGCGTGCGCTTGAACACAGTCCGCATGCCCACGTTCAACGCACCTGCAATATCTTCCTTCGGGGAGTCCCCGACAAACACGCAGTTTTCAGGCGCCATCTGCAGGCGTTCGAGCACCCACTCGAATATCTCCCGAGACGGCTTGCGCCAGCCGACTTCGGCGGAGAAGGCGATGGCATCGAAATAGCCAGTAAGGCCGAACCTGTCGAGCGCCCCGCGCCAGATTCGTGCGTTCGATCCCCAGGGAGTGTTCGAGACGATGGCCATGCGGCAGCCGCGGCTGCGGAACTCCTCCAGCACCACAACGACATCGGGCGCGACGCTGAGCGACGCCTCGACCGGCTGGAAGAATGCCTCAGCAAGCTCCTCAAGCCCATCGGAATCAAGCCCCACGCCGACCGCCGACAACGCGTCCTGAAGGCGCTTCTCGAACGGAATCGACTGCGGGATGAACGGCCGCTCGGCGATGCTCGTCTCGGCCTCGGCCCGGAAAAGCTCGAAGTCTGGAGGGTTCGGGACTATCTCGGCGAGGCACGAGTACGTGCGGCCAAGCCCCTCGACCATGAAGTCTTTCCAGCTCGTTATGCTGCAGTCGATAAGAGTGTTGCCCAGGTCGAATATTACTGCTCTTACGCTCATCTCCCCGGGCAACACTTAGGCAACCGCCGTCTCGGTTCCTGCAGCTACTCTTCTTCCGGCGCGAACCCTCGGCGCAGCGTGTTCTCGGTCACCGTGCGCGGGTCCATGAAGTGGAGCAGGTAGTCCGGTCCGCCGGCTTTGGAGTCGGTTCCGGACATCTTGAACCCGCCGAACGGCTGCCGCGCCACGATGGCGCCGGTAATCTTCCGGTTGATATACAGGTTTCCGACGCGGAACTGCTCTCTTGCGCGGGCGATGTTTGCCGGGCTGCGGGAGTAGATGCCGCCGGTCAAGCGGTATTGCACCCCGAGCGCGATCTTGAGGGCCTCGTCCACGTCGCTTGCCTTGATCACGGCAAGCACCGGGCCGAAGATCTCCTCCTGGGCGATTGTCGCGCTCGGCGGCACGTCGGTGAAGATGGTCGGCCCGATGAAGTAGCCCTCGGCGATATCCTCTCCCGCAAGACGCGCGGGCGGGAGCACGAGCTTCGCCTCGGACCGGCCGATTTCGATGTACTTCAGGATACTCCTCATCGCGGCGGCGTCGATGACCGGCCCCATGCAGTTGGCCGGATCATCAGCCGGGCCGATGTGCAGGCTGCGAGCCGCCTCGACGAGCCTCGCAAGGAACTGGTCGTAGACGGGTTCAAGCACGATCACCCTGGACGCCGCCGAGCATTTCTGGCCCTGATAGCCGAAGGCCGACTGGATGGTGCCGAGCACCGCTTGGTCGATGTCCGCGTCGCTGTCGACGATGATTGCGTTCTTGCCGCCCATCTCGGCGATGACCTTCTTCAGATGATCCTGGCCTGGCTGGACTTCGGCTGCGAGCTTGTAGATGCGGCAGCCGACCTCGCGCGAGCCGGTGAAGGCGATCAAGGCAACGTCCGGGTGGGTCACGATGAAGTCTCCGATCTCGCTGCCCGGGCCGGGCAGGTAGTTGACGACGCCGTCCGGCAGGCCGCCGCGCCGCAGGATGTCCACGAGCTTCGCCGCAATGACTGGCGACTGCGACGCCGGCTTGATGATCGTCGCATTGCCGGTCACGATCGCCGCTGTGGACATTCCGGCGCAGATCGCCATGGGGAAGTTCCAGGGCGGGATGATGACGGCCACGCCCTTCGGCTGGTAGTAGCAGTCGTTGACCTCGCCTGGGATGCTGCCGAGGCGCCGCGGGGCCGCGAGCCGCACCATCTCCTGGCCGTAGTAGCGCATGTAATCGATGGTCTCGCAGACGTCGGCATCGGCCTCGCGCCAGTTCTTGCCGACCTCGTAGACCTCCCATGCCGCAAGCTCGTCGCGCTCCTCCTCCGCTATGTCCGCCGCACGGAAGAGGTACTCCGCCCGCTTCTCGCCCGGAGTGTCGCGCCAGGCCGGGAACGCCTCTTTCGCGGCCTCGATGGCCATCCGAGCCTCGTTCTCCCCTGCCGAAGCCGTACGGCCGACCACTTCCGAAGGCCGTGACGGGTTCAGCGACTTGATCTCGCGCTCGGTCGAGACCTCCTTGCCGCCGATGATCAGTGGGTAATGCCGGTCGAACTGCTGGCGAACCTTTGACAGGGCCTGCCTGGCAAGCTCGCGGTGCTCCTCGCGGGAGAAATCCCGCTCCGGTACGTTCGAGAAGGCCATCCTGTCGGGCTCGAACGTGTGGGCCGGCGGCATGCTCGCAAGATCCGCCGGGTTACGCAGCAGCTCCTCTGGCGATATGTTCTCAGCAAAGCCCTGCCGGAGGAACGACTCGTTGGCGGTGTTCTCGAGTAGGCGTCGGACCAGGTAGGCCATGCCGGGGATCAGCTTGCCGTAAGGCACGTAGACTCGCAGCCTCTGCCCCAGGTCCACAACGGCCTGCTTCAGCGGATCACCCATTCCATAGAGCATCTGGTACTCGACCGCCCCCTGGGGGAGGCCAAGCTCCTCCGCCCTGGCCATAGCGTGGGCGATGCTGCGGATGTTGTGCGATCCGACAGCGAGTGCGATATGCGGATAGCTCGCGAGGAGAAAGTCGGTGACGCGCTCGAAGCAAGCGTCCGTATTGTGCTTCTCGGTCCAGACCGGGATGGGCCAGCCGCGCTGGCGAGCGACCACGGTCTCGTAGTCCCAGTAAGCGCCCTTGACCAGTCTGACATGCACGGGGGCGCCTCGCTCCTTCACAAGGGCGGCAAGCCGCCGGGCGTCTTCGTCGCACTCCCTCAGATATGCCTGGAGCGCTATCCCGATGTCCCCCCAGGCCCGGTACTCCGGCTCTGTGATGATCTCGCCGAAGATCTGGAGGGTGAGATCTTTGATCTCGTAGTGCTCCATGTCGATGTGGATGAAGGCGCCAAGGCCCTTGGCGAGGTCGAGGATTGGGCGCAGGCGCGCTTTGACCGCCTCCGCGGTGCCGTCAGGATCGGCCGGCTCGAACTGCGAGTAGAGCGAAGAGAGCTTAACCGATATGTTGACCTTCGGGATAGGCTTCCCTGCGGCGGTATCGATCAGCGGGATATCTGTCCAGGCCTCGGCCCGCTCGGCCATGCCGCGGATCAGGTCGAGATACTGCTTTTCGTAGCCCTCGGCTTCGCCCTCACTCACCGTGACCTCGCCCAGTATGTCCATGGTGAACGCCATATTCTGCCCGCGCAGCCGTTCGACGAGATCGGCAGCCTCCTGGACGTTCGAGCCGGCGATGAAGCGCTTTGCCATTCCGCCGATCTTGCTCCTGACCGTCCCCGCAACCGCCTTGGCCGCAATCCCGCTCGCCGCTGCAAGGTTCAGGCCCCACTGGCCGATCAAAGGAAAGCTCTGTCCGGGCGCGCCCAGATACTCCCGCAGATGCCCAACGATCTGGTCGGGGGTCTCCAGCATCGGAAGCACATCCACGAAGCGAAAGAGCTGGACTTTGAGCTTCTCGTCGCGCATCGCCCATTCCATCAGGCGCGCGTCGATATCCCCGTGGAAGAACCTGCGCTTCTGCTGCGAGACCTGGTTGAACATCCGCAGCCCGATCTCCCGCGTTCTCTCCTCTACGTTCACCTTAACAGCCATGTAGCTTCTCCTGCGGCGCCGACAGGTGGACGCCTGCCCGCTCCATCCATTCTAACCGAGTACCGGATTCTGCGAAACACTGCGCACGCTTCGGGCGCGTCCGCAGCCCCAGAGTCTGCGGGCACGGGGCCATGCCGCTCGGGGCGCGCCGGCCCCTCGCACTTGCACCGGGTTCGTCCGCCTCTCGTGCATCCCCCTATCAGAACCGCTGCGCAACGTGGAAAAATCACATCGGACACACAACAACATACAGCCGGAACGGGCCGAAGGCAGGTGGTTCATATGCCCAGACATCGAGGCGGGTTTACGCTGGTCGAGATAATGATCGTAGTCCTCATAATCGCGATACTCCTTGCCGTAGCTATCCCGAACTTCCTTAGGGCAAGGGAAACCTCGCGCGCGCGGTCGTGCCAGGGAAACCTGCGGATGATCGCGACGGCCAAGGAGCAGTGGGCGATGGACAACAAGAAAAGCAGCACAGATGAGCCCACCCCGGCAGAACTCGTAACCTACTACATCAAAGGCACGAGCGGCGTAATGCCGAAATGCCCCGCGGATGGCACCTACAGCATCGGCGATATGGGCACTTGGCCGACCTGCAGCATCGGCGATAACTCAACCCCGGGCGACCAGTCGGACGACCACATCTACCTTGAGGCCGGCTCGTAGCCGCAACCTGCCTACCTGCCCCGCAGGATCCGCCGGAGTTTGAACGCGTCTCTTCTCTTCCTCTCTATCTCTCCGGGGGTGAGGCTGCGGTTCCTGCGCATATCGAACCGCGAGATAGCGAGCACGCTGTCGATCAGGTGCTCTTTGGGCACGCCGCCGAGATGCCTGTCCTTGTTCTGCAGGTCTCTCAGTCCCATTCGGCCCTTTACGTAGAGCAGCGCTGCGAACAGGTTGGCAAGTTCCTCGGGTGACATGGCTTCGAGCTCATCCCTCGTGAACACGTGGTCTTCGAGATAGCTGAACTCGACGTTGTACGGAGGGTCGTCGTGGAAAGCCTCGGCGAGGAAGGCGGCCGCCCGCCAGTTGAGGACGACGCTGCGGCCTTCGGCGGTGTAGTAGAGCTTGATCTCTGGATCGTAGACGAAACACTCCGTGCCATCGTCGGTTATGACGCGGTACCTACGCAGCACCTTGTGAGGGACGCCCGCCGACTCGATCGCAGCGATGTCCGGCTCGAGCGCCTCCAGGATCTTGGCGTAGTGGTTGTGGCAGGGCTCAAGCTCGGGGCGCAGGTCTCCGCGTATTCTGACGTAGTCGCCCGGCCGGAGTGGGAGCTCGCGGCCCTCCCGTCGCACGCGCTCCTCGGACTCTTCCCGGTGCACAAGCTCACGCACCGCATTCCTGAGGTAATGCGAGACGGGGGATTCCGTCAGTGCGCGGGCCAGCGCCTCGGCGAGCTGTGCGACGTCAGCCTTCGCTCCTCTCGTCCGTTTACCGCCGGGGCCGAACGTTGCATGCGGGATATCCGATTCGGGCACCCTGCAAACCTCGGACGTGCGCAGATTCTCAATGGTATAGACCCAGGTGTGGTCGGGGCCGGGACCCACCTGGACCCCACGGACAACGCCGACCGTCCGGGCCGGCCCGTGCTGGCCGTAGTCACGCTCCGGCCTCCCGGGCCTTGGATGCCGGTAGACGACCGTTCGGCCTATGCTGTACTTATAATCATCAACCATCCCGGCTGCATGTCCTCGCTTCTATACTCGATTATACCGCATCGGCCCGTCGAGGCCAAGGAAGCAAACTACTGATCGAAGCTTCACTGCGTCGGCCAAAGCGCCGCCCGAGACGGCCGGCGGTAAGGCGCCGGGTGTTGGGCGTCCCGGCGGCCTGAGGATTCGGTCCTCTACCGGGCACAGCGCCTGGCGCCAGACGCGCAGCCGTTGGCACGCTTTATGCACGCTGGCACCAGCGAGGGAAGCCATGAAACTTATCGCGCTGTTCTCTATCGCCTTGGCGTGTGCGGCGCTGCCCGCCGCGCGGGGCGATTTGCTCTACGACCTTGGCGAGCCGGGCTCGGCCGGTGCCGTGCTGAAGCCTGGTAGCAACACCGAGGCGATCGTGCAGCATTTCCGGCTTCCCGTGAGCGCCTGGGTGGACAGGATCGGCATTGCGGTGGCCTCGGGAGAGGACCCCAATCACGTGGGGTTCGACGTCACGCTCACCAACACCCATGCCGTTACCCAGCTTCCGGGAACGCCGGTTGCAGGGCCTTGGAGCCTGATGTCGGTCGCCGGCACGAAGCTCGCATACGCATACCTCGACATCCAGCCGGCCCTCCTTGACACGAGCGAAATCTACGGGCTGCTGGTCGAGCCTGGTGATGCCCAGCAGTACGGCGGGGTGGCCTACACTCTTCGGGGCTACCCGGGCTGGGGCACGGCGGACGGCTGGGCTACCAGCTACTGGCTGCCGTTTGCAGTCTGCATCAGAGTCTACGGCACGCCCGTCCCCGAACCGCCGTCTGCTGCCGCGATGACATTAGCCGTCGCCGGCCTCGCGCTTTCCTTCCTTTCCGGACACCGCCTGCGAAGGGGCAAGACGGGCTTTCTTCCTATTGCTCTTAACTGAACCGTCCGTAATCCCGCACTTCTGGCATCATTCTTGCACTGAACCCTGTTGACAGTAACCCGGTAATCGTACCAGGTGAAGTTTGCTAGGTTCCCACATTGTGCAAGAAGGTGGTGATTCCGTGAGGAAAGCGCTGCTTCTTTCGGCGGCCGTGCTTGTCGCTGCGTCCTCCGCGGTCTGCGCTGCCAAGACGCCGAAAGGGTCATTCCTTACCTCGCGCGTGACAACGCTGGAGCAGCTCGTCCAGCAAGTCACCGACGACGCGATCGTAGCGGCGCGCTACGCCCGCCACTTCCGTACGCCTCGGAACGAGGTGGTCGACTATTTCCAGAGCAGCCTGCGGATAGGCAGGCTGAGAAGCGACTTCGAGACCCCGGTCTATACGATCTCCGGCCGGACGGACGCTGTCGCGACCAAGAAGGTTCTGCCGAAAGGCTCTTACGTGTTCGTGGCGGCAACCGGCGAGCCGCTGCTCGAAGCGAGCACCGGCAACCCACTGCTCGATCACCTGCCACTGTCCCTCCCGAACTCCGAGCAGGCCGGCGGTGGAGTGACGCCTGCAGGGGTCGCGGCAGGACCCGGCGGGAGCGGTGTGGTGACAACGGTGCTCGGCCAGTCCGCGGCAACGGTTGGAGGTACTGCCGGGACTTCGTCGGCGCTCGAGGCGGCCAGCCCAGTTGGGCCTGGGCCGCTTGCTATTCTCAGTCCGGCTGCGGCAGCCGAGCCGGTGGTCGAGATCGTGTCCTCTATACCGGTCGGCGGTGACGGCGGATCGTTCTTTGGGGCGGCCGGCCTCGGGAAGGTGCTGCCGCTCGCGGCGGCCATCGGGGGCGCCGCTGCTCTTGCCGGTGGCGGCGGTGGTCCTGCTCCGGCACATGAGCCCCTTGTGCCCGAGCCAGCCTCGCTTGCCGCGTTAGCATTCGGCCTTTCTGCTCTGGGCCTGGCAAGGCTCAGAAGGCGCTGATCCGCCCACCAACCCAGAGCCTATTCTGGAAACACGGCAGGGGGTGATGGTCCGGCCGAACCGGCTCAACAGGAACCTCGCCCCCCTGCCTCGTCCTGCCTCTGTCGGTTCGGCTGCCGGAAGACCCTGCGCAGCGACTCTGCTGCGTGGTGAATGCCTAGGTCGGGAAGACTCTTGTAGCCGGGGATCTCGGCTGTGAGTGTGTCGTCGTACCCGATCTCGCGCAGGCCACTGCGCACCGCTACCCAGTCAACGTCCCCCTGCATAGGGTTCGCAAAGCCGCTCCGGTTGCCGATGTCGAGGCGGAAGTCCTTTACGTGCACCTTCTTGATCCGGCTGCCGAGTATGCGGATCCACTGCTCCGGAAAGCCGGAGACGAGCACGTTGCCGATGTCGAAGTAGACCTGAACGTAGTCGCTTCCGATGGAGTCGATGAAGTCCCGCATCTCGAACGGGCTTAAGAGGAACTTGCTCCACACATTCTCGACGCCGATAACGACCTTCCGGCGCTTGGCGTCCAGCGCCAGTTCGCGGAGCGCGGCCCGCGCACGGTCGTAAGCCACGTCGTAGGGCACATCGGGCAGGACCAGGCCGGGTATCACAAGCAGCGTATCGGCGCCAAGAACCTTCGCGACCCTCAGCCCCTCGCGCACTATCTCCTTTCCCTTCTCAGCCACCTCGGGGTCGGGCGATGTGAGCGGATAGCTCCAGGTCAGCCCGGACGAAAGGCTCGGATACTCCAGGGACATGTTGTCCGCCGCGGCCCTCAAGCCGGCGACGTCCCTTTCCGACATCCCCGGCTGCAGATAGCCGTCCTCCGACAGGTTCAGCTCCACGGCGTCGAACCCGGCGCCCTTCGCGAGCCTCAGCCCCTGAGGGATCGTCATGTTCGGCGGAAAAGCCCACGCGTTTATCCCGATCTTCAACTATCTGCGTCCTCCCCGGTTCAGTTCAGTGCCGGAAGGTCGAGCTGGCAGTCGCAGCAGCCGAGAGCGGCGCGACCACCGGCCGCTCGCGCCTAACCACCGGCCTCCCGAACAAGCATATGCGGCGATTCGAGCAGTTCCTTCACCCGAGCAAGGTACCGCGCGGCGGGCGTGCCGTCCATAACCCTATGGTCGAACGATAGGCACAAGTTCATCATCGGCCTCGGCTGCACCGTTCCGCCCACCACTACGGGCCTCTCCACTATCCTGCACACACCGAGTATCGCACTCTCCGGCGGGTTGATTATCGGGTTGAACACGTCCACACCGTAGGATCCGAGGCTGGTAACCGTGAACGTTCCACCCTTCATCTCATCGGCCTGGAGGTTGCCGGCGCGGGCCTTAGCGGCAAGCGCCCTTATCTCCTTACCGATCTCATGGGGCAGCTTGCGGTCGGCGTTCCGTATCACAGGCACCACGAGTCCGTCGTCGAACGCAACAGCGATGCCGACGTTGATCTCGTCATGGATGACGATCGCGTCCTCGATGAGTGAGGTGTTGACGATCGGGTTATCGAGGATAGCCAGCGCCGCCGCTCGGACGATGAGCGCAGTCAGGCCCAGGCGAACGCCGTATCGCTTCTGGTGATCGTCCATCAAGCGTTCTCTCATCTCCGTACACGACGCCATGTCCACTTCGGAGACGAGGGTGACGTGCGGCGCCGTCCGGACACTGAGAGCGACATTCTGTGCGATGGCCCTGCGCAGGCCGGAGAACGGGATGATACGGCCGATGGGCTCTCTTTCGGCCTTCGGGGCCGCCGCTTGGAGCACATCGTCGCGTCTGACCTTGCCTCCGGGGCCGGTGCCCGTGACTCGCGCAAGGTCGAGGCCGATGTCCTCCGCTACTTTGGTCGCAAGGGGCGTGGCGCGCGAACGTGCGCCGGCCCTGGTGGCGAACGCCAGCACGTCTTCCTCAACTATCCGACCGCCCGGGCCGCTCCCTCCGCCCGCGAGCAGGGTGATGTCGATCCCTCGCTCGGCGGCGACCTTTCTGGCCCTTGGCGTGGCGAAGACCCGGCCTCCGGCTGAGGCAGGAGCGGGCCGCGTAGGCGGCTCCTCCGCTGGGAGGGAAGGCGCGCCGCCCTCGACGGCCGCCGCGCCCGGCTGGATCATCCCGACCAGCCCGTCTATCGGCTCGTCAGCCGACCCAATGATTGCGATAGGCGCCTTGACTGGCACCACTGCATCCTCGGGCGCCAGTATCTTGCGGAGTATCCCCGAAGTGGGCGACTCGACCTCCATGTTCGCCTTGTCCGTCATCACCTCGACGAGCGGCTCGCCCCGCTCGACGGGCTCGCCTTCCTTCTTGAGCCACTTCGTTATCGTCCCTTCCTCCATCGTCTGGCCGAGCAGCGGGAGGATGACCTGTGTCGCCAATTCCGCCTCCGGGTACGAAGCAATGAGCCATGAGCGGCGTTTGCCCATCGAGGAACGCGCCGCTCGTGCACCATTCTACTACGCCGCGAGAGCCGCCTATTCCTCCAGGTCGAGCTACAGGCCGAGCACACTGATGTTGAACGAGATCTGCCTGAAGCGGTTGCGCCACGAGATGCTCGGCTCCAGGCAGTGCAGACGGCGGGCTATCGAGAGCTCCCAGTCGCGAAGCGATCGCTTCTGCAGGTCGTAGTCGAGGACAACGCCGTACGTGTTGCGGCCGCGGACATACCGGCCTGCGCTCTGCAGCTCGTAGGGAATGTCGATATCATCGAAGCTGAAAGGAGTGCTGCCCGAGCGGGCCTGGGCAATGAGGCGGAGCGAGGCAAAGGCCCCCCGCGGGAAGATGCGGCTTATGTCGAGCGCGCCGCCCAGCACCGCGAAGGAATCTCCGGTCGAGTATCTGGAGTACCGCGCCAGTCCCATTCCGCGGAGCGCCGTGTTATGGCGGTAGGTTGCGATGGTGGTCGATGTCGTGCCGCGAGCGTCCCATCGGTCGATGTAGCCGTTGCCCGGTCTTTCGCGGAACCTGCCCCACGAGGTCCGAGTCTCGGCTTGGACCCCGATGACCGGCTTGCCCTCCGGGGTCACCGCGCAGACCTGCGGGCTTACGTAGCGGACACCGATCTCCGGCAGGCGGGTGACAAGCAGGTCCGTCTGGTCGATGTCGAATGCTCTCTCCCTCACGAGGAGAGCGCCGAAGGCGGAGAGCAGATGGGGCTGGGGCTTCTGTTGAGGGAAAACGCAGGCTTCCTCCTCAACAAGCGGTTGGAGAACGGACTCGCGCCGAAGCTCGCTGTCCACGTCCGGGATGTAGGGCGGAGCCAGCCTGGCGCTGCCTCGGAGCGCGTAGCCGCCGACCAGCCCGCCCTGTATGTTCTCTTTCGTCGTCAGTCTGAGCCGCAGCCCGAGGTCAGTCTTCTCCGAGCTGACGAGTGAATGGCCGACCGATACGAACAGGCCGTCGCGGCTGTCATAGCCGGGCCGGGGGAGGAGGGCCTGCCTCGCGGCGCGAGGGCCGACGTTGATCGTCAGCCTTGGTACGCTGAGGATCCGGAGATTCCCGAGGTAGATGCGCACCCGTGTCGCCTTCAAACGCTGGTCCGGGGTCAGCCGGATTTCCCGCGCTGTGATCCGGTAGTCGGGGTGAGGGCGATCGCAGGTCGTAAACGCGGCCTGTGTGAGGAAGCCCGTGCGCTGCTCGTAGTTGTAGGACATCTGATCCGCCGTGAGCCGCTTTGCCAGGGGGCCGACGCCCTGCTGGAAGAGCACGTCCCCTTCCGCGCGCACAATCGGCGGCGTTTCCTCGATGACGCGTGCCTCGATGGCCACCGGCTCTTGCCCTGGCGCCGCAATCATGCGCGTCTGATCCCTGGGCAGCGCCCAGGTCGGCAGCGCGAGCAGGATTAGGGTAAGCCAGGTTCGCATCACTCTCGTCCTCAACCACCAGCGATTATCCCAGAATCGGGCGAGGAAGGTCAACGTGAGGCAAGCGACTGCGAACGGCGCAGCAGGTAGAGGAAGAATGGCGCGCCCAGCATCGCGGTGATGACCCCGACCGGCAGCTCGCCCAGCGACCGTGCTGCTGTGTCGGCAAGCACCGTCAGGATCGCCCCGGCAATCGCCGCCGTCGGCAGCAGCACCCTATGGTCGGCGCCGAAGATCCTTCTTGCCATGTGTGGCACGATCAGCCCGACGAAACCGATGATCCCGCTTGCCGAGACCGCTGCTGCTGTGATGAGCGACGTAGCCACTATCACCACAGCCTTCAGGCCCTCGGTCTCTATGCCGAGGTGGCGCGCGGTCTCCTCACCGAGAGAGAACACGTTCAGGTCGCGCGCGAGGGCGTAGATGACTGCCAGCCCGAAAGCGGCGAAGGGCAGCGTCATCACGACATAGGCCCACGGGTAAGGCGCATCAAAGCTGCCCAGGAGCCACCTGATAATGGTAGCCAGGTCCTGCCGCGCAAGTGTCATCACGAAAGTGAGCAGCGCCCAGAGAAACGCCCCGACCACTATCCCGGCAAGCAAGAACGAGTGGATGGACACCCTTCCGCCGAACCTAGAGAGGGAGTAGACGGCCAGCATTGCGCCGCAGGCAAAGACGAACGCCACCGCCGGGACGCCGAACCCGTAGAGCCAGCCTGAGAGGCCGAGGACGACGGCTATCGCCGCGCCCAGGGCCGCCCCCGAGGAGACGCCCACAGTGTAGGGATCGGCAAGCGGGTTGAGCAGCAGTCCCTGGAGCGCGGCCCCTGCCGAAGCAAGAAGCATGCCGACGATAGCCGCAAGAAGCACTCGCGGCACGCGGATATCCCAGATTATCGTGTCGTAAGTGTCGCTGAACTGGCTGTCCGACGGCACAGCCCGGCCCGTAACGTGCGCGCCGATGATCCGCGCGGCCGTTCCTGGGGGGATGCGCTCTGTGCCAACGAGGATCGAGAACGCCATCACCAGCATGAGCAGCACGAGGAGCAGGATGACCCCGCCCGATACGCGTCGTACCACGCCTGTCTTAAGGTTCGCCTTGTCCCACATTCCGTCGCCTCGAAAGTGCCAGATGATGCTGACCTCCAGCACCTCCGCCGTGATATTCTACCAGGGCGAGCGCGCGAAGGCAAAGCGCGTCTCAGGCGGGGTATGGCCCCGCAGGGGTGCCAACATTCCGAGTACAATGCTGGCTGGCGGGGCAGAGATAGCGTAAGTAAGAGTGCGGCCGGGCGGCCGGGCCTAGTTCGGGCGCGCCGAACGAACCAGCCGGCCAGCCTCAGAGACTATCCTCTGAAGCGCGGACGGCAGCATAGCCCCGCTGTGCCCGCCTGGGTTCACCCGCACTACGCGGATGTCGAACCGGCCGTCATCATGGAAGTCGGCCACGACGTAGTGGTAGTACGCTCCCAGTCCGGTAAGCGGCGCGCCTGCGCCGCCGGTTGTGACATGAGTAACGCCGTCGTGCACGTACTTGAAGTAGTCGTGCACGTGCGCCCCAAGCACAAGGCGGACATGGTAGCGGCGCACGAGGTCGAGCAGCACCTGTTTGCCGGGCTCCTCCATCACGTGGCCGCCTCCTCCCGGGCACCAGATCGGCTTGTGTATGGCAAGGACGATCCAGTCGCGACGTGCCGAAGCATCCTCAAGCTCGGTCTTGACCCAATCGAGCTGAATGGAGCCTAACGATTCCGTCGAATTGTCGATGAAGATAAAGCGCCAGCGGCCGAGTTGATGAGAGTAATAGGCCGGGCCGACCTCTTTCTCGTAGCTGGCAGCGCGGCCCCGGTCGTGGTTACCGGGCACTGCGAAAAGCGGGATCTTGAGCTTGCCCACCACCTGTCGGTAGTGGGCAAACTCGTCCGGCCGCGCCGCAGACGTCATGTCACCGAGATAGATGGCAAAGGCAATGCCTGGGATTCGCCCTGCCTGCGCCACGATCTCCGGGAGCACGCCGCTAACGTCGTCCCGGCTGTCGCCCATAACGAGCACAGGCTGAGCAGGGGCCGGGACAACCGCGGTCAGCAGCAAGGCTGCGTACAGCATCAGCAGGCCGCGCGGCGTTCCGCGCAGAGGCGGTTGGTGTGAAGCTCTTGCTCTCATCAGCGATCCCTCATCCCCGTCCACGGCTCGATCTCCAGGAAGCTTCCTCGTATGTTCCCCACTATCTCCGTGAATACCGCGTAGGGCACAGAGAATGTGAGGAACTGCTTTTCCATCTTGGGCCTGGCTGCCGCGTCAAACATCCCGAGCACCGCCTTCGGCTGGGGATTTTTCGCCTGGACGCGAGGCTCGTTCACGATGCTGCCGCAGCCCGAGGTCATCGGCGCTATAACCTCGTTGCTCCCCGCCCGGCCATAGTTCGCCAGCACCACCAGGCCGCTTACCTCGTCGGGGTCGGCAAACATGACCACGACCTCCGGCTGGACATCCTCCGGCAGGTCCGCCAGCCGCTGGAACATGCAGTAGCGGCCGCTCGCCGGCACAAACACCCGGTCCCTTATCATCGCCCTCGCCAGCTCGGGCGTCTTCTTGAACCGCTCTCCCTTGCCCTCTTCGTCGTGGGACAGGAAGTACTCGAAGCCGGGCCGGAAACTGTCGTCCCAGCCCAGGAAGTTGGCCGACCCGCCGCACCCGGTGTTCTCTCCGTTAACGGCGAGCGGAGTTCCCTTCCTGGCTTCCGCAAGCCGTCCGATGAGGCAGAAATGGCTGCGTCCATCCCATTCGAACGCGCCCTCCGGCTTCTCGTCTGCATAGTATACCGCGATCGGCGCCTCCGAAAGGCCGAGCGCGCCGACAATGCTCTCCGCCATCTGTTTGTGGGTCACTTGTTCGTCCTCCAGTGGTTCCCCCTAACACATCCGTTCACCATTATGGTAACGCACTCAAGCCCAAAGCGCAATCGGGGTAAGAAAGCAGTGGGAGGCTGCGGTTATGAACGGACCGAAGGAAGGAGATATGCTGTCGGGATTCCGGCTCCAGTCAGCGGCCGGGGAAACGCTTGGCCCGCAGGACTATAAGGAGAAGAAGAACCTCGTGGTCGTCTTCTTCGATCCCCGGTGCGCGCCGTGCACTGACTTCCTGAGCGACATGGCCGCGAGATACGAAGACTACACGGAGATGGACGCCGAAGTGCTGGCCGTCGGCGGTGGGTCGCTTGACGAAGTGCGCGAGGTAGCGGCAAGCAGAGGACTGCCATATCCGGTGCTCGCAGACCCGGATGGCCACGTCCGCAGCCGGTACTCGGGCGTAGTGCCGGCGGTATTCGTAGCGGATCGCTTTGGTGAGATTCGCCTGGTTCGCGCTGAGGACGGGGAGCACCTCCCGGACCAAACCGCGATCCTCGACCGACTCGCCCTGATCGAGCTGGAGTGTCCCGAGTGCGGCGTGCCGACGTGGGGAGCAGCGAGCAATGAGGAGTGAGGGCTGAGGGGTGAGTGAGGACCGACGAGGCACGGCGCTGCTTGTCCGGTACTCGATCCCTATCCTGCGAGAGGGGTCCAGCAGGCGTCGTCCGCGATTCTGGCTCCGATGTCGATGCCATAGAACTGCGCCATGGGGGCCAGGATCTCGGGATTGCTCTCGGAGACCTTCTTCACGGCCTGGCGCACGACCTCGACCCCGGCTCGCGTCATCTTGCCGAGCGGGGGCCGGCACGGGCCGGCGGGCAGCCCAAGGCCCGCCATGAGCGTCTTTATCGCCACCGGATTTCGGTACTTGTCCGTCACCACAACTCTGCGGCCGTCCGGCAGCGTGCGTTCGTTCTCGACCTTGACCGTGACGATGCCAAAGAGCGGCGAGAGCGCGTTCTGCAGGCGGCCTGCCGTCTCCTTGTCGCCCGACCGCGCGGCGGACACCATTCGCTGCACCGACGCGGGCACCACGTTCGTCACAACCGAGATCACGCCGTCCGCGAGGATAGCAGGGTCGACAAGCATCTTGTGCGTAACATCGTCATCGCCTGAGAGTATTCCGAAATCCGGGCCGCAGAGCTCGCGTGTGCGCGCCATCCGCGCAAGGTCGCCGGTCGCCTCCTTGACTGCCGAAACGTTCGGGTGCCGGGCTGCCAGGATCGCCAGGTCCTCGGGCGCGAGCGCCGTTCCGGAGCGGCCGGGGATGATGTACGGGACGATTGCTATTGTTGGAAACCGCTCGGCCAAGGCCGCATAGTACTCTTCCCTGAGCTCCTGAGAGGAAGGGCCGTTGTAGTAGCAATCGACCATCAGGACGGCCTTGGCGCCTGCCTCGCTTGCATGCCTTGTGCTCGCGATGCATTCCGCGGTGGAGTTGCTGCCCGTGCCTGCGATGATCTGGCACCGCCCGCCCGCTATCTCGATCGTGCGCTCGATTGCCTGATTGTGCTCCTGCCAGTTCAGCGTCGGCGACTCGCCGGTCGTTCCCGCTGGGACCAGGCCGGCTATTCCCTGGGATATCTGGAACTCGATGTTCCGCTCCAGGCCGTCCCAGTCGACGGCACCGTCGGAAAGCATGGGTGTGACAAGCGCAGTGTAGGCCCCTTCAAATCTCATCTCAGCCTCCGGTCCCCGGTTTCGCTCTATATTCTACGCAAAACGCTGGCGGATTTGCAATCCGCCCGACCGAGGACACGACGGGCGCTACTGTCCCGGGCTGCCGCGCCTTGGCCGGACTTTGCCGCCGCTTCGGAGCCTGCGTCGGGGAGCGGATCAGGGCGTTTGCTCCGGTCGCCTCGACCGGCCCAGGCCGAGCCGTCTGCCGAGTCCCGCGACCCAGTCGTCTACGATCGTGTAGAACGCTGGTATTACCAAGAGCGTCAGGAACGCCGAGAACATCAGCCCGCCGATCACGACGATAGCCATCGGCTGGCGGAGCTCCGCTCCTCTCGACACGGCGAGTGCGGTCGGAAGCATGCCTCCGATCATCGCGAGCGTGGTCATCATAATCGGCCTGAGCCTCGTCGGGCCTGCCTCGAGGATTGCGTCATTGCGCGCAAGTCCCCGTCCCCGCAGCGTGTTCGTGTAGTCCACGAGCAGGATGGCGTTCTTCGTCACCAGACCGATGAGCATGATGATCCCGATCATGCTTACAATGTCGATCGCCTTGCCAGTAACCATCAGGGCAAGGAGCGCTCCGATCATAGCCTGCGGCAGGCTGAACATGATGATAAACGGCGTCGCGAACGACTCGAAGAGCGCGCCCATAAGCATGTAGACCATGGCAATGGCAAGGAATAGGGCGCTGAACAGATAGCCGAAGCTCTCGCCGCTCATCTGGCTCGAGCCGCCCACGCTGACCGTTGCCGTCCCCGTGGGCACATCCTTCAGCGCCTTGTTGACCGCCGATTGGACGTTGCCCAGGTTGGCGTCGACGCCTATATTGGCGCCGACAGTGACAAGCCGCTGCCGGTTCTTCCGGTCGATCTGGTTCGGAGCAGCCGAAAGATCGACCCTCGCAACGTCACGCAGGTAGATCGGCGTTCCGTCGCGGTGTCCGACGATCACATTCGGCACGTCCGAAGTGCTTCGTCGGTCGACCCTGGCCAGGTGGACGCGGATGTCGTACTCGTCCCCACGATCTCGCAGCTTGCTGTCGGTGTTGCCTTGTATGGAAGTCCGCAGGGCGCTCGCGATATCCGCAACCCTCACCCCCATATCGGCGGCGCGCTGCCGATCCGCCGTGACCCGGAGTTCCGGCTTCCCGACTTCCCAGGAGTTCCTGACGTCGATCGCGCCGGGCACCTTCTTCATCTTCGCCTCGATGGCTCTAGCCACGGAGACCAGTTGGTCCATATCTTGGCCGGCGATCTCCATCTGGATCGGCTGCCCGCCGTGGCCAGCCATCGACTGCGTCGCCACAGTTATCTGCGCGCCGGGGATGAGCGCGGTCTTCTGGTTCACGGCTGCAACTACGTCTTTGATCGGCGTCGGCCGCTCTGGGCCGTGGTCAAGCAGTTTGACGGATGCCCTGGCGTACTGTGGTCCTCTGGAGCCGGCGCCAACCACGGAGGCGGTGCTCGAAGCGCCCGCCGTTGACTGGTAGTATTCCATGCCCTGCACGCCTGAGAGCACCCCCTCGACCTGCCGGGTGACCCTGTCCGTGGCATCGAGACCGCTGCCCGCGGGGAGCTCGATGCTGACAGAGAACTCCCCGTTGTCCACGTCCGGCATGAAGCCAACGCCGACTGGGAAGCGGATGAACAGCATGAGCAGCACCACTATAGCCGCGAAGCCGAGCGCGACACCCCGGCTGTCCGCGCGGCCGCGAGCGCCCAGCAGCACGAGGCCTATGCCCAGTGCGGCGACCAGCAGGCGCGCTGCCATGGGTATCATGCCGGGCATCACCATGACCGTGAGAAGCGAGACCACGCCGATGACGATTGTCAGGGCCCTATGGCCGATGGCCCACGCCAGCAGCCCACGATAGCGGCCGTCCAGCGCTGAGTAGAACGCATCGAACCGTCCGAACATCCTGCCGGTGGCGGTCTGCCCGGCGCGCTCGGCCTCCGCGTCTTCCTCTTCCTTGGACTTGAGCCAGCGAGAGGCTAGCATCGGAGTCAGGGTGAACGACATGAATAGCGAGAAGAGCGTCGCCGTCGCCACCGTCAGACCGAACTGGCGGAAGAACTGGCCGACAATCCCGCCCATGAACGCGATCGGGACGAAGACGACTACGTCAACGAGTGTGATCGTGATCGCGGCCAGTCCGATCTCGGACCGACCGTTCAGAGCGGCGACCTTCGGCGGCTCGCCCTTGCGCAGGTGGCGCTCGATGTTTTCGAGAACGACGATCGAGTCGTCTACGAGGATCCCGACCGAGAGCGCGAGCGCCAGCATCGTCATCATGTTCATGCTGAACCCGAAGAACCTCATCGGCAGGAAGGTCGCGATGATCGACGTCGGGATAGCGAGCGCTACGATGAAAGTTGCGCGGATCGAGTGCAGGAACAGGAAGACGATAAGGATGACCAGGATAACGCCCTCGATAAGCGCCGAGTAAACGTCCCTCAGCGCCTCTCTGACGAACTGCGAGCTGTCGGTAGTGACCAGGAGCTTCACGCCCGCGGCAAGCGTCCCTTTGACAGGCTGCGTCTTGAGCGGGAACAGCCCAAGCGCCTTCCTGACGGGCGTATAACCGTTGAGGCGGTTGATCTCCTCGCTGACGCCATCAGCTACCTGGACGGTGTTTGCGTCGGACTGCTTCTGAACGGCCAGGATAACCGAGGGCTGGCCGTTCAGCCTGGTAAGTGTGGACGGCTCCTCGACGGTGTCCCGAACATCCGCAATGTCGCCAAGGCGGGCTGTGCCGCCGTCCCCCGGCAGTTTGAGCCTGATGTTCGCTATCTCCTCGGCGTTTTTGAACTCACCAACGGTCCGGACGGCGTAGTCTCTAGTGGCAAGCCCGCCCGCGCCTTCCTTGATGGAGCCGGAGGGAAGGTTCAGGTTCGCCGCCTGCAGCGCCTGTGCGACCTCGTCTATCGACAGGCCGTAAGCCTGGAGCCGGTCTCTGTCGATGGACACGGAGATCTCCCGAACGTCCCCACCGCTCACGTAGACTGCCGCAACACCCTTGACCTTTGCGACCTGGTCCTTGATCGTCCTATCGGCGAGAATGCGCAGATCGCGGGACGAGTTCGGGCCGGTTGGGCCGCGCAGGGCAAGCGTCATGATCGGCTGTGCCGTAATATCCGCTTTGGTTATGACCGGCTCCTCTATGTCACGAGGAAGCGAAGAGCGGGCCGCAGACAGCTTATCCCGCACGTCCGCTGCCGCGGTATCGATGTTCGTCCCCAGCTCGAACTCCATGAACACCGCTGAGACCCCATCCTGGGAGCTCGACGTAATGTTCTTCAGGTTGGCAGCCGAGCCGACGGCTTCCTCAATCGGCTCGGAGACGAGAGTTTCTATCTCTTGCGGGCCCGCACCTGGGTACACGGTTACTATCGTTATGAACGGGAGATCGATCTTTGGCGTAAGCTCAGCCGGCATCTGGCTGCGCGCCGTCAGCCCCAGGATGATGAGCGCGAGCACCACCATCGTTATGAACACCGGTCGGCGTATGCTTACATCGGTTAACCACATAACTACTCTCCAAGGACTCTCTGGTTCCGGATCTCAGATTCGGCGCAGCGTCCAGGCTGACCCTTCAACCTGCCCTCTGCGGTCTGCAATCTCGTCGGTTGTCGTCATTGTCGTATCAGGGCGCCGCGCTCGGGCTTGCCGGGAAGAAGGACCTTTTTCCCATCCTCCAGGTTCTCATGGCCGGACGTGACAACTATGTCTCCCGCTCTGATATCGGTCGGTGGCAGGATCTGCACAAACTGGGGGTTGGAAAGCCCCTTCCTCACGCTGTGTTTCCTGGCAGTCGTGCCCGAGACAGTGAACACTATGTTCTGTCCGGCGCGCTCCTCGACAGCGTCCTGGGGCACCAGGATGGCGCTCCCGTCCCCGCCGGTTACGATGGACCCGCGGGCGAACATGCCCGGCTTCAGCCTCGAGCCGGGGTTAGGAATGTGAATCCTGACGCTGAAGCTCCGTGTCGTCGAGGAAGCCGTCGGGTTGATCTTCCGCACGACCCCAGAGAAGCTCTCGTCCGGATAGGCGTCTACTTTGACGGTGACCGGCTGGCCCGCCCTCACCTTCGCAAGCACGGTCTCGGAGACGTCCGCCTGGAAGTAGACCGTTGTGAGGTTGACCATGGCCATAAGCGGGACACCGGGCGTGACGGTCTGGCCCGGTTCGGTGAGCCGCTGGGCGATCAGGCCGTCGATGGGCGCGCGGATCGAGGTGTTGGCGACCTGTTCGCGCGCGAGCGCGACCTGGGCCTGGGCCTGAGAGACGCCGGCGAGCGCGCTCTTGATATCCTCTCGGCGGAGGGCATTCTGGCCGTAGTTAGCTTTGGCGGTTGCGAGCGCCTCTTTGGCTTGCTCGACCTGGGCCTCGGCCGCGCGGACATCCTCCCGGCGCGCGCCTTCCTCCACAAGAGACAGGTTCTGCACCGCCGCGTCATGCTGAGCCTTGGCGACGTCGCGTTGAGTCTGGGCGACGTCGAGCTGGGCGGCGGCGATGGCCCCCTGGTCGTAGAGCTGCTTCATGCGGCGGAGGTTGGCCTCTGCGTTGTCCAGGTTGGCCTTTGCCGTAGTTACCTGACTTTCGGCCATCATCCGTTCCTGAGACCTGGCGCCGTGGCGTATCTTCTCAAGGTTCGCCTGGGCGGCGGCCAGTGCGGCGCTAGCCTGGCGAATCGCAGCCGTGGACTGGACCTCCGTGACGGAGGCGCCGGTCCTCGCCTGTGAGAGCCGAGCCTGCGCGGTCTCCAGCCCCGCGAGCGCCTGCCGCAGGTTCGCCTCCGCGTCGCTGCGATCCAGCTGCACCACGATGTCGCCGCGCCGCACCGCGTCCCCCTCGCGATACTGCACATACGCCACCTTGCCCGGAATCTTCGATGACAGCGTCACCGTGTCCAGTGCCTTGATGCTCCCGGTCACCGGTATGGTGTCCTCGATCCGGCCCAGTTGGACGGATGCTGTCTGAACCGGCATCCCCAGCTCCTGGTGGATCTGCTCGGTCGTCTTGACCTGCTTCCTGGCTCCGCGCACTCGCGCCATGGCAAACAGCGAGCCAATAACCAGCACGCTCAGCGCGAGTGCAATCACTCTGTTCCTGCTCATCTAGTTACTCCCTGAAAGGCGCCTGCTGCGGGGGCAGGCGAAGTCAGTCGTGCATATTCAGGTTGGGCGGCGGTTGCGCGCTGGAGCTGGGCCACCGCGCTGAGATAGTCGTAGCGAGAGTTGACCTCGTTGGTCAGCGCCTGAGTCAGGGCCGCCTCCGCGCTCGTCACCTCGACCTCCGTCGCAACACCCTCCTGGTATCTCACTCTCGCAAGTCTCAGTGCCTCGCGAGCCTGGTCTACGTTCGCCCCGGCCGTCTCCACCCGCCTGGATGACTCCATCACGTTCAGCGCCGCCGTGCGTACATCGAGCTCCACGCCGAGTCTGGCTTGATCGAGATTCCGCCTGGCGATCTGGACGTCGTTCCTCGCCTCCGCGATTCTGGCTTTCGTGACGCCGCCCGTCCAGACGGGCCACGTAACGTTCGCACCGTAGGTGTAGGTCGTCCTGACGTTGTTGAACGCGGAGGTCGCGCTGGTCCAGTCGCTCGCAGCGAACAGACCGACCGCGGGCTTGTCTTCCTTGGAGGTGAAGCTGACGTTCCGCTCCGCAAACTGGATACCGAGCCTTGCCTGCTGCATTTCAGGCCTAGCAGTAAGCGCGCGTTCGGTTTCCGCAGCAATATCGACAGTAACCGGCTTGACCGCGGCCGGCTGCTCTTGGACCTCGAACGGGCGGTTCACATCAACCCCCAGGACGTTGTTGAGCGCTCCCTTGGCTACGGCCACAGCGTTCTGGGCCTGGATAAGCGTCTGCCGGAAGTTGGCAACGTCCACCTCCGCCCTCGTGACGTCAAACTTCGGGCTTACCCCTGCTTCGAACTGTGCCCTCGCGAGCCTGAGGCGCTCTTCGGCCAGGTTCACGGCGGCCTGAGCAACGTTCACGTTGCCTTCGGCGCGGAGAACGTTGTAGTAGGCGTTCTGCACGTCCGCAATCAACTGCTGCAGCGTGAGCCCTTCACTGTAGCTCTGGATGTCGAGCTGCAGTCCGGCGAGTTCGCGCGCATCACGCAGACGGCCCGTGATGTCCACCGGCTGAGTGACCGCGGCTCTCGCCGCCGTCGCGTTGGGCTGCCTGGTCTGAATCGTGATGGGCGTGCCGGACGGTCCCGGGACGGTGAACGTCGAAATGGGAGACGTATGGACGTAGTTTGCCGACCCATCCAGCCGGAGGACCGACTGCGCCTTGGCCTCGCGGAGCTGGTTTTGGGAGCGTTGGACACGCTCGCGGGCTACGGCGAGCCCCGGGTTGTTGGCCACGGCGGTGGCGATGGCTTCCTGAAGTGTAAGGACAGAGGCCTGTCCCCCCGGCTGGCCCTGTGCAAACGCTGTCCCTGCTGCCGTCATCACAACGGCGAGACCGACTAAGCTTGTTCTCCTTATCAAGGTAGACCCCCTATCTACTCGTCTGCTTGCCCTCGGCGAAGACGCTGTCTGGTATGCCCCTGTTGATCTTGTAGTCACTGAACCGGACGAGCGTAGTGCCCTTTCCAGACTTCGGCGGCTTGATCTTGACCTCGCGAGGGTCGAAGACCGGCGTGGACATAGCCCCGGACATCTCGATCCGAATCTCGGACGGCAGCCAGTACTTCCCCTCGACGCGAGCGTAGGTCCACCGGGACTTGAACTTCGCCCCGCCGACATCGGCATCGGTTCCGATTATGATCCCCCGGCGCTTCTCGACAAAGAGCTTCATCGCTCCGCGCACATCCGTCGTCTTCGGGACAAGGCTGAGCACGTAAACCGGCTCATTGCCGACCTTCGCACTGTCGAGACGCTCCAACCTGAAGTTCTGCTTTATCGAACGGACGGGATCCCCTGGGAAAACGTCCTTCGGGAGCACCGCGAAGCCTTCCTTCGGGACGATCTTCATCCTGTCGGGACGTTTGAAGTAGAGCGTCGCCGCCGATCTTGGCATGTGAAGCTGCGGGCTGTCCACGGACACCTCGATGTCTGCCGAGTAATCATGTATCGAGGCGTAGTTGCGCTCAAGTAGCCCGATGACATCGGCCGGGGCCGGTTTCGGCCTGGCCGCCGCGGCCAGCGCGAGTGCCCCCACCACGGCCGCCGCCAGCAATAACTTCCTCACGAGATCACGTCCTTTCTGGTGAAAACGGTCAGTCCCGCAAGCAGAAACACCACTATATACGCGAACAGAACTGCCAGGGACGTCCTTATCTCACCCCACGGAATCGGCGTCGTGAAGAAGTCTCGCCACCTATCCAGGTGGGTCGTAAACAGGAACGGATGGATTGGCTTGAAGAAGTCGAACATCGCCAGGATACCGAAAACTATGAGGGTCAGCATAGCCCCGCCGATCGCGCCAAGCGAGTTGGCGACGATCGTCGAAAGGAAGAGCGCTATCGTCGCAACGGAAAGCACGCCCACACTGACAAAGGCATATGCTGCCGCCAGGCGTGTCAGGCCTTCTCTTGCGTCATAGACGTAAATCCCTTGCGCCCCAAGCATGGAGCCCTCCTGAAATGTGACAAGCACACCGCGGCCGAGGAAGATGGTTCCAATGCCGTATGCCGCGATCCCCAGAAACAGGGTGAGGGCGACGACATAGATCACCGACACCGCAAACTTCGCCGCGAACAGCGATCCGCGGCCGACCGGCCTCGAGAGCACCGTGCGGAGCGTGCCGTCGGCAGTCTCGCCGGAGACCATGTCTCCTGTCACCACGCAGGCGAACAGCGGAAGGAACAGCGCGGTCGGCGGCGCATTCAGCATCATCCACGCGACGAACCCGCCGTTCAGGTAGCTGCCGGCTGTGATAAACCCCTGGGACATCGATGTCTCGATCATGTGCGGCCCGAACAACAGCGCCACTACGGCCAGCCCCGATATCAGCAGGAGCGCGCCGAAGCCAAGATAGCTCCTCCCCCTGCGCACGAGCTTGAATACCTCAAGCCGGATTTGCCTTACCATCTTCCGGTCCCGTCAGCGAGAAGTAGAACTCTTCGAGCGACGTTCTCTTGGGCACTATGGCGCTCACCTCGAACCCGCCTGCGACCAGGAGCCTGTTGACCTCGGCCGTCCGGCCGTCTTTGACTTCCGCGATGATCGAGTCATCCCGGACTGCACTGACAGTCACGAAGTCGAGCTTGGCCAGAGCAGCCGCCGCGCGAGCAGGCCGGTCAACCGTAATCTGGACTCTCCCACCGCCGCTGAGCAGCTCGGCAACCGGTCCGGATCCCATCTGCTTGCCGTGATGGATGACCGCGACCTTCGTGCACACCTGCTCGACCTCGTGAAGGAGATGGCTGGAAAGGAACACGGTCATGCCCTGGTCTCTTGCCAGGCCGCTGATCAGCTCCCGGACCTCTTTCATTCCCTGAGGATCAAGCCCGTCCGTTGGCTCGTCCAGCACTACAAGCTCCGGTTCGCATACCAGGGCTTGAGCAATCCCCAGCCGCTGCCGCATGCCGTGCGAGTAGGCCTTCACCTTGTCATCCGCCCGATCCGCAAGCCCTGCTCGCTTCAGCGCAAGGTCTACTGCCTCGCGCGTGGCCCCGCCGGACAGCTCCGACAGCAGCCATAGGTTCTGCCGGCCGCTCAGATACCTGTAGAACCCCGGCGTCTCGACGAGCGCGCCGACCCTCGCCAGCGCGCGCCGCCTGTCGCGCCACACGTCATAACCGAACACACGAACCGTGCCTGCCGACGGCCTGACCAGGCCCATGATCATCCTTATTGTTGTGCTCTTGCCGGCGCCGTTCGGGCCGAGGAACCCGAAAACGTCCCCACGCTCCACTGCAAGGTCCAGTCCATCGACCGCGCGGACGTCCCCGAAGCGCTTCTGGAGATCCGACGCCTCAACTACGACTTCCATGGCAGGCACTAAGTTCCCGGCGGTTCATCCCTTGGAGTTTGGCTCGGCATCGGGCGGCGCGCTGGCATCGTGTGCCTCCTGAACAGCCCTCTCCGCTCCGGTCAGCCCTTCCAGAAAGTTGTACAGGAACTCGCGCATCGCGTCAACCTTCGTCAGGATGATCCCGGTGGCAAACGGATGGCTCATCACCAGCAGCTTATCACCCGGGTGTATATCGAGCTTCTTCCTGGCCTCGGCTGGGATGACGACCTGCCCGCGCTCTCCCACCGTCACCGCGCCGAGGAAAACCTCTTCCGGGCTGCACCAGGCTTCCCTTCTCAGCTCGCTCACCCCTTTCTGACATGTCAGCAATGACATGTAAATCACACATTACGTACTACCGATGATACACCACCGTTACGTTCCTGTCAACCGGGACTGGTTGAAGGCTTCGTGGCTTTTTTGTGATTTCGAGTTAAGGCTGGCCGCTGGCGTCGGCCGCCGAGAAAACGGAGTTTTGTCAAATCCCTCGCCGTTTACTATAATGAAGTGTTTGGATAGACGTTTGCGCAGCGAGCCGCGCTCGGTGGACCGGCTGGGTAGAAGCATCCGGCTTACCGGGATGTGCCCAGGCCGCGCAAGTAGCGTTTGTGAGGGGAAGAGTTGCTAAGATGAGTGCCGATGTATCTGTTCTGCAAAAGCTGCGGGCCCAGTATCAGCCGAAGCTGCCGAAGGCCCTGCGTTCTCGCAGTCTGCACGTGGAGCTGGGGGAGCCTACGGAGCCGGCGAGCGACAGGGAGGAGATAAGGAAGCTCTTTCCACATACGTACGGCCAACCCGCCGCCGAGATTGTCGAGGGAGACGGCGACCTCGCGACTGCGCCGCTCAACGTCGGGGTAGTTCTCTCCGGAGGTCAGGCGCCCGGCGGGCACAACGTGATTGCAGGGCTCTTCGATGCGCTGAAAGCCGCGAACGGCGCCAGCCGGCTGTTCGGGTTTCTGAAAGGGCCTGGCGGCGTGATCAGGGGCGACTCTAGGGAGCTCACCGGCGATACCATAGACGAATACCGGAACACCGGCGGATTCGACATGATAATGAGCGGGCGCGACAAGATAGAGAAGCCGGAGGATCTGGCCGCCTGCTACGAGGGCTTCGAGCGGATGGGCCTGGATGGCCTGGTGATCATCGGCGGCGACGATTCGAACACCAACGCCGCGGTGCTCGCCGAGTACCTCAGGGCTAAGGGCTCGAAGACGTCGATCATCGGCGTTCCGAAGACTATCGACGGCGACATGAAGAATGGCCAGATCGAGGCATCGTTCGGCTTCGACACCGCCTGCAAGCTCTACTCAGAGCTTATCGGCAACGTCTGCCGGGACGCCACCTCCGCAGTCAAGTACTGGCACTTTATTCGTCTGATGGGCCGGTCCGCGAGCCACGTGGCGCTCGAATGCGCGCTGCAGACGCATCCCAACATCACCTTGATCTCCGAGGAAATCCAGGCAAAGGGAACGACCATCGAGGAGATCGTGGACTACATTGCCGATGTGGTGACCAGACGTGCTGCCCAGGGCAGGAACTACGGCGTTCTGGTCGTCCCTGAAGGGCTGCCGGAGTTCATCTCCGACATACGGATCATGATCGACGAGCTGTCGGCGATCCTGGGACGGGAAGAGCAGTATATCCATGCCTTGGAGGGGCACGAAGAGCGGGTCCAGTATCTATCGGGCCAGCTTTCCGACCACAGCGCGCGTGTCTACAGCTCGCTGCCGCAGGACATTCAGGAAGTGCTCCTCAGGCGCGACAGCCACGGAAATGTTCCTTTGTCGCAGGTCGAGACCGAGCGACTCCTGATCGACCTCGTGAGCGACCGAATCCGGCTGATGAAGTCTCACGGCGAGACCAAGGGGGAGTTCAACCCGCTTGCGCACTTCTTCGGCTACGAGGGCCGATGCCCCGCTCCGAGCAACTTCGATGCCGACTACTGTTACTCTCTCGGCTTTGCCGCAGCGCAGCTCATCCGCGCCGGCCTCACCGGCTACACCGGCAACGTCCAGAACCTGACTAGACCTCCGGACGAGTGGGTCGCCGGCGGCACGCCGGTGACGATGATGCTCCACACGGAGGTCCGAAAGGGCCGGCGCGTGCCGGTTATCAAGAAGGCGCTCGCCGATCTCGACGGCGCGCCGTTCAAGGAGTTCGCGCGGCATCGGGAGGATTGGGCGCTCGGCGACGAGTATGTCTACCCCGGCCCGATCCAGTATTTCGGCCCGCCGGAGCTGAGCGACGCGCCTACGATCACGCTGGCGCTGGAGAGGGGAGCGCGATTGGCCGGAGTGGGCTGAGGAGCATTCGGCCAAGACCGTGGGCGCTTGCAGTCTGCGGAGTCTATATCGCAGGCCCGGCTGCCGTCCTCGGGCTCCTCACCGCCTACGGGCGCTTCGACCTCTTGACCTCCGTCTTCTGGCTGGTGGGAACGCTCCTCATCCTGGGCGCGATCGCGCTGTGGGTGCCGCTCAGCGCGAGACGAAAGGCGGTTGAGCGGGCCCCCGGCGGGGTCTGCTGAGCGGCTTGCCGCACACGGAACCCGGCAGATATCCCAGGAAGCGGTTGACAAAGCCCTGCCGGTGGAATAATGTGGTTAAGGATACACTACCCCGCAGGGTATGTGGTGGTCTTAACTGCAATGGACATAAGATCCGACGTACTCAACAGGCTGAAAAGGATCGAGGGGCAGATTCGCGGGCTGCAGAGGCTGGTCGAGGAGAACAAGGACTGCGAACAGGTGGTAAACCAGCTCGCGGCGGCACGGAAGGCCCTCGACAAGGTTGGCTTCATCGTCCTCACCCACCGGATGCAGGAATGCGTCGAGAAGAAAAAGCAGGGCGGCTACGATGCCGAGAAGGCCATGGACGAGGCGATGAAGATGTTCCTGACGCTTGCGTGAGCAGGCAGAAGGGCGCTCGCAGCCCGACCCGAGCCGTCCTCAGCAAGGGGACAGAGGCGGCCGACGTCGCCGGACCTCCGGCATGCGCAGGCGCATCACGGACTTGGCTCCACGGAGCACGGCAGAGCAGGCGTCCGCCGCGGCCATCCGAATCCTGAACGGGTGGTTCCCTCATTCAGCCTTCAGCATTCTCCCGCGCGCTCAACGCAGATGATCCACCGAAACGGGTAGCATTGTACTGGATCGCACGGAGCAGGAGGCATCTGGTGCAGAGGTGTGAGACGGAGATCGATATTCTGAAGGAGGAAGTCGAGCAGCACATCTGGACGTTCAGGTGGTTGTGGCTTATCAACCTGGCGGCCGTCGTGTGGGGCATCGTGGCGCGGCACTACGATCTTGTGATCGTGGCCGCGGTCTCCGGGCTTGGCGCGCTCATCGGTGTGGGGCGGACGAGGCGCGGACGGCGGATGCTCGACCGAGCCATGGCGGTGTGCGTGCCATCCCGGACGCGCAAAGCCGAGCCAACCGAGCAGTAGGGTCGGCATGCAGACTACCCTGGCACTGGTCGGCGACGTGATGCTCGGCCGAGGCGTCAACGAGGAGATATCGAGCGGAACTCCGGAATCGTTCTGGGGCAGCGCACTGCCGATCCTGACCTCAGCCGATGCCATCATTGCCAACCTGGAATGCGCGATCACCGAGTCAACCGAGCAGTGGTCGAGGACTCGGAAGGTCTTCTACTTCCGTGCGGATCCGGCTGCCGTCCGGGTGCTGCGCGCCGCCAACATCCGCTGCGTGAGCCTCGCCAATAACCATACCCTCGACTTCCAGGAGCAGGGCTTGCTCGATACGCTTCGGCACCTGGACGATGCCGGCATAAGTCATACGGGAGCAGGGAGAAACGAGGTCGAGGCTGCAGCGCCGGCCGTGATCCAGGCCGGCGAGACTAAGATCGGCGTCATCGCCCTAACGGACAACGAACCGCTGTTTGCGGCCGGACCCGATCGGCCAGGTACCAACTATCTCGGAATCTCGACCGATCCGGCCGCGCTCGCGCGCGTCGAGGATGCGGCCCGACAGACCCGGCAGTCGGGCGCGGACGTTCTGGTACTCTCGCTCCACTGGGGACCGAATATGGTGCTGAGGCCGACTCCGCTCTTCGCCTCCTTCGCCGCGGCCGCGCTGGACTGCGGATTCGACATCGTCCACGGCCACTCGGCTCACGTTTTCCAGGGGGTACAGCGATACGGGAACGGCCTCGTTCTCTACAGCAGCGGCGATTTCCTCGACGATTACGCCGTCGATCCTGAGCTGCGCAACGACTGGTCCTTCGTCTTCCTGATAGACGTAGGCAAGCAGGGGCTGCAGCGTCTTCGGATGCTGCCTGCCCGCCTGCGCTACGCGCGAGTCGATCTCGCGGAGGGCGCCGAGCTCGAGGCCATCCGCGACCGCATGACCCGGCTCAGCGCGGAGCTGGGCACGGCTCTGGTGCAGACCACGGAGGGCCTCGAACTGCCGCTCGGCCGTTAGACGCCCGCGAGCCGGCAGGCCGCCGCCCGCCTCGCCACCTGCTTGCGAGCGGAGCTGGCTAAGATGCCCGAGCCCGCACGTAGCGCACATACTTGTACGTCGTCACGTGCTTCTGGTTTGGCTCGACCTTGACGGTGCACTTCAGGCTGCTCTTCGGGTTCAGTCCCTCGTCAACCTTCGCCTGAGACTGAATCTCCGCGTTGTCGCTTGCTTCGAGCACCTTGCCCGAGAGCGTCCACGATATCTCCACGTCGGCGGCATCGGGCCTGTGGTTCTCCACTACGAGCTGGCCCTCGCTCACGACCGGGATATAGGTTAGGCCGTCTACCTTCACCTCCGCCTGCCGGGAAACTTCCTTTTCGCTCGCCTGCGTTCTGATGTCTGTCGCCTGCGTCAGCTTGAGGCGGGTCTCGGCCTTTTGCGGCGTATAGCGCAGTTGATCCTGGCTGATCGGCTTACCTGCCTGAAGCACCATCACCGGCCCTGTCGTCAACGGGGACGCCAACGTGTTCGTGAGCACTATATGGTGCTGGACCTCCTTTCCAGCGTCCACGTCCCAAGTGTAGAGTGATCTGTATGGAAGTGTCCCGTCCATGACAGATGTCATCACGACATCGCCAGCGGTCATCTCAAGGCCCTTCTTCTCGTAGAAGTACATATCCTGGACGCCTTCGATCGGAACGTTCAGCATCGAAGCCTCTGTCTCCCCGTACCCGCCTCTCGGCGCTCTGACGACCTCCGCCACCGCGGCATTGTCGTATGCCTGAGCAGGCCCTGCCATTCCGGGCGGCGCCGCGTGCAGCACGGACGTACCCAGCGCGTGCACGGTCAGCGGGTCGAGTTGCCCTTTCATCATGAAGTTCGGAACCCCAACTACAAGGTATATCGCGCAGTCCTTCAGGTCTTCTACCTGGTTCGTAATGGTGGCGCGGAGGCTCATCCGGGCCTCCGCTGGGCTGACCAGGTCGAGAATGTAGGTTGGCTTCCAGTTGATCCCTTGCAGCAGGTAGCCCATCATCACGGTTACATCATCCGCGGGCTTCGCTCCCCCTACTCGGAGCATCAGTGGGTAATCCAGCACCTGGGCGGATCTGACATCGGCAAGCCGGACGACACTCACCTGCTTACCCGACTTTACGAGAGCCATATCGTCCATGACCCGCAGCAGTTCACCTTCCGTCACAGCGTCCTCTGTTCTAAGGCTGACGGCCAGGCCGGTGTACCGCGTGAGCAGCTCAGCCAGCTCGCGAGCGTCGTCGAAGGACAGTTGGTTCTTCGACGTTGCGCGGACCGTATCCACGGCCGTGCCAGGCTCCAGCGTGTAGAGCCAGAACGTCCCGGCGACGGCCTTCGGTATGTAATCGGTCATACACCAGCCGTCAAGAAGGCGCGTCTTGCCTTCCCTGATGAAGAACCCGTAACCGTCCTTGAAGATAGCCACCGACCGCGGTCTCGTCTTGAACGCGTTTGCGGTAAGCTGCGGCGCCTTGGGGTCGGCGGCCGAACAGGCCACCGAGGCGACCAGCACGATCAGCATTGCACTTGCAGCGGAATGTCTCATAGTGACAGCCCCCCAATCAGTAGAGTTGTGCTATCAATATGAGACCGTCCGCGCGCTCCGGCGCTTCAATCGGCTGAGCCGTACCGGGCAGCGCCGTCGATATACGGAAATGCGCCTCGAGCGATGGGGGATGGGCCTGAAGCAGCGAGTTCGGAGGGCGAAGGTCGTCCTGAGCCGGTTCGCGGTTGGGCGGGAGCCTCGCCGTCCTGGCGTTGCACGCCCGCTGCTACGCCACCGACTTGTAGGCTTCGTCCGGCTTGCGGTCGAGGAGCTGGACGTTCACGACCGGATGCGGCAGCTCGATCGTCCGGTGCCGCTCCGCCCTCTCTCCCTTTCCGGTCTGCTCCGTGAAGGCGATCCGCACACCGTAGACCTTTCCTTTGCCCCGCTTGCCGAAGAACCCTGGGCCGTGCAGGCCGATATCCGTTGCAGCCTTCGGCAACCTGACCGTCAGCACCTGAGTCTCGGGGTTGGCGCCCGCCTCCTGCTCGGGGGATACCACGCCATACGTGAGGTAGTGCACGTGATCGGCCGTCTCGTGGCGTCTCGCCGTTGACCTGGCCCCCCGAACCAGATATCGTTCCGCTCCCAAGGCAGTTCTCCACGCAGAGACTTCCGTATCCTACGGGGATATTGTGCCCCTCGCCGAGAAGGAGCGAAACCCCCTGGCCGTGAGGGTTCGATGCGGCGACGGAGTGCCGGCGGCGGACAAGCCTTTCAGGAGGGTGCTGTGCGTACCTCACGGCTTTGGACCGCGACTCGGCTCACGCGAAGGCCATCAAGAAGTCTCTTATCTGCCCGAAGAGATAGTCATAAGCGGCGTCCATCTTGCGTTCGACGGAGAGGATATCGTTGAACGGCGTCGGGTGCTGGACATCGAGCTCTACGTAGACCTGCGAGAGGTCGTTGAAGAACGGCTCGACCTTAAGCTCGTGGATGCCTTCCCTATGGAGCACGATCCTTATGCCGATCCCCTGCCGACCCTCACCAAGAAGCGAGAGCTTGTCCGACAGGCTCGTGAGCATCTTCTCCTCCACGAACTGCGCGGCCCGCGGCGCCTCGTTCATCGGCAGAAACGCCGTCAGCTTGATCCCGAACGTCATGAACTGGGGGATCTTGAGGTGGTCTTGGACGATCTCGAAAAGCTCCATGCACTTCTCCTTCGTCGCCTGGAAGTGCATGACGGACTCGTTGATCTGGATTCTGCCGTGCTGGATAAAGCAGTCTCCCTCAGGGTTGGCCATTCTGGCGCCATCGGGGAGGTGCTGAAGCGACTGGTAGGGGAAGCGCTCGGTGATGGCGGCGTAGATGCGGTTGACCTCGACCGGCTGGAGTGCCCTGGGAGGAAAGAGCACTCCGGCTGTCAGACGGCGAAGTGTCAGAAGCTCAGGGTTCATCTGCTGGTCTCCAGATAACGAGCACGTTTCAGCCCGTCAATTGTAGCACAAAACGGCCATGCCGGCCAGCAGATCGAGGACTACGAGCCGGCCGCTCTGCGTGCGAGCAGCCCACGTGTGGGGGATATGGGCAAACGCACGGTGAACGTCGATCCCTGTCCGAGCTTGCTCACCACATGGATTTCGCCGCCGAGCAAGCGCGCAAGCTTGCGCGCAATCGACAGCCCGAGGCCGCTTCCTCCCTTCGGCGTCCCAGGCCTTGGCACCTGCGTGAACTCCTCGAAGATCCTCCGGAAGTCCCTGCGGCGGATGCCTACTCCGGTGTCCTCGACTGCGACGTCAACTCTGCCGCCCAGCACCGCCGCACTGATCGTCACGCTGCCTCTTGGCGTGAACTTGATGGCGTTCGAGACCAGGTTAACCAGGATTCGGGTCAGCTCCTGCTCATCTGTGCGCACAGTAGGAAGACCCGGCGCAACGTCCGCCGACAGGACGACATCCTTGCCTTTCACGAGCGGCGCCATCGTCTCCACAACCTGGCGAGCGACCATAGGGATGCTCACCTCGGAAAGGCTGATCGGCATCTTCCCACACTCGATCCTGTGCAGGTCGAGCAGGTCGTTGATCATGCCGAGCATACGCTCGGCGTTTCTGCTCACCTTGAGCAGTATCGCTCTTTGGTGCTCGGTGAGCGGCTCCTCGAGCAGCATCTCGGTGAAGCCCATGATGGAGGCGAGCGGGGCTCGCAGATCGTGTGATATGCTCGCAAGGAACCGGCTGGCCTGCTTCGATGCCTCGATAGCCTTCCTGTTCTGGACTTCGAGCATCTCGGTCTTCTTCTGGGGTTCGCGCTGGATGCGTCGTATTTCGGTGATGTCCTCGGCGAGAACCAGAACTCTGGACACGCGTCCCCTGGGGTCGAGGATAGGGGTGGCGATCTTCTGGTAGTGTCGGATTCCACCTGCCGCGGTTCGTCGCTCCGTGATCGCGGTCGCGGGTTGTCCGGTGGCGAAGGCGCGCAGAGCGGCGCACTCCTCGCAGGGTTCCGACCTGCCGAACCAGGCTTCGTAGCACAGCCTGCCGTTCGACTCGTCCTGGACGCCGAAGCGGCATTTGCTCTCCTTGTTGGCCCAGACGACGCGCAGTTCCGGGTCAAGCAGCACAAGCCCTGCCCCGACGTGTTCCAGCAGCAGTTGCAACCACTCCTTCTCGGAGCGGGTATCCGGAGGAATGGAACTCGATCCCGCAGCCGCCGCAGTCTTCTCGGCGGGCCACACTTCCAGAGCTTTCTCGGCCTTCATGTTCCTACTCGCAGAGCTACCTACCTCCAGCACTAGTCTAGCAGGGCGGCGAAAACATGTCAACAATCTGCCCGATAAGACCGCCCAGTGTCGCAAAAAGCGCCATGCGCGAGCACTCTGGGACACGGCCGCATGCACAGGCAATGAACACGCTTTCGCGCCCGGTGAATGAATGGTTCAATACTTTGAACTAGGCGCGAAACACCCCAATACGGCCGAGCTTGACCGCTTCGCCGCGGATAAGTATACTAGGTTCCTAGCGTCCAAGCATCGACCCAGACCCGATGGGTAAACTACACAACCGGAGCGATAGGAGGCAATCAGCGTGGCTTTACGCATCGGAATGGACATCGGCTCAGACACTGTCAAGACAGTCATAGTCCGGGAAGGCGGCTCCGTCGAGGAACTGCCCATCCTTTCCGTTCAGGGGCAGCCTCTCAAACGGGCAAAGGAAGCGCTTGAAGAGGCCCTTAGAATCGCTCAGGAGGCCCTCTCGGAAGGCGAACCAGCGGTTGTCGGCGTTACGGGCGCAGGCGCCGCGGGTATCTCCGAGGTTACCGGCGCCGATCGAATCGACGAGCCGAGCGCTCTCGCGGCATCCATCGATCACCTCTACCCCGACGTCCGTACGGTCATCGAGATGGGCCGCGAGGGCCAGAAGTACCTGCTTTTCGAGCGGGACGAGGTATCCGGCCGGCTGCTGATGGCCGATTGCAACCTGGGGAGCAAATGCGCCGCCGGGAGCGGCTCGTTCCTCGACCACATGACGAAGCGCTTGAACTACGGCAGCATCGAGGAGTTCGCCAGCGTCGCGCTCCAGACCGAGAACCCGGCGAGCCTTTCCGGCCGGTGCAGCGTGTTCACGGAATCTGACATCGTGCACCTCTACCAAAAGGGCACCGCCCGGGAGCGGATCGCCGCCGGTGTGCACCAGGCCATCTGCCGCAACTACCGCTCTTCCTTCGCTCGTGGCAAGCAGTTCAAGGACAAGGTAGCGTTCATCGGCGGCGTATCGGAGAACCCCGCCGCCAGAAAGTACCTCGCAGAGGAGCTCGACCTCGACGGGAGCTTGTTCGTGCCCGAGCACAACCGCACGCTTGGCGCGATCGGCGCGGCGCTGCGTGCGGCAAAGCCGATCGACTTGAGGACCGCACTCGAACGCCTCGATGAGAAGATGCAGCGGCCCCTGGAATATGCTGGCGCTCAGCCGTTACGCTTCTCGTCTTCCGAAACGCTGCCACCGCCGCCTGAAGCCGAAATCCCCACGGACATCGCCGTCGCCGCGCTCGGAGTGGATATAGGATCCGTCTCGACCAAAGCCGCTCTCATAACGGAAGTTGACGGCCGGCTCCACGTCCTTGCAAGCTACTACCGCAGGACCGACGGCGACCCCCTCGCCGCCGTCCGTGATACAATAGCCAGGATCCAAGCCCAGGTCCACGATAGGGGCTACCGGATCGGCGAAATCTACGCTGCCACGACCGGCTCAGGCCGCTACCTCACCGGAGATTACATCGGTGCCGACCTCATCAAGAACGAGATCACCGCCCAGGCGAACGGCGCTCTCGCCTTCGTCAAGGGTGTAGACGCCATTTTCGAGATCGGCGGCCAGGACTCCAAGTACGTCCGGCTCGACGGCGACGTCATCATTGACTTCGAGATGAACAAGGCCTGCGCGGCCGGCTGCGGCGCGTTTCTGGAGAAGCAGGCCGCCAGGCTTGGCATTCCCGTGCCCGAGTTCGGCGACTATGCGCTCCGCGGCAAGAACCCGCCCGATCTGGACTGGACCTGCACGGTCTTCTCCGAGTCGGCTATGGTCTACTATCAGCAGGCCGGCGTGCCGATGGACGACCTCTGCGCCGCCGTCTGCCTCGCATCCGTCAAGAACTATCTCCACAAGAACGTCGCAAACCGTGAGATCGGAAAGAACGTCGTCTTTCAGGGCGCGGTCGCGTTCAACCAGGGCATGATCGCCGCGTTCGAGACGGTGCTCGGCCGGAGGATCATCGTCCCCCCTTACCCTCACCTGACCGGCGCCATCGGGGCTGCGCGGCTGGCCTTAAGACAGCATCCGGAGAAGTCCGGTTTCCGCGGGTTCGAGAAGATTGCCGAGGGCAGGTACACCATTGGCTCCTTCGAGTGCAGGTCTTGTCCGAACCACTGCGACGTGAACACCTTCCAGTTGGAGGGCGGGCCGAAGTACTTCTACAACGACCGCTGCGAGCGGTACAGCGCTGTGCATAAGAAGAGCCCCGAGCGGCGTGTGGCGAGGGCCGAGTTGCCGGACGTGTTCGATGAGCGCGAGCAGATGCTCTTTGCGGTCTACGACAAGAAGGCGCCGGTTGGCGCTCCGCGCGTCGGCGTCCCCAGGGGCCTGATGTTCTCCGAGTACTTCCCGCTCTACAACGCCTTCCTGACCGAGCTGGGGTTCGAGGTGGTGGCCTCCGACCGCACCAACAAGCGGATCGTCGAGCTCGGACTGGCCGCGTCGCTGGGGGAGCCTTGCTTCCCGTACAAGGTAGCCCACGGGCATTTCGTGGACCTCGCCGAGAAGGGCGTGGACTACATTCTCTCCCCGGGGATCATCTCGACCGAGCAGCCGAACCCGAACCTGCGCCAGTCGCAGAGCTGCCCTTACCTTCAGGCCGCTCCCGAGGTCATCGCGGCCTGCACCGGTCTGGCAGAGCACGGCATAAGACGGTTGACGCCGAGACTCCACTTGAGGAGAGGCAAGCGGCATCTGATCCGGGTATTCACGGAGCTGGCGCGCGAGCTTGGGAAGAGCCCTGCCCAGGCGCGCCGGGCGCTCGAAGTCGGCTTGGACGCGCTCGAGCGGTTCCGTGCGTGGCAGGAGAAGCGCGGAAAGGAGATACTCGACTCCCTCGGCCCCGACCAGACGGCTTTCCTCGTGGTTGGCCGGCCTTACTCGCTCTACGACGAGGCCGTCAACATGGACATCGGGAAGAAGATTCAGGATCTCGGCATCCTTGCCATCCCGCAGGACTTCATCCCACTTACGAGCGTAGATATCTCCGATTCCTGGCCTAACTCCTACTCCCGGCAGATACAGAAGAAGCTCGCGGCTGCGCGGCTCATCCGCAACGACCCGCGGCTGCGGGCCGTGGTCCTCACTTATTTTGGCTGCGGGCCGGACTCCTTTGCCAATCCGTTCTTCAAGGACGAGGTCGGCGAGCCGTGCTACGTGATGCAGATCGACGAGCACACTGCCGACGCCGGCGTGATCACCCGGATCGAAGCCTTCGCGGACACCGCCGTTGCCGCGAAGCAGGCCAAGGAGTTCGAGATCATCCGGACGGGCGACAAGTCCATACTGCGGCTCGGTGGTCGGAAGCTGTGGATTCCGTATGCTTCGGAAGCAGCTCGGGTGCTCGCAGCCGTGCTCAGAGCTTACGGGGTCAATGCTGACGTGCTTCCGAGGTCTACCGACCCGGGCATGAACCGCGCGCGTAAGGCCATCTCCGAGGATGTCTGCCTCCCCGCGCTCATGACGACCGAGGATATGCTCCTCCGGATCGAGGTGCCTGATTTCGACCCTGCGAAAGAGGCTTTCTTCCAGGGCAACTCCGAGGGGCCGTGCCGGTTCGGCATGTACTACCAGCTCCAGCGCCGGATTCTGGACAGGCTCGGTCTGAAGGACGTGGATATGGTCACGCTCGGATCGAGAAGCGAGCACGGCGGGTTGGGAACGCTGTTCTCGATGGTAGCCTTCGACGGCTTCATGGCGCACGACCTCCTGCAGAAGATGCTTCACCGAACCCGGCCCTACGAAGTTAACGCCGGCCAGAGCGACGCGCTCTTCGACCGCTGCGTTCGGAAGATCTGCGACATGATGCAAGAGCACAAGCGTCGCACGCAGGACGGGTTCGGCAAGTGGCGGTCCATCTACTCGACAAGCCAGCTGGGACCACTCGAAGACCTTCTACACCTTGCTCAGGCGGACTTCGAGGCAATACCGAAGTCCGGTGAGAAGCGGCCGATGGTGGGGGTCGTCGGCGAGTTCTACGTCCGAATCCACGACGGCGCGAATCAGGGCATCGTCCGCAGGATCGAAGCCTATGGCGGCGAAGCCTGGCTTGCGCCCGCCACAGAGTTCTTCCTCTACGCCTGCGCGATCGATAAGCGCTTCTCCAGGGAGCGGTGGCTCGACACATTTCGCCGCGACTACCTGACGGACTGGCTGGCCGCGTGGGTGAACTGCACGTTCGCCGCAGGCCACGAGCACGTTCTCTGGCAGGCTTCGCTGCCGTTCCTTGAAGGCTACGACGACATCGGTCCAGAGGAGCTGATAGACCAGGGCCAGCGCTATGTCCATTACTCCTTCGGCGGCGAGGCCATCTGCAGCATGGGCAAGGGCGAGGACTTCGCAAACCGCGGGCTGTCCGGCATTGTCTCCGTGATCCCCTTCAACTGCATGCCGGGCAACACCGTGACCGCGCTCTCGCAGGCCCTCCGCAAGCGGCATGGGAACTTGCCGTTCCTCAACCTCGATTACGACGGTTTCATGGACTCGAGCCGCGACGCAAAGGTTGCGAACTTCATGTGGCAGGTCAGGGAGCGGTGGAGAGCGAGGGCGTAGTGCCCTGGGACCGGTACGAGTCTTCACATTTCTCACTTCCCGCTTCCCACCTCCAACGGCGGCATGCGGGGACGACGCGGTCCCGCCGTCTCCGAGCCGCTGCACTTCCGTCTTTCGTCCTTGACCCTTAACTCCGTATGTAGTAAGATTGACATACCAGCTACCTCAACCTTGAAAGGAGTGCGAAGAATGCTCAAAAGAAGGCTGGCCTTACTTGTTGCTGTGGCAGTGGCTATCCCAAGCATAGTTTTCGGTATCGAGGAGGCAAAGCCGGCTGCCGGCAAGCAGAACGTGAAGGCAGGTGCCTCGAAGCCGGCGACGCCGGCCAAACCATCGACTCCTGCGAAGCCGACGACTGGCCCTGCGACTGCAAAGCCGTCAACCCCAGCAAAGCCGGCGGCGCCGGCAGCGCCGAAAGCAACCCAGGAAGCGCTCATGAAGAAGTTCAGAGCAACTCCAGATTCGACGGTTGTTGGCGTTGTGGGCAACGAGAAGATCACCAAGGGAGAGCTCAAGGCTACGCTCTGGGACTGGGCTTCTCCTCTCCTGCTCGATGAGTATATGAACTACAGGCTCGTCATGCAGGCCGCAAAGAAGAAGGGCGTGCAGGTTACCGACGCGGATATCCAGGAGACGATAAAGACCTACCCGACTAGAGAACCTCTTGATGTCACCCTTCAGCGGATGAAGGTCCCTATGGCCCGGTTCAGGGCCGGAGCGAGCATCCAGGCCGCCCTCAAGAAGATGGTCGAGAAGGAGGCCAACCTGACGGATGCCGAATACGCCCAGTATGCGAGGGCGAGCCAGCTGCTGGTCAAGGTCCCGCTCAACCCTCAAGCTACACCGGACGACAGGACCAAGGCGGAGCAGGCAGCGAAAGAGAAGATCGACAAGATCGCCTCCGAGATCAAGGGGGGCAAGTCGTTCGAGCAGGCTGTCCGGGAGTATTCCGAGGATGCGGCAACGAAGGACAAGGGCGGCGACATGGGCTGGATCCGCCAGGGCAGCGGGATTCAGGAAGTTTCCGCCGCAGTGTTCGCCCTCAAGCCGGGCGAGGTCAGCGAGCCGGTGAAGACCTTCTGGGGCTATCATCTTGTCAAGCTGGTCAAGCTGGGCAAGGATGCCACCCCCGCGGAGAAGGCCGACATCAAGCGGATGGTCCTCAACCAAGAAATGAACATGAGGATGCGTACGCTTTTCAACGACCTGAAGAAGCAGACGGTTGTGGACAACAAGCTGTCGCCGGCGCTCCCCGAGCCGAGCATGGAGGAGATGATGGGCGGGCCGAGCCAGCCGCCCGTAAGACCAGCGCCGCGGGGAGGGACGAGTACCACTCCGCCCACGCCAAGGCCAGGTACGGCGAAGCCTGCGCGGTAGGCGCGTAGTACCACAAGCATTCGGAAGCGATGATTGCCCCCTCGACACGGGGGCGGAGACGTGCTACATTAGAGCGAACGGTTCCAAGCGAGCCGTTCGCTCTATCTGCAGGTGTTGGGCGGCGGAGGATTGAGGTAAGCGGAGCGGGTTGGCCTTGCCTCGGCCCTGTTTTTCCGGAGGCAGCAGGCAGAGTTTGTAGAGCGGCGTTCCCCGCCAACACCCAACACCTGACACCGGACACCGAGCAGGAGGGATGCGTGTGGCTAAGAAGACTTTCAACGTAGGACTCGTCGGCTACAAGTTCATGGGCAAGGCCCACAGCTTCGGTTACAAGAATGCCGCGGCCATGTTCCCGGATATCGAGGCTGGTCCGGTCATGAAGGCAATCGCCGCGCCCCCGGAGGAAGAGGCCGAGCTCAAGCAGGCCATGGAGCAGTACGGCTGGGAGAGCTACGAGAAGGGTTACAAGAGCCTCGTCGCTCGGGGCGACATCGACGTCGTGGACATCTCGACAAGCAACGACGTCCACGCTGAGATCGCGATTGCGGCGGCTCAGGCCGGCAAGCACATATTCTGCGAGAAGCCGCTTGCTATGAACGCTGCGGAGGCCAGGCAAATGCTCGACGCAGTCGAGCGGGCCGGCGTCAAGCACATGGTTGACTTCAACTACCGCGTCGTTCCCGCCGTGACACTTGCCAAGAAGATGATCGACGACGGCTTGATCGGCCGAATCTTCCACTGGCGCTCCGTTTACCTCCAGGACTGGATCATGGACCCCGACTTCCCGCTCGTCTGGCGGCTCGAGAAAAAGGTCGCCGGTTCGGGAGCGCTCGGTGACCTCGCTGCCCACTCCATCGACCTCGCGAACTGGCTCGTCGGCGAGATAGACGAGGTGACCAGCAATCTGACGACGTTCATCAAGAAGCGTCCGAAGCTCGCGGCGACGGCCGGCGGGCTGAGCGCAGAGGCGAGCGCGGAGATGGGCGAAGTAACGGTCGATGACGCCGTGATCGCGCTCGCGAAGTTCAAGAACGGAGCAATCGGCACGTTCGAAGCGACGCGCTTCGGCGGAGGCAACCGGAACGGCAACCAGTTCGAGATCAATGGAGACAAGGGGTCGATCCGGTTCAATGTCGAGCGGGCGAACGAGCTTCAATACTTCAACCGCCAGGACCCCGACGGGCTGCAGGGCTGGCGAACGATCGGCGTGACCGAGGGCGCGCATCCCTATATCAAGGGCTGGTGGCCGGCGGGACACATCATCGGCTGGGGAGAGACATTCGTCCACCAGGTCTACAACCTGATGAACGCTCTCGCCCGGAACCAGATGCCCTCTCCCAGCTTCGCAGACGGGCTGAAGTGCCAGCTAGTGCTCGACGCCATGGAGCGGTCCAGCGCGTCCGGCAGATGGGAGAAAGCCGGGTAGAACGCTGGATGTTGAACGCTGGACGCTGGTTGAGGCCGCCGCTCACGGCGCCATCGGCGGGGTGGGCGCGCTGGGTTCAGCGGTCGGCAGTCTAGCGAAGGCGGACCGATCCGTGTTGGTCCGCCTTTATCCGTGCAGTGCGCGGCAAAGGATCACGCCAGGTTCTCTATGTACTTCTCCGCGCTGGCTGCGGCGATAGCGCCGTCGGCGCAGGCGGTCACGATCTGCCGGAGGAACTTCCGCCGGGCATCGCCCGCCGCGAACACGCCCGGGAGGTTCGTGCGCATCTCGGCGTCCGTGAGGATATACCCGAAGTCGTCGGTCCTCACTTGGCCGGCGAGGAATGCAGTGTCAGGATCCTGGCCGATCAGCACGAAGACGCCGTCAACCGCAAGATCGTTCACTGCGCTCGTCTTGACGTTTCTGACCGAGACCCGCTCAACGGCCGAGTTGCCGTGGATCCTGTCCACCACGCTGTCCCAGAGGATCCTGATATGCGGATTGGCAAAAGCCCGCTCCTGGATGATCCTAGCCGCGCGCAGCGCGTCCCGTCTGTGAACGATGGTAATGTCGTCGGAGAACCGGGTGAGGTAGATCGAGTCCTCGACAGCAGTGTCGCCGCCGCCGACAACCGCGAGCTTCTTGCCGTTGAAGAACGGCCCGTCGCAGGTCGCGCAGTAGGAGACTCCCCTGCCGGCGAACTCGTTCTCTCCGGGCACACCGAGCTTCCGCGGCCTCGCGCCGGGCGCCAGGATAACCGTCTTCGCAGCAAACTCTCCCTCGCTGGTCTGCACGGCCTTCTCCCTGCCCGTCAGATCGACTGACTGTATCTCCGCAAGCAGGATTTCCGCACCGAATCTCTCGGCCTGGTCGCGGATGGCCATGGCCAGCTCCGGCCCGGCCACGCCGCTCGGGAAGCCGGGGTAGTTCTCGATGAACTCGGAGACCATCATCAGCCCGCCGGGGAAGGTCTTCTCGATGAGCAGAGTGTCGACCCGTGCTCTAGCAGCGTAGATGGCGGCGGTTAGGCCCGCCGGTCCCCCGCCGATTATGATAGCGTCTCGTACCGTCATCTCTTGCCACGCCCTGCCCAATTCGGGCCAAGTCCTATCAACATTATAACACAGCCCTACTTCGGAAACGTGACAAGCGCCTTGATCATCCCGCGGTCGTTGGTCAGGGTGAAGGAGCCGGCGAGATCGTCGCGCACGAGGTTTTCGACTATCTGCAGGCCGAGGCTGCGGTGATGCCGGAGGTCGAACTCGGCAGGGAGCGGGTCGCCGTCGTTTGCCACCGTCAGCCGCACTGCGTCGGCGTCCTCGCGCATGTCGATGACGATCCGGCCACGATTCAGGTTCTTGAAGCCATGCTCGACAGCGTTTTGGACAAGCTCGTTGAGTATCAAGGCCACGGAGGTCGCCTTCTGGGAGGGAAGCTCCACGTCCGAGCCCTCTATAGACAGGTCTATGCTCTTGTCCGGCGGAAAGAGGCTGTGAGCGGTCGCGGCCGCGATGCCTTCCGCTACTTTCTTGATGTTCACGTTGTCCAAGCTCTCGCTCGACAGCAGCTCATGGACGGCTGCGATGGCGAGTATTCGGTTGATGCTTTCGCTGAGCGCCTGTTCGACGGAGCCGAGCTTGGCATAGCGTAGCTGCAGACGCAGCAAGCTCGCAATCGTCTGAAGGCTGTTCTTGACCCGGTGGTGCATCTCCTGGATGATGGCCGAACGGACCATCAGCTTGGCGTTCTCGATGGCTATGGCGGCGTGGCTTGCGAGCGCCGTGAGAAGCGCGATCTCTTCCTCAGTGAAGATATGCGGGCGAGCCGTGTAGCAGTTCAGGACCCCGATGATCTTGCCCTTCACTTTGAGCGGAACAGCGATAAGGGAGCAGAGGCCCTCGCGCTTCGCAATATCGGGGTAGCGGTAAGCGGGTGTCTTGCGGACATCGAGCACGGAGATGGGTTGTCCTTCCACCACGGCTCTGCCAGCCACGCTTCCCCCCAGCTTCAGGTTCGGCTTCCTGATGTAGGCCCGGCTCTTGCTCTGAGTCGCCTTGATCACAAGCTCCTGCTTGGCTTCGTCGAGCAGCATAACGGAGCAAATCTTGAAGTTCATGCTCTCCGCCGTCATAGCGACGATGAGGTGCAGCACCTCTTCGAGGTACATTTCGGAGGTGATGCTGCGGCTGATCTCGGAAAGCGTTGTAAGGTGGGAAGCGCGCTTCTCGACCCGCTGGTATTGGAGGAAGTTCTCGACGGCGCCGCCCACTTGGTTCGCGATGCTGTTCAGCAAAGCGATCTGGGTCTGGGTGTACTCGTGCGGAGGGTTGGTGCGGACGTTGATGACGCCGACCAGGTCTTCCTTGCCCGGCAGTGGAACGGAGAGCATCGAGTGGTAGCTGTCTTCACGGAGGGCGGGGACGTGCTTGAACCGCGAATCGCGCCAGGCTTCGCGTCCGAGCGCGACGTGCCGGCGCTCCTTGGCGACCCATCCCGTGATACCCTCGCCGACCTTCAGGCGGATCTTGCCGATGACACCGGCGGCCGGCCGGCTCATCGCGCGAAGTACGAGCTCCGTCTTCGACTCGTTGAGCAGGTAGATGAGGCAGAGATCGGTGCCGGTGACCTTGGCGACGATGTCGGCCACCTGCTTGAGCATCTCCTCGATCTCAAAAAGCGACCCCATCGCCTGGCCGATCTGCCGCAGCGCCTCGGCCTCGAGCTCTTTGTCACGAAGCTCGGCCTCGAGCTCCCTTATCCGCTGCTCCGGAGCTAGGGTTCCGAGATCTGAGTCCTGGGTTCCGGGCGGCATTCGTCCCTCCACTGATTCCGCCCCCTCTACTCCCCCTATACCTCTTGCGCAATGATGATGGCTTCAGCTATCTCCCGCATGCTCTTTCGGGTGTTCATACTCTGCTGCTGAATCCGGCGGAATGCCTCGCTCTCCTTGAGGGCGTACTTGTCCATGAGGATTCCCTTCGCACGGTCGACGATCTTCCGAGTCTCGAGCTTGTCCTGCAGGTCGCCGACCTGGGACTCTAGGTCCTGCACTTCGAGGTAGCGGGAGATGGCAATCTCGATGGCAGGGAGCAGATCCGACTCTTTGAAGGGCTTGACGAGGTAGGCGAAGACTCCGGCCTGCTTGGCGCGGTCGATGAGATCGCCCTGGCTGTAGGCTGTGAGCAGCATGACCGGGGCTATCTTCTCCTCCGTGATGATCTTGGCAGCATCCAATCCGTCCATAACCGGCATCTTGATGTCCAGTATGACCACGTCCGGCCTGAGCGCGCGCGCGAGCTCCAGTGCCTTCTGGCCGTCTGCGGCCTCTCCGACAACGCTGTGGCCCATATCCTCAAGCATCTTCTTGAGGTCCAGCCGGATTATGGGTTCGTCATCAGCGACCACCACTCTAAGCTGCGGCATGCAACGCCTCCCCAAAATGCTTACGGGCAGCCGCCTCGCGACCGCCCTGTCTTCTGACTATTGTACTCCTGTGGTATAATCCTGTCAAAGATGAGAGACCGACGGGTTATCTACCTTGCCGCAAGCTGCGCCCTCTACCTTCTGTTGTGGCTGTTCGCGCCGCACGTCCGGGTGCCGCGACTTCTCCTGATTGCCCTCTTCATGCTGGTGCAGCTCAGCATTCCACGATGGCTGGCGAGTCTGGGTATCAAGCCGAAGTGGGCCGCGGCGGCACTCGCCGGCGCGCTCGCCGCCTGGGTCGCCGTCGTCTTTGCGGTCTCGGCGCGCTACGTGCCCTATGACACGAAGGAATTGGGGAGGGTGCCCGTGCCGATTGCCCGGATAAGAGAGCGGCCTCTGCCCGCCGTAATGGATCTGCCTGCTAGGCAGTTCGTCCGGAGCGCGAACGGACGGATTACCTCCTCGAGGCCGATCAAAGTCAAGGGCTACCGCCGGCCTGCCGACCTCAGCTTTAGGTTGATTGCTTTCGAGCGCGGCGCAGGCAGGGCCAGGGCGCTGACCAGCCTGCTTATGGTGCTGGCTGCCTCCGCCTTCGGCTGTCTCGTCTCGTTGATCTTGCGGGAGCCCAACATCCTGCTTCCTGTCGCCGGGCTATCGGCTTACGTAGATATCTGGACTGTGCTGCTCGGGCCAACCTCGTTCGCTGTAGAGAAGGCGCCACAGCTTGTCAGCGCAGTCTCCGTTGCTATGCCTGCTCCGGGGGGAACGGCTGCAGGCTTTGGCGTGCTGTCCTATGTCGGTCCCGCCGACTTCATCTTCTTCGCGATGTTCCTCGCTGCAGCCTACAGGCTCAAGATGGAGCCGCGGCGGACGTTCTGGGTTTCCCTTCCCGTCCTGACACTCGGAATGGCCGCCGTAGTTTCCGGCCTCTTCCACACGGGCCTGCCCGCGCTGATCCTGATCGGCCTCTCGGTGATCGTCGCAAACTACAAGCACTTCAAGCCAACGCGCGACGAGTACATTGCGATGGCCATAGTCGCTCTGATCCTAGCTGCCGCAATTGCCGTCGTTACGCCGTTCGTCCGGCATGGACGGTGACGGAGCTTTACCGGTAATGCTTCGCAAGCTCCGACATATAGCTCGTGCCGATCCAGTCCGCGTTTTGGGGCAGCCATTCGGATAAGCGCGCGTGCCCGGTCGGCGGCTCGCCGGAGACGAGCAAGTTAGCAATCAGCCCCTTCACCTCATTCTCCGTCAGCACCACGTCCCCGACGATCCGGCCTACGACGCCGCCGAGGAAGAGCACAACAGACGGCGGCACGTGAGCAATACGCGCTCGGCTTCCGACGTTGTGGGCGATGACGCGCACCAGGTCGTTGAACGTGAAGACCTCCGGCCCGACCGCGTCAACGATCTCATTCTCGTGCTTCTGGCCGAGCGCTGCGGCCAGCTGGGCAGCGTCTTCCACGAAGACCGGTTGGATCTCATAATCCCCATCGCCGGGCACTGCGAAGACCGGAAAGTGGCGAAGGAGCCAGCTGATGTTGTTGATCAGAATGCCTTCGTCGCCGAAGATAACGCTCGGTCTGAGAATGGCGTAGGTCAGTTTCGACTCGAAGATGGCCTTCTCCACAGCCGCCTTGCCTTTGTAGTAGGGCAGGGGCGAATCTTCGGACGGGTTGGTGGCGCTGATGTGGACGACTCTGCGGACCCCGGCATCTTCGGCGGCTTTGATGAGCGTCCTGGAGTTCTCGACGGCCTTCTGGAAGGTCATCCCGGCGCGCTCGAAGCGTATCCAGTAGGTGTTGTAGAGGACTTCGACTCCCCAAAGGCTCTTCACCAGCTCCGCAGGATTGTCGAAGTTGAACGGCAGGGCAGTGACGGCGCTGCCGAAGGGATTCGGGCGGTCGGGGTGCCCCGTGAGTGTCTTGACCTGCCGGCCCATTCCAAACAGCCGCCGCGTTATGTGCCTGCCGGTATAACCGAAGGCTCCAGTTACGACGTCCATAGAACCGACCCCCATCCACAGGCGCAAGACGAGAGCCCCTGCCTACCAAGACTGCTGCCAGCCGCCTATTGCTCTTCGAAAAGCGCCGTGCTCAGATACCGCTCGCCGGTATCCGGAAGTATGACGACAACCAGCTTGCCGGCGTTCTCGGGCCGCTTGGCCACCTCCACCGCCGCATACGCCGCGGCACCAGATGATATCCCGACGAGTATACCCTCTTCCTTTGCCAGCCGCCGGCCTATCGCAAACGCCTGCTCGTTCTCCACCTGGATTATCTCGTCGAGCAACTCCATTCTGAGCACGTCCGGGACGAAGCCGGCGCCAATGCCCTGAATCTTGTGTGCGCCCGGCTCGCCGCCCGAGAGAACGGGCGATGCGCTCGGCTCGACCGCTACGATCTTGAGCGACCGCTTGCGCGCTTTGATCGCTTCTCCAATGCCAGTCAAAGTTCCTCCCGTTCCGACACCGCCGACCACTATGTCAACCTTACCATCCGTGTCGCGCCACATCTCCTCCGCCGTGGTCTCGCGGTGGATATTCGGGTTGGCCGGGTTCTTGAACTGTTGAGGCACGAATGAACCAGGGATTTCCTGGGCAAGCTCCTCGGCCTTCCGCACCGCGCCCTTCATTCCCTCGGTGCCTGGCGTAAGCACGAGCTCCGCGCCGTAGGCAGCCAACAGCTTCCTGCGTTCGACGCTCATGGTGTCCGGCATGGTCAGGATTAGACGGTAGCCGAGCGACGCGGCGACCATGGCAAGAGCAATGCCCGTGTTGCCGCTCGTCGGCTCGATGATCACGCTTCCGGGCGCCAGCTTTCCGGCCTCGACGGCGTCCTCGATCATGCTCACGCCGATCCTGTCCTTCACACTGCCGCCCGGGTTCAAGGACTCCAGCTTCGCCACGACCTCCGCAAGCGCGCCGTCCACGACCTTGTGAAGCCTGACCAAAGGCGTGCCGCCCACCAGCTCAGCCACGTTATCTGCTATCTTCATCTAACTGCTCCATTCGGCTAGATATTCATCATGAAGCTCTGGGTCTCCTTGGCCCCCAGCTCCAATTCGACGAGATCCTGCACAGTCATCCTGTCTACAACGCCCTCGATGGCACGTCTCAGCTCGGCCCAGAAATGCGACACGCTGCTCTGCTCCCGTTCGGGCCGATGCATCAAGTCCTCGCCGCTCAAAGCCTGCAGCGGCACGATCGGGCCGGACAGCGCCCGCAGGATGTCGCCTATCAGTATGCGCTGCGCCGGCCGGCCCAGGTCATAACCTCCCGCAGCCCCTCTTATGCTTCGCACTATCCCCGCCCGCCTGAGCGCAGAAAGCAGTTGCTCCAGGAACTGCTCCGGGATGTTCTGCCTTGCGGCGATCTCGCGCGCCTGGATTGGCGCGTTGCGTTGGTTCAGGGCGATATCCAGCACGGCGCGTATGCCGTAGTCTTCTTTGGCGGTAAAGTTCATGTTCCAGCTCTGGACAAAACACTACTAAGTTGAGTTCTTAGGTCACCTATACTATACTGACTTCCTGTGTACCTGTCAATGGTGCCTCGGGGAGGGGTGGGAAGAGTGCGGCAGCAGATTCCTTGCTGGGCTCAGAAAGCGGTGGGTGGCGATCTCTGGAGGGAAGGCCAGTGTACCATCTCTCCGCCCTGCTTTGAGCTCAGAGTCGGGCTGATGTACTGCAATTCGACAACAGCACCGGGAACGCCATCCAATGCGTTACGGCCGTGACTTGTGAAGATTGCACACTCTAGGGACTGAGGTATCAGAGCAGTTGTGCTCCAGTCTGCGCGCGTATGTGCAAACGACGGAGACACAGGCACCCCTCAGCGCTAAGGTTATGCCCGAGGTCGATCATCCCTCAGTCTTACAATCCCACTGGTTTCAAGCATGCTGTTGGGGTACCGTGCCAGTCGGCACCCCAACAAGCTGAAGGATGGATTTCTAAGGATTGCGGGCGGCAGTGGGTGAAGTGGGCCTTGGAAGCGACTTCAGATACTCAACCAAGTCTTTCTTCTCCTCGCCGGTCAGGTTGAGTTTCATGAACGAGTCGTAGTGGTTGACCACGTCCATAAGAGTGGCGAAGCGCCCATCGTGGTAGAACCCTCTCTTTTGGTGTGTCCACAGACCGGCAAGCGGCTGAGTTCGATACCGGTGATCCGGCGCTCTATCCGCCTGGAACGAGTCGATGCCGATCTCCGCCGGCGTATGCAGGTTCCAGCCCGGCTCCGTGAAGGTTGGCGGCTGGTGGCACCTTACGCAGCGAGCCTTTCCCGTGAATGCTCTTTCGCCACGATCAGCCGCAGCAGCATCGAAGCTGCCTGCAGGCGGGGTGGGCGCGGGGATAGCCAACTGGTAGGTGTGGAGAGCCGGAAGCTTGCTTGTCAACAGGTCCGGAACACTCCTCACGTCGTAGAAGCGGGCCTTGACGGCGATTGGGTACCGTCTGGGGTTATTCAGCCGAGGGTCAAAGAGCCGGCCCTTGCCATGCATCTCGAGGTTGCCCACGAAGGCGTTCCAGTAGGTTACCGTTCCCCAGGATCCGGTCCAGGTATGCTGGTTCACGCCGGCAAGCCCGAACGCTGGAGGAATCAGTGTAGCCGCGGGTTTGCCATCGGGGCGGAAGCCTTTGCCGTCAAGAACGAGCTGAGCATCAAACTTTCCCGGTCCCCAGCTGTTCAACACCTTCAAAACCGTCGTCCGATCGACACCAAGCAAGGTTGTGACTGGGGTCAGATCCGGCGCGGCCGCGATGATCGCTCCGACATTGAGATCCTGGTTCGACCAGCCGTCTAGTCTGTGCCCGACCCCTGGCGCGAAAGCATCGTCCACTCTTGAGTGACATACCGCGCAGGTGATGCCAATGGAACTCAGATTCCCGCGACTGTCGAAGAAGCCTCTGACGCCAACCACGGCGTTCAACTTCAGGAGTGCGAGCGTAGTGGCTGGGCTGTCCAAGCTGATCTTTCCGGACTGCACCCCAGCGACCACGTCGGCCGGAAGAGCATCCATATCAACCTTCAGCCCCAGTCCCAAAGCTTGCTTGGGCGTCAGTTTCGCGACCGCTTCGTGCAGCTTCAACTGACCGCCCCAGAAGTCTTCGTCGCCGAACGTGTCATAACGGAATATGTGGCGTCCTTCTTCGAGTTTCGCCTGGGAGTTCTGAACGGTAAGTTGGTCCTGCGGGGCCAGCTTCTGGACTGACGGAGCCTGGGCATATATCCCGACAAGTCCCGCCGATCCGAATACAACCACCAGGATAAGAAACGCCCATAGCAGAGCATTTCGCCTCTTTAGCCAATGCATGTGTGCAACCTCCTCCTTGGAAAACGGTTTCGGCTCAGCGGAACGCCTGATGCAGTGTTCGTCAGGCGCTCAGGCGCCACGCGTTTAGCACGGCTTTACCCTCATTCCGGTCGGCGTCAAACGGGGGGCCATTGGTGGCAAAGTGTGGAAGAGGTCCCCTGTTGGTGGGTCCGCTGCTGCGCGGATGAACGGCATTGCTTGGCTCTACTGACTTTGAGCTATAATGCGGCGAAGTCGTTCAGCGGCGGATTCGAGTCCGTTCCATAGGCACTGTCACCAATGCTTGGGATGCCGCGAGCAGACGTGCTCCGCGCCATCCTCTAGCCTCGGTCATCCACGAGCAGATCGGCAGGCTGGGTCGAGTAGGCCATGGTATAATGAAAGTGCGTGACGTCATCAACATACTGGAGGAAGACGGCTGGTATCAGGTTCGAATGCGAGAGAGCCATCGCCAGTTCCATCACCGCACAAAACGGGGCACCGTAACCTTAGCAGGACACCCTGGGGCCGACGTGCCGCCGGGAATACTGAAGGCAATATGGCGGCAAGCGCAGTTGGACGAAAAGCTATGAAAGAATACACCGTTATCTTTGAGCGTGGTGAACGAAGTTGGGGCGCGTATGTCCCGGACCTTCCCGTCTGCGTCGCGGTAGCAGAAACTCGAGAGGAAGTGGAAAAGCTCATACGTGAGGCAATCGAGCTCCATATCGAGGACCTGCGGCTCAAAGGTGAACCGATACCAGATCCCTCTCACTTTGCGGTGAGTATCACCGTCGCTGCGTGACATCCCCGTTGGCCGCCCGTTCCCATCCCGAACACGGAAGAGGCACTCCGGCAGGCCTCTGGCCTGCTGGAGACCTCGAGTTAAGCCCTCCAAGGCCGGCAATCCGCACGGTGGTTGAGTGTGTTTGTGTACGGCCTTCCATTCTACCCAGCATCCGAGGCGTTCTCCCTGATCTCGCAGCTTGAGGACCGAGCGGCCCTGCATCTGACGATGTAGGGCCGCTTTCCACATCAGCTCAGAATCTTCGTATTCGACACCACAAAAAACATCTTGACATCTTACGGCTGCTTGGTTATAGTAGCTGACAACGATGGGGGAAGGCAGAGATCAACGTCTTCTTCTGGAGTGTTAACATCCACCGGGCGACAAGGGACTGGTTCCGGTATGTTCCTTGTCGGGATGGTCGAAGGGGGTGATTGCGCTGTGATCCGTGCTCCGTAGTGTTCTTATCCCAGACCGCTGCTCGGATGTATGTACCTCACTTGTTACTTGCTATCCCCTCTTGACAGAGCAGCGGCAGTCTGTAAGGCGGAGGGGATGAGATGAGCAGAAGGGAGAGAATCTCATGAACGGAAGAGTGGGAAGGATGGCTTTTGTGCTGTGCGCAGCCATTCTGATCACCGCAGCGGCCGGTTCGAGTGGAGGCGACTGGAAGGCTGCAAAGGGTCTGCCCGGTGCGGCTAGCTGGGACCAGGCTGTCAAGGTGCGCGCGGCAGTAGAGGTCGGGGATCGCATAGAGCTGGAGTATGCGATGCCCGCTCTGACGGTTCGGGAGATCACCGATCCGGTGAAGAGAGACCTTCTTTGTGTCGGGGCGGATGAGGCTGTAGTGAGCGTTAGCATGGGGAATGCTTTCGTCATAGGGGACGTAGGCAATCCGATGCTTCCGCTTGTTCCGGCGAAGATACTGCTGCCGGCTGGATACGAGGTGGACAGGATTGACGTAACGGCGGCAGGGAAGGTAGAGCTGGACGGGAAGTTCCTGGTAGAGCAGAGACTGCAGCCCGTGCACCGTGACCAGGGGATAGGCGGCCTGATACCTACCCCGAGGAACCCAGAGGTCTACGGCTCCGACAATCCACATCCCGGCAAACTGTATGATGTGGTAGGTGTACAGAAGAAGAGGGGAATGTCGATACTTTATGTGAACCTCTTCCCTGTGCAGTATAGGGGCAAGTCGGGAAAGATCACCTACTATACTGACTTTGATGTCAAGGTGAGCCTGAAGCCTGCGGCGGAGCCGGCTGAGGCGGATGGGGTGAAGGTACGACGGGACCCGGTCAGCCCTGTAGAGGGCGAGGTGGACAACCCCAAGGCAGCAGCTACCTACCACCCGGAGATGAGCTTTGTTGCTCCTCTTGCGCTTCCTGCTGGGAACTACCAGTATGTGATCGTCACAAACGATGAACTGAGGAATGCGCTGATATCGCCCAACCTCAACGACCTGCTAAAGCACAAGAAGTCGAGAGGGTATACGGCGAACATAGTGACGATGGAGTACATAAAGGCCAACTACACCGGCACGGATGATGCGGCGAAGCTGCGAGCCTTCATACTCGACGCGTACAACACCTGGAGCACCGACTATGTCCTCTTGTTCGGTGATGTGAGAGTGGTGCCGTACAGACTGCTGATGAACGCCGACGACGGAGGAATCCCCGGCGACATCTATATGGGGTGTCTGGACGGGAGCTGGAACGAAAACCACAATCAGTACTACGGCGAGAACACCGATGGTCCTCGTCGAACTGAGGTAGACCTCACATACGAGGTGTACGTTGGCCGTGCCGCGGCCGATACCCCGGTCGAGATGTCCAACTACGTTTACAAGCTCATGGCTTACGACACCCAGGCATACGCGAACCAGTTCAGGCGACTGCTTCTGCTTGGTGACAAGCTCGACGTAGGCTGGTTCGGTTCGGTGGAGTGCGAGTATATGCGGTTGGGCATCGGTCCGCCCGCTCAGCCGACTCAGACGGTTGGCTTCGTGAACGCGCCGGTGACGCTGACTATCGATCAGCAGTACGAGACCGATGGCCCGCCGTCTTACTACTACGACTGGCCCGAGGTTCTCGGATGGATCAACTCGAACAACTACGGGCTCATCGGCCACAGCGGACATGGTGACTGCAACTGGGAGCTGAAGATCACCGGTGTGCAGGTGACGGAGAACCTCACGAATACCCAGTACTTCTTTGTCGCCACGGAGGGCTGCTACCCGGGTGACTTCGAGGTCGGCTGCTGGGCCGAGGCCGTGACTGTGGTGAACCGGGATAAGGCGGCCGTAGGCGCAGTGCTGAACTCCAGGTATGGCTGGGGCGGAGTCAACAGCATCCTGGAGATGTGGGACCAGGCGAATGCTCACGGCTACCGCAACTTCGGCGCGATCAACGCGAAGGGTGATGAGGCGCTCACCTCGGTCATCTATGGCGACTTCTACTGGCGGTATGCAGTGTTCGAGACCAACCTGTTCTGCGATCCTGAGACACGCTTGAGAGGTTGGGAGACAGCGCGCACGATCTCTGCCAGCGCAGGCACCGGAGGGTGGATCTACCCGACGGGAACTGTGAATGCTGAGCAGGCTGAGAACCGGACCTTCACGATCACCCCCGACTCCGGTTACGCTATCTCCAACGTCACAGTCGACGGCTCGCCACAGGGAGCGATATCGAGCTACACGTTCACGAACCTGACCGCTAACCACACGATATCGGCTACGTTCACGAGCACGGCTACCAGATACACGCTCTCCGGAAGCGTCAAGACCTCTGCTGGAGCCGGCATCCCCGATGCCACAGTCTGCTTCAAGACCTCGCCGAATGCGTCTGTCGATCCGCTCTACACCGTTACGACCGACGCATCGGGCAACTACAGCAAGGCGCTCGTCAACGGCACGTGGTACGTGGTTGCGTGGAAGTGGGGCTACCTGCTTCCAACCGAGCAGATGGTGACGGTGAACGGGGCCAACGTATCGAACATCAACTTCACATTGACCGTTCCTTCGCCAATACCTACACCGGTGATCAAGCTCGATACGTCAGCCCTGAAGGTCGGAACGCTGAGGACCTGGAGCAACACTGGATCGCTCGGAGGCAGCTTCGGCTATGACGGGACTACGCCTACAGTCGGGACCGTCGGAGGCAAGAAGGCCGTCTCCTTCGATTATGGGGACAGGATGAAGTCTTCGTTCACTGCTCCGGCGGCGATCACAGGCACCCATGAGTACACCATAGCCATATGGGCGTACAACCCTACGGTCGAAGACTACGAGTACCTGATCAGCCTGGCCAATTACAACGGCTACGACGGAACGACCACCACCCTCTGCTTCGCCAGCAGCACCACTTGGGGAGCTACAGATCACTACAATCTGTACATGGGTTTTGATGGCGGAGTGCCATCCGCCAACGCTTGGCACCACATCTGCTCCACCTTCGACGGGACTGTCGAGAAGGTATATGTGGACGGAGTCCTGAACGCCCAGCGCATCAGGAACATAGACTGTAGAACGGGGCTCCCCGTCTTCCTTGGCTGCTGCTACTGGAACACCGGGGGCGCCAACGACACAAAGGACTACTACTACTCAGGGTCCATGGGTGCGATCAGGGTTTATGACCGCGCGCTCAGGCAGGATGAGGTCACTACGATCTACAACCAGTCCTGGTAGAGTGGATACCGATCGGTGAACTAGACACCGACTGGTAAAGACCGAGCGGCCCTGCGTCGGACGATGCAGGGCCGCTTTCCACTCATAGGCAGGATCTTGCCTTCAGGAGCGCTCGAAGTGTGCTCCACCTGGCTCGTGCTTGGCCCTGCAGATCTCCAGCGCTTCGAGTGCAGCGGCCTGCTCGGCCTGCTTCTTGCTGCGGCCGCTGCCCCTGCCAAGAACGTCGCCGTCGAGCCGGGCCTCAACCAGGAACGTTTTCTCGTGGTCGGCGCCCTCTTCCTTGATGACAACGTACCTCGGAGCTTTCTTGTGGAGGCCCTGGGTCATCTCTTGCAGGAGCGACTTGTAGTCCCGGATGTGCTCCTTGCGCTTGATGTCATCGAGAATGGAGGCGAGCGCCCTCAGGCAGAACTGGCGGGCAGCGTCAAGTCCCGAGTCGAGGTAGACGGCAGCGACGACAGCCTCGAAAGCGTCGGCAAGGATCGACATACGCTGCCTGCCTCCCGACGCCTCCTCGCCCGCGCTCATCAGGATCATCTCGTCGAGGCCGAGCTGCTTTGCAGACTGCGCAAGGACCGGCTCGCTCACCGCAACCGCTTTGGCCTTGGCAAGCTCTCCCTCCGGACGGTCGGTATAGGTCATGTAGAGGTACTCGCAGACAACGAGACCTAGAACGGCGTCGCCAAGGAATTCGAGCCGTTCATTGCTTCGTACCTCTGCCGCCTCCCCGAGATACGACCTGTGCGTCAGCGCCTGCTCAAGCAGGGGCAGATCGCGGATGTGAATGCGCAGCCTCCGGGCCATGCCCCGGAGCCGCCTTCTGTCGAAAGCCATGTGAGTGAGTCGAGAGAGTCGAGAGAGTCGAGAGAGCCGGGGAATGTTGAATGTTGAACGCGGAATGGCTTTGGGCCGCCCGGCGGTCCGCATCGCCCCGGCTCACTCGAGTCGCTCGACTCACTCCTCTCCTTTACTTCAGTTTTGCCACCGCCTCGGCGATTCTGTGAAGGCCTTTCTCGATGGCCTGCATACCGGTCGCATAGGAGAGCCGCATGTTGTTGGGCGCACCGAACCCGGTTCCTGGTATCACGGCCACCTTCGCCTCATCGAGCAGATACCCCGCCAGGCTGTCCGAATCCGTGATCGCCTTGCCATTCCAGCTCTTTCCCACGAGGCCGCTTACATTAGGAAATACGTAGAATGCGCCTCCCGGCATCGCACAGCTTATCCCGGGGATCTCGTTCAGCAGCTTGACCATCACCTTGCGCCGCTTGTCGAACTCACCGATCATCCTGTTTGTCTCATCCTGTGGGCCGGCCAGGGCCTCGACGCCGCCCTTCTGGGCGAACGAAACGGGGTTCGAGGTGCTGTGGTCCTGGATGCGGCCCATGGCGCTGGCGATCTCCGGCTCGGCTGCTGCGTAGCCGAGGCGCCATCCGGTCATCGAGTAGCTCTTCGAGAGACCGTTGATGGTTACCGTTAGCTTCTTGATCTCAGGGCCGAGAGAGGCAATCGAGACGTGCTCGTTTCCGTCATAGATCAGCTTCTCGTAGATTTCGTCGGAGAGAACGTGGAAGTTCTTCGAGACGGCGAGGTCGGCGATCTCCTGGAGCTGCTTTCGGGTGTAGACGCCACCGGTCGGATTGCTCGGGCTGTTCAAGACGAGTATCTTCGTCCTGGGGGTGACGGCTTTCGCCGTCATGCCAGCCGTAGCGACGAAGCCGGTGGATTCGTCCGTCCGAACATAGACCGGCGCGCCGCCGGCAAGCTTTGCCTGCTCGGGGTAGGTCACCCAGTAAGGCGCGGGGATGATCGCTTCCTCCCCCGGGTTCATGAGCGCGAGGAAGGCGTTGTAGAGCGAATGCTTGGCGCCGATAGAGACGACGATCTGCGATTTCTGGTATTCCAGTCCGTTGTCGGCGGCGAGCTTCTTGACTATAGCGGCCTTGAGCTCGTCTATGCCGGTGGTCGGCGTATACTTGGTGAAGCCTGCCTGTAGAGACTGGATCGCAGCGGCCTTGATATTGCCCGGCGTGTCGAAATCCGGCTCGCCTGCCGCGAAGGAGACGACGTCTATACCCTCGGCAGTCATTGCCTTTGCCTGAGCTGTGATGGCAAGAGTGGTAGAAGGGCTCACGTTTTTGGCTCGTTCAGATAATGGCATTTTGTCCTCCGTATGTTCTGGGGAGATGTAAGATGGATGTAGGATGTAAGATCCCTGGGCTCGGTTCGGGGGGCCGCCTCGCTCGATCCCCGTCCTCACATCGTACATCCATCCTACACCCTCTTCATCACGATCGTTGCGTTGTGACCACCGAAGCCGAAAGAGTTGGAGATGGCGATCTCCAGGTCGGCCTTTCGGGCGACGTTCGGCACATAGTCGAGGTCACAGTTCGGATCGGGAAACTCATGGTTGATCGTGGGCGGGATAACGCCCTCTTCGAGCGCGCGCACACAGGCGATGGCCTCGATCGCCCCAGCAGCGCCGAGCAAATGGCCGGTCATGGACTTCGTGGAGCTGATCGGCACCTTATAGGCGTAGTCACCGAAGACCGTCTTGATAGCCATGGTCTCGAACTTGTCGTTCAGCTCTGTAGAGGTGCCGTGGGCGTTGATATAGCTCACGTGCTCTGGGCGGATGCGCGCGTCGTGGAGGGCGGTCTGCATGCAACGTGCGGCGCCCTCGCCGTCCGGCGCGGGCGCGGTCATATGGTAGGCGTCGCTCGACATACCGTAGCCGATAATCTCCGCTCGTATGTTCGCGCCGCGCGCTTGCGCAAACCCCAGTTCCTCAAGGATGAGGATTCCGGCACCCTCCCCGATGATAAACCCGTCGCGCTTGGCGTCGAACGGGCGGCTGGCCTTCTCCGGCTCGTCATTGCGAGTGCTGAAAGCCTGCGCGTTGGAAAAGCCGGCGCACGAGAGCGGGTAGATCGCGGCCTCAGCGCCACCGGAGATCATCGCGTCGGCGTCTCCGCGCTTGATGATCTCGTAGGCGTCGCCGATGGCGTTGGTCCCTGTGGTGCACGCTGTGACAACAGTCGAGCTTGGCCCCTTGGCGCCGAAGATCATCGAGATCTGGCCCGATCCCATGTTTGCGATGAGCATAGGCACAAAGAACGGGCTGACGCGGCTCGGGCCCTTCTCGAGAAGGATCCGCTGCTGAGTCTCCCACGTGTAGACGCCGCCGATGCCGGAGCCGACAAGCACACCCACGCGCGCCGCGTTCTCAGGTGTGACCCTGAGTCCGCTGTCCTGCATCGCCATGATGGCCGCGGCAACGGCGTACTGTGCGAACGGGTCCATGCGGCGGGCTTCCTTTGCATCGATGAAGTCGGTAGGTTCGAAGCCCTTGACCTCGGCGGCGATTCTGCACGAGTGCTCTCTGGCGTCAAAGCGGGTGATAGGCCCGACCCCGCCCTTGCCGGCAACAAGCGATGCCCAGTAATCCTCGACGCTGTTACCGATGGGCGTCAGCGCGCCCATACCGGTTATCACGACTCTTCTATCTTGCATTCAGTCCTCGGGAGAACGGATTGAGGAATCGGGATTCAGGGTCTAGGGTAGGAGCTTGGACTGTGTTGCCCTAGACCCCAGAGTCCGATCGCTTGCCTAACCCGTCTTTTCGTCTATATAGGCCACGGCCTGGCCGACAGTCTGGATCTTCTCGGCGTCCTCATCAGGGATCTCGATGTCGAACTCCTCTTCGAGACCCATGACGAGGTCCACGACGTCCAGCGAATCGGCGCCCAGGTCGTCAACGAACGACGCAGACTCGGTGACCTCATCATCGCCTACCTTCAGCCGATCGACCACTACCGTCCTGACGCGATCGAAAGTCGTTGCCACGTTTCCACCTCCTTACATTACCATTCCGCCGTCTACGTTCACTACCTGTCCGGTTATGTAACTCGCGGCATCGGAGCACAGGAAGTGCACGACCTTAGCAACGTCGTCAGGCGTGCCCAACCGCTCGAGCGGTATCTGCTTCTCGATGCTCTGCTTCGCCTGCTCGGGCATCTCCTCGGTCATGACGGTTTGGATGAAGCCGGGCGCAATTGCGTTGACGTTCACACCGCGCGAGCCGAGCTCTTTTGCGGTCGTCTTCGTGAGAGCGATGATCCCGGCTTTGGACGCTGCGTAGTTCGCCTGGCCGGCGTTGCCTATGATCCCCATTACCGAAGCGATGTTCACAATCCTACCGCTCCGCTGGCGGAGCATCAGCTTCGCGACCGCCTTCGTGCAGTTGAACGTGCCCTTCAGGTTGGTATCGATCACAGCGTCCCATTCCGCCTCGGACATGCGCAGAATGAGGTTATCCCGGGTGATGCCTGCATTGTTCACGAGTATATCGACTCTGCCGAACTTGTCAACTGCCGTGTCTACGACGGCCTCGCAGTCGGCCGGCGCGGCAACGTCGGCCTTGACCGCCACCGCATCTCTGCCAAGGGCCTTGACCTCCGCTGCCACAGCCTTGGCAGCTTCCTCCACGTAGTCAGCTATGACGACATCAGCGCCGGCCTTGGCAAGCTCAAGAGCAATCGACCTGCCAATGCCCTTTCCATCCCTGCCTGCCCCGGTGATCACCGCTACTTTCCCCTGGAGTTCCATTCTCACCCTCTCTGGCACGCTCCGAGAAACGCCTGGACCGAAGCACGGTCGCCCACACTTGTGACCCGCGAGCCGGGTATGATCCTGGCCACCAATCCGGCGAGCACGGCGCCCGGGCCGACCTCGACGAACGCCTTGCCCCCATCGGCAGCTATCCTGTGGACCGACTCTTCCCACCGGACGGCGCCGGCAACCTGCCGGGCGAGCGCGTCGCGGATTTCGCCGGCCGTCCGGACGTAATCAGCCGTCACGTTCGCCACAACCGGCAGAGCCGGGTCGGAGACACGGGCGCTCTCCAGCTCCCCGCGCATAGCCTCGGCCGCCTGGGACATCAGACGAGAATGGAACGCGCCGCTCACCTTAAGCGGGACGACTCGCTTCGCGCCGCGCTCCCTTGCGATGCGGCCCGCCTCCTGGACGGCCTCAGGCTCGCCGGAGATCACGATCTGGCCGGGCGAGTTGTAGTTAGCGATGTCCACGATGCCGGCAGACTGACCCGCTTCGACGGCGGCGCGCACGTCACGAGCCGCCAGGCCGAGGATGGCAGCCATAGTTCCCGGACGCGCGGCCCCGGCCTGGTCCATAAGCTCACCCCGACGCCTCACGAGCCGGACAGCCTCCGGAAGATCGAGCGATCCGGCCGCGACAAGCGCGGCGTACTCGCCAACGCTGTGGCCGGCGGCGAAGTCCGGGCGGATTCCCTTCGACTCCAGCACGCGAAGCGCAGCAATGCTTGCAGCGAGCAGAGCCGGTTGGGCGTTTGCGGTGCGGGTCAGCTCCTCCTCCGGCCCCTCGAACATCAGCCGGGAAAGCTCGAAGCCGACAACAGCGTCTGCCGTGTCGAAGACCTCTTTCGCCTCACGGAACGACTCGCAGAGGTCGCGCCCCATCCCTACAGCCTGCGAGCCCTGACCTGGGAAGACGAATGCGAGCTTTGTCATCGCCGCCATGCTGCTAGCCGATCCCCCACTTGATCACAGTGGCGGCCCAGGTCAGCCCGGCGCCAAAGCCCACGGCTACCACGACGTCGCCCTTCTTCAGTCGTCCCTCCTGCACGGCTTCGTCGATTGCGATCGGTATGGATGCGCCCGAGGTATTGCCGTATTTCTGAACGTTAACGAAGACCTTCTCGGGAGGCAGGCCGAGACGTCTGGCTGCGGACTCGATTATCCGAATGTTGGCCTGATGCGGGATGAACAGATCGACATCTTGGGGCGTCAGGCCGCATTTGGCGAGTGCTTCGACCGAGGCATCGCCCATTATCCTGACGGCGAACTTGAAGACGTCCTGCCCCTCCATTCTGATGTAATGCTGCCGCGCCTTGACAGTCTGGACGGATGGTGGAAGCCGTGAGCCGCCGGCTTCGATCTTGAGAAGGTCGCCGCCGGAGCCGTCCGAGCCAAGGACGATGGAGAGGATTCCGCAGCTCTCGTCGGCGGGGGACAGGACCGCCGCGCCCGCACCGTCGCCGAAGAGCACGCAGGTCGCGCGGTCCTCATAATCGGTCACCCTGGTCAGGAGGTCAACTCCGACCACGAGCACGTTGTCGTAGAGGCCGGAGCCTATGAAGCTTGCGCCAGCCGCGAGGCCGTAGACGAACCCGGAGCAGCCGGCAGCGAGGTCGAAGGCAGCGGCGCGGCTTGCGCCGATCCTATCCTGGATGAGCGAAGCCGTGGCCGGGAAGGGCATGTCGCCGGTTAGAGTCGCGCAGACGACGAGGCCGATGTCCTCAGCGGGAACCTTAGCGCGTTCGAGCGCAGCAAGCGCCGCGCGGGCGCCCAGGTCCGATGCGGCTTCCGCGTCCGCGGCCCTCCTCCTCTCCCTGATTCCAGTGCGTGTGACTATCCACTCGTCGGTGGTGTCGACAGTCTTCTCGAAATAGGCGTTCGTCAGAATCTGGTCCGGAATCGCTGAGGCTATTCCGACGATGCCGGCCCTTCTTATGCTCTTGTCCATGCTGGTAACCATCTAGCTGCTCGACTTCGTGGCCGGGCTTTTCTCCAGGCTCAGAAGCGAGGTTTTGATACAGTCGATGATGTCGCGGTCAACGGCCTCTTTGGCGGCCCTAATGGCGCTCGATACAGCCCGTGCGTTGGACCTGCCGTGTCCAACGATGGACACGCCGTTGACTCCGAGGAGGGGCGCGCCGCCGTACTGGGCGTAGTCGAACGTGCGCTTCAGGTTCGTGAGCGTGGGCTTGAGGAAGAGCAGCAGGATTCTGAGCAACCTGCGGTCCAGGATCTCTTTGAACTGGCTCAGGATGAAGTCCGCAATGCCTTCGCTCGCCTTGAGCGCAACGTTGCCAACGAATCCGTCCGCTACGACGACATCGGCAGCCCCACTGAACAGGTCACGGCCCTCTACGTTGCCGATGAAGTTGAGGTCCGTGCTCTGCAACGCCAGATGGGCTGCTTTCGTAAGCTCATTGCCCTTGGTCGGCTCCTCGCCGATGGAAAGCAGCCCAACCCGCGGGCGAGGCTTCTTCAGCACCTTTTCCGCATAGATGCTCCCCATGACGGCAAACTGAAGAAGGTTGTCCACCGTGCAGTCGGCGGTCGCGCCGGCATCGAGGAGGATCGTGTTGCCACACTTGGACGGCAGGATGGTAGCGATGGCCGGTCGCTCGATGCCGGGAATCCGGCCGAGTTTGAGGGCGGCGACGGCCATAGCGGCGGCCGTGTTCCCGACGCTGATCATAGCATCCGCCTCGCCGGACCTGACCATCTCCGCAGCGACCACGACCGACGCACGCGGCTTGGTCCGAATGCTGTTCACCTGGTCATCCATCCGGATGCTGTCGGGAGTGTGATGGATACGGATGCGTTCGCCTTCCAGCCGCTTCGGCATATGCGCCCGGATCGCCTGCTCATCACCGACTAGTATGATCTCGAGGTCGTACAGAGAAGCCGCCGCTACGGCTCCCTTGACTGTCTCCGCCGGGGCGTGGTCACCGCCCATCGCATCGACGGCAATCTTCATCGGGTAACGGGTGTCGGGTAACGGGTGTAGGGGAGGACAAACCTCCCGCCGCGCAGGGCGAGCATCCTCCCGAGCCGGTTTTCGGCTCGGCGGGAGCCTCACCCTGCGGGCTGGACCCGATACCTACTCCTCCTTCTTGCGCTCTTTCTTCTCGATCACGAGGCGGCCGTTGTAGAAGCCGCAGGACGGACAGGCGTGATGCGGCAGCCGAGGCGCGTGGCAGCGCGGGCAGTCCACCACGTTCGGAACCACGAGCTTCCAGTTCGCACGACGCTTAGCCTGCCTCGCTCGTGAGTGTCTTCTTTTTGGCAGTGGCATCTATGTATCTCCTTGGTTTACGTCGAAGGCGCTCTTCCGTGCTGCACGGTGCATATCTGCAATCTGGAACCCCTCATGCCTTCTCGCTTTGGTTGCCGCTGTCCTTTAGCATCTCGGCGAGGGCCGCGAACGGCGAAGCCTCGACGTCCACCGGGCAGTCGCACGGCCCCTGGTTAAGGTTCGTGCCGCAGGTCGGACACAGCCCCTTGCATGCTTCGCTGCAAAGCGGCTTGATCGGAACCTGCACCAGGATCGCCTGCCTGATGAACTCAGACAGGTCGAAGACGTTGTCCTGGAAAAGTGGCTCTTCCTCTTCTTCGCTTGTCTCCTCCTCCTGCCCTGCCATAAGGGCTTGGAGGTTGGCGATAGGAAGCTGCTCTTCGATCTTCACGTTCACCGGGAGCGTCAGCCGTTCGAGGCACCTGCTGCAATCCAGTTCGATGGTAGTAGACAGGCTGCCGCGGGCAACGATCACACGGCCCGTATTGGTGAAATCAACGCTGCCGATGATCGGCTCGGTGCAGCGCAGATCCTCATACTCCTTCGCGTCGCACTGCTCCTTGATCTCGTAGTGATACCTCTTACCGATGGCTGCTGCTATCTCGGACAGATCGAGTTTCATCTCAGTTCGTATAAGCGAGCGCGAGCCTGCGAGTCAGGCCCTTCCCCGAGCTCGCGGGCGACGACTTCGGCGGTTTCGCGCGCGATCATCCGCTCCTCATTGGTCGGAATGACGAGCACACGGACGACGGATTCCGGCGTGCTGATATCCGTCTCTCCGCGCGCAGTCTCATTCAGTCTCGGATCAACCTGAACTCCCATGAACTCCAGGCCGCGCGTTGACTTCGCGCGCACGGTCGGGCTGTTCTCCCCGATCCCGCCGGTGAAAACGATTGCGTCCAAGCCGCCCACCGCGGCGGCGTATGCGCCTATGTATTTTCGCACGCGGTAGCAGAAAATCTCAAGCGCCAGAGCGGACCTCTCGTCGCCGGCAGCGGCACCGGCCTCAATGTCCCGCATATCGCTCGACCTACCGGACACGCCCCAAAGCCCGCTCTCTTTGTTGATGAGGTCGTCCACCTGGTCGGGCGCCATCCCGAGCGTTTTCTCGACGTAGAGGATGACGGCGGGATCGACGTCGCCGGACCTGGTGCCCATGACCAGCCCCTCGGCAGGGGTCATGCCCATGCTCGTGTCCACGACCTTGCCGCCGACGACGGCTGTCATGCTGCAGCCGTTGCCGAGGTGGCAGGTGATGACCTTGAGCGCCGCGGCGTCCGCACCGCGCGCTGCCATAAGTTTCGTTGCGCGACCGCTGACGTAGCGGTGCGACGTACCGTGGAACCCGTAGCGGCGGACTCCGTAGTCGGTATACAGGTAGTACGGCAGCGCATAGACATAGGCATACTTCGGAATAGTCGCGTGGAAGGCTGTGTCGAAGACGGCGACCTGGGGCACGCCCGGCATAAGCTTCCTACACGCCCTGATTCCCATCAGGTTCGCAGGGTTGTGCAGTGGCGCGAGCTCGCTGACCTTGTCGATCTCAGCCAGGGTCTCATCCGTGATGATCGTCGGCTGCGAGAACATCTCCCCGCCGTGCACTACCCTGTGACCAACGGCGGATATCTCCGACGTACCCGAGATAGCGCCGTCCTCAGGGTCGGTCAACACCTTGAACACAAGGTTCATGGCCGCGTCGTGGTCAGGGATATCCGCCTGCAGTTCCTTCTTGCCGTTGCGAGCCGATTCGTGCTTGAGCGCGCCATCGGCCAGGCCTATACGCTCCGCAAGACCCTTTGCAAGCACTTCCTCCGTTTCCGACTCGATGAGTTGATATTTGAGCGACGAACTGCCGCTGTTCAAGACTAAGATTTTCATGTCTGTAGCTGTCAGCTGTCAGCTGCGAGCCTCTTAACCGCAGGAGTCGGCGCGCTGCAGACCGGCGTCGCCGGTAGCATCGATCGCCCTGCTAAGAAGCTGAAAGCCGACAGCCGATAGCTCCTCACACAATCGCCTGTACGGCGGTAATGGCGGCGACGTTCACGACATCCTGAGCGTCACATCCGCGCGAGAGGTCGTTCACCGGTCTGCGCAGGCCCTGAAGGACCGGGCCGTAGGCCTCGGCCTTGGCAAGGCGCTCGGTGAGCTTATAGGCAATGTTGCCGGCGTTCAGGTCCGGGAAGATCAGGACATTCGCCCGTCCCGCAACCGGGCTTCCCGGCGCCTTCCTCTCTCCGATCCACGGAACGAGCGCTGCGTCGCCCTGCAGTTCGCCGTCGACGAGCAAATCCGGCCGACGTTCCTTCGCGATCCTGGTCGCCTCGATGACCTTGCCAACAAGTGGATCGCTGGCGCTGCCCTTCGTCGAGAACGAAAGCATTGCGACCCTCGGCTCGACGTTGAAGAGCTGACGCATGCTGTTTGCGCTCGTGATGGCTATCTCTGCAAGCTGCTGGGCGGTCGGGTTGATCACAAGGCCCGAGTCGCTGTAGATGAACATCCCGTTCTCGCCGTAATCGCAGTCCGGGACGATCATGACGAAGAAGCTCGACACGATCGAGACGCCTGGAGCGCACTTCAGAATCTGGAGCGCCGGACGGACCGTATCGGCCGTCGAGTGGATTGCGCCGGAGACCTGTCCGTGGGCTTCGCCGGTATGGACCATCATGACGCCGAAGTAGAGCGGGTCGAGCACGGCCTCGCGCGCCTGCTCGATCGCAACGCCTTTGGACTTCCTCAACTCGCAGAACAGGCGGGCGTACTCCTCGCGCTTCGGTGACTTCGCCGGATCGATCGCAGGATACCGGGACAGGTCAGCGCCGCACTCCGCGGCAGCCTTCTTCACCTCATCCTCTTTGCCTACGACGACCACTTTTGCCAGGCCGCGGTCGCTGATCTCGCCGGCCGCTTGCAGAATCCGGCAATCGCCGCCTTCCGGCAGCACGATGGTCTTCTGCGCCGCGCGCGCTTTGGCGTAAATCCCGTCCATTAAGTTCGTCATCGCCGAGATTGCGCTCCGTCGGCAGAATTTCCAGGAGGCGCGCGGCGTCCGATGCCAGCCGCTTCGCCCTGGCTTTCAGCTCTTCTTCGTCCGCCTGTCGCTCCGGCACAGGCTGCGCCCCGGTTGAGGCGCCCTAACGCAGGCCGAGACCTAGGTCCGGAACCCGGAAACCAGGACGGACCTACCGTCGTCCCGGTTCCCTGCCGGACGGCAGGACGACAGGCTCCTCGGGTGGCTTCGTGAACTCGATGCGCTGCTCCAGCTTCTCAAGCCCGCGCTGGATGGTTCCCATCAGCTTGGCAGTGAAGTTCTCAAGGTTAGCGAGGACTTCCCGAGCGTATTCGTCGGCGCCGGCCCTGATCTCTCGGGCAGAAGCCTCGGCGCTGGCGACGATCTCGCGGGCCTGGGCGGTCGCGAGCCTGTTGATCTCGCTAGTCTCGACGAGCCGGGCGGCCTCGGCCTTGGCCTCTTCCACGAGCTGCGCCGCCTCTTCGCGCGCGTGCTCGACCATCACCCGGGCCTCTTCCCTGGCTGCGCTGACGATCCGGTCGCTGTCGCTCGCCAACCTGGTTGCCGTCCTGACCTCGTCGGGCAGCGACGCACGTACCTTGTTGATGAGCATATGGAACTCCTCGGTCTTGATGCCGTAAGCCCTGCCCCATATCTCGAACAGCGAGTTCTCGACGACCTCCTCCAGTTTGTCCAGGAGCTTGAGAATATCGACCTCCGGGCCACGCTGGCTCAAGAAAGGATACCTCGGTATCGGTGTCTGCTCTTCGTTCATCTCTGTGTAACCCCCTGCAGCTTGCGCAGCTTCTCCCCCAGTCGTCGTGCGACACTGTCAGGCACGAGGCCCTTGATCGAACCCCCCAATGCGGCGATCTCCTTTACGATGCTGGAGCTCAGATACGAGTACTCGGCTCCGGTCATCATGAAAACCGTCTCAATCTCATCAGCCAGGTTCCGGTTCATGAGCGCCATCTGGAACTCGAACTCGAAATCCGACAGGGCCCGCAGGCCCTTCACAATCACTCTGGCCCCCTGGCTGCGGACGTAATCGACGAGCAGCCCCTGGAAGGCATCGACGCGAACGTTCGGCAGATGGCTCGTGACCTCCCGGAGCATATCCACGCGCTCCTCGACGGAGAAAAACGCCTCCTTGTCAGGGTTAGGCGTTACGGCCACGATCACCTCGCCGAACACCCGTGCGGCCCGCTCGATCACGTCGAGATGGCCGCTCGTTACCGGGTCAAAACTACCTGGACAAACGGCTATCATCGCAATGCAAACTGAGAAAGTGTAAAGTGAAAAGTATAAAGTCCGGCGTTCTCGCTTTGCACTTTTCACCTTACACTTTGCACTCTCTTCAGCTCACCGTCGCAAGCTGGAATCCTTCGTACTTTTCGAGCATATCGGACTTGAGTGCTCGGAAGTCCGGCCTGGCAAGGCTCGGATCGCGCTCGACCGTCTCGAAAGCCTCCTTTCTCGCAAGCTCGAGCAGCGGAATATCCCGGAAAACATCCGTGACCTTCAGGGCCGGCATTCCGCTCTGTTTGGTGCCGTAGAACTCGCCCGGCCCTCGGATCTTCAGGTCCTCTTCAGCAATCGTGAAACCATCGGTTGTCTGAGTCATAACGCGAAGCCGGGAAGCCGCCTCCTCTGTCGAGCCGTTCCCAACGAGCACGCAGTAGGACTGGCGCTCCGCGCGGCCCACACGGCCCCGGAGCTGATGGAGCTGAGCCAGGCCGAACCGATCGGCATCTTCGATGACCATCACGGTGGCGTTCGGCACGTCCACTCCGACCTCGATCACCGTAGTGGAGACGAGCACGTCGAGTTCACCGGCCCGAAACGACTTCATAACCAGGTCTTTCTCCAGAGTCTTCATCTGGCCGTGCAGCAAGCCGACGCGGAAGTCCGGGAACACATCGGACGCAAGGTGTTCGTAAAGCTCCGTAGCCGCGCGGACCTGGAGCTTCTCCGACTCCTCGATAAGCGGGCAGACGACATAAGCCTGCCTGCCCTCGGCGAGGAGCTTGCGGACGCCGTCGTACACTCTATCCCGGTCGTCGGTGCGCTTCCAGTGCGTGCGGATCGGCTTCCGCCCCGGAGGCATCTCATCGATCACCGAAATGTCGAGGTCGCCGTAGACGGTGAGCGTGAGCGTCCGCGGAATCGGCGTCGCGGTCATCACGAGCACATCCGGGGAAAGGCCTTTCTCCCGGAGCGCCGCGCGCTGAAGCACGCCAAACCGATGCTGCTCATCTACTATTACGAGACCCAGCCTCTTGAAGTCTACGGCCTCCTGGATGAGCGCGTGAGTGCCGACGATCAGCTCGGCTTTGCCGGAGGAGACCCGCTCGTGCGCGGCCCGTTTCTCGCGCGCTGGCAGGCTCCCCGTGAGCAGATCGACCGAAACTCCCAGCTTCGAGAGCGGCTCCGACAGCGTAAGGTAGTGCTGCTCCGCCAGGATTTCCGTCGGCGCCATAAGGGCGGCCTGGTAACCGTTTAAGACGGCTGTCAGGATCGCCGCTGCTGCTACGGCCGTCTTGCCGGAACCCACGTCTCCTTGCAGGAGCCGGTTCATACAGTCCGGCTTGGCCATGTCGGCGGTGATCTCCCGGATCACCCTGTCCTGCGCCTGAGTAAGCTCGAACGGCAGCGCCCGGGCCAAAATCTCTCTCAAGTTGTCAGGGATCCTGAAACTAATCCCCCCACCCGGAGCATCGATTTCACGCTTCCGCAGCGCAAGAGCCAGCTGGAGTAAGAAAAGCTCCTCAAACACCAGCCGCTTTCTCGCAGCCGCCAGCGCCTCCATGCTCTCCGGAAAGTGCATGTTCCGGACGGCCGATTGCGCGTCCATCAGGTCGAGCCGGTCGCGCAGGTCCTCCGGCAGCACATCCCGGACCAGGTGGAGGTACCCGTCGAGGGCATTCGAGACGATCTTGCGCATCGTGCCCTGGAACAGGCCCTCGGTAAGCGAGTAGACCGGGACGATTCTCTTCGAAGAGAGAGGGTCCGCCTCCTCGCGATATTCCTCCCACTCGGGAGATTGGAACTCTATGCCCCAGCGTCCGCACTGGGCGGCGCCGAAGGCAATGATCCGCTTCCCACGGAGCCGCCAGAACCTGTCTTTCAGGTAGTGCTGGTTGAACCAGGTGAGCGTAGCGACTCCCGAACCATCATCGATGGCAACCTTGGTGAGCACCAACCCGCCGCGCGGACGGACGTTTTCGACGGCCACGACCTCCCCGGCCACGGTGACTTCTTCTCCGCCGCGGAGGGACCCGATCCGCGCCAGGTGCGATCTATCCTCGTGCCGGCGCGGAAAGTCGTACATCAGGTCGCGTACGTCAAAAACGCCCAGCTTGCCGAGCACGCCAGACAGCCGCTCGCCGACGCCCTTTACGTACTGCGCCGGCGAGTCCAGCGTCTTATACGTGGACACGGAGCTGGGTGCCGCTTTGGGTGCTGGTTGGCCATGGGCCAGTCGTGTCGCCATCGGAGCTCCCGCTCGTCCTACCGATTATATTTGCCGCCGGCTTCGCTTGTCAAGCGGCTTGATCCGGGAGGGTATCGCTTCCGCTTACGCATTCAAGTATAACAGATTGACGGAATGGTGTAAAACCGGCGACAGATGGCGAGCGAGCAACTGTCTCGCGGCTTTGGGCGAAGCATTTGCAATTGTAACCGAAGGGCGGGTGGAAACCGAGGGGCAAATGCTTCGCCCCTACAGCACGCCCCGGATTCCGACTCCAGCCGGGGACCGATGGAAGTCGACAGGCAAGTGCCTCGCCCTTACGGTGAACCGGCGCCTTGAGGCGGGGTCCGGACATCCTGGCCCCACGGGTGGGATGGATCTCTTCCGACGCAAGCCGGCCGAAGCGAGGCTGGGATGCGATTGCCCTGCGATCATGGACCGGCGGACTCGAGCTCCGGAAACCAGAGCGCGATCTCGGAGGCGGCGGTCTCCGGCGAGTCGGCGCCATGGATCAGGTTCTGCTGGATGTCCGTGGTAAAGTCGCCGCGGATCGTGCCTGGCCCTGCGTCCGCGGGCTTGAGAGCGCCCACCATGTTCCGAACGAGCCTTACGGCATCATCGGCCTCGAGAACTATGGCCACGACCGGCCCGGAGGTGATGAACTCGACGAGCGACTCGTAGAACGGCTTGCCCTCGTGGGCCGCGTAGTGTTTCTCCGCCAGCCCGCGCGACGGCACGAGCATTTTCAGAGCCACGATCTCGAACCCTCTGGCCTCGAACCGGCGGATGATCTCTCCGACGAGCTGCCTCTTGACGCCGTCGGGTTTGACCATGGCAAATGTACGTTCCATAGCTGCTCCCTTGCTTTGGGGGGTTGGTTAGTTATAACTCGTGGAGGGCGGGCGCGTCAAGCCGGAGGGAAATCGCAAGCCGCAGCGAAGCAGACCAGCTCGAAGCCTGGGATGAAAGCGAGCGGGCGGATGACAGTGAGGGCGCCGCCCGGCAGGAGGAGCGCGTCGAAGTCGTCCGCCACCAGGATCGCGAGCTTCCTGCCGTGAAGATTCTGCTGCTGCATCTGTGTCCTTCTCTGAGTCGCGTAGGTCGTGTACCGGCTGCCCGGTGTCCGGGGGCGGGAAACGTGAGCAGCGCGGCCGGGGAAAGGAAACGACTGGCCCGACAGCGAATAGGGAGACTGGAGGGGCTCTTGCCGAGCGTGAGATCACGCTCGGCCCGCGCCCCTCACTGCTCATTGCTCGTTGCTGCCCATGGGAGGTGCGATATGCCGAAGTACTCGCTTGGCATCGACTTCGGAACGCTGTCGGGCCGGACGGTGCTCCTTGATGTCTCGGACGGCCGGGAGGTGGCAACGTCTGTCTACGAATACGCGAACGGTGTGATCGACGATCGTCTGCCGGAGACGAACGAGAAGCTTCCGCCGGACTGGGCGCTTCAGGACCCGGCGGATTACCTGCGAACACTCGAAGCGACCGTTCCGGCCGTGCTGAAGGAGGGAAAGGTGCCGCCGGACGACGTGATAGGCATCGGGATCGACTTCACGGCATGCACAATGATGCCCATAGACAAGGCAGGCGAGCCGCTCTGCTTCGATCCGAAGTGGAGGGCCAACCCTCACTCCTGGGTAAAGCTCTGGAAGCACCATGCAGCGCAGCCGGAGGCGAACCGCATAAACGAGGTTGCGCGCGAGCGCGGGGAGCCGTGGCTCGGCCGCTACGGCGGGAAGATCTCCTCGGAGTGGTTCTTCTCGAAGACGCTGCAGATACTCGACGAAGCGCCGGAGGTCTACGATGCTGCCGATAGGTTGATCGAAGCCGCGGACTGGATCGTCCTCCAGATGACCGGCAACGAACGGCGGAACGCATGCACGGCGGGTTACAAGGCTATCTGGTCGAAGCGCGAGGGCTATCCGTCGAAGGATTACTTCAGGGCGCTTCATCCGAGGCTGGAGAATGTGGTTGACGAGAAGTTGTCGCGCGATATCTACCCGATTGGCGCAAAGGCCGGCGAGCTGTTGCCCGAGATGGCGAGGCGGATGGGCCTCCGCCCGGGTACCGCCGTGGCTGTAGCGAATGTGGACGCTCACGTTGCCGTTCCGGCGGCGACCGTCACGGAGCCGGGCAAGATGGTGATGATCATGGGCACGTCGATCTGCCACATGGTCCTGGGTCGGGAGCCTAAGATCGTCGAGGGGATGTGCGGCTATGTGGAGGACGGGATTATCCCGGGCCTCTTCGGCTTCGAGGCCGGGCAGTCGTGCGTGGGAGATCACTTCGCATGGTTCGTCGGGAACTGCGTGCCCGCTGGGTACGCGGGCGAGGCGAAGCAGCGTGGGGTATCGGTGCATGAACTCCTCTCAGAGAAGGCCGGGAAGCTCAAACCGGGCGAGAGCGGGCTTGTCGCGCTCGACTGGTGGAACGGCAACCGGTCGATCCTGGTGGATGTTGACCTGACCGGTGTAATGGTAGGCATGACGCTTGCCACGAAGCCGGAGGAGATGTACCGCGCGCTGATCGAGGCGACGGCCTACGGCACGAACGTGATCATCGACGCGTTCCAGTCGAACGGGGTGGACGTGAACGAGCTGTACGCCTGCGGCGGCCTGCCGGACCGGAACCCGATGCTGATGCAGGTCTACGCCGACGTGACCGGCAGGGAGATGAAGATCGCTGCATCATCTCAGACGCCGGCGCTCGGCTCGGCTATGTTCGGCGCTGTCGCCGCGGGGAAGACTGCGGGCGGCTACGACAGCATCTTCGACGCGGCAAAGAAGATGGCAAGGGTGAAGGACATCGTCTACCGGCCGATTGCGAAGAACCACGAGGTCTACAAGAAGCTCTTTGCCGAGTACAAGCTGCTGCACGACTACTTCGGCAGGGGCGCGAACGACGTGATGAAGCGCCTGAAGGGGATGCGGGAGGAGTTGCACGCCGCGTAAGGGTGCTCGGCGTCGAAGGAATCCTACCGTCGTCTGGTGTACAATCTGACTAAGGGGGAGAGGGTGCCATGCCAGCGTATGACGAAATCAGGGCTGCCTTGTTGGGGAAGGTAGAAGCAGCTCAGAAGCATCGCGACGACCCGCCTGAGAACGAATCCTGCACGTGCCTGTGGGTTATAGTGCCTCTCTTGGAAGCGGTGGGCTACGAACTGCGGGACATCATGCCCCAAGCGGGGGCTCCGGGCGGCGGATACCCGGACTACACCATTCTGCCAGACACACCTCATACCTGGTACCTAGAGGCGAAAGAGTGGAAGAGGACCCTGGACAACGCGCAGGATCCGGTCCAGGCGCTCAACTACGCGAACGCGCGCGGCGGCCGCTGGGTAGTGTTGTCGAACGGCAGAGAATGGCTCTTGTTCGACAACCACATTCAAGGGGTTCCGCCGGTTCAGAGGGTCGTCGCAAGAGCAAACATAGATAGCCCGGACTTCTGTGAGTTTATGCTGGCTCTGAGCAAGCCTTCGATTCAGACCGGCGGCCTCGACAGATACGCCGCGATGTCGCGCCTATCCGCCACGCTGGAGCAGGAGCTGGCGGACAAGGACGGCCCATTGGTCAAGGCGGTGTGTAACCTCTTGAGGAAGAAGTTCGGCCTCTTCTCCCTTCAGGCTTCGGACGTTGTAGCCTACTTTCGGCAAACGCAGGCCGCGCGGACACCCGTCCCTGACAGCGGCCCAGGGATGCCGGAGCCCCGTCAAGAGCCAGTCCCACAAGCCGGGGATGCCATAAGCCTTGAGGAACTCCGCGCCTTGGGCAGGAAGGTGCGGGGGAACAAACCAGAAGCCCTAACCCTTCCAAACGGATCACGGGTGTCTGTTGATAAATGGGTAGGTATGGCTTTCGAGGTGGTAAAGTGGCTTGCCGTGCGCGGTAAGCTGCCACCCCTGCCTTTCCGGCCCGCAAAGGCCAGTCCGAGCGGCTGGGAGGTGGGCCGGAGGCGCTGGTTGCTCAGTACTTCTCCGGTGCACGAGAACGGCACGGAAATGCGCGCCAGGGAGATAGATGCGGGGGGACAGCCAGTTTACCTGAACGTGGATTACAGCAGCAGCGATTTTGTTTGGTGCCTCTGCTTTCTCTGCGAGGCCGTGGGCGAGTCACCCTCCGGCTTTGCCGTCAAGTTGATGAAGCCTGTAGGTTGATCCGTTGCCTGTTGACGTGTCCAGACGGGGACGCAACGACTCTGCGCCTACGCGAGGCGGGAGGGGTTGCATGGGGTGTGGAGAGAGGATCCGGAGATACCTTGGGTTCGACGAGCGCTTCGAGGCCGCAGGATTTCGCAGGATTGCGGTATAAGGTTTGCAGGTCTGGCCAGTGCTAGAGATTCCGGGGCGCGATGTGACCATCGAAGATACCGCCGCCTTCCATTACTGCCGTGGTCTTCACCTGCTGGACGAGGGTCGTCCGGCAGAGGCGCTCGAACACGCAGAGGCCGCACTCGAAATCCAGCCGGAGCACGTACAGTCGCTTGTGCTGGCGGCGGCGGTCTACACCTTTCAGGGCAAGGAGCTGGGGCTGGGGATCGATGTGAGCAGTAGAGCGGCTCTGAACTGCTACGAGCGAGCGCTGGCAGTAGAGCCAGAGCTTGCGGAGGCCTGGTCCGGGAAAGCGTTCCTGCTGCTCCGGCTCGATAGGCCGGAGGAGGCGCTGGCGGCTGCTGACTGCGGACTCGCGGCGCTTACGCATCCGGTCGGCCCCGATATGGATGATCCGGAGGTTCAAGTGAAGATCGCGGAGAACCTGTTCAGCAACAAGATTCGCGCGCTGCTTGCCATTGGCAGGAAGGACGAGGCGCGGCAGGCTTTGTCGGACGGCTTCGAGCACTGCCCGCAAAGCGAGTACCTGACCCGACACCTGAAGTGGTTCCTGCCGGAGCGGTAGACGGGTGCGCGACAGAACAGCGCTCGTCACCGATCCTGAGAAGAAACAGCACAAGGCTACGTTGAAAGTCAGCGGTTGGCCGGTAAGGGAGGATGTATGACCAGCAAGGAGGTAGTGGTTCGCACGGTCGAGTTTCGGGGACCGGACAGGTTCGCCTACGAGTTCCCGGAGAAGTACGGGACGGACTTTCACTGGATCGGCATGTCTCCCTCGCCCGACGGACGGCCTTCAAGCGGGGTTGATGAATGGGGCGCTGTCTGGGAGAACATCGGGGTATGCAACTTGGGGGAGGTGAAGGACTTCCCGCTCAAGGACTGGAAGGACTTCGACAAGCTGAACATACCCGATGTGAACGATCCGGCGCGGTGGACGGGGATCGAGGATGCGGCCAAGTCGGGCGGCGACAAGTTCGTGGTGGCGGGTGGGCTGTCGATCTACGAGCGAGTCCACTTCATCCGCGGGCTGCAGAATACCTGGGCGGATATCTATGAGAACCCGGACAACCTGCGGATGCTCCTCGATATCCTCGTCGAGATGAACCTGGCAGCAATCGAGAAGTACGCGAAGGCGGGCGCGGACGGCTACTCGTTCTGCGACGACTGGGGGCTGCAGGACCGGCTGATGATAAAGCCGGAATCCTGGCGCGAGTTCTGGAAACCGTGTTACGCCCGCATCTTCGAGGCGGCGCACGAGGCTGGTATGTTCACTTTCCTCCACAGCTGCGGCCACATAACCGATATTCTGGACGATCTGATCGAGATCGGGCTGGATGTCATCCAGATGGATCAACAGGAGAATATGGGGCTGGAGTTGCTCGGGCGGCGGTTCGGCGGGCGGATCACGTTCTTCTCACCTGTGGACATCCAGAACACGATGGTCAGAGGCAGCCTGGACGACATTCGAGCTTACTGCCGTCGGATGGCCGATCTGCTCGGCCGGCCAAAGGGCGGGTTCATCCCCAAGTGGTACGGCGACCCTGTGGGCGCCGGGCACCGGCCCGAGGCCATCGAGGCGATGTGCGAGGAGTTCCTTGCGATCAGCCGGGAGAGGCACGGCAAGGCCTAGGGCGGGCGAGCACGTGCTCACTGGCCGAACACCCACACCTGCGTATTCCAGTTGAGTCTGTGCGCTTCCACGCGCTTCGGCGGACCTCCAGCGGGGACGATCTGCCCGAAGCTCCACCACTCGCCGCCGTCAACGCCTTTGAGCTGCTTCGGCGCGCGCCAGCCCCACCAGCGGAGGAACGGGCGGCCGCCTCGCTCGCCGGCAGCAAGCGTGAGCGCTGGGAAGCCGCCGGTGACGCAGCGCTCAAGCCCGAGCGCGAAGTCTGTCTTGGTCGGCGGGACAATGCGTTCCCAGACCGGCGGACGGGTGCTCCGCAGGAAAGGCACGCACATGGCAGTCACGTCGGCGCCACGGCCGACCTGCCATTTCTCGGGCGCGGCGAGCTGGGCAAGCTTCTCCGGGGACTCGCCGAGGAGCAGTGCCCTCAGCCGCACGATGGAAGGAGCTATGTGCGCGGTATCCTCAAGCAGCTTGTAGGGGCACTCGTCGCGCTTCGCGCGTTCCGTCAGGCGGTCCATCTCGGCCCGCACCTCGCGCGGAAGCACGTCCTGGTAGAACCGCGCCACCTCCTCACACGAGAACCGCACCCAGCGGTTGTTGTACTGGCGCTCGCCGGTCTTCGCCGGGTAAGTCGGCCCGTCGATCTGCCAACTAGCAAGATCGCCCCACATGTTGGTCAGATACACCTCCTCGGGCATGAACTCCTCGGAATGCCAGGGCTGGTTGCGGCGGAAGTAGTCGGCTCCGACCTGCTTGACGTAGTGATGCACCAGTTCGCGGGCGAAGATATAGCAGGCAAAGGCGTAGGTGTCGCGGTCGCCAACCTCGTGGGCTAGACGCGCCATCGCAAGCGGCGGAGCGGCCTCATCTCCCATTTCGGCGATGGCGCTGCGGCCAACGGACTTCCAGTCGGACTCAAGCGGCGTGATGAAGAAGCGCTTGATCGTGGGCCAGCGGTCTCGGATGAGGTCTCGGCAGCCGACGCAACGATCCACGTTCCATATGGTTTCGAGCAGGTTGCTCGAGAACTTGCCAGCGTCGTCGTAGCTTCCCCAGGTGCCGATGCCAGGTCCGGTAAGGAGGAGCATGCCACGGAATCCCTGATAATTCCTCTCCTGGAGCATGAACTCGCGCAGATAGCTCGTGAGCGTGGATTTGAGCCTGCGCTGCACGTCGGCGGGCAGATAGGGGATGGCTTTGGCGTACCACCTGTCGCCCATGGCCTGCCAGCAGTAGTTCTCCGGTCCGCCGTGGTCCCAGACCTCCTGCCACTGGCCCCTGCTGAACTTGGAGTCGAGCTTGTCCTGCAGCCGGTTCAGCACGGGCGCCGCGATGGGGTAGGCGGCGACATCGGCAGGCTGCGGCTTCTCGGCCATGTGGATGTACTGAAGCACCTTCATCCGCACGGTGTAGCCATCCGCATTCTCGACGCCAGCGTAAGGGCCGTAGGCGGTGAAGAGGTGCGGGTCACGAATCTCGTCCGAGAAGGTCATAGGAAACGGGCGCTCGGCGGAGTGCTTGCCAGCCCACCAGGCGAGAGCGAGCGTGGGAGGGAGCGGCGCGAGCTTAATGGGCTTCGTATGCCAGTCGTCCTCTATCGGAAGCCACCTGAAGCGGCTCCGGATCAGGAGGTCGTCGCCGTCGAGCGCGAACTCCTCCCGGCAGTAGATAGGAATGATCCGGAGCATCCCGGTGAAGTAGCGACACCGGTCGATGACCGGCTTGGGCAGCGCTTCGGACCATCGGCTCGTGGCCAGACCGGCACTCGGCAGGCCATGCTTTGCGAGGTAGTCACTCTCCGGGGAGAGAGGTAGTTTCCCGTAGCCGAAGAGCGGCATTATGGCCATCAGCCCGGCCTCGTTCGGGAAACGGAGCGTCAGCCCGTCCCGGGTAAGGGCGATGGACTCCGGTTTGTGCTGCAGGACGACGAGCACGGGCGCATCCCAGAGCACCCAGCCGTCCGCCTCGTTGAACCAGCAGACGAGCCATGGTTCGGTCATCGGCCTCGACGGGGTCGCGCCTCGCTCGAAGACGCGAACTCCGTCCTTTCCCGGCAGCGCGAGATGGGTCGGGGCGCCGAGACCCCAGTCGGACAGGCTGCAGAACAGGCTTATCTCGGCAGCTTTGGACTGCACAACTACAGCCGGAGAGAGCTCCGTGGTCAGCACGCCGAACTCCTGGCGGCGGAATGCGGCCATGTCCGCCTGCGGCTGCGGCCTCGGCGCGGCAGGCGAAAGCATGAGCTGCGCACGCTTGCCCGTCGGCTCGGCGACTTCGCCCGTCATCGTCCAGGCCATCACCAGCGCCGCTGCTATCGCGATTGTTGCTGCCATCCACCTATACCCCTTCGCTGCCAACGCCCCCTCTAAGCCCAACGCTCGGCCGCGCTCTCGCCAGCCACCCAGCCGGTGGAGAAAGCCGCCTGAAGATTGTACCCGCCTGTCACGGCGTCTATATCGATGACCTCTCCAACGAAGTACAACCCCTGCACGAGCTTGGACTCCATCGTTCGGGGGTCGATCTCGCGAATGTCCACGCCTCCCGCCGTTACGACGGCTTCTTCAGGCGGGCGGAGACCGGTTACAGTAAGGCGGAGATCGCGCAGAAGCTCGATCACCTTTCTCCGCTGAGCGGCAGTCACCCTGTTCGTGGGCAGGTCGGCGGGGATGCCGGAAAGCTCGATGAAGGTGGGGATCATCGTGCGCGGGAGAAGCTCCGGGAGGTAGTTGCGGAAATGCTTCGTGCCAGAGAACTCGCGGATGAAGCGGCGTTCGAGCTGTTCGTCCGTGAGAGCAGGCTTGAGGTCGATGGAAAGCTCCAGCTTGCCGCGTTCGAGCTGGTCTAGAGCCTTCCGGCTGAGCGTCAGGATGATGGGGCCGGAGACGCCGAAATGGGTGAAGAGCAGCTCGCCGAACTGGCTGCCAAGGAGCTGCGGTCTGCCTTCTTCTTCGATGAGATAGAGCTTGGCTTCTACGTTCTTCAGGGTCAAGCCCTGGAGCTTGCGCACCCAGCGCTCGGCCGCTACCATCGCCGTGAGCGCCGGGCGCGGCTGGACGACGTGATGGCCGACCTGTGCCGCAATCCTGTAGCCGTCGCCGGTGGAGCCGGTGCGAGGATAGGTGATGCCGCCGGTTGCCAGGATGATCGGCGGGCAGGAACGAGGAACGCGTGTCGAGGGGCGGGGGCCGATGAGCCGCAGCCTGAAGTCCGAGATACGCCTGCCATCTGTCCCTTCGACTCGCTCGATTCCGACGACCCTCGTGCCGAGCCGTATCTCGACACCGAGCCGGCGAACCCAGCGCTCGAGCGCGTCCGCCACGTCGTTCGCGTCGTCCGAGGCAGGGAATACGCGTCCGCCGCGCTCGACCTTCGTCTTCACGCCGAGCCGGTCGAGGAGCGAGATGAGGTCGTCTCTGAAGAACCGGGAGAAAGCACCGTAGAGGAACTTGCCGTTCTCGCCGAACGCAGCGATGAAATCGGCGATCTCGGCTGTATTGGTGATGTTCGCGCGGCCCTTCCCGGCGATGCGGAGCTTGCGCGCAGTCCGAGGTCCCCGCTCGAGTAAGACGACCCTCGCTCCGCACTCGGCCGCCCGCCCGGCCGCCATGAGGCCGCCCGCTCCCGCGCCGATCACAATGACCGTCCCTGCTGAGTCCATGTGTGTTCGAGGAGGATTATACAGCCTGCGGGCCGGGACCTCAAGCGGCCGCGTTGCCTCACGATAGATCGTACCGAAATCGAATCGATGCCTCACGTGAGAATCGTACCGTGGAGATCGGATCTGTGCACATTGACGGAAACGCTGGTCGGATGCCATAATGCCTTTAACGGGGCTGGAAGGAGCTTTCTTTAACGGGGTTTGTCTCTTTCTGTCCCCGCCACATCCTCCGTCTTAGGCCAAGCGTAGGCTCGTTTTCCACAGGGACCGCAAACCCACGGACCGCAAGTATACCAGTGAGTGCTACGGTACGATTCTTATTTGAGGCAACACGGCTGGAGAGTTGCCTCAGGGGGGATCTTACGGAAACCGCCTCGCTGCATCGCGACACCGCTGCCCCGATGCCGGGCTATCGAGGAAGAGACAAGGTCTCAGGCGGCTCTTACGCTCGCGGGCAGCGAATTCTGCTTGCCTTTTCGCCCGAGAACTGCTAAACTGTAGCGTTGTGCAAGTTTGAAGGATGCTTCTCCAGAACAGGGGGTGAAGTGCAGTTGCCGAATATCAAGTCGGTCATAAAGGACGTCAAGAAGTCGCGGGAGAATCGGCTGCGGAACATTGCCGCGAAGTCGAGGATCAAGACCTTCACGAGGAAAACTAAGGCCGCGATGGAGCAGGCTGACGCCGGCGCGTCGGCGCTCCTGAACGAGACCGTTAGCATAATCGACAAAGCCGCCGAGAAGGGCATTATCCACAAGAACGCGGCAGCTCGGCGCAAATCGAGGCTGACGAAGAAGGCAGGTAAGGCCGGCGCCTAGCCTGGTTTGCCTGTGGGCGGCTCGGAACTCCGGCCGCAGGCAGCCGAAGCGGTTGCCGGGTCAAGTCTAAGGGGACGGTGCGAACGAACAGCCCGTCCCCTCTCTCTTCGATCCCTTGCCTGACTGGACGACCGGCCGGCGAGCCGACACTCATCCGGCCGGTCAAGGCGGTCAATCGATAGGAACCTCGCATATGGTCGTGCGGCCGCCGCGCTGGATGAGAACGAGGGCGGTGTCTCCGGGTTTCAGCGCGGCAACGGCCTTGTCGAACTGCGCAACGCTCTTCGTCGGCTTTTCGTTAATCCTGGTGATCAGGTCGCCTGCGGAGATCGGAGGGCGGGCGCGTGCAGCGGCGCCATCAGGGTCCACACTCTTCACGAATACTCCCGCAGTATCGCTGTCAACCCCGAGTCGCTCCGCAAGCGCCGGGGTCAGCTCCTGAACGGAGAGGCCGAGCTTGGTCTTGCCCTCCGGCGTCGTGCCGGTGGTGGCGTTCGGGGCCTCGCCGACGGCCACCTGCACGGTCTGGCGCTTTCCCTCCCGCACGAGCACTACGGGAACCTTCGTCCCGGGCTTTATGCGCTCCACTATCCGCCGCAGCGCGAGCGAATCGTCGACCTTCTTGCCGTTCACCTCGACGATCACGTCCATCGGCTTGATCCCGGCCTTTGCAGCGGGCTTGTCTTCCTCGACGGAGTTCACCAGCGCGCCCTTGTCTATGCCCAAGGTCTTTGCTGCGGCAGGGGATACATCCCTGATCTCGAGCCCCATATAGCCCCAGGTGACCTTGCCCTGAGCTATCAGCGTGTCCATAACGTACCGAGCGGTGTTCGCAGGCACGGCGAAGCCGACGCCGGCGTTCGTACGTGTCGGCGACTCGATGACGGAGTTGATACCCACGACCTCCCCGTCGATGTTCACCAGCGGACCACCGGAGTTGCCCATGTTGATGGAGGCGTCGGTCTGGATGAGATCGGGATAGTGGCGGGCGCCGCCCGGGGCTTCTGGATCGGCGACTTCAGCGCTCCTCGTCAACGCGCTTATGACTCCTACGGTAACGGTGTTTGTCAGGCCGAACGGGCTGCCGATTGCGATGGCCCACTGGCCGACCTTGACCTTGTCTGAGTCGCCGAGCTTCGCGGCTGGGAGTCCGGTCGCGTCGATCTTGATGAGCGCAAGATCGGTCCGGGGATCTCTGAGGACCTTGCCGGAGAACTCCCTTCCATCGTTGAGCTTCACGGTGACGTGTTCGGCGCTGGCGACGACGTGGTCGTTGGTCAGGATATAGCCGTCGCTGCGGACGATGACGCCCGAGCCAGCCGCGGTAGAACGCTGTCTCTGCTGGCCCCTTGGCAGCGGAATGTCGGGGCCGAACGGGAAGCCGCGGAAGAAGTCTTCCAGGTCCGGCATGCCGGGCGTCGTCGTGGTTCGCTCGGCGGTGATGAAGACGACGGACGGCTTGAGCTCTTCGGCGATGGATGTAAAGGCGTTCTGCAGTGAAAGGAGCGCGCTGCGCTCGAGTTTGGCGGAGGGCTGTTCCGCACCATAGGCAGGTTGGGAATCGCGCAAGCCAAACGTAAGGCCGACGGCGAGCGCTGCCAAGAGCAGGCAGGCCAGCAGGATGGTAGTGTACCTTGCGGTTTTCATGAACGGTCCTTCCTCCTGATGTAGATGTGAGTTTGCGGCCCGGGGAGTCCGGGCAAAGAGCGCTGCCAGGCCGGAGATGCCCAAAGACCCGTGGTTCCCGGTCTGCTGAGCTTGCGGCGTGCTGGCGCCTCAGATGATCCTTCTCGTACTTAGACCCGGGGGCCCTTAATGTCCTTCAAGGCCTGCGAGCGTAAAGATCCTCGATCCGTTGGCCTCGTCCGGCGCAGGCTCCGGGATGAGCGGCCGAGGGGGAGTGGGTCCCGGCGTGAGGAACGCTGCTGGCGTTGTCACGACCTCGGCCGGCGGGTAGCGAAGCGAGCCGGTCGGGTAGAACGAAGGGGTTTGAGCAATCGTGACCTCAGGCCCCTTGACGGAGCCGGCAGCGAGCAACACAAGGATGCCGCCCAGTGCGAGGAAGCCCGCAGCTAGGGGTGTAAGGTGCTTGTGGCCGTAGGCGGCCAGGCGGTTCCAGACCCTCTGATAGCCCGGCACCTCTATAGAGTCGAGCCGGGCGCAGATCCGTTCCGCAAACCCGGCTCGAGGTTCGGCATACGATAGGCGGGCGACTAGATGCTTCGTGTAGCGCAGTGATTCGTATTGCAGCGTGCATGCCCGGCAGCCGTCGAGATGCCTCCTGATCTGAAGCATCTCGGTGCCAGTCAGTTCACCGTCCATATACGCTGACACCAACCTGCTAACCTGACGGCAGTTCATCTTCGAGCACCTACCTTATTCGCGTTGCGCGGTGTAAGCTTTCAGCCGGTCCCTGAGCAGTCTCCTTCCACGGTGAAGCCTCGATCTCACCGTGCCGATGGAACAGCTCATGGCTTCAGCTATCTCTTCGTATGACAGCCCTTCGATGTCGGCATAGATGACCGCGAGCCGGAAATCCTCTGGAATGGAGTTGAGTGCCAGCTGTAACCTCGCGTCCATCTCCCGGGACAGGACCATCTCTTCCGGGCCGTCGGAAGGATCCGCTATCTCAAGGAGCGCTTCCCCGTCGTCGGTTGGAACTGGAGCATCGAGCGACCTGATTTGGGCTTTCGGCCGCCGACGCAGCATGTCAACGAACACGTTGGATATGATCTTATACAACCAGCTATCGAAGGGAAGTTCCCGCTTATACTGCCCAAAGAACCGGAAGGCCCGTATGAACGCTTCCTGTGTAAGGTCTTCGGCGTCGGCGTGGTTGCCGGTCATGCGGTAGGCGATGTTATAAGCCTGCTTGTGGTGACGCTGGACAAGCTCGTCAAACGCTCTCCTTTCCTCACTTTCCGCCACGCTGGCCGCCGCCTCGATCAGTTCCACTTTCGTGGCCTCCACTCACGATTTACTACGCTCGTTCGCTTGGGAATAGTTCCCAAGCGACGTTCGCATACATTATACCTTAACCCATCGGCAACTTCAAGTTTAAGCCCGGACGCAGCTGTGTCGCCTCTGCGACAGTGGCCGGGCTCCGCTGCTCCTCAGACCCTTCGGCCCTACCCCGGCGCGCGGCGCGTTGCGAGCGCGATTTCTGTTGTGTTATAATTGAACCAGGCAGATTGGTGAAGGGAGCGATTGCAAATCCGCAGACCGCACATATATGCGATCGTAGGACTTCTGGTCACCGCCTGTATCATCGCCTGGGTTCTGGTGCACGAATCCAGGGGACCCAAGAAGCCTGGCAAACCGAAGCCTGCAGTCTTGGCCCCCGCGCAGCCTAAGCCACCCAGCGTTCCTCGTGAAGTCGCAGACCGCTACCGCAAGATCGCTTCCCTTGTCAATGAGAACCGCCTTCGTGAGGCCATCAACCGGCTTGGGTCGGTCAAGTCCCGCGTAGCCGGCTACCCCGGCGCTGACAAAGCGGCAGACTACGTCCTCGAAGAGTTTCGCAGGATCGGACTCGAAGACGTCCGGGCAGAGGCGTTCGACGTTACCGTGCCCGTAGACCGGGGCGCGAGCCTGCAGGTCGGCGGCCGCACGTTCACCCTTTATGGAATGTGGCCGAACCTCGTCCGGACGTCCCAACTGCCGCCTGAAGGGGTCGCATGCCACCTGATCTACGCGAGCCGGGCGAGACTGCCTGACTTCAAAGGTAAGAACGTCGATGGTAGCGGCGCGCTCATCGACTTTAACTGCGGTACGGAATGGCTGAACGCGCCGCGGCTCGGCGCAAAACTCGTCATCTTCATCGAGCCGGACACGACCATGCGCGGTGAGGCGGAGGCCAAGTTCAGCGCGATCCCCGTTTCGATCCCGAGGTTCTGGGTATCCCGGGCCGACGCCGAGACCATCAAGCGGATGATCGCGGCCGGGCAGGCAGGGAACGCGCTGGTCAAGTGCAGCATGCCCTGGGAGCGCCGCGAAGCGCGCAACATCATCGCCAAGATCGAGGGGACCGACCCGAGGCTTAGGAAGCAGATCATAGTTATCAACTCGTTCTACGACGGAATGTCGGTCGTGCCGGGGCTTGCGCCAAGCGCCGAGTCGGCCTGCGGGATGAGCGCGCTCTTCGAGCTTGCGCGGGTCCTGAAGCAGTTTCCGCCGAAGCGCACCGTTTGGTTCATCGCGACGGCCGGGCACTTCCTGAGCCTGGCCGGCATGAGGGCGTATATCAACCGGCATCTCGAGGCGTACGAGCGGCCCGGGGTGCTCGACAACTTCCGGGGCTGGCTCAACCGCAGATGGCCGGCAGGCCACGGCGGACTTCCTATCCATTTCACTGCCCTGGCTATCTTCGCTGCGGCAGCTCTTGTCATCCGGTGGTCCTGGCGGAAAGTCGGACGGGGGCGGCGCGGGGCCATCGTGGCGGCGCCGGTCGCGCTCCTGCTGCTCTCGGCCTACGCCGGAGTCCGGCTGAACCAGTCGCTGAGCCGCGGCTTCGCGTTCAAAGTTCCGAACCCTCCCGACATCTACCTCTTCCTCGGGCTGGACCTCACAAGCCAAACGGAAGGCGTCGGCCTCCTCTACAAAGGCTACTTCTACGACTATCGCGAGGACATCCAGAGCAACTTCTCGGACATAGCCACGAAGTGCCGCGAGCACAGCGACCGGGTGGCTGTGGCCCTCGGGTTCTACGATGATCGGGCCTCCAGGTTCGCGGACGGAGTGAACCAACCGAACGGCAAGATCTGGCGGAACTTCATCCCAGGCAAGATCGCGCTCGACAGCGAGGTCGCTGTGCTCGCGGGGTCCTTGGGACTCTCGTTCGTCAGTACCGACGACACCAGGCCGTTCGTAGACACGCCATTCGACACGCCGGACCGGGTCAACGTGCCGAGCCTGTCCAAGCAGGTCACGATGATCGCCTGTCTTCTGGATCACGTAGTGCGCGACCCGAACAACCCGGGCGGCACCGGGTTCTACCGTATGCCGGTAACGGAGCCTGGCGGCTTCTCGCGGATGACTCTGCAAGGCGGGTTCGCGGAACTCGGAGGGCAGGCGGTTCGGTTCGATCCCAAGAGGAGCTTCGTGCCCAACCTGCCGGTTCCCGACTGCCTTGCCGTTGTTCGCAGCGCCCACAAGTCCTTCATGGGTGTTAGGGCGAACATGATCGAGGCGACGCTCGACCACGGCCGCGGCGAGGAGTGGAAGAGACGCCACCCGGACTCTGTCGGCCGGTTCCGGTTCGAGGGGGTGGCGCCTCTCACGGCATATGGCTACGCGCATCCCACATCGATTGCCGCTTACAATATCGACCCCAAGACCGGCGACATTGCCTGGGCTCCGGACCAGGGCGTCTACGGTGAGTTCTACAAGACCGACTTCGATATCACCACCGGGGTCAAAGAGACGCCTGTGATACTTTTCCATTGCGTGTCCAGCTCGATCTACGACCTGATCGACCCCCAGGGGCTCAAGGCGCTTTCGACCATCGACCTATACGACGGCGACACGAACGGCTCGCCCAGGATGTTTGGCGTCGCGCTTGCGGTTCCCGAGCCGCGGAACCCGCACGTCGAGAACATGGCCGTCATATTCACGCAGCCGCACACACGGCTGAAGATCATCATGGGCTCCGGGCCGGCCGCCACGAGGCTCGTGCTCATCAACTCGAGACTCGACCCCGGCGGCGCCCTCAAGACATTTCCTGCTCACGCCGAAGGCGTCGGCTACGATGTGGGGAATGGCATCACCTTCAAGCACACTGCACTGAACGTCACCCAGGACCTGTGGAACCTGGACGAGTTTCGCATTCGCCGCCTGGCCAAGTACCGGATCATCAACGAGGGCATAGACGTCCTGCACGAGGCGGCGAGGACGGAGCTTGCTGCGGCACAGGCTGCGCTCAAGTCGAATGACTACAGCACGTTCGATTCCCGCTGTCGCGCTGCCTGGGGCTACGAGATCAGAGCCTATCCGGAGGTGCAGAAGACGGCAAAGGACGTCGTGAACGGCGTGCTCTTCTACATGGTCCTCATGCTCCCCTTTGCCTACTTCGCCGAGCGGCTGCTGTTTGCGTCCACGAAGCTCTGGCGGCAGATCCTCTGGTTCTTCCTCATCTTTCTGGCAGTCTTCCTGGTCTTCAGGTACGTTCATCCGGCATTCGATATCACGATGAACCCGATCATCGTGCTTCTTGCCTTCATAATGCTTGCTCTGTCCGCGTTGGTGATATTCCTGATAGGTAGCAAGTTCGAGGACCAGATCAAGGCGTTCAACCAGCAGGTGAGCGGCGTGCACAAGGCCGATATCGGTCGGATGAGCGTGGCCGCCGCAGCGTTCTCGCTCGGCATCTCGAACATGCGGCGGCGAAAGGCAAGAACCATCCTCACGTGCGTGACACTGATACTGCTCACGTTCACGGTGCTTTCGTTCACCTCGATCGTGCAGGTGCTGCGGTTCAACAAGGTGCCGGCCAAACACGAGGAAGGCGCATACGTCTACGATGGGGTGATGATCCGGACGGCGATGTGGGAGCCGCTTCAGGAGATCGGCTACCAGCTGATGAACGACGAGTTCGGAACGAGATACCCGGTGGCGCCGAGGGCCTGGTTCTACGGCGCACAGCTCGGGGAGCAATCGTTCCTGACGCTCAGGCGCGGCAGCCAGACTTACGATGCCAGAGCGGCGGCCGGCCTCACGCCGCAGGAAGCCGTCATCATGGACTTGAACGGCAGAAACCGGAACGTGTTTGTTGCGGGGCGCTGGTTTGGGTACGGCGCGCCTGGGGCTCCCGGTCTCGCGTCCGGTGACACATCCGCCCGGTACTCGGCGCCCGACACCCCGGCCCCCTACGAGATGATAGTCCCGACAGCCATCGCAGACAAGCTGAAGATCAAGCCAGAGGACGTGGGGAAAGCCAAGGTCACGTTTGCAGGCACGGACTACACGGTCATCGGCATCATCGACAACAAGCGCTTCAAGACTGTGACCGACCTCGACAGCGAACCGCTCACTCCCGTCGATTTCATCCTGATGAACAAGCTCACCTCTCAGGGAAAGAGCATGGGGGAGGCGGGCTTCCGCCAGTACACGCACCTCGAACCCGACAACACATTCTATATCCCTTACCAAACCGCCATGAACTTGGGGGCCGACCTGCGGTCGCTCGCGATCGGCTTCGTGACCGCCGATGAGGTGAAGGCCCGGCTGAACGAGCTCATGCCGCGCCTCGGCCTCAATCTTTACGCGGGCATGAACAACGCCATCTTCCGCTACAGCTCCATCGCTGGCACGTCGAGCAAGGGATTCCACATGGTCTCGATCCTTGTCCTGATTGCCGCGCTTATCGTCCTGAACACCATGCTCGGTTCGGTCTATGAGCGCGTGAGGGAGATCGGAATCTTCAGTTCGATCGGGCTTGCGCCGACGCACATTGCGGTCCTGTTTATGGCGGAGGCGATGGTCTATGCGATCCTGGGAGCTGTGGCGGGGTACGTGCTCGGGCAGGGGGCATCCAAGCTGCTGACGGTGACGCACTTGCTGCCCGGCCTGTATCTGAATTTCTCCTCGCAGTCGGCGGTATGGTCCACAATGATCGTAGTTGCGGTGGTCATCGGATCGACGCTTTATCCTGCGAGGAAGGCGTCGGAGGTCGCGACACCCGCGATCGAGCGGAGCTGGCGGGTGGCCGACCCGGATGGCGACCTATGGAGGATAGCCCTCCCCTTCGCGGTCACGGGCGAGCAAGCCCGCGGCGTGAACGGATTCCTCGTGGAGTGGTTCCGGGCCTACGAGGACTACTCGGTTGGCGACTTCGTGACGGAGGGAGTGTCGGCGAACGATTTCGAGTCCGATTGCGGACAAGCGTACCGAGTGAGCTGCAAGGCGTGGCTTGCGCCGTTCGACCTCGGCGTGAGCCAACAGGTGGTGCTCGAGACGCTTCCGACGCCGATGGCGGACGTTTTCGAAGTGAAGCTGTCCATCACCCGCGAGAGCGGAGATGTTTCCAACTGGAAGCGCGTTAACCGAAGGTTCTTGAACACCCTGAGAAAGCAGTTCCTGATATGGCGAACGCTCCGGCACGAGGAGCGGCAGAAGTACCTGGCAGCGGAGGCTGTGGGAGTATAGGGTTCAGGTGGCAGGGGTCAGGAGGCAGCGTGCTGACGAGGCTGACTGCGTCCGTCCGGGAGTCCCTGCACCGACGGAGAATACCCTAGACCGTTTGAGGGAGAGTTGGCACCAGAGGATACAGTAGAGGAAGCGAGAGAGCGGACGGAAGAGGCAGTCCTGGAAGAAACGGGCGAGGTGAAGTATGAAGAAGGCTTCACCATCAAGACCGTGATCGGGGCGCTCTTCATAGCGTTCATCATGCTGCCCGGCGCCATGTACCTGGGTCTGGTGGCGGGCGGGTCGCTCGGGCCTGCGGCCCAGTGGGTGACCATCGTGCTCTTTGCCGAGGTGGCGAGACGGTCGTTCGTGCCTCTGAGGCGGCAGGAGATCTACATACTCTACTACGTGGCGGGAGGGCTGTCCGGCGTTGGGGGCGTCGGCATCGCCGGTGGACCGTTCGGCAGCCTGATCTGGAACCAGTACCTGGTGCAGTCGCCTCAGATCGCCGATCTCGCTAGGGACATACCCAGGTGGGTATCGCCGGGACCCAACTCTCCGGCGCTGATGGAGCGAACGTTCCTTCATTACGACTGGCTGCTGCCCATCGGCCTGCTGATCCTCGGCGAGATACTCGGCCGGTTCCTCTGGATGGGAGCCGGCTACGCCCTTTTCCGGCTGACCTCAGACGTCGAGCGGCTTCCATTCCCGATGGCTCCCATCGCCGCGCAAGGCGCCACCGCACTGGCTGAGGCGGGTTCCAAGGGCGAGTCCTGGCGCTGGAGAGTCTTCTCCACCGGCGCGATGGTCGGCCTTATCTGGGGTTTCCTTTACCTCTTCATCCCGATATTCACCGGTATGTTCCTCTCCAAGCCGCTCATGCTGATCCCGATTCCGTTCCTCGACTTCATGTCGAACACGGAACGTATACTGCCGGCGGCGCCCACGGGGCTTTCCGGCGATCTGGGGTCGCTGATCATCGGCTTCGTCATTCCGCTGCCTATCCTGGCCGGTCAGTTCGTCAGCTCGGTGCTCTGCCAGGTTGGTTTGAACCCGATCCTGCACCGCTACGGCTATCTGCCCAGTTGGAAATACGGTATGGGGACGATCCAGACGCAGCTGGCCACCAGCATAGACTTCTGGATGAGCGTGTCTGTGGGGGTCGGGGTTGCGATAGCCGTTATCGGACTTGCGACTGTTGCGAAGACGGCCATACGCATGCGGCGAACGCAGGCCAGCCCGACCCTGCGCAGGACGCTCCCCGAAGGCAGAGGCGATTGGCCACTGTGGATCTCGTTCGCCGCATGGTTCGTTGCCACCCTCTGTTACATCATCATCTCCGGCGCGGTGCTCGATTGGCACCGCACAATGCTGTTTTGGATCATCTTCTTCGGCATCGTCTGGACTCCGATCAACTCGTATGTGTCCGCCAGGCTGATCGGGCTTACCGGCCAGGGCGTGGGTTTCCCTTATCTCAGAGAAGCTACGATCATCAAGAGCGGCTATAAGGAGATGAAGGTCTGGTTCGCGCCGCTTCCCATGTACGACCTTGGGTATTTCGCGCAGAGGTTCAGAGAGGTCGAGCTTACCGCCACGAAGTTCACGAGCATCGTGAAGGCGGAACTGCTGATGATGCCGCTCCTGCTGGTCGCGAGCTTCGTATTCTGGCAGTTCTTCTGGCACACGAGCCCGATCCCATCGCCTCAGTTTCCATTCGCGCAGAAGATGTGGCCGCTGAGCGCGCAGATGAGCGCGGTCTGGTGGACGGCGAACCGTTCGTCCGGACCTAACTTCCTAATGCAGGCATTGAAGCCGTCGATCATGGTGTCATCTGGTGCGGCGGCGTTTACCATATACGGAGTCTGCGTGCTCCTCAGGCTGCCGACGCTGTTCTTCTACGGGTTCATCTCCGGCTATGCCGTGCTGCCGCATTTTTCCATACCGGCTTTTGCGGGTGCGCTGATCGGCAAACACTACTTCGCCAGAAGGTTCGGGACTACCCAGTGGACAGCCTACGGACCGGTGCTCTTTGCCGGTTTCTCGTGCGGCATGGGCCTGTGCGCCATGCTCGCCATCGCGCTCGCGCTCATACAGAAATCGGTGTCGTATCTGCCGTTCTAGTTGAGAGTTGAGGGTTGAGAGTTCGGGATTGAGGGTTGAGGAGTTGAGAGAGCCGATCCTCTGCCCTCGACCCTTAACTCAGTGAGGCGGCGGTTGCGTAATCTTAGGTGATGAAGTTGGCAAGCCGCGCAAACTGGGCCACGGTCGGGTGGCAGGGGATAGTGCTCAAGGCGCCTGCGGACTGGGGGCTGGCCGCGGTCACCGGGGACAGAGATAAGGGCTATTTTCGTGTGGACAGCCCGTCGGCTTCGGCGGTGGAAGTAAGATGGTCGGCCGCGAAGTCGCCGCCGGACCTGGCGGCGAGGGCAGGCGAGTTCCTGGACTCGATGCGCAGGGAGGGCCGGAAGCGGAAGGCCCGGTTCTCCGGCAAGATCGAGGCCAAGAGGGGACTGCCGCCCGGCACACCGGTGCGCTTTACCTGGAAGGGCGACCGGAACGGTTACGGTCTTCTCAGATACTGCGCCGAGTGCGGCCGGGTGATGATAGCCCAGGTAGTGGCGTCGCACGACGGCCGCTGCGCATCGTTGGCCGCCGAGATCCTCGACTCGATCACCGACCATCGGGAAGACGGCTGGCAGGATTGGGCGGTGTTCGGGCTGCGCGTGGCCGTGCCGCCCGAGTTCAGGCTGGAAAAGCAGATCCTTATGTCCGGCTACATTCAGCTTGCGTTCAAGGCGCGTTCTGGCGAGCTCGCGGTCGAGCAGTGGGGGCTTGCGAGCAGCCTCTTGAGAAGATCATCGCTCGAGGAGTGGTATCCCAAAGACGCGCTCGCGCAGGTCAAGCATTTCAAGGTCGCGCTGGAACCGGTGGCTGACGAGGAGCACCCGACGCTTCGGCTGCTCGGCAAGAGGATCGGGATCGGGGAGCGTGTGAAGACGGCGCTGCGGTCGCTCACGCTGAGGCCGCTGCCGCAGAGAATGCACGGCTACGCCTGGCACTGCCCGGACTCGAACCGGCTCTTCAGCATTCGGCTGGTGCACGACGGCGAGGGGCTTGCGGAGCGGATTAGAGAGGAGATGAGCTGTCACTAGGGCGTCGACGCCCGGTTGACGAAGAATGGCCCATCTAGCAGCCAAAGTTGCGAACTACATACCGTTCCTTCGGTCCCGGCCGCGGGTCACGCGCGAGGAAGCGCTCTCGGCCCGGCCGGTACGGAATACGCTCGTCCGCTGGACGAAATCGGAGGACGGCGAGGTGACGCTTTACGTGCCGATGCGTAAGGACCGGATGGCCAAGGTGCTCGGCAGGATCTTCAAGGTTCCGGACCGGGATAAGCGCATAGTCCTCGACGAGATCGGCGGGGCGGTGTGGGAGATGTGCGACGGCAAGAACGACGTGAATGCAATCATCAAAGCAGTCGTCCGCGACCAGAGGCTCTCGAGGCGAGAGGCCGAGACATCCGTAACGGCGTTTTTCAGGATGCTCGCGGAGAGGAACCTCATCGGGCTTGCAGTGGGAGGCAGCAGGGGTGGCAATAGGAAGTCCTAGATCGCGGGTTGGCCGGCAGGTGCGGCTGCCGCTTGGCCGGGCGTTCCTGATCAGCCTGAAGAGCATTAGGATCAGGATCGGGCGCTCTCTCATCACGGCTTCCGGCGTGTTTCTCGGGATAGCGTTTCTCGTCTCGGTGCTTGCACAGGGGCTGGTGCAGTGGCCGCTGCCAGCGAAGGACGTCCTGCCAGGTTACACCCGCCTCGACGGTGAGTTCGAAGGCCCGGGCGATTACCCGATGTGGAGTCCTGTGAGCCGGGAAGAGGCGCTTGCGGCGGGGATGCCCGAGGCCGCCGTGGACAGGGCATCGCGCGGCGGCCCGACGCTCGACCTGAGCAAAGCCGTCGCGGAGATGAACTACTTCCGCGAGAACGAGCGGCGGCTTCCCGCCGCTCGTGCGCTGGACGGCGCCTACAGGCGGCTGCCCAGGTCGCTGCTCACAGGCAAGGATACAGATACGGTCGAGGCTTCGGACCTCCGCGCCGGCGGCCTGCCCGACGATGAAGTCGAGCGCATAGCGAAGACCGGCAGCGTTACGCTGAAGGACCTGAAAGCCGCGAAGGCCAGGGCTGCGGGCATCGTCCGCCGTATGGAGGGGACGAAGGCCCGGCTTGCGGCATTCGGCACCGTCCCCGACTCAGTGATAGCGAGGCTCAGCGGTGAGAAGGAGGTCACACTTGCCGATGTGCTCGCGGCGGCCGCGCAAAGATCGGCTTCCAGGAAAGCGATCACCTCCGCCGCCGAAAGAACGAACCTGATGATCGTCAACGCCGGCGGCAGGAAGATACGCGTCGATCTCACCAGGAACGGCTCGGCGGAGAAGGTCAGGATGGTCTCGGGGGACGTGGTATTTATCCCCGAGGCGGCCGGCGCGAACCGGCGAATCTGGCTCGTGGTCATGTCGCTTCTCGTGTGCACCATCGGGATTACGAACGCCATGCTGATGGCTGTCACGGAGCGGTTCAGGGAGATCGGGACCATGAAGTGCCTCGGCGCGCTCGACAGGTTTGTGGTGGAGTTGTTCCTATTCGAGTCAGCGCTGCTTGGGATAGCCGCATCGGTTGCCGGGGCGTTCGCAGGGTTTGGTGCGGTAATGCTGCTTGCGGCGGCGACCAAGGGCTGGGCTGTGTTCGGGCAGGTGGGAGTGCTTGACGTGCTGTGGCTGTTTGGGATAGGCGCTGCAGTGGGATGTACGGTCACCCTGGTCGCGACGGTCGCTCCCGCGTTCCGTGCCGCCAAACTCCCGCCAGCCGCGGCGCTGAGAATGGAAGTGTGAACATAAGGTCGGAAATCCCAAGTCCGAGGTCTGGCCGACAGGATCGGTCGGGCCTGGGACCTGGTCAGGAGCACGCTGATGTCAGCTAATGAGTACGTGGTTCGAACGAAGGACCTTTGCAAAGAGTTTACCATGGGAGATACGACGCTCCGCGCGCTCGACGGAGTTCAGCTCGACATAAGGCGCGGTGAGTACATCTCGATCATGGGTCCATCCGGCTCGGGCAAGTCCACGCTGTTCAACATGATCGGCGGGCTGGACAAGCCGACGGCGGGGACGGTCTTCATCAACGATGTGGACATGGCCCAGCTCGATGCGCACGAACTCGCCTATCTGCGGTGTCGGACGATCGGCTACATATTCCAGACCTTCAACCTCATCCCCGTCATGACCGCGCTTGAAAACGTAAGTCTGCCGACAATCTTCGCCGGGATGGCGAACGAGGATGGCGTCGCGCGGGCAATGGAACTGCTGGATCTTGTCGGCCTGGGTGAGCGGTACCATCACAAGCCCTCCGAGCTTTCGGGCGGGCAGCAGCAGCGCGTTGCCATAGCCCGCGCTCTCGCAAACTCCCCCGCTATTGTCCTGGCTGACGAGCCGACGGGCAATCTCGACCTCAAGACCGGCAAGGAGATCATCGAGCTGCTGCGCAAGCTCAACAAAGAACAGGGAGTCACTGTCATCTCGGCGACTCACGACCTGAAGATGCTCGACGTCTCCGACCGTATCATCTGGATTCGTGACGGGAGGATCGACCGGATCGAGGAGCGGACGGACATCGACCTCCGCGTCGGCACGGTCGAAGGCGAGTAGGCCGGTAACTGCTGAGGTACAAACACCGAAGTGTGAATGTTGAACGCTCGATGCGCGGCTGCCTTCATCCGGTGTTCAGCGTTCAACATCAAGCGTTCAAGGTTCCACCCCCTCCCTCGACTCTCCTTGTAACCAAGCCCGCCCGCCTTGCGTCAGAACGTGCAGAACAGTCCAGGACGGAAACAGGAGGCGAACTCGGTATGAGAAGGATACTGGCGATCTGTGTGATTCTGCTGCTGGCGGCGGCGGTGGTGTGCGCGGGGCAGGTGCCGGTTCGGGGGAAGCGCGCGCCGCGCGGCGGGGGCGTGGGGCCTCAGTGGTGGCCAGGCGAAGGGTCAGGCGGCCCCGGCGGCGGGAACGTCGTCCGCGGCATCGTGGCCCAGGTCGATGCGAAGAGCATTACGCTCGAGAACAAGCACGGAACTTTTCTCTTCGTAGTTACCGACCAGACCAAGGTTGTCGTGAGAGGCGAGCCGGCCAAGATCACGGACGTGAAGAAGGGCGATCCCGCCGCAGTGAGGTTTCAGTTGGCTCTGGACGGTACGCGGGTAGCGATCGGCGTCATGGTCCCCAAGCCGCCACAGCCGGCCTACGCCGGCAGAATCACAGCCATCTCGGAAGGCTCGTTTACGCTCAGCAACAGGCAGACCACTTGGAATGTCGTCGTCGGCACAGCCACGAAGTACGAGTCGCACGGCTACGTCGGCGCGTTCGCGGACCTTCGTGTCGGCTACGGCGCCAAGGTGAATGGCGAGCTGAAGGGCAAGGACATTCTGGCGGCCGCTGTGCACTTCCAGCCGACCGTGCTGAAGGGCGTGATAGACTCAGTCAGCGGTAACCAGGTAACGTTCAAGACGCTTCGCGGGGACGTGGTGCAAGCTGCGGTGAGCGGTGCCACGGCTATCTGGGTCAGGCCAAGGATCGGCCCGAACCGTAGGGGCACGCTAGCAGACGTGAAGCCGAACACCGCGGCCAACATCGGCGGCCACGTCAATGTCGAGGCGAAGACGATGCAGGCTCTCTGGATCGATCTGCTCGTGGCCACGGACACGGGAGGCCAGGGACCGGCTCCCGGCGTGCGTCCGGGACGCAGGCTCAGGCCCGGCCGCTAGCGCTAACATAGGCGGCCGGCACGGACAGTTGGCGCTCAGCGAACCGTGCCCGGCCCTCAGGGTATAGCGCGATGCGGGTTCTCCTCTCTCATCTACCTCGTGGGTCCGGGACAACGGCGTTCCGGACCCACCTTTTCTTCTGACTCTTGTGGAGAAGCAGCTCGGTCAAGCCCTGGATGTGTCCACGGGGTCGGGTTACGCCAGTCCGAAGTAGTCGAGCATGGCCTGTGCGACGGCTAGGGCGACCAGGTCCTGGAACTCCGGTTGCTTCAGCATCTCGCGCTCGGTGGGGTTCGAGTGGAACAGGATCTCGGTGAGTGAAGCCGGGCAGCCGGCATTCCAGAGCACGTAGAGCCGGTTCCAGTGCTCGCGGACGCCGCGGTCCACAACCTCGGGGTAGACGGACGCGATCGCTTCCACCAGGCGACTGTGTACGGCGACGGCAAGGCGCTTCCCCTCTTCGTCCCTGTAGAAGGTCCACGTGCCGCCGCCGGGGCTGTCGTCCGGCGCTGCATCGGAGTGGAGGGAGACGAAAGCATCGCAGCGCAGCTTCCTCGCAAGCTCGCACTCCTCCTTAAGCGTCGTTTGGTGGCGGCGTCCCTGCCTGCTGAGGTAGGCTTCAACGCGGCGGTCCCGGTCGAGCGCGGCTTTGACCCGCACGGCAATGTCCCACATCGTCTCTGCTTCGTTATAGACCTCGCAGCCATCCGAATCCCGGACCACGTTCTGGTACTGCACGGACGGGTTCAGCATAACGCGGGGCTTCGGCCGCTTCCGCCGGGCCTCTTGTGAGAGGGAACGCCTCACCTTGGACTGCTTTGGGCTGCTCATGTGGTTCTGCCCGGCCTGACCCTCGCGGGGCCGGCGCCGCACGTTCTCTCGGGCAACCTGCCGGAACGTCGTTTGCAGCCGCCGCGGTCAGTGCTATAATCAGGAAGACACAGCGGCTGGCAATGCTCAGCTTACCAGCGGAAGCTGAGCGCGTCAAGCACAGCCGCACCGCCCAGGGAGGGAAGAAGTAAATGAGAACCGCAAGCGCAATCCTGCTGTCGCTGCTGGTCGCATCCGCTGCGGCCGCAGGCGGAACTACGGTCACGCTCGACGCCACGAACATGACGCTGGCGGACGCGGCCCAGCAGTTCCTCCCGAGCCGAATCCTGCTGACGGCTGTCGAGTTGGGCGGCACCTGCACCGAAGCAGAGGTGACGGATCGGTTCCGAGCCGCGTCGTTCCGCCCTCTCGGCCGCACCGGCCTGCCCGGCGCGGGCGCATCGCTGCTCACCGCGGTGAAGGAGTAATCTCCAGCTCCTCCTCACCCTCTGGTAAGCGACATGATCATCTGGGCGAAGTCCGGGTACTTCTCAATGAGGTCGGCTCTCGGGCCGGCTTCATAGTCGGCGCAATCGAAGCCCGGGGCCACGGTTGTGCCCATCAGGGCGAACCGGCCGCCGTGGACGAGCCTCGCCCCCTGCCAGACCCCTCTCGGCACGACGACCTGCGGCCGCATGCCGGCAAGGAGGTCGGGACCGAGGACGATGACTTTGCCGGAGCCGTCTGGATGAAGCTGCAGCATCTGGACCGGATCGCCGAGGTAGAAATGGAACACCTCGTCGCTCGGGAGCCGGTGCATCGTAGAGACCGTCTCCGGCGTCAGCAGGTAGTAGATGGCTGTACCGAACGGCCTGCTGCCGTGGTACCGGGCGGGGAGGGCGCCATCCGGAATCTTCTCGTTAGATCGGTAAGTCTCGGCGTAGAACCCGCCTTCTACGCTCAGAGGCTCGAGGTTGAGTAGGGATATCAGGTCTTCTGCCGCAGCCATGGCCGCCTCCGGCAGCATTATACCACAGCGACGTGCAGGCCGGTCCTCTTCCGTCGGCCGCCGTATTCAGCATTCGGCACGCTCCTCTCTCGCCTTGCGCTCTCAGCCTGAGCCGTCGTATAATGACTGCGGCACCCGGAGGTACAGAGACCTTGCTTGATGAACTGAAAGCGCTCATCTGCGACCTGAATAAGGAGCTGCCCAAGAGGGGCCTGGTCACGATGACCAGCGGAAACGTATCCGGCAGGGACGGGAAGACGGGTTATGCCGTGGTCAAGCCGAGCGGAGTGGCCTTCGAGGCGCTTCGCCCCGAGGATATGGTGGTAGTGGATGTGAACGGCAGCATAGTCGAGGGCAGCAAGAAGCCATCGGTGGACTCGCCGACGCATCTTTACATCTACCGGCACATGCCCGATGTGCGCGGGATCGTGCACACGCACTCCAACTATGCGACAAGTTTTGCCGCGCTGGGGCAGCCGATACCGGCCGTGCTCACAGCCATGGCGGACGAGTTCGGCGGGCCAATCCCGTGCGCGCCCTATTGCCAGATCGGCGAGGAGGAAATCGGGCAGGCGGTAGTCGAGCACATCGGCAGCAGCCGGGCCGTCCTGCTTCAGAACCATGGTGTGTTCGCCGTGGGACCGACCCCGAGGGCCGCGTTCAAGGCGGCGGTGATGACAGAGGACGTGGCAAAGACCGTGCACCTGGCCCTGCTGCGCGGCACTCCGCTCCCTATCCCCCCTGAGGAAGTTGAGCGCGGACACAGGCGATACGTCGGGAAGTATGGGCAAGGGGGAGACGAATGAGGGCGCTTCGGCTTCACGCGCCAGGGGATCTTCGGATGCACGACGAACCGATCCCCCAGCCGGGGCCGGGCGAAGCGCTGATCCAGGTGAGATCCGTTGGCGTCTGCGCATCCGACGTGCACTGGTGGCGTGACGGCGGGATCGGCACGACGGTCCTCACAGACCCTGTTGTGCTAGGACACGAGGCGTCGGGTACGGTCGTCGAGGTTGGAGAGCCGGCGGCTTCGACGGGCCGGGACGTGCGGTCCCGGTCAACGGACATCAAGCCCGGCCTGCGCGTTGCCATCGAACCAGCGCGCCCCTGCCTCGCCTGCGAGTTCTGCGCGGCGGGCAACTTCAACGTCTGCCCATCGGTCTTGTTCTTCGGCACTCCGCCGACTGACGGCTGCTTCAGAGACTACGTGGTCTGGCCGACTTCGCTGCTTCTGCCAGCGCCGGACAAGCTTTCGATGGACGAGATCGCGATGGTCGAGCCGCTCGCGATCGGCATCTACGCAGTGGATCTTGCGGAGGTTCGGCCTGGTGAGACCGTGGGTGTACTCGGCGCGGGCGCGATCGGGCTTTCGGTCGTCCAGGCGCTCAGGCTCGCTGGGGCGGGGAGGATACTTGTGAGCGAGCCGGTTGCCGACCGGCGGGAGCTGGCAGCGAAGCTCGGCGCCGATGTGGTGTGCGACCCGGTGGACCTGCAGGCCGCTGCAGCCGACGTGACCTCCGGGCGGGGCTTAGACCTCGTCTTCGAGTGCGCGGGCGAGCCGGACGCTGTGCGCGAAACCTCGAAGATCGCGCGGGTGCTTGGCCGCGTTATGATCACGGGCATCCCGAGAGGGGACGATTACCCGTTCGACGCGAGCACATCACGGCGCAAGCAGATCACCGCGGTATTCGTGAGAAGAAGCAACCTGACCACCGAGCGCGCGATGGAGCTGACCGCCGCAGGCAAAGTTGACGTACTAAGCTATGTGACTCACACATTTCCGCTGGAGCGCGCGGGCGAGGCGATAGAGCTGGCCGAGTCGAAATCCCAAGGCGTGCTCCGCGCAGTGGTGAAAGTGTCGGAGGAGGGCCGAGGAGCGAGGAGCGAGGCTTGAGGGCTCCGGCCTCGCATCGGGTGCGGCTAGCCTGCATCTTGCATCCTACATCGCTGCCGCTTCGGCGACGGGGAGATACTGGAGGCAATATTGGCTCAGAAACCTGATCGAAGAGCGAACCAAGGGGCGGTCCGCACGCGTGTTGTCGAAGGGCCGCGCAACACCTGGTGGGTATGGCCGAGCGTCGCAGCCGGGTGCGCGGCCGGAGTCGTCTTCGCCTATCTTCATCTTCGCTTCGGTGCGGCGGCGCCGCGCGCCGCCGGAACCGCGGCTGCGAACCTCGCGATCTTTCTCGGATCGTACCTGATCGCGAGGCGGATCCGGCCCAGGCAGCAGGCGGGCACGCTCGAAGCGTTGATCGCCAGCCTGATCGTCGCCATCCCGGTTTTCGCCATCGCATTCGTCGGCCTCGGATTTGAGATACCGGAGATGGGCGACTTCGGCGCGATGTACATAGCGGGGGTCTGGCTCGGCTCGGCAGAAGCGGCGGAACGCGCTAAGTAGCGCCGCTGCCCGCTACATAAGGAGGGAAAGCATGGAAGTTCGCGGCATCGACTTCACGGTTTACCCGTGCAGCAATCTTGAGCGAAGCATTGCCTTCTACAAGGATGTGATCGGCCTCAAGCTCGACTCCAAGTTCGGAGACTTCTATGCGGAGTTCGACGTGGGAGGCCAGGCTTTCGCTCTGATGACCTTTGGGGCGTCCGAGGAACCCAAGCCGCCAGCAAGGGGCGGCCAGGTGGCTTTCAACGTTCCCGATCTCTCGAAGGCCCTTGAGGAGCTGAAGTCGAAAGGCGTGCGGCCTCACGGCGGGGTCGAGGAGACGCCAGTCTGCCGGCTGGTGGAGGTGGCCGATCCCGACGGCAACCTTTTCGTCCTGCACGAGAAACCGAAAGTCGTGTAGATGCGAACCGAACGCCGGCAGCGAGGGTGCAGAAGTCAGCGCGAGCTGGGGCTATTCCGAATACGCGACCGGCTTGGGCTGCAGCACTTGTCGCGCGGCGGAGGCGATGCCCTCGGCTGACAGGCCGGCCGCGGCGCGAAGCGCATCAACCGAACCGTGATCGACGAACCGGTCCGGCAGGCCAAGCAGCTTCACCACCGCCGCGCCGCCCCGGTCCGAAAGCAGTTCGAGCACGGCAGCCCCGAACCCGCCAAGGCACGAGTTCTCCTCCACAACGAGCAGCCTGCCGCACCGCTCGGCAGCATCAACTATCCGCTTCTCGTCGAGCGGCTTTATGAAGCGAGCATCGACCACGCCGATATCCCAACCTTCCGCCGCGAGGCTTTCTGCCGCAGAAACGGCAGCAAAGACGACCGGACCGACCGCGAGGATGCATAAGTCGTCCCCGGAGCGCAGCTCTTCCGCCTGGCCAATGGCGAGGAGCCTTGGTTGTCTCCTCTCGTACTCCGTAGGTCCGCCGCCGCGCGGGTAGCGGACCGCAATCGGCCCGTCGTGCCGGAGGGCCGTCGCCAGCATGTCGCGAAGCTCGTTGGCGTCGCGCGGTGCCATCAGGGTGAGCGATGGGACGTGCCGAAGGTAAGAAAGGTCGAATGCGCCGTGGTGGGTCGGTCCGTCCTCACCGACAAGGCCCGACCGGTCGAGCGCGAAGACAACGGGCAGGTTCTGCAGACAGACGTCGTGGACGACCTGATCGTAGGCGCGCTGAAGGAAGGTCGAGTAGATTGCCACAACGGGCCGGAGTCCGCCGGCCGCAAGCCCTGCCGCGAACGTCACAGCGTGCTCCTCGGCTATCCCCACGTCGTAGAACCGGTCCGGGAACCGCTCCGCAAACTCCGCAAGACCGGTGCCGTCCGGCATCGCCGCCGTGATCGCGACGATCCTCGGGTCATCCGCTGCAAGCTCAATAAGAGTCTCGCCGAACGCCTCCCTGAAGCTCGTGTTCCCATTCTCCTTCTCGATACTGCCGTCGCTCACAGTGAACCCGGAGATGCCGTGGAACTCGCGGGAGTTCGCTTCCGCGTGCTCATAGCCCTTGCCCTTCGTGGTGATGACATGGACGAGCACCGGCCCGCGCATCTTCTTTGCGCGCTCGAGCACTTCCGCAAGCAGCGTGATGTTATGGCCGTCGATGGGGCCGAGGTAGCGCATGCCGAGCTCTTCGAAGACGATGCCGGTTCTAGCGCCGAACAGATGAGTAACGCCGTGGCTCAAGCCCTCTGCGGTGCGGGCCAGGCGTTTCCCGAACGACGATCTCTCGAGGGTGCTCTTCGCCTTGCTTTCGACCTTCTGGTAGATCGGCGCCGTCCGGAGCTTCGCAAGGTGAAAGGCAAGCGCCGTAACGTTCTCGGCGATCGACATCTCGTTGTCGTTGAGGACGATGACGACGTCGGTGTCGAGGTCGCGAGCGTTGTTCAGGCCCTCCAAAGCCAATCCGCCGGTCAGCGCGCCGTCGCCGACGACGGCGACAATGGACTCGGCGCCTCCGCGCAGATCGCGCGCTTTGGCCATCCCGAGGGCTGCGGAGATAGAAGTGCTTGCGTGGCCGGCCCCGAAAACGTCGTGCTCGGACTCGTCCCGCCGTGCAAACCCCGCAATCCCGCCCTCCTGCCTGAGCGTCGAGAACCTGTCTTTCCGGTCGGTCAGGAGCTTGTGCGGATATGTCTGGTGGCTTACGTCCCAGATGATCTTGTCCTCTGGGGAGTCGTAGACGAGGTGCAGCGCTATGGTAAGCTCGACGACCCCCAGGTTCGACGCCAGGTGACCTCCGGTGCGCGAGACAGTGTTGATAATCTCTTCCCTTATCTCCTCCGCGAGCTTGGCGAGCCTGTCCGGGCCAAGCTTCCTGAGGTCAGCGGGCGACTCTATGCAGTCGAGTAGGCGGGTCTGTTCGAGCATTGGCGTCAACCTAGATTGTATACCCCGAGCCGGTGCCGGTCAAGCGAGGCCGCGTCAAGCGCCGGCACGCAGCGCCGCGCTCGCCTGCTTGCCTCATCCCTCAGCAATAGTACGCTTTCTGCAGGCGCTTAGTTCCGCGCTGCGGCGATCTGGGTCGCACCGGGGCGCATACCGGGCGTCCGCCCGCGCCGCACCTGCAGGGTTTGACAGAGCGCCCGTCGGCGGTAAGATAGCCGAGTCTCAGGAAGCCGGCAAGCGGGAGGAACCAGATGTCGAGATTCGCGGCAATTGCCGCGGCCGTGGCGGCGATCGCCGCTCCTGCTCCGGCAGTGACCAGTCGTGCCGCGGCCCTCCGCATGCTGGCGGAGATGGATGCGCTGGGTCGGTTCATCGGCACGATCCGCGTGTCGTCATACTGCATGGGACAATCAACGCGCGGCCAGCAGATTCCCATCGTGGTTATCCACGATCCCGCTGTGCCGATCGACGAGACGGCCAGGCTGTTCGTCATCTGCCGCCAGCACGGCGACGAACCTTCCTCCAGCGAGGCTTCGCTCTCGATCATCCGCACGTACTTTGCCGGTCCTTCCGCGCGGGATGTCGAACTGCTGCGGCGAGTGACCCTCATCATCGTGCCGATGATGAACCCGGACGGCGCCTTGCGGCTCACACGTCGGAACGCGCGCAAAGTGGATCTGAACCGGGACTGGATGGCTCTGACCCAGCCGGAGACGCGCGCGGTGATGCGGGCCATACAGGATTGGCAGCCGCAGTTGATACTGGATGAGCACGAGCTGGACCCAACCGACCGAAAGCCGGACTTCGTCGAGAGCCTGGGGCGGGGGTCGGGCGCCGCGCAGGGCCTTCTCGGCAAGACGGATACGCTGCAGCGATTGATAGTAGCATCACTGCGCGCGCATGGGATCGCTGCGGCGAGCAGGCACGATTCCGACAGACCCCCGCCGCGTCTCGCCCACCGCTACTTCCCGCTTCGGCGGGGGACCGCAGCGCTGATCGTGGAGAGCCGCCGGTTCGGGCCGCCCGCGCGGCAGATCAGGGACCGGGCACGCGTTCATATAGTGTCGACGATGACGGCGGCACGGTGCCTGGCGGGCGACAGTGCGGGAGTCCAGAGAGAGATCGGCCAGTGGCGGCGGGCGCGCGAGATGGTGAGGCTGGCCTCGCGCGGCGGGGGTCACGGGAGCGCAAAGCCCGGACGCCGGAGCCGCTACGCAGCGCGCAAGTCGCGCTAGTCACCCTGGCAGTCGAGCGACGATGAGCAAACCCGGCGGACACCTGACACCCATGACCCAACGTCTCCCGCCTGCCTAGTTTCACTCGCATGGCTCGGTGGTACACCAGTCATGGTATGTATGTAGTCACTAATACTCTGGCATTCATAGCGCTGCTCGGCATCGCGACATACTTCGCGTTCGAGTCGGTGCGGGCCGCAGCCCCGACCGAGTCCGGCAGACCTCGGGACGCCTCCTACGCCATCGCGGCCGGCCTGATCGTGGTAATGCTGATCACCATGGCAGCGCTCTTACTCGCGCCGTCACTGCTGCAGCCGCCGCAGCCGCCGGCACGGTTCCAGAAGCAGTGGATTGCGCGCCCACCTTCGCGACCGGGTGTTCGGCGGGATAGGACGCATCAGCGAGCGACCCGTCTGACGCCGTCAGCAATGCCGAGCAGGTTTCGTCTTGGAAGGTCACCCATCAGCGTCAACTTGAGGCCCTGCTCCCGCCAGCTCAGCGAATGGAATGGGGGGTAAGAATGCCAGACTGCCGGGCCTCCGTGGATGCTGTCGTCCCGCCGGCTCCGGGAGACGGGGGGCTTGCTGCTGGAAACATCTTCGAATAGAGAGACGACGTTGAACCCATCGAAGTAGCGGAGGTGGACGAAGCTGCGCCTGCCGCGGCTGAGCAGGCGCGCGCTTTCGAGGCTGTAGCCGCGTGGAAGATCGTGCGGAACGAGGAGCGGATGTCTCCACTGGCGGGCGAGCGCAGGCAGCGGAAGCACCGCCGCACGCTCATAGATCACCGTCTGCTTCTTCGCATTGGCCGGAGGAGCGAACTCGGCAGCCGGGATGGTCTTTTCGACACGCAGCCCGGACAGCTCGGACGCAACGGTTGTTCTGCCGTCCGACGAGACGAGTATGGACTTGAGAGTGATCCATGTGGCGGCATCGACCCATATTCTCTTGGTGGGACCCTCGTGGCCGGATCGAGGAGCCACGACGAGCAGGCGCGCCGGCCGGCCTGCGGCCAGAGTCTTGCCCGCGTCTCGAACCGTGTAGTTCTCCAGCAGCCGGCCGAGGTACCGCTCCTGCCAAAGTTCCTGATCCACCGGGAACGAAGGGGAGAATATGATCTGCCCGCGGCGCGGCAGGTACTGCCAGTGGGAGCGCTGGCTGTCTACAACGATGCGCTCTACCTTGCCCTGGAGCGAGAGGTACGTCCACGACGTGCTCTCAGGCGCGCGATGCACCAAGCGCAGCCTTTGCCTGAGAACCCTGCCTCCCACGGTGACGGTGATAGTCTCAGCGGCCCGGTAGCTCGTCCGGGTCGGCGCCCGGACGTTCTTCTTAAGCCAGTCCACGGCTGAGGGCGGAGCCGCTGCGGGTGTGCGCGCCCCGGCCTGGGCTGCGATGAGCGCACCCAACGCAATCCCGACAAGAAGCGGCGGCAAACGGCGGATAACCGTATCGCTCGGCCTGCTAGCGTACGTGGGTATTCGGGGCATCGTTTGGCGTTTCCAGGCTCTCGGCGTCAGGGTTCCGCCGGTCATTCTCCGCGCCTTGGGCGGACAGAAGGATGTGATGAGAGCTCATATCGAGCGGCTGGGCGGCCGCAAAGCCCGCGTGCTCCATCACGTAGTGGTCGTGAGGAATCTCGTCCTCATCATGGACTGAGAACGGCCCTATGGACAGCACCAGGGCTGCGGCGGCGGCAAGGCATGCAGCGGCTACGCCGACAGCCGGCTTCCGCCGCCACCGGAAGGGCGCTTGGCGAGCCGGCCGATCGGCAATCCGCCCCATGCATCTGCCCCAAAGCCCGTCAGGGGCGTGCGGCGCCTCCGTCTGGCGGACCTTGCTCTTGATATTCCGAATCTCCTCCAGGGCCTCCCGGCAGCGCTCGCACGACTCGATATGGGCCTCCAGGCGGCTCCGCTTGCGACCCACAAGCCGTCCGTCCGCGAGATCGTTGAGGCAACCCCAACGCTCCTCACAAGCCTTATCGTTCCGCATCCTTCACTTACCTCCCACGGCTTCGACATGCGGCCGGAGCCAAGTCCGAAGCTGACACCTTGCCCGGTGCAGGCGCGAGCGAACAGTCCCAATAGGGCAACCCAGGACCTTGCTTGTCTCTTCGTATGAGAGTCCCTGAGCGTCGCAGAGCACAACCACCGCCCGAAAGTCAGGAGTCAGTTGCGCCAGAGCAGCCTGCAGCGACTCGCTCCACTGGTTCTTCTCAAGGAGGGCCTGCGGGTCGGAGGACGAGTCCGCAAAGTCTCCCGTCTCTCCGTCCCTTGAGACTTCCTCAAGCGAGACTGTGTCCAGCCGCCTCCGCCTTCTGAACCGGTCGATGTAGTTCCGGGTCATGATCCGGTAGAGCCAGTGGTCGAACCGCGTTCCGAGGCGGAACCGGCCGAATGCTTGGAAAGCCTCGATAAGGCTCTCCTGCACCAAATCCTCCGCATCCTCCGGGTGGCCGGTCAGCCGGTAGGCAACCCTGTAGATGGCATCTTGATAGCCCGCTACAAGCGCTTGGAAGTCGTCCAGACCATTCATGCTCGCATACTCATTATAGCGATTTTGCATCTTCCCTTGGTTCCGGGCGCGCAAACCCGGCGTCTATGGGTATTGTGCATGCGATAAGGAATGGGCTGGCTTCGTCTCCAGGCATTGAACGACCTGGTAACTCTACCGGGAACTTTCGCAGGGGGCGATGCGCTCTAGAGTGGTAGGAGCGAGGGCGAAAGGAGGTGAGGAAACGCGGCGGCCGCATACGTAGCGGGCCGCCGTCCGAGCGCGGTCTCTGCGGGCGCTTAAGCCGATTGGCAGATGCCGTCCGTGCAGTGCACGGTACACTCGCTCCAGAGGCGCTCAAGAGTGCCAGCATTACCGAGCGACACGACAAAGGAGACCAAAAAGATGAGGAAGATGGTTCTTTGGCTGAGCATGGCAGGCTTGCTTCTGGCTGCACCTGCGTTCGCCAAGGCGCCGGACAAGGACAAAGCAGCGACGAAGACCAAGCCGGCTGCAGCGGCTAAGAAGGCGACTGCAGCGAAGAGAGCCACACCGGCGACGAGAGCGATTCCGGCCACACCGGCAAAGCCGGGTCACAAGGGTGTAGCGGCTACACCGGCGAAGCCGGCGACCCGCGCCGTGCCTGCTGTTCCCGCCAAGCCCAAGGCAAAGGTCGTACCCGGCAAGCACAAGGCCGCAGCCAAGGGGCACGCCGTGAAAGCAGTAGCGAAAGGGAAAGCGAAAGCTAAGACGACAAAGAAAACGACCAAGTCGGTGACCAAGCCGGCTGTCAAGAAGAAGTAGACTCGTGAGCTCCCAAAGGCGGGCCGAGTGTCTGCGCTCCCCCGCCTTTGGGAACAACCCGGTAGATGCTGCATCGGCGGCTGCCAGATCAACTGAGCATATCAAGGCATAGAGAAGGAGAGGAGAAGCGCAGATGAAGAAGAGCATCCTTTGGCTCGTTGTCGCAGGCGCTATGCTGGCCCTGCCGGCGCTGGCCCAGACCACGACTACAAAGCGGAAGACGACCACCCGGACCAAGCCGAAACCGTCCGTCACACGGACGACACCATCACGGCCGGGCCAGCCATCCACGATGGCCGCCCCAACCCACAAGCCGAAGAGGCAGATGGCAAGGCGGCACGTAGTAAGGCGCCACCGAGTGGCTCGCGTTCCGATGAAGAGGCACGTGGTAAGACGGCATGTGACCAGGCGCCATCGCGCGGCCTACGTTCCAGCGCATCGCCGAAGAGCCGCAACGGGCGCCGCTTACGGCGCCGGTCCGAGCAGGACGAGACGCTATTACCGGCGCTATGGGGCAACGTACAGGCCGGGCTACGGCAGAGCGCGCACTCCGTATGGCGCGGGGCCGAGCTATGCCAAACGGCCCAAGGCGAAGCGGCCTGTGTACAGGCGGCACGCCTACCGCTATCCCACCACCCGCGTTCCAGTCCGGAGGCACGTCAGAGTCCGCAGACACCGGACGACGCCTACGACCGGCGCTGCCCGGACCAGGACTTACTGAGTTCACCGCCCGCGTTAGGTCGGCGGGCAGTAAGCTTCGGACTCTGCCGCGCTGGAGCGGCCCGGCCAGCGAGCCGCTCCAGCGCGGCGGAAAGGACTGCCCGAACTACCTCAGAACCGCCTCGCTTCCAGCCACTCGAACCTCCGGGCCTCGCGAAGGCCGGAACGGCGCCCAGTGCCTACATCGCCGATCACGCGGCTTCGGCTGCGCGCTTTCGAACCTTTGCCGCGTCCCGAAAGTCTAAACCAGAAGGAGGTGCCTTAGGATGAATGGCGACATGATCAGATCCAGATGGCAGTACACGAGCACGGTCGTCCTTGCAGCTGCCGCGCTTGTCCTTGTCGGAACGGCGATCGGAGGAAGGTCTCCGACCGCGCCGCGGGACGAGAACGGTCATCCGTACGGGATCGCCGTAAGCGGCCACGGCACGCGAACGGCCGATCCGGACAGGGCGTACGTATCCCTGAGCGTCGTGACACGGCACAAGAGCTCTCGGAAGGCAGCGGAGGACAACGCCCGAATTGCCCAGGCCGTGACGAAGGCGATCAGGGCGGTCGGCATCGACGCCAAGGACATTCAGACCCGCGGCTACTCCATGCAGCCTTGGATCAGGTACGCGAGAAACGAGGAGAAGATGCTGGGCTACGAGGTGCAGAACACCGTGCGGGTAACCGTCAGGGACAGGACCAAGGTGAGCGACGTGACCGACGCGGGCACTGCTGCCGGAGCGAACCAGGTGCAGGGAATATCTTTCGGCATCGAGGACGACGAGAAGCTTCGGCGCGAAGCGCTCGCATCGGCGGTCGCCAACGCCAGGCGGAAGGCCGAAGCCGTTGCGAGGAAGCTTGGAGTGGAGGTTGGCGAGCCGCTTGAGGTCCGCGAAGGCAGCACCGAGCAGCCCGCGCCGTACCTGGCAACGGTTCCCACAGGGGCGCCCGCTGCGCGGGCCGCCGAACCAACGCCGATCAGCCCGGGCCGACTTGAGGTCAGCCAGGAAGTGGAGGTGACTTTCCGGATCGTGCGCTAGCCGGCCGGCGCCTGCCGCGAGTGCTTTTGCTGCTGTGTGGGTAAAAAGCTGTTAGGACGTCACGCTTGTCCTGGTGTCGCATCCCGAACGAGAGCATATCTACTGCAGCTTACAGCGAAGGAGTGTTCACGATGTTCAAGCGTAAGCCAACGCGAGCAATCGCACTTGCGGTCATGCTGGCGGTTCTGTTGACGGCGATAATCCCGGCTGCGAGCTTCGCCAGCGTGAAGGGCAGGAGGACCACGGCGATAGCGCTGACGGCTGTATCGATCTACGAGCTTGCGCGCGGCCATACCGGCGTGGGACTGGTGGCGGGCGCAGGAGCTGCATACGCCTGGAAGAGGTACAGCAAGGCCAGGCAGTCCCAGGTATACAGGCGCGGGTACGTGGCAGGCAGAAGAACTCGCCGCGTAGTCGGTAGGCGCTCCTATGCCGCCGGTTACGGCAGGGGCCGCGGTCGGCACTATGGCTTCACCAGAGGCCGCCATCGAGGCTACAGCCACAGCCGCTACTACCGCGGTGCGCCGGGCGGATTCCGCAGGTAGCGATAATCGGACAGTAACAGTCAGGAACGCCGGGCCGGAAGGCCCGGCGTTTCCATTCTCCACCTACAGCCGAGCCAGGTAGGCCGATATGGCCGCCAGATCCTGAACGCGATCGCCAAGGGGCGACGGAACGATCTCAAGCCCATCCCTGATCCGCGGCCACGCCTCAGCCTCAACCACCCGCAGCACTTCGGGCATGAGAATGTCGGCTGCCTTCACGGCCAGGGTGCCGAGAGTTATCACCTCCGGGTTCAGCGTGTGCGCAGCTATAAGCACCGCCTGCCCCATGGCCCGCGCCGCGTCACGAAGGACTCCCTCCGCAAGCTGGTCTCCTCGGCGCGCCGCATCGCAGACGGCTTTGGCGTCTATCTCGCGTGAGCCTGCGAGGACGGAGGGCCGGCCTTCGTCCAGCATCTCCCGAACGATCCGGGATATGGAGGAGCCTGCCGCATACGCCTCTATGCAGCCGCTCTTCCCGCACTGGCAAAGCCGGCCGCCGGTGACGTAGGTGATATGGCCGATCTCGCCGGCCAGTCCCCACGAGCCGGAGTAGAGCCGACCACCGAGCACAATGCCGGCGCCGATGCCTGTTCCCCAGGTGAATGAGACGATGTTCTCTTTCCCTACACCTGCGCCGAAGAACAGCTCGGCGAGCGCGCTGCAGTCCGCGTCATTCTCGAGGGCTGCGGGCAGGCCCAATGCGTCCTGCACCATCCGGACGACAGGCACACCGTCCCAGCCGGGCAGGGTCGGCGGCGACCAGACCACGCCCTCCTTCGAGTCGAGCGGGCTGCCGCAGCAGATGCCGACGCCCAGAACGCGTGACCGCGGAACCGAGTTCCGTTCGATCAGCGCCCGCGCGTCGGCGAGGAGCCGGGCGATGGTGGCCTCTGGGCCGTCGGCGATCTCCGTAGGAGCAGTCGCACGGTCCACGACCTCGCCCGTGCGGGCTGCCAGAACCGCCGACGATTTCGTGCCGCCGATATCGAGACCGAGAATGAGATCGGAATCCACGTTCCTACTATGCCAGAGTCAGAAGCAGTTTGCAAGATCGCGGGAGACTGTTCCTGACCCTCTCCCGTAGCCTGGAGACGAGAGACCGCAGTACGGGCCTTCCTACCTCCGTATCGGCGGAAAAAGGGGTGGGGATGAGGGGGTTCTCATCATATTGGGCGCGCCATCGCTGAACGGCCCCGACCTCCCGCTCTTTGACGCGCGAATCTCGGGGCGGATATAATGGAGCCGGTGACCAATTGTCGAGGTGGAACGTAGGACTTGGCTGTTGAGGTCAGAAAGAAACGTCTGCGGCTCCGCTACCTGCTGGCGCGGCTCGGAGCGCTCCTGCCCGTTCTGAAGCGGGCCTGCGTGGTGGCCGGGCGCGTCCTCGACCGGGTCGCCCCGTTCGTTTTCCTGCTGGTGATCTCCGCTGGTCTGGCAAAGGTCCGCCCACACTTCCTCTCCTCGGACAACCTGCTCACGATGGTCAGGCAATATGCGGTGATCATCGTGCTGGCGATCGGGCAGACGATGCTGATGATCTCCGGGGCCATTGATCTATCGGTCGGCTCGGTGCTGGCGCTGTCGACGGTCACGGCCGCGCTGCTGCACGGGGCCGGGGCGAACGCGGCGGTTGTCGGCATCGGCGCACTGGCGACGGCCTGCGGCGCAGAGCTGGTGAATGGCTTGGTTACCACGAAGGCCGGAGTCCCTCCCTTCATCGCGACGCTCGGTATGATGGGAATGGCCCGCGGCCTGGCCTTGATACTGAGCGGAGCGATCACGCGGCCGATCCCCGCAGTGTATGGCAGGATTGGGGTCCACACGTGGTTCTTCGCATCGTGTGTGGTCGCGGTCGCCGCGGCAGCTTACATCGTCCTTGCCAGAACGGCTTTCGGAAGACACACCTATGCCTTGGGCGGAAACCGGGAGGCCGCCCGCCTCTCGGGCGTGAACGTGGACCGGCATACGATAAAGGTGTTCGTTATCAACGGCCTTGTGGTCGGCATTGCCAGCATCCTGCTGCTGGCTAGGCTGGGGGTTGCTAGCCCGACGTCCGGCGAGCTTTACGAACTGGATTCCATCGCAGCAGCGGTGATCGGCGGCACGAGCCTGTTTGGCGGGCAGGGAACCATTGGCGGAAGCATCATCGGGTCCACGATAATGGCCGTGCTTCGCAACGGCTGCCACCTGCTTGGCGTCGAGGACCATTGGCAGAAGTTCGCCATCGGCGCAATGACTATCCTCGCAGTCTTCTATGACGGTCTGCGGCGCCGGCGCCGCAGATTGTAGCTCGGTGCTGCTTCTGCTATAATCTGCTCAGACCACTGATTCAGGAGGCTCGGGTGAACATGCTTCGGAAGTCGGCTCTGCTCTCCGCCGTCGCTGCGCTCGCCGCAGCCGCTGTCCTCGTGACCGGCTGCGGGCGCAAGGCGCCAGCCCCGACAGGCAAGAAATCGTCACTGACTATAGCCGTCGTGCCCAAGACCACGACGAACACGTTCTGGCTCACGGTCAAGGCCGGCGCTGATGCCGCCGCCAAGGACACCGGGGTCAACATCATCTGGCGGGGCCCAACCCAGGAGACTGACATCCCGGGCCAGATGACCATCCTTGAGGACTTCATCAACCAGAGAGTCGATGCCATTGTAATGGCCGCTTGTGACTCGAAGGCTCTCATCCCAACGGTCGAGAAAGCGATCAAGTCCGGTACCCCGGTGGTCACCATCGACTCGGGGATCGACTCGAACATAGCCGCGTCCTTCGTTGCCACGGACAACATAAAGGGCGCCAAGGCCGCCGCCGATGAGCTCGCGAAGCTGGTCGGCGGAAAGGGGAAGGTAGGCGTCATCCCATTCGTTTCCGGCGCGGCCACCTCCACAATGAGAGAGAACGGCTTCAAGGAAGGCATCAGGAAGTACAAGGACATCAGGGTCGTCCTGACCCTCTATTGCCAGAGCGACATCTCGCAGGGCATGGCGGTAACGGAAGACATGCTGACGCGATACCCCGATATGGCGGGAATCTTTGCCGCCAACGAGCCGGGGGCCGTCGGGTGCGCAAGAGCGATAGACCAGCGAGGGGCGGCAGGCAAGGTCAAGGTCGTCGCGTTCGACGCCGCCGATGATGAGATCCAAGCGCTCAAGCGCGGCACTATCCAGGCCCTCGTCGTCCAGAACCCGTTCAGAATGGGTTACGACGGGATCAAGACCGCCGTTGCTATCAAGAACGGCCGGAAGGTACCCAGACGCATCGACACTGGCGTTACCGTCGTGACCAAGGACAACATGGACCAGCCCGAGATCCAGAAGATCCTTTATCCGCTGAAGAAGTAGCGGTTCTCCGGCAGGAGGAGCATCGCACTTGATCATCATCATGAGCCTTCAGGCGACGCCGGACGAGATCCGCGAGGTCGAGCAGGAGATCGAGCGGATCGGCCTGCGGCCGTTCATCAACCCCGGTGTGGAGCGCAAGGTCATCGCCGTGCTTGGCGAGGTCGATGTGCACAAAGCGGATCTCGTGGAGCACTTCTCGACGATGCGCGGGGTGGACCGTGTCGAGCTGATAAGCGACCTGTGGAAGCTGGCGTCTCGCTCCTACCACCCCGAGGACACGGTGGTCACGGCGGCGGGTGTCAGGATCGGCGGCAGACAGGTCACCGTGGCCGCCGGGCCCTGCAGCGTGGAGAGCGAGTCACAGATGATGGAGGTCGCTGACGCCGTCAAAGCGTCCGGCGCTCACATGCTTCGCGGCGGCGCCTTCAAACCCCGCACTTCCCCCTACAGCTTCCAAGGGCTGGGCGAAGAGGGACTGAAGATCCTCGCCAAGGCGCGCGAGCGCACCGGCCTGCCCGTCGTCACTGAGGTCATGGATACCCACGAGGTCGAGTTGGTCAGCAGATACGCCGACATCCTTCAGATCGGCACGCGCAATATGCAGAACTATGCTCTTCTGAAGAAGGTCGGCGCAACCGGCCATCCGGTGCTTCTCAAGCGCGGCCTCGGTTCGCGCGTCCGCGACCTGCTCATGTCCGCCGAATACATCATGTCCGAAGGCAACAGCCGCGTGATCCTCTGCGAGCGCGGAATAACGACGTTCGAAGACTCCTGCCGGAACACGACCGATATCAATGCCGTGCCGGTGCTCAAACACTGGACCCACCTGCCGGTCGTGGTGGACCCGAGCCACGCAACAGGTGACTGGAAGTACGTCGGCGCCGTCGCGCGGGCCGCGGTTGCCGCCGGCGCCGACGGCCTGCTCGTCGAAGTCCACAACGACCCCGGCCGTGCGAAGTCGGACGGCCCGCAGTCGCTCAAACCTGAAAAGTTCGCGGATCTGATGACCCAGATATCCAAAGTGGCGGCCGCTGTAGAGAGGACGGTCTGACGGTCATGCCGAAGAGCAAGACCGAACAGCAGGCCGCCGAACCCACGTTTACCCCGCTTCCCAAGCTCGCCCTGGGCGTGATCACCTCACCGAAGGACGCCTTCGAGGAAATCGTCCGCCGGAAGCTGCTCGGGGTAGGTCTCGCCATAGTGGCCGCCGTTGGCGCGATCCTCGCCATCCTCACGCCCGTCAACTTCTACCTCGCCAAGCGGGGCTCGCTCTTCGACTTCGGCGGCAACAGCCCGCTCGGCACGATCGGCATGCTTCTCATCACGGCATGGGCAGCGGACAGGCTCGCCAGGCTCGTGGGAGGAGAGGGAAACTATGTGGACCTGCTGGCAGTCCTGGGCTGGGCCAACGTCGTGCAGTTTGTCGGGCTTGCAGCTGGCATGGTCCCTTTCGTGTCCGCGCTGGCTTCCATTTGGGCGATAGTGGTCTCGATCATAGGGCTGCAGCAGGCCCACAGGATCACGATGGGGAAGGCTGCCGTGGCGTATGTCGGCGCTGCGCTGCTCACGACCGGCATCTCCGTCCTTCGTCTGCCGAGCCTGCTCATCGCATTCCTGGCCAGATATTACCTATCGGCCGCGTATCCTCCGCTCGCCTCGGAGATACCTTCCCAAGCGGCCGGCTGGCTGCCGGGCCAAATCATCTACTCGTGGATTGTTGCTGCCGCGCTGGTCGCTGCCGCCGCCATGGTGCCAAGGCTCATCGAGCGCAACCCGCGCGTCTGGCGATCCGTGCTGTCGGCCATCGCGGCGGCAGCTGTCGGCGTGGGAGCGGTCACCACTATCTTCGCGCTCAAGATCGACCCCGTTGGCGGCGTTGTCAAGGGCGTGCGGGCGTACCGCAGTCAGGAAGCCCCGAATCCCGGTCTTGCGGCCAAGCGTTTCCGCCGGGTGCTCGAATACTATCCGTCCGACGCCTACGTCCAGCTTTACCTGGCGCACTCGGAGGCCGCCGCGGGAGACTACAAACGGGCGGTAGAGGCTTACGACGATATCCGGAAGGCCATGCCCGGCGATGCGGCTGCCGATGCTATCACCCGCACCGGCATAGGCACGGCGCGTTACTCGGAGGGCAGCTACGCGGCGGCGCGCGACGAGTTCGAGAAGGCGGCGGAACTCTGGCGTGGCTACGCCGAGCCAAGGGCAAGGCTGGGGCTTGCCTATCTGCGTCTCGGCGACCCGAAGAAGGCGATTGACGCAGCCAGAGAAGCCATCGACTCAAAGGGTGACGGCTGGCTCCCTCAAGTCGTCCTTGCCCAGGCATATACGACGACCGGCCAGGCCAAGAAGGCGCAGGAGGCCGCGAAGACCGTCGCCGAGATAGACAAGGCGCTCTCGGACCGCCTCTCGACCGGGCCGGGCGGCTGGAGGACTGCGATCGAGCGCCTGACACCGCTCGACCTCAGGATGCCCCTCGATCTGCCGAAGGCCCCTCCGCCGGGCCAAGCCAAGAAGAAGTAGAGGGCGTCCGGTTTGCCCTTATCCCGACGTGCCGCGAGGCTCCCGCCGGGACGGCGTTTCCCGACGGGGCAAACCCGAAGGCGAGGTGGCAATGTGGAGATAGCCGAACGGACAGCGGACCTGCGCCGCATCGTGCGCGTGGTCAGAGACGAACACCGGATCATCGGTCTCGTGCCCACGATGGGCGCGCTGCACGAGGGGCATCTGTCGCTCGTCCGGAGATCGAAGGAAAATGACGACTTCACCGTCGTCAGCATCTTCGTGAACCCGGCTCAGTTCGCCCCGTCGGAAGACTTCAGGCGGTATCCGCGCGCGTTCGAGGCGGATCTCCAGAAGTGCGAGGAGTCGGGTATTGATCTCGTGTTCGCGCCCACCACGATCGAGATGTACCCGCAGGGTTTCAGCACTTATGTGACTGTCGAAGGCATCGCGGAAGCGCTGGAGGGCGCGTCGAGGCCGGGGCATTTCCGCGGCGTCGCGACGATCGTGCTCAAGCTCTTCAACCTCGCTCGGCCGCACCGGGCCTACTTCGGCTTGAAGGACTACCAGCAGCTAAAGGTCATCGAGAAGATGGTCCGCGACTTGAACCTCGATGTCGAGATCGTCCCCTGCCCAACGGTCAGAGAACCGGACGGCCTCGCGCTTTCCTCCCGAAACGCTTACCTCGGCCCGGCTGAGCGGCGGGCGGCGGCCGTGCTCTACCGGGCGCTTGTTGCGGCGCGGGACGCGGTGGCAGCCGGCGAGCGCGATGCCGAAGCCGTCCGAAGCGCAGCCCTCACCGTCATTCAGGCCGAGCCGCTTGCCGAGGTGGACTACGCCGCCGTCGTCGATCCCGAAACCCTCCAGCCCGTGCGCCGCGTCGAAGCCCCGGCCCTGGTCGCCCTCGCCGTCCGCATCGGCGCGACCAGGTTGGTTGACAATATGCTTGTTGGGGTGGAGTGAGTCGAAGGAGCCGGGGATTGATGATCCGTTCGGCCCGCAATGTGAATGCGATATCCCTACTCCGCCTCCGGGTAGCTTCCGAGAACCCTGACGAAGAGCACCTGCTCGCCGAGCTCGGCGAGCGCCTTCCGCACCGCCTCGTCCTTCTCGTGCCCCTGAATGTCGATGAAGAACACGTATTCCCACGGCATCTGCTTCGTCGGGCGGGATTCGATCATCGTCATGTTGATCCTGTCCTTGTCGAATATCGAGAGCGCGCGGTAGAGCGTGCCGGCCCTGTGGGGAACGGAGAAGACGACGGAGGTCTTGTCCCTGCCGCTCGGATTCGGCTTCGAGTAACCGACGACGAGGAAGCGGGTGCGGTTGTGCGGGTTGTCCTCGATCGCCTCGGAGATGACGTTCAGCCCATACTCGCGGGCCGCCAGGCTGCTCGCAACAGCGGCGCTCGACGGGTAGCCGTGGCACATCTTCGCCGCTTTCGCCGTGCTGGAGACCTCCAGCACCTCCACGCCGGGCAGATGCATCCGCAGCCAGTTCCGGCACTGCGCTATGGCCTGCGGCATCGAGTAGACCCGCTTGATCTGCGCCAGGTCCGTGCCGGACGAGAGCAGGTTGTGGGAGATCGGGGCGAATATCTCCGCGCAGATGCGGAGGTCGGAGAGGAGGAACATGTCGAGCGTGTGGCTGACGATCCCTTCCGTCGAGTTCTCGACCGGGACTACGCCGTAGTTCGCCTCCTTGCGCTCGACCATGTTGAAAACGTCGGGAATCGTATCCACCGGCGCGAAATCGGTCGAGTCGCCGAAGCGCTGGATGCTTGCGATGTGCGTATAGCTCCCGGCGGGGCCGAGATATGCGACCGCAATTGGCTTTTCGAGCGCGCGGCAGGCGGAGATGATCTCGCGGTAGATGGCGGCGACGGTCTTGTCCGCAAGCGGGCCGCGGTTCTCCGCCAGCACCTTTCCGAGCACCTGGATCTCGCGCTCGGGAGCGAATATGCTCTCCGTGCTCGACTCCTTCAGCTTGCCGACCTCGAGCGCGCAGTCGGCCCGCTTGTTCAAGAGGTCCACAAGCTCCTTGTCGATCCGGTCTATCTCTTTTCTGATGTCGTCGATGTCCATAGGGAGGCTATCAGCCTGCGGCTCCAGTCAGGTATACTCCTGTCTTAGCCGGGGGGGTTCCCTTTTCCTTCCCGGCCTCAGGGATGGCGGAGCGCGACACAGGGTGAACGGCGCGCCGCTATGCAGAGAGCGGGATCGGCGCGCCCCGCTCGGGGTTGAGCACCGTCATCTCGCGGCCGAACTTCTCCTCGAACCAGTGCGGCGCGAGCGTGTGCACGGGTATGAGATGCCTCGGTCGGATGATGCGGATCAGCTCCTCCAGCCCCGGACCGGTGATGTGCCCCGAAGCGTGATACTGCGCCTCCGACTCCTTGTCCTCCGGGTCCCCGACGAGCTGCAGACCGAATCTGGCCAGCCAGTTCCTGAGGCGGCCGAACTCGAACTCCTGCTCCTCCGAATAAAGCTCGCTCGAGGAGTAGATATAGAGGCCGCCGGGCGGAGGGTTGATATCCACGAGGTGCGAAAGATCGAAGAAGCCGAAGCACAGGACAGAGCCGCCCGGATCGGCCGCTACCTCCTCCGGCGGAACCACTTTCCCGGCCATAAGCTCGATGACGTGCTCGTTCCAGCCGTCGGTGCGCGCTTGCGGCTTCTCGTAGAGCGCCATCCGGGGATCGGCCGAAGGATCGGGAACAGAAGGGTCCACGGCGTGCATGTATTCGAGAAGAAGCACATCCTTTGCCGTAAGCAGCAGGCGCCGGCCCGTCTGCTCCGCCACCCGAAGGAAAGACAGCAGCCTCTCGACGTTCCTCGGCCCGAAATCGGCGATCACCAGCCTTCCGCTCGCCCTCCTGACCGCCGCCAGAGTGTTCTCGAAGACCGCATCTTCCGTGGCAGTCGACTCCTTTCCCACGTGCGTGCCTTCGGTGATAAGCGCGAGCGGCTGGAGAGCCGCGGCGGCTTCGGCAAAAGCCCGGGTCTGGTCCGACCGCGCCCCGTGCAGCCTCAGATCGCCGGTGTAGACGATCCATCCGTCGCCCGTCTCTATCGCGTACGCCGTCGCCCCGTATATCGAGTGGTCCACGGGGTAGCCGCATACCTGCAGCGCCCCGATCTGGCGGCACTCCCTGAGGGGCACAGGCTGCAGAGAACGAGTCTTTCGGAAAGTGCCGGTCCAAAGCCGCTCGGCGGCTTCGCTCAGCTCGCCCGGCGATCCGACGAGGAGAAACGGCCTCTGGACAGCGTCCGCCTTACTCAGAGCGCCGATCACGCCATTCTCGCAGAGCTTCGGCACGGCGTAGCAGACCTCCGACTCCATCGTGCTCCGGCCGCCGTCCTGGGTTGCCTTGGTGATCAGCGCCGTCATCGGGCTGCAGACGACCGGCGTCCCCGGTTCGAGGAAGGAGACGTAGCCTGAGTGGTCGAGGTGGGCATGCGAGAGGAGCACGCCGTCGATGTCGAGCTCCCGCGCCGGCGTCAGTCGCTCGATTGTCGGCCACATGCTGCTGTCGGGCACGAGGTCCTGCCGGTAGATGCCGCGCAGCGGCGGCAGGAGACCCATCATCAGGGGATCGAGCAGGCCCTTGACCGCCCTCGGCTGAAGGAACTCCTGGTAGTACCTCTCCTTTGCCGAGAACGCGACGCCGAAGTCCAGGAAGAGCGCAGTTCCCCGCGACTCGAGGAGGATCTTGTTCCCTCCTATGCACCCCACGCCGTCGTAACAGGTAACGGAGGTCACGCCCGGTACACCTCGCCCGTTCGTAGCGGCCGCCGCGCCGCTCATGCGAAGCGTTACCTGCCGCCGGTCGTTTCTCCTTCCTGCAGGGCGGCCCGGTCCACCTCGCCGATCGTGTAGAACGAGCCGGTGACGAGCACGAGATCGTCCGGAGAAGCCGAGTCGAGGGCAGCTCGCACGGCGGCAGGAACCGGGTTGACAACACGCGCCGGAGCCTTCGGATTCGCTCGCCGAGCCGCCTCGGCGACCTCGCTGGCCGCCCGCGCCTTCTCCCACTGCGGCGCCGTCGCAATCACCTCATCGGCCAGCGGCGCAAGCGCCGCAAGGACGCCTTCCGCCGAATGCGTCGAAAGCATGCCGATGACCAGCACGAGCCGCCGCCAACCGAAAAGCCTCCGGACAGACTCCACCAGCTTCTCCGCCGCATCCGGGTTATGCGCTGCATCGATGACTACCGTCGGACGATGCCGCAGTACCTCCAGCCTGCCGGGGAGATAAGCCGAGCACAGGCCCTGGTCGAATGCGGAATGTGGAACGTGGAACGCGGAGCGGGGAATGGCTGCCACGGCGGCTGCAGCAGTGGCTGCGTTTGCGTACTGGAAGTCGCCCGCCAGGCGGAGCGGGACAGGGCCGACCCGCAGGTCGGGCATGTTCACCATCACCTTGCCGTCCTGACCGCTGAACCGCACCAACCTATCCGCCGGAGGCGAACCCACGGGCGGCTCACAGCCATCGCGGATCACGCGCCATATCTCGCCCACCCCTTGCTCTCTGGCCGTCGCACAGATCGTCCGCCACGCTTCCTCCGGCTCGCCCTCGCCACTGCGCATTCCACACTCAGCATCCGCCGCTGTCACGAGCGGCGCCCCCGCCTTCGCAATCCCGGCCTTGTCCCAGGCGATCTGCTGTATCGTATCCCCCAGCCTCTCCGTGTGATCCAGGCCCACGTTGGTGACGACGGCAACGAGTGGACGGACAAGGTTCGTGGCATCGTACCGCCCGCCCATGCCGACCTCGACGACTGCGAAGTCCACATTCCGTCGGGCGAGGTAGAGGAACGCCATAAGTGTTTTGGCCTCGAACTCGGTGCCGTGGCCGAGATCGGTATCCGCCACAGCCTCGATGTGCGGCGCGATCTCGCTCACCAGAGCGGCGAAGTCGTCCTCAGGGATCGGCTCGCCATTCACCTGTATACGTTCCCGGACGTCGTAGACGTAGGGCGAGAGATACGTGCCAACCGAGCAGCCGGCCGCGCGCAGGATCGAGGCGATGAACGCGCAAGTCGAGCCTTTGCCGTTCGTTCCGCCGACGTGGATCGCGCGAAGCGAGTCCTGCGGGTTGCCCATCCGTCGGCATAGTTCGGCAGATCGGTCCAATCCGAACTTGATGCCGAACTTGAGCAGGCCGTAGAGGTAGTCGAGAGCCTGATCGTAGGTAAACGAGGTCCGCATGTCGCGGGGGAAATCCTCCTATCTGACATCAGTTATACGCACGCCCGGCTGCTGCCGTTTCGGGGCGCCTACGCCTTCCCCGAGCTTCCGAACACCCGAATCCGGTCGCGGACGGCCTCCCGGACCGCGTCCCGCGCGGGCGCGAGCAGCTTGCGGATGTCGTACTTCCGTACCTGTCCGGCCGCGTCAGCTTTCAGGTGTTCTTCGTCCGTCTTCTCGACCATCCGCTTCACGGCCTCGTAGAACGCGACCCGCATCTGAGTATCGATGTTGACCTTGCGGATGCCGAGCCGGATCGCCCTGTGCACAGCATCATCCGGCACGCCGGTGCCGCCGTGCATGACGAGCGGAATGCTGACGGCCTTGTCGATCTGCTCCAGGCGGTCGTGAACGATCGTGGGGACGCCGCGGTACAGGCCGTGGGTCGTGCCGACGGCCACCGCAAGCGCATCTACCCCGGTCAGCTCGACGAACTCCTTCGCCTGCGCCGGATCGGTCAACGCCTTGTCCAGGTCCGCCTCGCCGATCTCTGTTCCGATCTGGCCGAGCCGGCCCAGCTCCGCCTCGACCGAGACACTGACCGCGTGCGCGGCCTCGACGACTTTGCGCGTCACCTCGACGTTCTCCTCGTAGCTCCTCGGAGTCTTCCCGTCCGGCTGGAGAGAGCCGTCTATCATGATCGATGTGAAGCCCATCCTGAGGAAGCGCATGACGACCTCGTAAGTCCGGCCATGATCCAGATGGACCGCCACCGGCACGGTCGCCTTGGCAACGAGCGCAAACACCAGGGCCGCGAGCTCCTCTGGCTCGGTGTAGCTGAGCGTCGTCTGGGTGATCTGCAGGATGAACGGAGCGCGTTCGTCCTCTGCGGCGCCAAAGATGGCCTGCGCCGTTTCCATATTGACAGCGTTGAACGCTCCGACCGCGTAACCACCCTTCTCGGCTTCCTGCAGTAGTTCCTTGCTTGTTACCAGAGCCATGCCGGTTCCTCCGATCCGCTCCGGGGCGCCGCGTTCTTCCAAGGCGCCGGTCGGAGCCTGGGATCCGGCCCGCCCCCTTGTGCGAGCCGTCTGTCCCACCTGTATGTACCTGCTCCGGCGCCCGGCAAACCGCTCTTCTACATTCTCGTGGCAGGCCGCGCCGCTGTCAAGGCTCCGAATTGCCTCACGATAGATCGTACCGAAATCGAATCGATGCCTCACGTAAGAATCGTACCGTGGAGATCGGATCTGTGCACATTGACGGAAACGCTGGTCGGATGCCATAATGCCTTTAACGGGGCCGGAAGGAGCTTTCTTTAACGGGGTTTGTCTCTTTCTGTCCCCGCCACATCCCCCGTCTTAGGCCAAGCGTAAGCTCGTTTTCCACAGGGACCGCAAACCCACGGACCGCAAGCATACCAGTGAGTGCTGCGGTACGGTTCTTATCTGAGGCAACACGGGCTCACTCATACCTCAGTAAAGGCAGAGCCCGCTCGCGGCGCGAGCGGGCTCCAGACCTGGTGGAAGTGAATATGCTATGGACCGTCAGGCCGCCTTCTTACTGCGGCGCCTCACTGCGGTACGCCTGTGAAGCCGTTCGTCCTCCTGATCCAGCATTGGAGCAGGCTTTGGCGCCGTGTTCGTGCACTTCTGACAGATCCAAGTGGCCAGATCACGAAGGTGTTCAGGAGCATTCTCGATCGTGTTTCCGCACCTGCACCGCATCGCCGCAACCTTTCTAGCCCGCTTGAGCCTCCTGCGGGATCCTCCGATTCCGAAATCCCAACCAGACCAACAACCAGGCAGGTAAGCGTAGCCATTACGTTTATACCCGATTGGTAGACTGTAATTGATATACGCCGTGGTCTGGAGGTTTGTTCCGCTTGGAACTATTCTTCCTTCGGCTCTCGGAGCATAAGGTCGGCCACCGCCGCCTTCGCAGGCTTGCCTTCAAAGAGGACGCGATGCAGTTGCTCGGTGATCGGAGCCTCGATACCGAGGGAGACCGCCAGGTTACGGGCTGCGTTGCACGTGGGGACTCCTTCCGCAACCTGCTCGACTTCGGCCACCGCCTCGGCCAGGGTCATGCCCCGCCCGAGAGCCATCCCGACGCGCAGGTTCCGGCTGAGCCGGCTCGCGCAGGTTGCCATAAGGTCGCCCACGCCTGCCAGGCCCATGAACGTTCGGCGCTGAGCGCCCAGCGCCTCGCCGAGCCTCATCATCTCGACCAGGCCGCGAGTCACGAGCGCTGCTTTTGTGTTATCGCCATAGCCCAGGCCGTCGCAGATCCCCGCGCCGATGGCCAGCACGTTTTTCAGCGCGCCCCCAAGCTCGACTCCGGCGACATCGCTGCTCCAGTAGACTCTCAGGTAACTGCACGACAGGAGCCGCTGAGCTGCGACAGCACGCGCCTCATCAGCCGACGCGACTACGGTCGCGGTCGGCGCCTGCCGCGCAAGCTCGACCGCAAGGTTCGGCCCCGACAGCGCTACGCACCCCTCCCCGGCGTCCTGCAGCGCCTCGGCAAGCACCTGCGACATCCTGAGGCCCGTATCGCTCTCCAGCCCTTTGCCCGCGTTCACCAGAAGCGGCCGCCCCGCGAGGACCTTCGCCAGCTCACCGGCCACCAGCCGGACAACCCCCGACGGCACTGCCAACACGACGGCCTCGGCCCCTTCGACAGCTTCAGCCATCGATCCGGTGGCGGCTACCTCACCGGCGAACCGGTAGCCGGGGAGGTACCTGGAGTTCTGCCGGTTCCGCCGCAGATCGTCTACAACGTCCGGCTCCGCCGACCAAAGGCACACGGAGTTCCCGTTGTCGACAAGAAGCAGGCCGAGGGCTGTGCCCCAGCTTCCGGCGCTAAGAACGGCGACGCGCATTAGTCGGCTCTCTCGATCAGCACTTCCGTCCCGTCCGTCACCTGCCGGAACAGCTTGGGGTCGCCGTCGAGTCTGCCAAAGACGTTCACGGGACTCGCAGGCCGGATCTCGCTCCCTCTGCTCGCCGGAGTCGGACCGAAGAAGATGCAGAACGCGCTGCCCGGCGGCCAGTAGCCAAGGTCGCCCATCTCGACAACCTCCTTTGGATCCTCCGGCTCCTCACGGACGGGTATGCTGAAGTAGATTTCTTCGCCCCACGTATTCGCCCAGCCCCGGATCGGCAGCGCGCTCCAGATCGCATCAGCCGTCCGCGTGCCCAGAAGTTCGGCGGTCTGCTCGACCTGGCCGGCCCGTATCTTGATCTTCCTCGCCATCCCCCTCACCCCCGGCGTCCGCCCGTTCAGCATCGGCGGGTTATGACATGCTCTACTACGCTCCCGGGCTCACCTGTTCCTTCACGCAGGCGCGCAAGCTGCCTCGTCGTGTTGCCTCAAAGAAGAATCGTACCGCAGCACTCACTGGTATGCTTGCGGTCCGTGGGTTTGCGGTCCCTGTGGAAAACGAGCCTACGCTTGGCCTAAGACGGGGGATGTGGCGGGGACAGAAAGAGACAAACCCCGTTAAAGAAAGCTCCTTCCGGCCCCGTTAAAGGCATTATGGCATCCGACCAGCGTTTCCGTCAATGTGCACAGATCCGATCTCCACAGTACGATTCTTACGTGAGGCATCGATTCGATTTCGGTACGATCTATCGTGAGGCAATGCGCTCGTTTGACTTGGCCTGGCCGGAAGAGTTAGAATGGCCTTGCACGGTGACTGGCCCACCACAGGGGCCGCTAGAGAGGAATCCGGAGGATACGCCAGGGGCGGCGTATCCTCTTTTGACGCATGGACAAAGAGCACCCAGCCGTAAGACGCCGCAACGAAGCAAGCGAGCTGATAACCTCCGGACGCGTCTCGAGCGCGGTCTGGTACCTGGCCTGGCCGACGATCGTCAACACGCTCGTGCAGACGGCATACCAGCTCATCAACCGCGCGTTCCTGGGGCGGCTGGGGTCGGAGACGGCGAACGCGCTCGCGGCGGTCGGCATCGGCGGAACGGTGCTGAACATCCAATTCTCGCTCATGATGGGCCTTTCCGTCGGCACCGCGGCGCTCGTATCCAGGTTTCTCGGAGCGGAGCAGCACGACGATGCCGACGAGGCCACCCGCCAGTCGCTTCTCCTCGCGCTGCTCGTCGGGTCTCTGGCGTCCATCCCGCTCATCGTCTTCGACGTGCCCATTGCCAAGGGGATGGGTGCAGCGAAACCTGTTGGCCCGCTCGCGGCGACCTACATGGCCATCATCTCCTGGACAACGGTCGCAGCCTTCGTGAACACGACCATCGTCACCGCCCTTCGCAGTGCAGGGGATGCGAAAACGCCGCTGTATGCCGGGGCGGCGGTGATCGCTGTGAATACCCTGTTCGACTGGCTCTTGATCTTCGGCATCGGCCCGTTCCCAAAGCTTGGCGTCGTAGGGGCTGGAATCGCGACCTCGATATCCCGCGTTGTGGGTCTTGCTCTGATGATCTGGTTCCTCAACCGGTCGGTGCTCCGGGCGTCACTTCGAAGACTGAGGGCACACTGGGGCTGGTTTGGCCGGATCATCAACGTCGGAGGGCCTGGGATGCTCCAAAGCCTGCTTTGGACGCTCGCGGGCGTCGTTCTCGTCGCGCTCCTTGGCCGGCTGCCAGGCGCTACGGACGCCGTCGCAGCGCTCACACTCGGCCTATCCATCGAGGCCATCTGCTACATGCCGGGCGTCGCCTACGCCACCGCCGCAACGCCGCTCGTTGGCCAGAATCTCGGCGCCGGCAAGCCCCAACGCGCGGAACACAGCGCTTGGGTCGCCGCCGGACAGGCCGTTGCCATTATGACTCTCGTCGCCGTGCTCTTCCTCGTCATCCCAAGGCAGCTTGCCCGGCTTTTCACGAGCGACCTATCCGTCGTGTACCTCACTGCGCTCTACCTGATGATCAACTCCTTCTCCGAGCCGTTCCTTGCTCTTGGCATGGTGCTGAGAGGCGCACTGCAGGGAGCTGGGGACGTGCGCGTGCCCACGGCGATCACTTTCGTGACTTTCTGGATCGTCCGCCTGCCGCTCGTGTGGGTGCTCGGAAGGACATTCAACATGGGCGCAATCGGGGCGTGGATAGCCATATCAGGCTCGACCGCGCTCTCCGGCATCCTGACCGCGATCTGGTTTAGGCGCGGCCACTGGCGAACGATTGAGGTTTGACGCGAAGCAGGCCGGGACAGCACCCGGCCACTACAACGAATCCGCCGCGCGACGGCCGGCTGGCTCAGCAAACTCAATGGACGCTCAAACTCAGGGCAAAACAGAATACCGTGATCGGGCAAGCGAGCTGATAACCTCGGGCCGCATCTCGAGCGCGGTCTGGTTCGTCGCCTGGCCGACGGTCATCAACACACTCATCCACCTGGCCTACAACCTCATCAACCGAGCGTTCCTGGGGCACATGCCGGGCGACACGTCGCCCGCGCTCGCCGCGCTCGGCATCGGCCAGGTCGTGCTGATGGTGCAGCAGTCCGTGATGTTCGGCATCTCAGCCGGCGCCTCGGCGCTCACGTCCAGGTTCCTCGGCGCCCAGGAGAACAGGGACGGGGAGGAAGCCACCAGGCAATCTCTCATTCTCGCAGTCATCGTCGGGCTGGCGAGCGCCGCCCCACTTATGCTCTTCTCCGTCCCGATCGCGAGAGCCGCCGGCGCGAAGCCGGAGGTCGTGCAGCTTGCCGCCGACTATATGCGCATCATCGGCTACTTCTCCGTCCCGATGTTCCTGCACTGGACGATTGTCGGCGCCCTGCGCAGCGCCGGAGATGCCAGGAGCCCGCTCTACGCCGGCGCCGTCATCGTTGTGCTCAACATCGTGCTCGACTGGCTCTTGATCTTCGGCATTGGAGCGTTCCCACGGCTCGGGGTGCGCGGCGCCGCCATCGCGACCGGCCTTTCCCGCCTAGTGGGCATGGCCATCATTGTCTGGTTCCTCCGTCGGTCCGTGCTCGGGGCATCGCTCTCCCGCTTCCGGCCGCATCTTCAGTGGTTTGGGCGGATAATGAGGATCGGCTGGCCGGCCGCCGTCCAGAACCTGCTCTGGTCCACGGCATTCGTGGCCTATGTGAAGGTGCTCGCCTTCCTCCCTGATGCAACTGTTTGCCAGGCTGCGCTCACGGTAGCGATAACCATCGAATCAGTCGCCTTTATGCCCGGTGCCGCCTACAGCATCGCCGCGACGCCGCTCGTCGGCCAGAACCTGGGTGCGGGCAATCCCAAGAGAGCCGAGCGCAGCGCCTGGACCGCCACCTGGCACGCCGTCGGCATCATGACCGTCGTTGCCGTGCTCTTCCTTGCCATCCCACGCCAGCTTGCCCACCTGTTCACCCCGGACGAGCCGGTGGTCCGACATATCGTCTCGTACCTTAGGATCAACGGAGTCTGCGAACCGTTTCTCGCTGTTGCCATGGTCCTCACCGGGGCGCTGCAAGGGGCGGGAGACACGCTCTTCCCGATGCTGGTCGAGGCGCTGACAAGCTGGGTGATACGCCTGCCGCTCTCCTGGCTGCTTGCCGTCACGCTCGGCTACGGCGCAGTTGGCGCCTGGATCGCCATGTCGGTGACGACCTTCCTCTACGGCATCCTTATGGCGGCGTGGTTCAAGGCCGGCCGATGGCGGACGGCGAAGGTCTGAGGCGGCGGGACTCTCGACTGCTTTCCCCGATCAGCCGCTCGACTGTTCTGATCGCCCTTCGTAGGCTGCGGCGGTCAAAGTCGTCCCTCCCGAGCAGATAGGCGCGCTTGAGGTGAAACAGCGCTCCCTTATAGTCCTTGATGTGGATGGCGAGCAGCGTCCCAAGCTCGTCGTGAAGCATCATCGAGTTCGGGTTGTTCTGCACTCCCTCTTCGAGGTACTCTTTGGCCTCATCGCGCCTGCCCATTCCGAGCATCATCCGTGCGCCGGTGGCATACGCTTCCTCGAAGTGCCGGTCGAGCCTGGTGATGATCCGGATCAGTCCGAGGCCGTCGGTATTCTTCGTCCAATCCCTGTGATGGGCTACGCACTCGTGATGATACTGCTCGGCCTTGATCCAGAGCAGATTGGCGAAGACCGTGCGGAACTCGCCCGCGAGCGCTGCGGCTACCGACTTGCGCGCCTGCGGCTTGGGCCTCTGCTGCACAATCGACGTATCCAGAACGCTCAGTCCCAGCACGAGAGCGACCGCAAGGATGATCGTCACCGGTTTCATCGACGCGACCTCCGCAGCCGTGTGAGCGCCACCCATGCGCACGCCAAGACCGCAGCGCAGGCCATCAGACCGAACTGCAGGTGGATTTCGCCCAGGTAAGCCGGAGATGACCAGTGGTGGGAAAGGCAGCCTTCGTGCCCATGCTCCCGCCCCCACGCCGGCGTCGCGGCCAGAAGAACGCCTGCCGCGGCAAGGAGACGCGATCTTCCGTCTACCCGGACTCTGGCCCGCGCGCCCGCCCCTCGCCCCGTGACCTCGGCCCTCGCCATCCTGCTACAACTCCCTTCGCCCGAACGCCCACGCCCCTACCGTCAGCATGAGAGCGGCATAGCAAATCCCGTAGAGCGCGACCTGCGACAGATACGAGGCCGGCACCTGCAGATTGTGGACGAGCGAGTCCTTGAAATCGAACGACTCCAGGTTCGGCAAGAGATGGTAGCAGCCGCGCGCTGCGACCCGCGCCGCAGGGTTGGCGACCGCATCCACGAGCCCCTTCAGGTAACCAATCTTGACCGTCCCGGCCATATAGATGAGGAAGGAGACCATTGCCGCCACGGCTGGCGTCGCGAACGTGGAAAGGCATACTGCAACAGCGGCGATCACGGCGACCTCGAGCCACGCGAACCCGAGCGCCACCAGAAGCTGGGAGTCAAGCGCCCTCTGCGAGGCGACCAGGAGGACGAACGCTGCACCGATCACCGCCAGGCCGATGTACACCGTGAGCAGCGTGCCCAGGTACTTGCCGAGCACAAGCTGCCACCGCCGGATCGGCCGCGCGAGCACCGGGTAGCACGTCCTCGATTCGATCTCGCCTGGAATAGACGTTGAAGCAAGCGCTACCGCCAGTAACCCGCCGCAGAACAGGATGCTTGTCATGCACAGGTCCTTCAGGATTTTCACCTGCACGCCCAGCGTGAACACCGACAGCAGGACCGACGCGCACACGACCGTCAGCGTGAGCAGGGTCACGACATGGAAAACCTGCTTCCGCGCATTCTCTAGCACCGTCATCTTCGCAAGGATCAGAACCCCTGCCACGCCGTCCTCCAGATCCGTCCCATCCCTACCATTCTTCTCCCCTGTTACCTGTCAGGCCGCCAACCGCAGGAACGCTTCTTCCAGGCTCTCCCGCTCCGGCGCCACGGAAACCAGAGGGACGCCCGTCTCCCGCAGCAGGTCGATCACCTCGTACAGCTCGCTCGAGTTCACGGTGATGACGGTCTCGCCCTCAGAGTCGTGGGCCGCGGCCCCGATCTCCGACAGCCGGCTCCGTGTCTCCGAGTCCAGCCGTCCGGCCGTCACACGGGTCTGTGACCCGTGCGCTTTGACTTCCTCCGGAGGCCCTATGGCTATAAGCTTTCCGCGAGCGAGGACCGCCACGCGGTCGCACACCGTTTCGATCTCGGAGAGCAGATGGGAACTGAGGAAGATCGTCCTGCCGAGGTCTCGCTCGTGAGAGAGCAGGTCGCGAACCTGCCGCCGGCCGAGCGGATCAAGTCCCGAAGCCGGCTCGTCCAGGATGAGCAGTTCGGGATCGCCGACAAGCGCCTGAGCCAGCCCGATCCGCTGCACCTGGCCCTTCGAAAGCTTCGACACCGGGACGTGGGCCTGCTCCTGCAGCCCCACCATCTCCACAAGCCGCGCGACCTCATCCTTCCGCCCGCGCTTTGGAATGCCGACCAGCGCGGCGTGCATCGAGACGATCTCGAACGGTGTCATGAACTTGTGAAAATACGGCTGCTCCGGCAGATAGCCGACCGACCGGCGCGCTTCGGGATGATCGACCGGACGCCCGAGTATCTCCGCGCACCCAGAGGTCGGGCGAATGAAGCCGAGCAGCATCTTGATCGTCGTGGTCTTCCCTGCTCCGTTGGGGCCGAGGAACCCGAGTATCTCGCCGGGCCGCACGTCCAGCGTCAGCGAGTCAACCGCGGTCTTCCGCCCGCCGCGTGGGAGTCTGTAGACTTTCGTCAGCTCGTGAGTTGAGAGCGCCGACTCCATTTCCCGCTTGAGGCCGGCGTGGGTCACTTCCGAGGTCGCGCGAGCCAGCCCAATGGATATTATCGGGCATGGGTTTTGGCGACTGGAGTGCGGGCGGCTGTCGGGCGCTGGCGCGGACGTGAGCCGTGGGACACCGGAGCCGGGTACGTCAAACGGCGGCCCTGCCGGGGTAGGATTCGGGAATCCCTCCAGCAGGGCCGCCGGTTCATCTCCTCCGAACGACCGCCTACGGCTTATCTATCTTCTGGATGTCGTCGGAACTCTCCACCTTTATCGCAGGGTGCAGGCCCGCCGCGTCCTTGAAGCACGAGCTGATTCCCGTGACCACCACGAACTCGCCGCCGCCGTAGGGGAAGCCTGCGAAGTCTATCTTAACGCCCACGTTGCCTTCTCCGTCGGTATCCGTGCCGTCCCGGAGGCCCGCCCCGTCGTCCACGTAGACGTATGCGCCCCCGAGCTCGGCCTGGGTCACGTTTCCACAGATCGTCACCAGCAGGCCAATGTTGTTGAGCCCGGCGCCGCCAGCCACGCCCTTCTGCCCCGCGCCTGTTGCGTCATCATAGAACCAGTCGCCGCCGCCGAGCGCTCTCGTCGGCATCCCGATCGGCGGAATCTTCCCGCCGCCGTTCGTCCCAACCGACGTCGCCTTGATATACCGCTCGCCGTTCACCGGGTCCGTCTCCACCGTGCCGCCTACCGTCACTTTCGTCTTGGCAGTAAGCCCGTGGGCGGTCTTGTCCACCCTGATCCCGCACTCCCGGGTGTCGGACTCGATGTAGAAGCAGTCCGTGAACGCCTTCGTGATAACGGACGTGCAGCCAACCGAAACGCTGTTCTCCTTCTGCTTGATCTCCGGGATCGTCATCGCCTCGCCTATCGTGTAGTCAGCGCTCTTGATGTCGCTCGGCGTCCATCCGGTCTTGAAGGCCCTGGCCTTGAGCGTCGTGGCTCCCGCGATATGGACGGGCGCGGTGTAGGTCGGGCTGGCCTTGGTCGGCTCGGCGCCGTCCGTAGTGTAGTGGATCTCCGCGCCTTCGGTCGCGCAGGTGATGGTCACATCCAGAGGCGCCGGATAGGTCCCGCCGTCCGGGCTGAAGACCGGAGTCGCCACCACGAGCGGCGTCTGGACGTCCAAGGAGCTCTCCACCCTTACCAGCCTCTGCAGACGGCCCCCAGTGTCTTTGAAGCAGGAGCTGATGCCTACGATCTCGACAAACTGATTGGCATAGGCCCTGCCATCCATTGCCACGCGGACACCGACGTTGTCCACCTCGCCTGTCCGAGTCGTGTCCATCACCAGGCAGCCGTCGTCTACGTAGCAGTAAGCGCCGTTCGGCTCAACCTGAGTGACCCTGCCACAGACCTTGACGAGCAGCCCGATGTTATTCAGCCCGGCGCCTCCGGCCACGCCCTTCTGCCCGGCGCCGCTCCCGGAGTCGTAGAACCAGTCGCCGCCACCGAGGGCCTTGTTGGTGATCGCCAAGGGCAGAATCTTCCCGCTGCCGCTCGTCTCGACCGACGTCGCCTTGATATACCGCTCGCCGTTCTCAGGGTCGGTCTCGACCGTGCCACCGACCTTCGCCTTCGTCCCCGCGGTCAGCCCGTGCGCGGCCTTGTCCACTCTGATCCCGCACTCGCGGGTCTCGGACTCGATGTAGAAGTAGTTCGTGAACGCCTTCGTGATAACGGCCGTGCAGCCAACCGGCACGCCGTTCCCCGTCTGCTTGATCTCGGCGATCGCCATCGCCTGGTTGATCGTGTAATCCGCGCTCTTGATGTCGCTCGGCGTCCATCCGGTCTTGTAGGCCCTGGCCTTGAGGGTGAGAGTCCTATCGACGGTGACCGGCGTGGTGTAGTCCTGCCCGTTCGTCTCTGTCGGGTCGGTGCCATCCGTCGTGTAGCGGATGGTAGCTCCAGCCTCCATGCAGCTAATGGTCACTGTCTGCGGCGCAGAGTATGTCCCCCCGTCGGGTTCGAAAGCAGGCATCGGCACGGTCAGCACGTACTGCGCGCTCTTGATATTGCTGTCGGGCGATCCAGCCTTGTAAGCGATGGCCTTCAGCGTCAGGCTCTTATCGACCGTGACCGGGGTCGAGTAGATTGTGCCGGTGGTAGCGGACGGGTCGGAGCCGTCCGTCGTGTAGCGGATGGTCGCGCCGGGAGTTGCACAGGTCATCGTGACGTGCTGCACCGCCTGGTAGCTGCCGCCGTCCGGGCTGAACGCAGGAGGCGAGACTTTGATGGCGTAGTCGGCGCTCTTGACAGCGCTTGGAGACAACCCTGGATCGAGCGGGAACGCCCGGGCCTTCAGAGTCAGGCTGACTTCGATGGTCACAGGACCGGTGTAAAGCGTGCTCGTCGGGCCTGGTATGCTGCCATCCGTCGTGTATCGAATCTCCACGTTCGGCGACGCGCACGTAATGGTCACCTGCAGCGGCGAATCGAACACCCCACCGTCGGGGCTGAACACCGGCGTCACAACCTGTACGAGTTCGTCAGCCCCGATCTCGACGTGCAGGCCATACTTCCGGTCCTGGGCGTCTATATCCAGCCGCCCGGCTGTAGGCGCCACATCGTCGCTGCCCGCGTCCAGGCAGGGGGAGTCCGGCCCAATGTGGATATCGCCCGGGGCCACGAACTGCGGATCCTGCGATATGTTCCCGTTCGATCCAGTGGGGTCGATGGACCATCCGTAGTAGTTGTAGCCGGTATTCTGCCAAACGTCGTTGTTCTTGACGGTCGGCGTGCCGCCGGAGCGCCAAATGCCGAACGTGTTCAGGGCGACGATGTTGTTCGCGGTGGTCGGCGAGGACGAACCGATGAAGTACATCGCCCCGCCGTTCGTCGCTGCGGTGTTGTTCACTATCGTGTTGTTGACGATCAGCGGCGCCCCGCCGGAGCAGGCAATCGCGCCGCCGTTCGTGGCGCTGTTGCCGGTAAGGACGCTGTCGAGGATGGACGGGCTGGCTGTGTCGCTGTAGACACCGCCGCCCTGGCCGCCCGCCGCGGTATTCGACTTGACGATGTTGTTCGAGATCGTCGGGCTGGACAGCAGAGAACAGAAGACGCCGCCGCCCTTCAGCACGCTTGCGACCATGGTGCCCGTGCCGCCCTGTATCGTGAAGCCGCTGAGCGCGCTCGCCGCCCGACCTGTCCGCACCATGACGACGCTCCCGCTCTGCTGGCCGCTCAGTGTGGTAACGTTTGCAGCGAAGTCCCGCGCGGATCTCTCTGTCTCCGTGCCCGCGAAGCCGCCGTAGATGCGCGCGTAAGGCCAGATCGTGATCCGCTCGCCGTACTCCCCGGCCTTCACCCAAACATCACCGCCCGCTGCCGATGCCGCCTCGATCGCCGTCTGAACCGTCCTCTTGGCCAGGCTCCAGTCCGAGCCGTCCCTGCTGTCGTCGCCGTCCGTCGCGACTCTGACGATCACATACGGCCCCGGACTCCACAGCATCCCGTCCGTCTCGTCCGCTCCTATGTCCACCATCGTCCCCTGAACCCGCGGCTGGCCATCCATATCGGTCGAAGGCAGCGGCAGGGGGTTGCTGCTCAGGTCTTTGTCGGTACCTGCGTCCTTGCAGGGCGAAGTCGGCTGGATATGGACATTGCCGTACTCCGTATCCGCAAGCAGAGGATCCGACCTGATGTTCCCGTTGGTGCCCGTGGGGTCGGGCGTCCAGCCGGAGTAGTCATAGGAGGTGTTGCTCCACACGCAGTTGTTGAACACCTTCGGCGAGCCACCGCTGCGGTAGATGCCGGGAGAGTTGGAGGCAAAGATGTTGTTGGCGATGGTCGGAGAGGACGTGTTGGTGAGGTACATCGCGCCTCCGGCCTGCGCCGCGTTGCCCTGGAGCGTGTTGTTCAGGATCGTCGCGGAAGATCGGTCCAGGTAAACGCCGCCTCCGTTGCCAGATGCGGCGTTGCACAGTATCCGGTTGTTGATGAGCTTCGGACCGGAGTAAGTGCAGAAGATCGCTCCGCCGTTGACCGCCGTGACGTTGCCCGCTATCACGTTATCGGTGATAGAGGTGCCTGAGTAGTAGCAGTAGATGGCGCCGCCCGGTGACGCGGCAGCGTTCCCCACGATCCTGTTGCGGACGATGGAGGGATAGACGGCGGAGTCCGAGTTCGTGGCAATGGCCCCGCCGCTGGCCATAGCATTATTGCCTTCGAACGTATTGTCGGAAATGGCGGGGGCCGAGCCGTAGGTGTAGATCGCACCGCCGTTCCCAGCCACGTTTCCGGTGAATGCGTTGTTCGAGACTGTCGGGTTGGACGAGGTCTGGCAGGCAATGGCGCCGCCGTTCGCCGTCGCAGTGTTCCCGGAGATCACGTTTCCTGAGATAACCGGAGATGACGCGCTGATGCACCAGATGGCTCCGCCGCTCGTCGTAGCCGCGTTAGCCGTGAAAACGTTGTTCGAGATGGTGGGTGAAGCGCTGGTGCAGTTGATCCCGCCGCCGTTGGCCGCCTTGCCGCTTCTTATCGTGAAGCCGTCAACGACCGTGTCTGTTCCGACCCCGGAGCCGGCGGTGATGACGCTGCCCTTCTGTTCTCCGTCAAGAACGGTGAGGTTAGCTTTCGGGTTCCTGTCCGTCCGTTGAGTCTCGGTCTCCAGGCCGGCAAATCCTCCGTAGAGGCTCACGCCGGGCTTCAGCGTAATGCCCACCTGGTTGCCGCTGATCGTCACATACGCCTTATAGCTGCCGGCTGCAACCCAGATCTCATCTCCCGGATCGCCGACTGCTGAGAGCGCTCCCTGCAAGGTCTGTTTCGCAAGCGACCAGCTTGACCCGTCATTCGCGTCGTTACCATCCACTTTCACACGGACAATGGCAGCTTGGCCGGGCAGGAGCGAGGCGAGAAGAAGCAAGCTCGCGATTATGGCGATGCCAAGGGCAGCGGTCCTTCCCATTCTTCCTTTCCTCCTCTAGTGTAGCATCCTCGGCCGCCTGAGGCGGCTCATATCCTGGGGAAGTGTAAGCCGGGTCGTATAAAGCACCCAGATGTACGACTCTGCCGGAAGGCGAAAAGTTCCCCCCGCCGGTCTCCGCTAACGCGCACTACGGCAGGCTGCCTCTGTCCCTAGGGGTACCCTACCTGGAGGGCTGAAACAACCAATACCCAACACCCGTCCCCTGTCCGTGTTGCCTCAAATAAGAATCGTACCGCGGCACTCACTGGTATGCTTGCGGTCCGTGGGTTTGCGGTCCCTGTGGAAAACGAGCTTACGCTTGGCCTAAGACGGGGGATGTGGCGGGGACAGAAACAGACAAACCCCGTTAAAGAAAGCTCGTTCCGGCCCCGTTAAAGGCATTATGGCATCCGACCAGCGTTTCCGTCAATGTGCACAGATCCGATCTCCACGGTACGATTCTTACGTGAGGCATCGATTCGATTTCGGTACGATCTATCGTGAGGCAATGCGCTGTCTTGATTCGGCTCAGCCAAAGTTGTAACATATTGGCAGGCAGAGACCGGGGCTCGGCGTGCTTGCCTCTGCCCGTCTGGAGGTCGCACGGTCCGATGGTGATGAGAAAAGAGAAGATCAGGATTTCCGGCGGAAGGACTCTGATCTACTACCGCTTCAGCCAAGACGGCAAGAAGACCGGAGAGAAGAAGCTGAAATGTCAGAGCTGAGATGGCACCCGCTTCTCTGCGAGTGGGTGATAACCGCGACCCATAGGCAGGGCCGAACTTTCCTGCCACCCGAAGACTACTGTCCCCTGTGCCCGACCAAACCAGGCGCTTTCCCCACGGAGGTTCCGGCCGAGGACTACGAGATTGTCGTGTTCGAGAACAAGTTCCCTTCGCTTCAGCATCCCCCTCCCGAGGAAGCCGTCGGCGAGACCGGGCTTTACAAGGTTCGCCCGGCCGACGGCGTCTGTGAGGTCGTTCTCTATTCGCCCAAGCACAACGGCACACTCGCGGACGAGAGCGAGCAAGATATCAGAAAGCTCATCGAAGTCTGGACCGACCGCTATGTCGAGCTGGGCGCGAAAGAGTTCGTTGAGTACGTTTTCATATTCGAGAATAAGGGAAAAGAGATCGGCGTGACGATCACCCATCCCCATGGCCAGATCTATGCTTACCCATTTGTGCCGCCGGTGGTCCGTCGGGAGCTGGACGCTGCGGCGGAGCACCATTCGCGCACGGGCCGGTGCCTCCTCTGCGACATAATCGAAGAGGAGAAGCGGGACGGTCGGCGCATTGTGGTCGAGAACGACTCCTTCCTGGCCGCAGTGCCGTTCTACGCGCGCTACCCTTACGAGGTCCACGTCTTCTCCAAGGCCCACAAGGGCAGCCTTCCCGAGTTCTCTGACCAGGAGCGATGGGACCTTGCCCGGATTCTGAAGAAGGTGCTTGCCAGATACGATAACCTTTGGCAGGTATCGCTTCCTTATATGATGGTCCTGCATCAAAACCCTACAGACGGGGAAAACTACGACTACTATCACTTCCACGTCGAGTTCTACCCGCCGTACCGGACGAAGGAGAAGCTGAAGTACCTCGCCGGCTCGGAGTCCGGCGCAGGCGTGTTCATCAACGATACACTGGCCGAAGAGAAGGCGGCAGAACTCAGGGAGAGATGATCGGGATTTCGGATTGCGGATTTCAGATCTCACATGTGTCTCCGCTGCTGGTCCAATCTGAGATCTGAAACCTGAAACCCAGAGGAGGGAGACGGGAGCCATGAAGGTTCGGAAAGTCGCGCTGGTAGAGCCGAAAGCGCCGGGTTACCACGTTTACAGCAGGATCGCCCTGCCGAGACTCGGCTTGCCGCTTCTCGGCGCTATCCTGAAGAAGCGGGGCTGTGATGTCGGAATCTACTGCCAGGATCTCGCTCCTGTGGACTTCGACGAGATCAGGCGCGCTGATCTGGTCGGCATCTCGACGACAACATCCACGGCCCCCGAGGCCTACAGGCTCGCGGACCGCGTACGCTCCGCTGGGATCCCGGTCGTCATGGGAGGAAGCCACGTTACCTTCCTGCCCGACGAGGCGCTTCAGCACGCCGACTGGTGCGTGCGGGGCGAAGGCGAGGAGACGCTTACAGAGCTGCTGGACGCGCTCGAATCGGGCTCCGAGCCGGTCGGCATCCCCGGCCTTTCCTACCGAAGAGGAGAGGAGATCGTCCACGGCCCGCCCCGCGGGCACGTGTGTGACCTTGACTCCCTGCCATTCCCCGACCTCTCCCTAATCTCCGGGCACGAGAAGATCTCGCCGATGCCTGTTGCCACCTCGCGCGGCTGCCCGTTCGGCTGCAACTTCTGTTCGGTCACCCAGATCTTCGGCCGGCGCTATCGGTTCAGGAGCGTGGACAACGTCCTCGAAGAGCTGAGGCATCTGGGCCGGGTCAAACCCATAGACCAGATGAAGGTCTTCTTCTACGATGACAATTTCGCCGCGAGTCCCGCCCACACGAAGGAACTCCTGGAGAGAATGCTCTCTACCGGCCTTGCTCCCTACTGGACGGCCCAGGTCCGCGCGGACGCCGCCCGTGACCGCGAGCTGCTCAGCCTCATGCGCCGCAGCAACTGCTATTTCGTCTACGTCGGCTTCGAGTCCGTCAACCCCGAGACACTTCAGGAGTTCAACAAGCGACAGCAGGTCGAGCAGATCGTCGAAGCAATACGCGTATTCCACGAGCACGGCATTCTGATCCACGGCATGTTCGTCCTCGGCGCAGAGAACGACACCGCCCAGACAGTCCGCGACACAGTCAGATTCGCTCTCAAGCACAAGATCGACACGGTGCAGATCATATCCCTCGTCCCGCTGCCTGGTACGCCCTACTTCCGGAAGATGGAAGAGGAGGACAGGCTGCTCACGCGCGATTGGTCGCTCTACGACGGCCATCATGTCGTATTCCGGCCGCACAACATGACCCCTTACCAGCTGCAGAAGGAGATCGTGCTCGCCAACAAGAGGTTCTACAGCGTCTACCAGTGCGCCAAGATGCTGCTGCGCCCCGGCTTCGTCCCGTTCCTCGCAAACCTGCTCGTGGGCAGGTGGCGCCAGGCCAAAACTCAGGCCAGGATGCGCGTCTACGGATGGTTCTACAGAGCCTATGGTCACGTGCTGCTGAAACGCTTAGAGGCGGCTAACAGGGAGTTCGCCGAGAAGATCAGAGGGGTCGCCGACGGGGCCCGTGAGCTCGGCCATCGCAATATTCCCACTACGGAGGGGTAACTCCTATGATCGGCAGGCTTACTGCCCTCAAGAACACGTTCCGCAGGCTCTACAATACCGACCCGCAGGTTATCACGAAAGGCCCGGGCAGGATCGACCTGATGGGCCACCACACCGACTACAACGACGGCTTCGTGCTGCCGGTGGCAATCAGCTTCGAGGTGCTTGCAGCAGGCAGGCTTCGGGACGACAGGATTGTCCGCGCTTATTCGGCCAACTTCGACGGCATGGTCGAGTTCTCCGTCGATGACATCCACTACGACGAAGTGAAGACATGGAGCAACTATCTGCGCGGCGTGCTCGTATACTTGAGGGAAGCCGGTGTCGAGCTGCGCGGCGCGGATGTGGCCATCGAGGGTAACGTGCCCGTCGGGTCGGGACTTTCGTCTTCGGCCGCGATAGAGATGGCCGTCGGCACACTCTTCCAGTCGCTCATCGGCTTCGAGATGTCCGGGCCGAAGCTGGCACTGATCGGCCAGAAGGCCGAGAACAAGTTTGTCCACATCAACACGGGGATCATGGATCAGTTCATCTCGCGGCTTGCTGAGAAGGACCACGCTCTATTCCTCGACTGCCGGACGCTCGATTACGAGCTTGTGCCGCTCGATACGGGAAAGACGAAGATCGTCATCTGCGACACCATGAAGCGGCGCGGGCTTGTCGGCTCGGAGTATAACACGCGGCGCGCGCAGTGCGAGGAGGCGGCGCGGCTGCTCGGTCAGTGGATCCATGGCGTCAAGGCGCTGCGCGACGTGACGATGGCAGACTTCCAGCGCTGCGCCGATCGGCTGCCCGAGGCCGTTCGCAAGCGAGCGAGGCACGTCATCTCCGAGAACACTCGTGTGCTCGAGAGCAGGGACGCCCTCTCGGAGGGCAGGATCGACGATTTCGCCCGGCTGATGGACGAGTCCCATGCCTCCGCCCGGGAGGACTATGAGACAAGCTGCTTCGAGCTTGAAGCGATGGTGGAAGCTTCCAGGTCCGCCCCGGGAGGCATGTGCGCGAGGCTGATCGGCGCGGGATTCGGCGGCGCCACCGCCTCGCTCGTGCGCGAGGAGTGCGTAGACCAGTTCCTTGCTTTCGTGCCCGAGCGGTACAGACAGAAGACTGCGATAGAGCCGAAGCTCTACGTCTGCACAGCAGAAGCCGGCGCGGGAATGGTGGGGTAGCAGCGAGCAAGTGTGATGAAGTGCAAGAAATGCGGCGCGAGCCTGCATCCGGAACAGAAGGTCTGCATGGAATGTGGGACCGAGACCGATCTGTGGCCGGGGGGAGCGAAGAAGGAAGAGAAGCCGCCGATAGAGATTCCGTGGACGCCGGTCGGGATCATCGGAGGGGGCCTGCTCGTGCTCATCGTGTTGCTCTCGGTTGCCTGGCATCTCCGGGTCGTCCCGCCGGGGCAGGTAACGCAGAGGTGGCTTGACGCCGTCACTGCTCGCAACGTCGAGCGGGCGAAAGAGTACACCACGCCTCAGTTCGAGGCCACGATCATGGATCGCCCGGCAAGCGCGGAGAAGGCCGATCAGTACTATCAGTTCATCTACAACAACGACGCCGCCTACGCAATCTCCGCCGCGCGGTACAGCCCCCCCGATAAGCCTACGGCCGCAGTCGTCACCGTGACCTTCACCGGAAACGGCCAGACGCTCGCCCAGCACGTCCGCCTGACCCGCCAGGGACCCAAGTGGCTCATTGTTGGGGTGGACGACTAGGCTTCGATCCGCCGGGTTCTCCGGACCCGGCAGGACCGGATTCCCCTTGATGTCCGGGGTTCTCTGGACCCCGGACGTCGCGGATTTCCCGGGCGTCCGCCCTGGCGCAGCCCTCCGGTCGGGGGTCCAGCGAATCCCCTACATCGTAGGACAACATGAGATAGATCGCCTGCTTCGGCGCCAAAGAACGAGCTGAGACACAGGAGGTGATACAAGAAGGAGTCAGCAAGAGCTAGGTCACGCCTCCCGGCTGTAGATGACCTCGCCGGTTTTTATCACGTGCTCGAGGAAGCCGCTCCGGTCACGCGATGCCTGGAGGATAATCGGTTCGATGTTTATGTCTATCTCTCTAGCCAGTCTGTGGAGTCTAGTAGCGGCCGCCAGCCACTCGATGTCCAGCCGATCCACTATGACGGCTACGTCGATGTCGCTTTCGTCACGAGCGGCGCCCCTTGCATAGGAGCCGAACAATACTACGCTCCTTACATCGAAATTCTGCCGGACCAACTCAGCATAGGCTTTCACACGCTCGACAACCGCTCCCTTATCCATAGGTATAACTCCTCGGTTCTCTTCAGCAAGCCTTCACAGAACTCTTGGCTCAGCGTTTGGGCCAGACTCTCTTTCTGGGTGGGATATCTTGCTTCAATGTTCAGTGGCTCGAGCACGTCCAGCAGGTCCTTTTGCTCCTCGCTCATCTTTGCGTACATACCGCTCTCAGATGCCAAGCGCCTGAGATTGTGAACATACGGCGGCATGCCGCCCTTGGCATTCACATAGTACGCTTTGAGCGCTTTCTCCACAACCTGGTGGCACATGAAACCGACGTACAGGAGCCTTCCTCCGGCCAGCATAACGCGAGCTGTTTCCAGATCATATTCCGCTAACTCGGCCCAGTAATCGGTCTTCTCGTTCAATTCTTCCCCTGACATTGCCCGTTCGACTTCTTCCGAGCCCAGTATAACCACACTCTCGCCGCGCCTGTCAATCAGGACACGCTGTCGATCTCCGCCGCAATCGCCCTGGCGGCGGCGGCAGGGTCTTCGGCGCGGGTGATGGGGCGGCCGATGACGAGGTAATCCGCCCCCGCACGGACGGCGTCGGA
>Ga0315282_10000102_pt1 | contig 162829 bp, 134 predicted proteins | sample YL17G07_20_MG_FD_203693 | JGI IMG/M metagenome (GOLD analysis project Ga0315282, IMG submission 203693) | Sediment microbial communities from Yellowstone Lake, YNP, Wyoming, USA - YL17G07_20 | ecosystem: Environmental > Aquatic > Freshwater > Lake > Sediment | place: USA: Wyoming | collected... | reverse complement strand
TTCTGACTTTCGGCTTCTATGACTCAAATGATGGGAACGGTATCGGCAGGGTGGTACGTGAAATCTATAAGGATAATTTTTTAGGACCGATTTATTTTATCAGGATAAATGATAATTATAAGGGACAGGTCAATTATCCGCTTTACACAACTTCAGCGGATAAAGGCTTTATCACGGCCTGCAATGATTTTCTTGCAGATAAAGTGCGGAGAATCCAATGGTGGGAGGAAGATTGTTTCGCGAAAGACAAAGATGAATTTTACCGGGTGCCGTGGATAGTTGATAAAGGCAAAAAGAAGCCCGGCAAGGCTTTTTGTTTTTATACCCGGCCGGACGGCGCGGTAATCGGCTTTTTCAAGGACCGGTGGGTAACAATGTCTAAGGATAAAGGGCAAACGTGGTCGCAGCCGGTTAAATGCGAGACGCTCACTTATGGCGGCGCGAAAATATGGGCGCAAAGATTAGACAACGGCCAATTTGCGCTGGTTTATAATCCGACAAACAGCCTTGCGCGGCATCCGCTATGTATCGCCACGAGCGAAGACGGCATTTTGTTCGATAATCTCGTAAATGTTCACGGCGAGGTGCCGCCTGAACGGTTTTGGGGACGAGAGAAACGGCCGGGGCCGCAATATGTGCGAGGGATTATCGAGGGCAACGGCAATCCGCCCGGCGACGATGTGTGGACTGTCTATTCAGTCAATAAGGAAGACATCTGGATTTCACGAATACCGATTCCGGTGAAATGGGAAGTTAATGAATCTATAGCAGATGATTTCAGCAGTATGGAAACTTCCGGCGCTGTGAAGAACTGGAATATATATTCGCCGCGATGGTGTCCGGTAAATATTGTCAATTTTCCGAGTATAACGGAAAAGAGCCTGATGCTGAAAGATTTCGACCCTTACGATTACGCAAAAGCAGTGCGCGTATTTCAAATAGCCGATAAGCAAACATTGTCCTTCCAACTGTATATCGAGTCGGCTGCTCAAATTCTCGATATTGAGGTGGTATCCGCCAAAGGAAACAGGCTTGTTCAAACGAGGATTGATAAGAATAATTCCTTTTTAATAAATAATAAAAAAACCGTATCGCTTGAAGGCAGAAAATGGCACGGCTTTGAAATAAAGCTCGATTCACAAGCCCGGCAGTTTGCCATAATTGTTGATGGTAAACAGATTACGCAAAATCAAACTTTTTGTGTTTCGGATGGAGTTCCAGAGAGGATTATTTTCCAAACCGGAGAATACCGGCTTGAAGATGATGTGCAGGAATACAAGAGCGGTGATGAATTTAAACCGGGCCGGGATGAGCCGGGGGCTGACGGGAAAGTCGAAGCAGCAGTTTATTATATTAAGGATTTTAAGGCAGGCAGAACAAATCGGTCTGTGCTGAGTGCCGAGACGTTTAAGCATTACGTTGATTATTTTAACAGTATGGAAGATGAGCCGGTAATCAATGCTATTCCAAATGCCCAGTCGTGGGCGTGGATGAAGGAAAATATCCCGTTATTTGAATGTCCTGATAAAGATTTTGAGCAGATTTACTACTATCGCTGGTGGATATACCGCAAACATATCAAAGAAACGCCTGACGGATTCGTTCTTACGGAGTTTATCACCCCCGTTAAACACGCCGGCATTTATAACACAATCAGTTGTGCGCTCGGCCATCATTTATATGAAGGCCGGTGGCTGAAAAATCAACAGTATCTCAATGAGTATGTGTTGTTCTGGTTTCGCAGCTCCGATGGGGGACCTGCAAAACGTTTTCATAAATACAGCAGTTGGGTTGCCGATGCTTTGTATAACCGATACCTTGTCAATCAGGACAAGGCCTTTCTGCTCGACTTATTGCCCGACCTTGTGAATGACTATCAGCAATGGCAGAAGGAGCGGCAGCTTGATAGTGATTTATTCTGGCAATATGATGTCCGCGACGGGATGGAAGAATCAATCAGCGGTTCAAGGACGGCAAAAAATATCCGGCCTACAATAAACAGCTATATGTATGGCAATGCGATTGCTATTTCCAAAATAGCCGAGATGGCAGGTAAAAGGGAATTATCCAAAAAGTTTCATAAGAAAGCTGTTCAGCTTAAAAATCTTGTCCAGAAAAAACTTTGGGATAAAGGTGCGAAATTTTTTAAGGTTTGTTTTGAAAACGGCCAATTATCCGATGCGAGGGAGGCTATCGGATTTATCCCATGGTATTTTAATTTGCCTGACAGAGGTTTTGAGGCGGCCTGGCTGCAAGTGCTCGACTCTAATGGGTTTAGAGCTCCATTTGGCCTGACTACGGCGGAGAAACGTCATCCGAGATTCAGGACGCACGGAGTCGGCGGCTGCGAATGGGACGGCGCGGTCTGGCCGTTTGCGACTACTCAAACACTTGTCGCCATGGCAAATGTGCTGCGAAACTATAAACAAACTTATATCTCCTCAAGAGACTACTTCGACGCATTATTAACTTACGCAAAAGCGCACCGCAAAAACGACAAGCCTTACATCGGCGAATACCAGGATGAAAAAACCGGAGACTGGCTGAAAGGCGATAACCCGCGAAGCAGGTATTATAATCATTCCGCTTTTTGCGATTTAGTCATAGCCGGTCTTGTCGGCCTTTGTCCCAGAGACGATGGTACTGTCGTGGTTCAGCCGCTTGTTCCTGCTGATATATGGAAATGGTTTGTGCTGGATAATGTCAGTTATCACGGCAAAACAATAACAATTATCTGGGACCAGACCGGCGAAAAATACAAACAGGGGAAAGGTTTATCTATCTATGCAGATGGAAAACTTATTGCTCATTCAGATTCTCTTGAAAAAGTTGAAGGGAAGATTAAATAATGAGAAGACTTGTTCTTTTATTGCTACTTTTTATTGCGACTTGTGCGTATTGCAGTGAAAAAGTATACATTGTCAAATCGCCAAATGCGGCGCCTCGTGTAAGTTTTGGTATTGATAAATTAAACACCGCTCTCAAAAATGCGGGATATAAGGTTGTCATATCAAAAGCAGATAAAATTCCGCGAAACAGGCCGTTGATTATTGCAGGCACGCAAGAGAAAAATCTTCTTGTTGATTTCAACGGCATCGCAAGCGAAGGATTTGTCCTCGAATCAAAAAAAGATATTACTATTATTGCAGGCGGCGATGACAGCGGGACTTTGTATGGATGTATGGAGCTTGCGGAGCGAATTAAAAAAGTCGGCGCTTTGCCGGCAGATTTTCGTTTTGCCGACAAACCGGCAATGACGCTTCGCGGCACGTGTATCGGGATGCAAAAAACACAACTTCTGCCCGGACGGGGGAATTATGAGTATCCTTATACGCCGGGAAATTTTCCATTCTTTTATGATAAAAAATTCTGGCAGGAGTATCTCGATTTGCTCGTCGAAAATCGGATGAATACTTTGTATTTGTGGAACGGCCATCCCTTCGCTTCTCTGGTAAAGCTTAAAGATTATCCTTATGCGCTGGAAGTTTCCGAAAAGGTTTATAAAAAGAATGTTGAGATGTATGAATATCTCACAAAAGAAGCGGACAAGCGGGGCATCTGGGTCGTTCAGATGTTTTACAATATTTATGTGTCCAAGCCTTTTGCCGAAAAACACGGTATAAGCACGCAGTTAAAAGAGCCGACGCCGCTGGCGGCTGATTATAATCGCAAATCAATCGCTGCTTTTGTTGAAAAATATCCAAATGTCGGTTTATTGGTTTGTCTGGGCGAGGCGCTGCAAGGAATAGAAAACCAAACGGAGTGGTTTACAAAAGTTGTAATTGGCGGCGTGTGGGACGGGATGAAGCAATTGGGAATTACAGAGGAGCCGCCGATTATATTGCGTGCCCACGCGACCGACCCAAATATTGTTATGCAGGCGGCATTGCCGATTTATAAAAATCTTTATACGATGGCAAAATATAACGGCGAATCATTAACCACGTATGAGCCTCGCGGACGCTGGCAGCAGGTTAACCTAAACTTAAGCCGGCTGGGCAGTAGGCATATATCCAATGTTCATATTCTCGCAAACCTTGAGCCGTTCCGATACGGCGCGCAGCGATTCATTCAGAAATGCGTCAAGGCTATGCAAACCCGCCTCGGCGCAAGCGGACTTCATCTTTATCCATTGTGTTATTGGAACTGGCCTTATTCGCCGGATAAGGCTGAGCCGAAGCTCAAACAATACCAGCGCGACTGGATATGGTTCGAGGCGTGGGCGCGATACGCTTGGAATCCTGACCGCGATGAGCAGGAAGACAGGGAATACTGGGTGAATCGTCTGGCTGATATTTACGGCGACAGGAAAGCCGGCGAATATATTCTCGACGCTTATAATGATGCAGGCGAATGCTCTCCGAGGCTAATTCGGCGTTTTGGCATTACGGAAGGCAACCGGCAAACATTGTCTTTGGGTATGACATTGGACCAGCTTGTAAATCCTGAGCCTTATAAGCTGTTCCCTGATTTATGGCAGTCACAATCACCGCCGGGCGAGCGGTTGCAGGAATATGTGGAAAAGGAGTGGAATCATTTGCCGCATACAGGTGAGACGCCGCCGCAAATTATTCAGGAGGTATTGGAATATTCACAAAAAGCCGTCGAAAAAATAGAAACAGCCAAACCGTTAATTACAAAAGACAAAGAGGAGTTCAGCCGACTTTATAATGACATTCATTGTATTCGGGCTATGAGTCAAAACTATGCCTCCAAAGCAAATGCCGCGATTTTTGTGTTAAGGTATAACTTAAGCAAAGATATTAACGATTTGAGAAAAGCAGCAGAATACCTGGAAGAAAGTTTATCTTTTTTCCGGCAGCTTACGGGACTGACTTGCAATACATACGTTTTTGCCCAGAGTATGCAGACACGCCAGCGTAAAATTCCATACCCCGGCTTCGAAAATGGTATGCCGGCCAATTTCCACTGGACAGAAGTTCTTGAGAAGTATGAAAAAGAACTAACTGATTTTAAACGCTATGTTCATGATATGGAAGTTGGTAAGAATAATAAAACCATTCGATTTGGCGAGTGAGTGATGTTAACCCATATGTCCCATGGCTATGGCAGAAATCTTTCGTTTGCTTTTTCTCTTTTCGTTCGAAGCCGGAGCAGGGGTAATTTATTTCGTGGCGCCTTCAGCGCTGCATTGTGGCCTGCCTCTGGCGTGTCGAACCCCGCGGCAATACTCCATGTTGCGGATGTTCTGTCCTTCTTATCAAGGGAGTTTGTCTAACGAAAGAGGAGGGGTTCAGCTTCTGCAAGCGAAAAAGGTACTACATCAAGCTCATTGTGATTCTTTCTTTTGTATTGATGCTTTGCCTATAAATACCATGATATCATTATAGCATTAAGCCAATTATTGTGGTGGATAATCGATGGCAAAAATAATGGGGCTCACAATTATAAGATGACCTACAAATTCATAAATATGGTTGCCTCTCACGTTAATAGGCACGACAGAATCAATTCAGCTCAGATATTCTGCCTTTGTAATACTGAATTTGGAGATGTTCTGCCTGGGGAAAGAATATGGCCGGACTCATTACAAAAAATAGGAAATCGAATGTCCTTACTCCTTCGCAACTGCGATGTCTTTCAGAAATACCGACAATCAATATAACTTCCGGTTGTTTTCATAACTGCATTTACTGTTATAGTAAGGGCTATTCGCAATATCCAGGAGACGGCAGAGTAATTCTTTTCGCTAACACCGCCGACAAGTTAAAAGAAGAACTCGCCAGAAAAAGAAAAAGACCACAGGCTGTTTATTTTTGCCCTTCCTGTGATCCGTTTCAGCCAGTCCCTCAAATTCTGGACCAGACATACAAAACAATGGAAATTCTACTCAAAGAAGGTATAGGTGTTCAGTTTGTTACAAAGGCAATTGTGCCGGCCAGCTTCATCAAGTTATTTACGGGCTATAGGGGCTTGGTGTGTGCCCAAGTGGGGCTTACCTGTGTCGATGACAATATCAGGAAAATCTTTGAGCCAAAAACTGCAAGTGTTTCAGAAAAACTGGCAACTTTGAAAAATCTTGTTGAAATCGACGTCATTACTAGTACCAGAGCCGATCCTCTTATTCACGGCGTTATGGATTCAGATAAATCTCTCTGCAATTTGTTTTCCGCGATTTCCACATCCGGAGTTAAGGAGGTCGCAGTAAATTATTTGTTTCTCAGACCAGCTATCACAGAAAGCCTTGAGAAAAACATAAGTGATAAGAAGCTGTTGTCCGAATTGCTTAAGCCTTATTCTGAAGGTACTAGACTTCCAATAGGTTTGAAAAATTCCCAAGGCGTTGTTTTGCCGAAGGAAATAAGGGAAAAGGCGTTTGAGCGAATTAAGGATGCCGCCGCGGATTTTGGGCTATCTATTCACATTTGTGGTTGCAAAAATTTTGACATTACAGCCGAATCCTGTCATATCACTCGTTTATCACACTCAACTCAATTACATTTGTTCAATTGAAGTTTTTCAACTCCCAAGTTCATTTGGCAAAAAGGGTACGGATCGGGTTCCGAAATTCTGTGTTAATCAGCTTTTTTGCCGGTTTCCAGAGGGTCATAACAGAGCAGTCTTTTGACGGTTTTTGGGTCTTCAGCGTGATTTGGCAGAAAGGGAACAAAACCCTCCTGCTCCGGTTTGCCTTTGTTGGGTTGGAACAGTTTCTACTGTACAGTATCGATTACTTTTTGGTATCAGCGTGCTCTCTTTTTCTGTTGGTTCATTAGCTGAGTAAACTGTTCAAAAAGATACCTGGAATCATGAGGTCCCGGGGAAGCTTCGGGGTGGTACTGAACTGAAAAAGCGGATAGCTTTTCAGACCTGATACCTTCCGAGGTACCATCGTTAAGATTTATGTGTGTAGACTCGACGCCTTTATTCTTCAAAGAGTCGAGGTCAACACAGAAGCCGTGATTCTGGCAGGTTATTTCAACTGCACCGGTTAGCAAATTTTTGACCGGATGATTCGCACCTCTATGGCCAAATTTGAGTTTGTAAGTTTGTCCGCCAAGGGCAAGGGCAAGTAGTTGATGGCCGAGACAAATACCAAAGACAGGTAACTTTCCAAGAAGATTTTTCACCGTTTCGATAGCATAGCTTAAAGGTGCAGGGTCGCCGGGGCCATTGCTCAAGAATACTCCGTCGGGTTTTTGACTGAGAACCTGTTTGGCCGATGTATCAGCGGGCACGACTTTTACGCTGCAACCATGTGAACACAGGAGTCTGAGAATATTGTGTTTTATGCCGAAATCGAAGGCTACAACCTTATATTTTTTCTCACTTCCAAGCTCCGAGCCAGTCAGTACATCGACAACACCGTCATTCCAGATGTAAGTTTTTCTGGTGGTTATATTTTTAACTATGTCCCTGCCAACAAGACCGGGGTAGTCTCGAAGTTTTTCATTGAGCTTATTTATATTCAGATCTGTTGACGAGATAATTCCTCTCATTGCCCCTTTGGTGCGGATATGCTTTACCAGTTTTCTTGTGTCTATTCCTTCAAGGCCGACAACATTATTTTTCTTTAGATATTCGCCAAGCGATGTTTTGCTTCGCCAGTTGCTTGGGTATGGGCAGTTTTCTTTAACGATAAAACCGCTCGCGAAGACTTTTCTTGATTCCAAATCTCTGTTGTTCGTGCCGTAGTTGCCAATCAGAGGATATGTCATTGTTATTATCTGCTCATTGTAAGATGGGTCGGTGAGGATTTCCTGATAGCCGGTCATGCTGGTATTAAAGACAACTTCCCCGCACTTTTGGCCCTTAGCTCCAAAAGAATTGCCTTCAAAAACCGTACTGTCTTCAAGTAATAGAATAGCTTTCAATCTTAAGCCCGAGCCTAATTGTAGTAACGCTGAATAGGTTTTACTCCGATTTTTCGGTCTTTCATTGCTGTTATGGCTTTTACAACCGCTGCAGCCGCTCTTATGGTTGTTACATATGGAATTTGTTTATCAAGTGCAGTTCTTCTTATTGGAAAAGAATCCCTGATGGATTGAGCGCCTGCGGTGGTATTTACAATAAGGTCGATTCTGCCGTTTATAATCCAGTCAACTATGTTCGGCCTTCCTTCGGCCATCTTAAGCACAAATTCTGATGGTATGTTATTGTTTATGAATTCGAGGCACGTTTCCTTTGTTGCAACAATCTTAAATCCCATTTTGTGCATTTGGCGTGCAATTTCGATGGCCTTTTTTTTATCGCCGTCTTTGACGCTAAATAGCACATTGCCCCTCATCGGCAGGCTGTTGCCGGCTGCTATCTGAGACTTTGCGAAAGCGATGCCGAAGTCATCGGAGAGCCCCATAACTTCGCCGGTAGAAAGCATCTCCGGGCCGAGAAGTGTGTCTATGCCGGGAAACTTCAGGAATGGAAACACAGCCTCTTTTACCGAAAAATGCTCAGGCTTTACTTCTTTTGTGAAGCTCAACTCATCGAGGGTCATTCCCGTCATCACTTTTGTTGCGAGTTTCGCCAGAGGTACACCAATTGCTTTGCTTACGAACGGGATGGTCCGCGAGGCACGCGGGTTGACCTCGAGTATATAAATTTCGTCATCTTTTACAGCAAACTGAACGTTCATAAGACCCTTTACTTTTAATTCAAGTGCCAAGAGCCTCGTTTGTCTTCTGATATCCTCGAGGATTTTTTTGCTTATCGAAACAGGCGGAAGCGAACAGGCACTATCACCTGAGTGCACACCCGCCTCCTCCACGTGTTCCATAATCCCGCCAATAACCACCCGCTTGCCGTCACTAATGGCATCAACGTCCATTTCCGTTGCATCATCAAGAAATTTATCTATCAAAACCGGATGTTCGCCGGAGGCTTCAAATGCTTTTTCCACGGCGGCTTCGAATGATTTTTCGTCATGGACGATCTGCATCGCCCGCCCTCCCAGCACAAAAGACGGCCGGATGAGTAAAGGAAATCCGAGTCTTTGAGCGATTTTTAAGGCCTGGTTGTGAGTTGTTGCCGTCCCGCTATCGGGTTGGCGAAGCTCTAATTTTTCGACTAACTTATTGAAGCGTTTACGGTCCTCAGCGCAGGCAATGCTGTCAGGCGATGTGCCGATTATTTTCACACCGGCCCTCTCCAAGGGCACCGCCAATTTGAGCGGGGTTTGCCCGCCGAACTGAACAATTACGCCGTCAGGTTTTTCCTTTTCAACAATTGACATAACATCTTCAAATGTCAACGGCTCGAAATACAGTCTGTCGGAGGTGTCGTAGTCGGTGCTTACTGTTTCCGGATTGCAGTTTACCATTATTGATTCAATACCTATCTCCTTCAATGCAAAGGCAGCATGTACGCAGCAATAATCGAATTCTATACCCTGACCTATGCGATTCGGTCCTCCGCCAAGGATAACAATTTTTTTTCTGCTGTCCGGATTGGCCTCACATTCGCTTTCAAACGTTGAGTAAAGATAGGGAGTGTGGGCTTCAAACTCAGCCCCACAGGTATCGACGGTTTTGTAGACTGCATCTATTCCCATCTGTTGGCGGCACTTTCTAATTTGTTTTTCCGATACGTTCAACAGAGATGCCAGATACTTATCGCTGAAGCCGTATTCCTTGATAGTTCTCATCAAACCGGCATCTATGTCCGTCAGGCTGCCTATGGATTTTATTTTCTCTTCAAGCCGAATGATGTCCTTTATATTATTGAGGAACCACGGGTCAATTTTTGTAAGGGCAAATACTTCATCGGTTGAAAGTTTTCTTCTAAAAGCCTCCGCTACATACCAGATTTTGTCCCAGCAGTTGGTTTGCAGCTTCTTTTTTAACTGCGCCAATGCAAGCTCACTATTGATATGTCTTTTATCAAGTGAATACCGGTCAATCTCCAATGACCTTATGGCTTTTTGCAGTGCTTCCTTAAATGTCCTTCCTATTGCCATTGCTTCGCCAACCGACTTCATCTGTATCGTAAGTTCCGGACTGGTATTAGGGAATTTTTCAAATGTAAAACGCGGCCACTTGACCACACAATAGTCAATGGTGGGCTCGAAACAGGCCGGCGTCTTTTTGGTAATATCATTGGGAATCTCGTCAAGTGTGTATCCGACCGCCAAGAGAGAAGCTATCTTGGCGATAGGAAAACCCGTGGCTTTGGAAGCAAGGGCTGAGCTTCGTGAAACGCGAGGATTCATCTCTATTACATACAGTTTCCCATTGTCAGGATTTACCGCAAACTGTATATTCGAACCGCCGGTCTCAACACCGATAGCTCTGATTATTTTGATAGCTGCGTCCCGCATTATCTGGTATTCCTTATCAGTGAGTGTCTGAGCCGGCGCCACCGTAATACTGTCGCCGGTATGAATACCCATCGGGTCAAGATTTTCTATTGAGCAGACAATAACAACATTGTTTTTTTTGTCCCGCATTACCTCCAGTTCATACTCTTTCCAGCCCGCAACAGATTCATCAATCAGAACCTGTCTCCTGGGGCTCAGATTCAAACCCCAGTCGATGTAATTTTTATACTCTTCCATATTGTAGGCGATATTACCGCCAGAACCTCCCAGAGTGTAGGAAGGCCTGATGATAGCCGGAAAGCCAATATGTTCGATTATTTCCTCAGCCTCCTGCCAGGAATGGGCGAAGCCACTTTTGGGAACCTCAAGCCCGATATTTTCAATAACCTTTTTGAACCTATCTCTCTCTTCAGCTTTTTTAATCGCCTGCAAATTGGCCCCCAGAAGACGAACGTTATACTTTTTCAGTACGCCGCTTTCGGCCAGCGCTACTGCAACATTGAGACCGGTTTGTCCTCCGAGGGTCGGCAATAGGCTGTCAGGCCGTTCTTTCTGAATTATTTTTTCAACTATCCCAGGTGTAATCGGCTCAATATAGGTCCTGTCAGCCATTTCGGGGTCGGTCATTATCGTGGCGGGATTACTGTTAACAAGAATAACTTTAAACCCCTCCTGCTTTAATACCTTGCACGCCTGTGTGCCCGAGTAGTCAAATTCACAGCCCTGGCCTATAACGATAGGCCCGGAACCTATAATTAGTATCTTCTTGATGTCTTTGCGTTTTGGCATTATCTGTTCTTTTGTTCCTTCTAAATCATTGACTGTGGGGCTTTACTATTTATCCTAAAGTCTTCCGGAAGTATAGAGGTTAGTTATGGGCATGCGTCTGTCTTTACCAAATGCTTTTGGAGTGATTTTTATCCCGGGTGGAGATTGTCTCCTCTTGTATTCATTCCGGTCCACCATTCCAACAACTCGATTAACGGTATTTTTAGGTAAGCCTTCCTTGACCAACTCAGAAACTCCTTTGTCTTCTTCCACGTAACCGCGAAGTACGCGATCGAGAACGTCATACTCCGGAAGAGAATCCGTGTCCTTTTGGTTTTCCCTTAGTTCAGCACTCGGAGGCCGTTGTATTACCGTAACGGGGATAACTCCATGATGTACCTTATTTACATATTCAGCCAATTGATAAACCATTGTCTTGGGCACGTCTTTCAAAACCGCAAAACCACCTGCTGTGTCACCATACAGGGTGGCATAGCCAACAGCAGTTTCACTTTTGTTGCTGGTGGTCAAAACAAGATAGCCATACCGGTTGCTCAGAGACATAAGTATGCATCCACGAATCCTGGCCTGTAGATTTTCATAGGCTATAGTGTCTTTGTTCCATCCCGGCATTTCTGTCAGCAGCTTGTTGAATTGTTCTAACGTCGCCTTGATTGGCAAAACGTGAAACTCAATATCAAGATTGTCCGCCAGTATTTGAGTATCTCTAACAGTGTCGGGTGAGTTAAATTGTGACGGCATAGTTACACCGATGACATTTTTTGCCCCCAGCGCACCTACGGCAATTGCTGCGGTAAGAGATGAATCTATTCCACCGCTGAGCCCAATTACGACCTTGGAAAAATTATTCTTCCGTACATAGTCTTTAACCCCGAGAATCAGCGCATTGTAAACCTCCCCGCACCAATCGTCCTCCGGCAAAAGGCCTGCCCGGCCGGATGATTTGGGGCGTGGATACGGGGTCAATTGGTGCGGGGCTGCTAAATCCGCCAACAGCATATCTTCTGCGAATGCCTGAGCGTGGCAGACAATTTTGCCGGATGAATCCACGAACATGCTTCGGCCGTCAAAAACAAGCTCATCCTGACCGCCGACCAGATTGCAATAGGCAACGGCACAGTTAAAGTGCTTTGCGCATTGGCAGAGGATTTCCTCACGCTGGCTGATTTTGCCTATATGAAAAGGAGACGCTGATATATTTATGATTATGTCTATCCGTGGTATTTCTCCCCAAAAACTGTCCAGCCATTTCAGGCGCCATATATCTTCGCAGATTGCGAACACCACGGCCGTATCTTTTATTGTGATTCGTACTGCTTCTGTTCCGGGGCGAAAATATCGCCTCTCGTCGAACACGCCATAGTTGGGCAGAATGCTCTTTCGATATGTCCTCGTAATCTTGCCGCCCTGCAATACAGCAAGTGAGTTAAAGCAGCCCTTTTCATTTATTTCTGCAAAACCGGTTATGACAGTAATATCAGGGCATTTTTGTGCCAGCCGTTCCACTGCTAAGCGGTTGTCTTCCAGGAAATTTTTTTTAAACAACAGGTCTTCCGGAGGGTAGCCGCACACTGACAATTCGGGAAAAACCACAATGTCAGCGCCTAAGTCGTACGCCTTGGCGATTAGCTTTTCCATTTTACCGACATTGCCTTTGATATTGCCGACTGACGCGTTAAATTGTGCCAATGCTATGCGCATAACGATTTGCCTTAAGCTTTTTTCTTTAACCAGGCGTCAATAGCGGCGGCTGCTTTGCGCCCGCTGTCGATTGCTCGAACAACCAGTGAAGCCCCGTTAATTGTGTCGCCGGCAGAAAATACCCATGATTCGCTTGTCTGGTAATTATCTGCTGCTATGTTGCCTGACTTATCGAGTTTCAAACCCAACTTCTTTATAAGTCCCTCATGTGTCACGTGAAGAAACCCCATCGCAAGAAGTGCTATGTCGGCCTCAAGAATGAAATCGGTGCCTGCCAATTCTTTCAGTTTCCACGTTCCGTTTTTGTTTATCCATTCAACCCGGCAACAATGCAATTGGGTTACGCGGGTTTCTACACCTGAGAAACTTTTGGTCATCACGCTCCATCGGCGCTGGCAGCCTTCTTCGTGGGAAGAAGATGTTCTCATAATTCGCGGCCACATAGGCCAGGGTGTATCCGGCGGCCTTGTCGGCGGCGGCTCCGGCAAAATCTCCAGCTGGTAAATCTCTTTGGCCCCTTGTCTGCGTGCTGTTCCTACACAATCGCTTCCCGTATCACCGCCGCCTATTACAACCACAACCTTGTTCTTTGCTGTAACGACCGTAGATTCGTCTACAGGTTCGCCGCGACAGATTTTGTTTTGAGTCTTCAAATAATCCACAGCAAACAGAATGTTCTCATATCCTCGACCGGGTATATCGAGGTCTCGGGGCTGACCAGCGCCCATTGTCAAACAGATACTATCGAACATCTTTTCTAAATAACGAACCGATATATCTTCCCCGACGGTGACACCTGTTTGAAACTCCACGCCTTCGCTTTTTAATTGCTCAAGGCGACGGTCGATTATATGTTTTTCAAGCTTAAAATCCGGGATTCCATATCTCAACAGGCCTCCTATCTGCTCATCCTTTTCAAAAACCATTACCTGATGACCTGCTCGTGCCAGTTGCTGCGCGACCGCCAGACCGGCTGGGCCGGAACCAACCACTGCAACTTTTTTACCTGTTTTCCGTTTAGCCGGCAGCGGCTTTAGCCATCCTTCCTTAAATCCACGTTCGACAATCTGAAACTCTATATGTCTTATCAATACAGGTTCGTCATTAATAGAAAGTGTGCACGCAGTTTCGCATGGTGCAGGGCACACTCGGCCTGTAATTTCAGGAAAGTTGTTGTTCAAATGAAGTAATTCACAGGCCTGCTGCCATTTGCCCTTGTACACTAGTTCATTTAGTTCCGGTATATAGTTTTGCAGCGGGCAACCGGCGCCATGACAAAACGGAATGCCGCAGTCTATGCATCGCGCCACCTGCTGGTGGATTTGCTCCAGCGTAAGCGGCAGGTCGAACTCGGCAAAGTCATGTATTCTCTCCTCGGCCGGCCGATGGCCAGCTTCCTGACGAGCATATTTTAGAAAACCTTTTACTTCACCCATGAAAATACCTCTTCTGTTGCCGGTATTGTCTCAGTATCTCGCTGCTGGGCAGCTCGCATCTTTTCCAATGCCTTACGGTAATCTATGGGGATAACCTTTACAAATTTGCCGACTATATCCAGCCACGTATCCAGAATACTTTGCGCACGTGCGCTATCGGTCCATTTTAGATGCTGCTGAATAAGCTCATACAGCAGATTTTTGTCCTCTTCTTTCCAAACGCTTTCTAACTCGACCATATCAAGGTTGCACATCGTATCAAACAGCTGTGCCTCGTCGAGCACATAGGCGAGGCCGCCGCTCATACCAGCCGCAAAGTTACATCCGGTCTTGCCCAGAACCACGACCAATCCGCCTGTCATATACTCACAGGCGTGGTCGCCAACGCCTTCGACAACCGCAGTTACTCCGCTGTTTCGCACACAGAATCTTTCACCAGCCATCCCGTTGATGAAAACCTCGCCGGATGTGGCACCATAAAGCACGGTATTGCCCACAATAATATTTTCGTGACTCATAAACGGCGAACCTTCCGGCGTTCTGACAACGATTCGTCCGCCGGAAAGACCCTTGCCCAGATAGTCATTGCTGTCACCGACCAGTTTCAAAGTTACGCCGGGCGCAAGAAAAGCACCGAAGCTTTGCCCTGCAGAGCCGTGCAGCGTGATTTCCAGCGTGTTATCGGGTAAACCTTTTTCGCCGTGTTTCTTTACTATTTTATTGCTCAAAATCGTCCCAACTGTCCGGTCTGTGTTGCGAATCGGCATCTCTACAATAGTATGTTTGGCCTGCTCAATCGCCGGTTTGGCTTTTTCGAGGAGCTGCCAATCAAGATGGTCATTGAGTTTGTTTGCCTGTGGATTTACCGCTCTTATCGCCTTGCCATCCGAGACATCAGGCTGCTGGAAAATCGCGGAAAAATCCAGGCCTTTTGCCTTCCAGTGATTAATTGCGGTGCTGGTTTTCAATCTGTCTACCCTGCCGACCATATCTTCAAATTTCCTAAAACCCAGCTGTGACATAATCTGCCGTACTTCCTCAGCCACAAAATACATAAATCTCTCAACATACTCTGGTTTTCCTGCAAAGCGTATTCGCAGCTGCGGGTCCTGGGTGCCGATTCCAAAAGGACAGGCCCCTTCGTGGCACTTGCGAAGCAGTGTGCAGCCAAGCGCTACCAGTGCAGCAGTGCCAAAGCCAAACCTCTCAGCTCCCAGCAATGCTGCAACAACGACATCTCTACCGGTCTTGATTTGGCCGTCTGCCTGAACCCGGATACGGCCCCTTAGGTTGTTCATCACCAGAACCTGTTGAGTCTCGGCCAGACCAAGTTCCCAAGGACAGCCGGTGTGTTTTATTGAGGATAGGGGACTGGCGCCGGTTCCGCCGTCATGCCCGCTGATAAGCACTTCATCGGCATTGCCCTTGGCAACACCGGCTGCAATCGCACCGACTCCAACCTCGGCAACGAGCTTAACCGAAACTTTTGCCTCCGGATTACTGCACTTAAGGTCGTATATAAGCTGTGCCAGGTCCTCGATTGAATATATATCATGGTGTGGCGGAGGTGATATCAGTGTTACTCCCGCAGTCGAATGTCGGAGTCTGGCGATTTCTTCCGTAACCTTATGACCCGGCAGCTGCCCGCCTTCGCCGGGCTTGGCACCCTGGGCTATTTTTATTTGAAGCTCTTTTGCATGTGCAAGGTAATTCATTGTGACGCCAAACCGGCCGCTGGCAACCTGCTTAATAGCACAGTTTTTTGAATCGCTGTAGAGTTCAGGCTCATAGCGACAAGGGTCTTCGCCGCCTTCACCGGTATTGCTCATCGCACCTATCCGGTTCATTGCAATAGCCAGACATTCGTGTGCCTCTTTACTGATTGAACCATGGCTCATTGCACCTGTGCAGAATCTTTTGACGATTTCACTGGCAGGTTCGACCTCGTCAAGCGGTATTGTTTCACCGTCAACAAATTCAAAAAGCCCCCGCAAAGTATACAGATTTTTGGACTGCTGATTTACCGCCTTTGCATAATCTTCGTAAGCCTGCTGGTCTGCAAATTTGACGGCATGCTGCAGACGTGCGACGGTTGTGGGATTCCAAAGATGCTGCTCGCCGTTATGTCTGAAATGATATTCGCCGCCAAAGTCTAACTCAAGCGCCCCGCAGGGGCGCTGCTGAAAAGCCGCCTTATGGCGCGCAGCCGCCTCCTGAGCAATTTCCGCCAGCCCGATTCCGCCGATTCGTGAGCTTGTTCCGGTAAAGTACTCATCTACGAAAGAGCGATTCAATCCGATGGCTTCAAACAGTTGTGCTCCTGTGTAACTCCTCAGTGTTGATATCCCCATCTTGCTTATCGTTTTTAAAATGCCTTTCTTAATCGCGGCAATATAATTGTCTGCTATCTGGGAAGGTTCCATATCGCCGGGAAGCTCGGCTTCCTGGTGCAGATAATTAAGTGTCTCAAATGCCAGATAGGGATTTATCGCATTGGCACCGAAACCGCACAAAAGGCAAAAATCCATAACCTCGCGCGGCTCACCGCTTTCAACAATCAAACCCACCTCACCCCGCAGGCCTCGATTAAGCAAGCCGTGATGAACCGCTGCCGTCGCTAAAAGCGATGGAATCGGGGCTTTTGTCTGTGAAGCCTCTCTATCACTGATTATTATTAGTGAAACCCCTTTCTTGATAGCTTCCTCAGCAGAATCGACCAATCTACTCAACGCCTGTTTCAGACCTTGCGAAATGTTAGGAACGCCGACATCAAAAACAGCTGAGATGGTGACAGTTTTAAGGTCTTGTCTTTTTACTGTACGCAGCCGCTGAATATCTTCATTGGCCAAAATCGGATGAGGCAATTTAAGCTGACGGCAATGTTCAGGCGTTTCTTCCAGAATGTTTAACCTTCTGCCCACAAAGTTCATCAAACTCATAACTAATCCTTCACGCAGAGGGTCTATAGCCGGATTTGTCACCTGGGCAAAAAGCTGTTTGAAATAGTTAAATAAAAGCTTTGGCCTGTCGGAAAGCACCGCTAACGGCGTGTCATTTCCCATCGAACCTACAGGCTCCTGGCCGTTTAAGGCCATCGGAAGCAAAATCATTTTCAGCTCTTCACGAGTGTAGCCGAACAATCGCAGTTTCTGAATTAATGTTTCGGGGTCAGCTTGTACCAATTTGGGCGCATCAAATAAACCGCGAAGCTCAATCCTGTTTTCATCCAGCCATCTTCGATAAGGTTTTTGGCGGGCAATCTTGCTTTTTATCTCGTTGTCGGAGATTATTCGTCCTTCAACCGTGTCAACAAGAAACATATGGCCGGGCCGCAGACGTCCTTTCTGCCGGATTTTCTCAGGTGGAAATTGAACGACACCGGTCTCACTGGCCATAATGACCAAATCATCACTTGTTACAAGATACCGGCAGGGCCTGAGACCGTTGCGGTCAAGTGTTCCGCCGACAATTCGCCCATCGGTAAAAACAATCGCAGCAGGTCCATCCCAAGGCTCCATTATGGCTGCGTGATACTCGTAGAATGCGCGTTTATCCGTACTGATATGGTATTTTGAGCCGAACGCTTCGGGTATCATCATCATCATTGAATGGGGTAAGCTTCGACCCGCACGAACAAGCAGCTCGAGCACGTTGTCAAAACACGCAGAGTCGCTCCCCTGGGGGGTCAGAATCGGCAGCAGGTCGTCAATGCTGTCACCGAATGCTTCACTGGACATCTTCATCTGGCGGGCCTGCATCCAGTTGCGATTGCCGCTGAGCGTGTTTATCTCTCCATTGTGGGCGATACACCGCAGCGGCTGGGCAAGCCGCCAGTTCGGAAATGTATTAGTGCTGTACCGCTGATGCACTATTGCCAGAGCTGAGCTGACCCGCTCGTCCGCAAGGTCGGGATAATAAGCGAACAGCTGCCACGCCATAAACATACCTTTATAGCAGATGGTTCTGCAGGATAGTGTCGACACATAGAAATCTTCGCCTTCCTGCCCAAACCTTTTTCTGACAAGTTTCTCCGCTCGCTTACGCGCTAAATATAGTCTCCGTTCCAGCATCTCATCTTCGAGTCCTGAGCCGTCAACGAAAATCTGTTTTATAGTGGGTTCCGCTTGCAAAGCTATTTGCCCCAGGCAATCATTTGACGTTGGCACATCTCGCCAGCCCAGCACTTCCAAACCGTAATGGTTAATCGAGTCCTCCAGGATTTGGTCGCACTTCCTGCGGAGTTCTTTATTTTGTGGGCCGAATACCATTCCCACCCCATATTGACACGGACCGGGCAAGGAAAAGCCCAAGCGTTTACACTCATCCTGCAGGAACTCGTGAGGAATTTGAAACAAAATGCCCGCCCCGTCACCTGTGACCTCGTCAGCCCCTGCTGCTCCGCGGTGACGCAGGTTAAGGAGAATCTCTTTGCCGTATTCAATGATAGAATGGTCGCGCCTGCCCGATATGTTGACAACCGCACCGATGCCGCAGGAACCACGCTCACACTGCGGTTCATAAAGCCCAGAATATTTTGCGTTTGTAGCCATGTTATTCCATTAGAGCTATACGTAAAATCGCTCTGTCGGTGCAGATAGTACCGAACCGACAGGGATCCTAAACATACAATACAACAACAGCTTACAACTTACAAACTGGTCTGACCCCTATCAACTATCGTAGTACAGGTGAAACTCATGTGGATGCGGCCGCAGTGCTATCTCGTTTATCTCCTTCTCCTGTTTCCACTGAATCCACGTTTCTATAAGGTCTTCGGTAAAGACGTCGCCGACGGTGAGGAACGCATGGTCCTTCTCGAGCGAGCCAATCGCCTCTTCGAGGGAGCCGGGTGCCTGTTTGGTCTTGGCCAGCTCTTTCTTAGGCAGCTCATACACGTCCACGTCCATCGGTTTGCCGGGGTCGAGCTTCTTTTTGATGCCGTCGTTGGCGGCCATAAGCATCGCTGCGAAAGTGAGGTATCCGTTGCAACTGGGGTCCGGGCAGCGGAATTCGACGCGTTTTGCCTTTGGACTCGGCGAGTACATCGGGATGCGGCAGGCGGCCGAGCGGTTGCGGGCGGACATACACAGGTTCACCGGCGCCTCGAAGCCAGGCACAAGCCGACGGTATGAGTTCGTCGTCGGCGCGGCGAAAGCCAGGATGGCCGGCGCATGGGTGATGAGCCCAGCGATTGCGTGCATAGCCAAGTCAGACAGTCCCGCATAGCCCTTTCCGGCGAACAGGTTTTTACCATTCTTCCAAAGTGAGAAGTGCGTGTGCATACCGGAACCATTATCTTGGAATATTGGCTTTGCCATAAACGTTGCCGTTTTGCCGTGGCGCTTGGCCACGTTCTTGACGATGTATTTATACCACATAAGCTGGTCGGCCATCTTGACCAGCGGCGAAAAAAGCATGTCGATTTCAGCTTGCCCCCCAGAGGCAACTTCATGATGGTGTTTCTCAACTACAATCCCGATCTTCTGCATTTCCTCGACCATTTCGGACCGAATATCCTGTTGGGTGTCGGTCGGGCTTACCGGGAAATAACCGCCTTTGTACGATGGTTTGTATCCAAGGTTTGGTTCTTCGAAACGGGCAGTGTTCCAGGACCCCTCCACTGAATCGATGACATACATACCGGTATGCTGGTTCTGTTCGTAACGAACTTCATCGAAGATGAAAAATTCCGGCTCCGGGCCGAAATACGCAGTATCCGCTATCCCAGTTTTTTTCGTGAATTCGACCGCCTTTTTGGCGATATGTCGCGGGTCGCGATTATATTCTTCACGTGTGATGGGGTCGATGATGTCCGTAAGGACGCTCACCGTAGGTTTTTCGAAAAACGGGTCCATTACCACGGTGCTCAGGTCCGGAACCGCCATCATGTCGGACTGGTGAATCGGCTTCCAGCCGCGGATTGAGGAACCGTCGAAACCGAGACCTTCCTTCAAGGCCTTTTCGTCCAAGTACTCCACTGGGAACGTGCAGTGCTGCCAGGTGCCCAGAAGGTCGACGAACTTCAGGTCCGCCATTTTGGCATTGTTCTTCTTTGCAAACTCAAAGAATTCTTTTGGAGTCATCTGTCCACCTCTCTAAAAATTGGGTTGCTAAGTTTATCCTGCTATCCGATAGCCTCACCGCCTCTTTCACCCGTTCTTATACGGATGCACTCGGGCAGGTTCAGCACAAATATCTTACCGTCGCCGATTTGTCCTGTCTTCGCACCCTCGATGATTGCCTGTATCGTCGGCTCCACAAAGCTCTCATTGACGGCTATCTCTAATTTCATCTTTCTCAGAAGACTACCCTTTTCTTTGTGGCCTCGGTAAACCTCGGCTATGCCTTTCTGTCGGCCTCGACCAACAACATCTGATACTGTTACAAGGTGAATCTCTTTTTCTGTCAGCCTTTTGAGCACTTCATCCAGACGGTCCGGCTGAATAACGGCTATTATATACTTCATTTTTCTCGTCCTTTCTCGTTTAATCAATCAATGTATAAGCAGCTTCTCGGTGCTGCGTCAAGTCTAAACCTACTCGTTCTTCGTGCTCGCTTACCCGCAGCTTCATTACCACATCCACGAGCTTGAACAGCACGGCACCGACTACGAATGAATACACTGACGTTATGATAACCACCTTAACCTGAATCCAAAACTGTGCCGGGTTACCGTATAACAAACCGTTTGCACCATCCGGGTTAATCGTCTTTGTTGCCCATATACCTGTTGCAAGTATGCCCCAGCTGCCTCCGATTCCGTGCACTCCAAAGGCGTCTAATGAATCATCATAACCAAACGCTGCTTTAAGACATGTAACGGCCAGCCACGGAATCAAACCAGCCCCTATACCCACACATATTGCCGCCGCAGGTGTTACAAATCCGGATGCAGGGGTAATAGCCGCCAGGCCAGCCACTGCGCCGGTAATCATACCTAATGTCGTCGGTTTCTTGTACTTGAGCCAGTCAAGCAAAGCCCACGTTACACCGGCAACAGCGCCTGCTATGTGTGTTACCGTGAACGCGTTGCCTGCCAGGCCTGATGCCTTCAAGGCGCTGCCGGCGTTGAAGCCGAACCATCCAAACCATAGTAAAGCCGCACCCAGCACGGCGAACGGCAGATTGTGCGGGGGAGAAATGCTGCACGGATAACCCTGTCGCTTTCCTAACACCAAGGCCGCCGCCAAAGCCGTCATCCCGGCGTTTATATGAACAACAGATCCACCGGCAAAATCCAATGCACCCATGTTTCTTAAAAAACCGCCGACGCCCCATACCCAGTGCGCTATCGGGTCATATACAATAGTCGCCCACAACAGCGTGAAAATGCAGAACGACGAGAATTTCATACGTTCGGCAAATGCGCCTATGATTAAGGCCGGCGTTATTATTGCAAACATCATTTGGAACATCATAAATACTTCGTGTGGTACTGTCCCTGCATAGTTAGGGTTCGGGTTCATTCCTACGCCTTTCAGGAACAACCATTCCGGACCACCGATTATAGAACCCTTGTCCGGCCCGAATGACAAACTGTACCCGCATACCATCCATTGAATACTAATCAGACACAGAACCATAAAGCACTGCATAAGTACCGACAGCATATTCTTGCGGCGAACCAGCCCCCCGTAGAAAAACGCCAGGCCCGGTGTCATGAGCATCACAAGGGCTGCTGATATCAGCAGCCACGCCGTATCCCCGCTGTTGACCACTGCTGTTGCCTGCACGGCTGCATCATTGCCTTCATTGGCTGAAACTACGCCGCCAACAGCAAGTAGGATGGCGGTCATCACAGCCAATCTGCTCCATCCAACCATGTCTTTGCCGTTCATAGTCATAACTTTGCTCCCTTGCTTAAATGATTCGCGTGAGTAATCAGTGAGCTGAACTTGTAACTGCCCTAATGTAATTGCAATTGCCGTGCCAGAACAGATGGCTATGTTGTAAGTACTTATTCCAAAAAGGGATGTGTTTTTAATTGGGGCAACCGATAGCTTGGAAAATGTAACAAATTTGTAGTCTATTCAAAAAGGGCAACATTTATGTCTCATCTTTTAGAAGGTTTTGGCGGGAATGAAGCATGCCGCCTCAATAAAAAATATGTAGGAAAGGTATATCATATCTTCCTGTAATCACGGTATTTACGAAGTTTTACTCGGCACCATCGGTTTTTTATTGAAAAATTATATCGCCATTTTTGCAGAGTATGTTACAATTATGTCGTATTAGAATTGGAAAGGATTTTCTTGAAATGGCCAAGAAAGCAACAGTTTGGCAAGAAGCTGTAGCGCATACACCTCATCGCTTAGAACACCTTGAAACCCTTTATAAGGTCAGTCAGATACTCGCATCTGGAACACCCCAGCAACAAACGCTTGCTGAGGTCCTGAATATCCTGGATAGAGAGCTCGGCCTCAATAGGGGCACAATTACACTCCTTGCGCCGGATGGTGATGAAATCAGGATTGAAGCAGCACATAATCTTTCAGAAGAACAAAGCCGAAGGATTACTTATCGAATCGGAGAAGGCGTAACCGGCAAGGTTATGCAAACCGGTAAACCAATGATTGTGCCAAAGGTCTCTCAAGAGCCGTTGTTTTTAAATCGTTTTGAAAGATGGAATGTTACAAAGCAGGATTTAAGCTTTATTTGTGTACCGATTTCAATTGGCAATGACGTAATTGGGACAATCTCTGTTGACAGGCCATTTGAAGAGACAGCTCCGCTCAATTATGAGATGCAGGTTCTAAGTATCGTTGCAAGTATGATTGCCAATGATTTAAGAACTCGGCGTGAAGCTGCGATTGAGCGTCAGTTACTGGAAAACGAAAACTTACGATTACGCCATGAGCTGGAGGACAGGTTCCGCCCAGAAAACATTATAGGCAACTCAAATGCTATGCGGGATGTTTATCGACAGATTCATCAGGTAGCAGGCAGTGATACAACGGTTCTTATACGTGGCGAATCAGGCACCGGCAAAGAATTAGTTGCGCATGCCATTCACTATTCCAGTTCCAGAGCGGCAGGGCCTTTTGTAAAAGTGAGCTGTGCCGCCCTGAATGAGAACCTTATCGAGAGCGAGTTGTTCGGCCATGAAAAAGGGGCTTTTACCGGAGCAATACAAAGCCGCAAAGGTCGGCTTGAAGAGGCAAACGACGGCACTATATTCCTCGATGAAATAGGTGACTTCTCTTCCGCCACTCAGGTAAAGCTTCTTCGGGTCCTTCAGGAAAGGGAATTCGAACGTGTCGGCAGCAACCGGATATTGAAAACAAACGCGAGAATCATCACCGCCACCAACCGGGACCTGGAGAAATGTGTCGACAAAGGAACATTCCGCCAGGACCTTTACTATCGTATAAACGTGTTTCCTGTCTTTTTGCCGCCTCTGCGGGAGCGAAAGGATGACATCCTGCTATTGGCTGATTTCTTCGTTGAGCGGTATTCCAGGAAAATGGGCAAAGACATCAGGCGCATCAGTACCCCTGCGATTAATATGATGGTGTCATATCACTGGCCGGGCAACGTCCGTGAGCTTGAAAATTGTATCGAAAGGGCGGTGCTTTTAAGTAGTGACGGAGTTATTCATGGACATCACCTGCCGCCAACGCTTCAGACTTCGGACGCATCCAGCACAATCGGCACAGGTGCACTGGGGGAAAGAACCAATTTGTTCGAACGAGACCTGATTATTGATGCGCTCAAACGTTGCGATGGGAATCTGGCGGCAACGGCTCGGGATTTAAAAACCACCGCAAGGGTTATACGATACAAAGTTAAAGAGTTAGGTATTGATTATAAGCGGTACCGTAAGAAGAGAGGTTAACTTATGGCAGCACGGCCAAGCACAGGTCTCAAAGGTTTGGACCAGATACTCCATGATTTGAAAAAAGGCGACAATGTAGTATGGCAGGTTGACAGCATCGAAGACTATAGTCACTTTGTTATGCCATATATAAACAAGGCCCTCGAGGATAAACGAAACATTGTATATATGAGGTTTGCTCAACATAGGCCCCTTATTGAAAATCAGCCGACTGTCACAATATACCAGCTTGATGCAAAAGGTGGCTTTGAGACTTTTTCCACACAGATTCATTCCATTATTGCCCGCGAAGGCGCCGAGACCTATTACGTATTTGATTGTCTCTCTGACTTGTTGAGTGCATGGGCAACTGACTTGATGATTGGCAATTTCTTTATGGTTACTTGTCCGTACCTTTTTGAGCTGGATACAATCGCTTATTTCGGCATATTGCGCAATTATCATTCGTTTCAAACCGTTGCCCGCATTCGCGAAACAACTCAGTTGCTATTGGATGTCTACAATAGTGATGAGAAGTTTTATGTTCACCCACTGAAGGTGCTGGGTCGCTATTCACCTACCATGTTCCTGCCTCATCTGCAGCAGGAAGAAAATTTCACGCCTGTAATAAGCAGCGTCGATGCAAGTACATTATTTTCTCATATCTCTCTGAAAGGTCTTAATGGCTCAGTAAGGACGCTCGATTACTGGGACCGTCTGTTCATGAGAGCAGACAGTTTGATGAATACACCTTCAGACTCAAAGGAGGTCAAAGAGCTTGTTCGGGAACTTTGCAGAATAATGGTTGGGCGGGAGAAAAGAATCTCGCAGCTCGCCCGGAACAGCTTTTCTCTTAAAGATTTGACGGATATAAAGAGCAGGCTTATCGGCAGTGGTTTCATTGGTGGTAAAGCTGCTGGTATGCTGCTGGCCCAGAAAATCCTCTCACAGGATGACTCGTTCGATTGGAGTCAATATCTTGAACCTCACGATTCATTTTATATCGGCTCGGATGTGTTCTATACCTGCATCGTTGAGAACGGCTGGTGGGAGCTGCTTATTGAACAAAAAACAAAGGAAGGCTACTTCCAGGTCGCACCCCAAATGAAGGAAAATCTGCTTCGCGGCAAATTTCCCGACCAGGTCCGTGAACGCTTTCAGGAAATAATAGAATATTTTGGTCAATCCCCGATTATTGTTCGTTCCAGCAGTTTACTCGAAGACTCATTTGGTAATGCATTCGCCGGCAAATATGAAAGTATATTTCTCGTAAACCAGGGCGGTCCTGAGCAGCGCTACTGCGAATTTGAAGAAGCCGTGCGCAGAGTTTACGCAAGTGCCATGGATGAGGATGCTCTCGCTTATCGTCTGCAGCGAGGGCTCGACCAGCAGGATGAGCAGATGGCTTTGCTCGTCCAGCGAGTCTCAGGCTCCTATAGGAAAAGGTACTTTTTCCCTGACCTCGCTGGTGTAGGTGTCTCATATAATACTTTTGTCTGGAAACCCGACTTGGACCCAAAGGCCGGCATGCTAAGACTTGTCTTTGGTCTTGGCACAAGGGCGGTGGACCGCGTAGAAGATGATTACCCGCAAACAATAGCTCTGGACCAGCCGTTGTTACGTCCTTATGCCGACAGGGAAGAGGCAGGAAAATTCTCCCAGCATAATGTAGACCTGCTTGACACCAACCAAAATTGTTTAAGAACCGTTGCCTTATCCGACTTGTTAGATGAAAAACTCGATATCAAGTTAGACCTGATAGCCAGCTTGGACCACCACGCCGAACAAAAGATGAAAGAACTCGGCATAAAAGCTCAAAGGCCGTGGGTCTTGACCTTCAAAGAGCTTCTGTCAAACACAAATTTCGCGCAAATAATGCAGAAAATGCTCAAAAGGCTGGAAAATTATTATCAATATCCCCTCGATATAGAATTCACGGTCAACTTCGCAAATGATAGCTCGTTCAAAATAAATTTGGTTCAGTGCAGGCCTATACAAGTCAAAGGATTGAGAGCGGGTGTACAGATTCCGAAAAATATTCAACCTCAAAAAGTTATTTTTGCCTCCGAGGGATATACAATGGGTGGCAGTATTTCGCAGCCGCTCAAAAGAATTATTTACGTTGACCCCCAGGCTTATGTAGAGATGCCCATCTCGCAAAAATACAGTATAGCAAGGCTGATAGGCAAACTAAACAGGCGGATAACTAACAGAGAAACAACTCCAACCATTTTGCTTGGACCGGGCAGGTGGGGTACAACAACGCCAAGCCTCGGTGTTCCGGTTAATTTCTCCGAAATCAATAAAATAGCTGTACTGGTGGAAATAGCCTACGAAGGAGGTAATCTGATGCCGGAACTCTCCTTCGGAACTCACTTCTTCCAGGACCTCATAGAAGGCGACGTATTTTATGTAGCCCTTTTCCCGCAGAAGGAAAATGTTGTGTTCAACAAAGACCGATTACTGGAAATGCCTAATTTATTAGCTGACTTTCTGCCCGAAGAGCGCAAATATGAAGATGTTGTAAAGGTCTATGAAGTTGACTCTGACCAGCTCCAAATTATGTGCGATATGGTATCCCAGAAAGTTATTTGTTTCTTCACGTAACCTATCCTGCTTTGCCGGTTTTTCAAGACTCCGATTTTTTCGTGGTAATAATTGCGCGATTGTATAATGTATAACAGCACAGGGATTTTCAGATGCATATCGATTCATACCAATTCGGCAGGATTGTTATTAACGGAGTAAGTTACAACAGTGATTGCTTAATTGTGGGCAGCACTGTCCGCTCCAACTGGTGGAGAGAAAAAGGACATTTACTGTCTGCTGAAGATTTGAAGGCCGTCTTCGCAGCCAAGCCTTCGGTGCTGGTTGTAGGCTGCGGTGCGTCAGGATTGATGAAAGTGGCTGAACAAACCCGACACGTACTGCAGGAAGAAGGCATCCAGCTTGAGTCGCTGAATACCGCCGGTGCTGTCGAGCGGTTTAATGAATTGTCTGCACAAGGTGCCAACGTTGCTGCCGCATTGCACCTGACGTGCTGAGTGCCGAGCTGGCACAGCCTGCAGGAAAAGATGTGCATCTATTGTCATTTCTTTGATTTGGCTTCGTTCTTTTTTACCTCGCCGGTCATAGGCACAAACCGGACCGGCATAACGTTCTCTTGGTGCAGGTTGCCCTTTTGGTCCTTGATTATCAACACAAGATACTGGAATCCGAGGCGGTCTTCTACGGGCAGAATCATTCTGCCGCCAGGTTTTAGCTGCTCCAATAAAGGCGGGGGTATTTGCCCGGCCGCCGCTGTGCCGATGATGGCGTCGAATGGGGCTTTTTCTTTCCAGCCGAAATAGCCGTCGCCGGCCTTGACCGATACGTTTCTGTAGCCCAGCTCCTTCAGGCGCTTCTCGGCTGACTCGGCGAGCTCCTTGATAATTTCGATTGTATAGACCTCAGCGGCAATCTCGGCGCAGACCGCAGCCTGGTATCCTGAGCCGGTGCCAATCTCCAATACTTTAGAGTCGGGTTTCAGCGCCAAAGCCTCCGTCATAAATGCTACAATGTATGGCTGGCTTATGGTCTGGCCGAGACCTATCGGAAGCGGGCAGTCATCGTATGCCTGATGGATGTCGTCAGGTCTGACAAAGGCGTGTCGCGGCACGGTCCGCATCGCGTATAGAACGTTCGGGTCGCGGACGTTGCGCCAGGCGATTTGTCCGTGGACCATTTTTTGACGCTCCTCATAGAACTGGTTAAAGGCAGGATGATTGTGTGTGGGGGGCAGCACTCTTTTGTCTTTTTGGTTTGGGTCGTTGGCGTCAGATGCAATTTGATTGGGGTCTGCTTTTTTTGATTCCGCAGCGGAAATAATTGAAAAGAACGCCGAAACTACCAACAGCGACATCGCTATATACATCCGGCTGATAAGGACCTTCTTCGTATTCATAATATCCCTCCAAAGGTTGAGTTGAGAGCGTAGGTCATTGTAGCAAAAGGCTGGCTAAACATCAAATTCGAGCCGCCAACTCGAAAAAATCGCTGCGACAGATGCTAAACTTTTGCAAAGAACCCCCTTGCAAAGCCGATAATAAGCCTTATAATCGATTGGCGAAAATGCGGGTGTAGCTCAGTGGTAGAGCGTCACGTTGCCAACGTGAATGTCGTGAGTTCGAATCTCATCACCCGCTCTGTGAGTTCATAGTTTATTGTTGTGGGTTCATCGACAGCAAACCACAAACAATGAACAACGAACTATGAACAAACTATAGTATCGGTGAGTTACCGGCCAAGCGATGGTTTGGCGTTGGTCGCCGATGCGTTTCGCAGTCAGGAAAATCTGGCTAAGGGAAAAATAAGTTGCCCCGAAGCCATTTTTGTTTATTATCTTAGGCTGATAAAGCGATAGTTTAGCGGGAGCAGTGGAATGGCCGAAGAGCAGCAAGCCACGGAGTTGAAAAACACGGTAACAATCGAAGAGGCAGGGCCTTGTAAGAAGCGGGTCTCTGTAGAGATTCCGCAGGAGACGATAAAAAAAGCCGCGGACGAGCAGTATGAGACTTTGCGTAAGGAGGCCTTGGTGCCGGGCTTTAGGAAGGGACGGGCGCCGCGGCGGCTTCTGGAAAAACGATTCGGCAAAGAGACGTCAGAGCAAATCAAATTGAAATTATTAGCTGACGCGAGCGATTCAGCCATCAAGGATAATAAACTCGATACGCTTCGTGAGCCGAACGTCGATTTCGAGAAGATAGAGCTGCCCGACAGCGGGCCGCTGAAATTTGATTTTGAGGTAGAGGTTCGACCGGAGTTCGAGCTGCCGGAGCTGAAGGGCATCGCTGTCGAAAAGAAAAAGTTTGAAGTCACGGATGAGCAAGTCGGCAGGGAAATCGAGCAGCTGCGAAAATACGCAGGCTTGTGGTCACCACGTCAGGAGGGCGAGACTGTTGAGCTTGATGACCAGATAATAGCCGATGTGGTTCTAAAAGCCCAGGACGCCGAGCAGGAGCAGAAGCTTGACAATGTCGAGATATATGTGAGGCGAAATGGCTTTGTTGGCGCAATCGCGGTCGAGAAACTCGATGAGCTTTTGGTTGGCGCAAAGGCAGACCAGATAAAGAAAATCACGGTGGAAGTTCCGAAGACGTATTTCCGGCAGGAGTATCGCGGCAAAAAGGTAGATATTGAAATCGCCATCAAGGATATTAAGTGGCTCAAATCCGCTGAACTTAACGAGGACTTCCTCAAGAGATTCGGCGTCGAGAATGAGGGCCAGCTGCGGGAGAAACTTCGAGACGGCCTGCGGAGTCGATTGGAACAGCAGGTGCAGGCCGATATGGCCGAGCAGATTTACAAGTATATGCTCGACAACACAAAGTTAGACCTGCCCACGGACATCGTTGCGGAACAATCAGCGACACTACTGCAAAGGCAATATATCAATCTGCTGCAAAGGGGCTTGACACGTGAGCAGATAGAAGAGCATATGGAGCAGCTGCGGGCGGGAAGTGAACAGCAGGCCGCCGAGCAGCTCAAGACTTTCTTTATAATGGATAAAGTGGCCGATAAGCTTGGGGTCGAGGTGACCGAAGAAGAGATTAACGGCCATATCGCACAGTTGGCGCTCCAGCGAGGCCAGCGCCCGGAAAGAATGCGGGAGCAGATGGTGCGCGACGGCTCATTATCGCAGCTCAGACTACAGGTGCGAGAGAATAAGTGCATCGCCAAGCTGCTCGAATCGGCGAAGATAACGGAAGTTGAGCTGGAAAAGAAACCAAAGAAGGCCGGTGCGAAAGCAGTTAAGAAAACAGCAATGGACGAGAAGAAACAACCCAGGAAACGCAAAGTAGCAGCAAAGAAGAAAACCGACAAATAGTGTAGCTTATAATCTGTGAGCCTGTAACAAAGGAGTGGCAGATGCTTATCGAAAAGCCCTCAAGAGAGGTAATAAAGAACCTTGAGATTTTTAATCAGTACGGACAGTACCAGCGTTATCGGCAGATGAGCCTTGACGATATGCTGCTGGAGAACCGAATCGTTTTTCTGATAGGCGAGATATCATACGCCAGGGCTGCCGAGGTTATTATGAAGATGCTGTACCTGGATAATCTCAAGCGTGCCACTGAAATCAGTCTTTACATTAATTCACCGGGCGGCACCGTGGACGACACAATGGCGATTTACGATACAATCCGGTTCGTCAGCGCTCCAGTGGCGACATACTGCATCGGCAGAGCCCAGTCGGGAGCGGCGGTGATACTGGCAGCAGGCACAAAAGGAAAGCGACACGCCCTGCCGCACGCCAAGGTTATGCTTCATCAGCCGTGGGGCGGCGTTACGGGCCAAGCAGCGGATATCAAGATACAGGCTGAGGAGGTCCTCAAGGCCAAGACAATGATAAACGAAATCCTGTCAAAACACACCGGTCAGCCGATAGATAGAATCGCCGCTGAGACTGAAAGAGACAGGTATATGACCGCTGAAGAAGCTAAGGAATACGGCCTTATCGATGAGGTGCTGCACGAAGAAGAGGAAAAGAAAGAAGAAAAAGGAAAGAAAGAACAAAGTAAATGAGTGGATGAGTAATAGTGGTTTTGCGCAATATGGGATTTGACCCATTCGGCTTTGCTCAGGGTCATCCTGAGCGACCGAAGGAAGTCGAAGGATGAATTATGATAGTTAATCAGAATTTGGTGCCGATAGTGATAGAGAAAAGCGGTCGAACCGAGCGGGCGTACGATATTTATTCGAGGCTGCTCAGGGATAGAATCATTTTTCTTGGCGGGCCGACCGATGATGCAAACGCCAATTTAATCATCGCGCAGATGCTGTTCTTAAGTAACGAAGATACCAAGACAGACATCCATTTTTATATCAATTCGCCGGGCGGTTCAATCACAGCGGGTCTTGCGATTTACGATACGATGCAGTTTTTGCGGTGCGACGTCGCAACGTACTGCATAGGGCAGGCGGCGAGTATGGCGGCGGTGCTGCTGGCCGGCGGTAAAAGCGGCAAACGATTCCTTCTGGCTAATGGCAGAGTGCTTCTGCATCAGCCGGAAATTGCAGGCATACTCGAAGGCTCCGCCACCGACCTGGACATCGAAGCCAAGGAAATACTTCGGCTGCGAAGCAGACTCTACGAGATATTAGCGAGACATACCGGCCAGAGTGCCGACAAGATTGAAAAGGACTGCGACCGAAACCTCTGGCTGGAAGCAAAAGATGCTATAAGTTACGGACTGGCCGATAGAGTGCTGCAGAAAGCGCCGGAAATCGTTAGAAACAAGGATAAGGAGCAGTAATGTACAAGTGCATCCGCCATCCATCGTCTGTCATCTGTCTTCTGTCTTCTGTCTTCTGCCTTTTTGCCGCAGGTTGTGGAGATAGCGGAAAACTTACGCCGGAGCAGCAAATCCGGGCATTAAAGCGGGAAAACAGGCAGCTCCACGAGCAGCTTCAGCAGGCCGAATCGCAGAACCAGCAATTAAAAAAGCAGGTCCAGGTCATTTCGGGTCTTCCGCAGGACAAATTCGACAGTCTCTACGACCTGAAAACAATCAAACTTACCAGATATACCAATCTCTACGATAAGGATAAAGACGGCAGAAAGGAAAAGTTAATCGTTTACGTACAGCCCGTTGATGTCGAGGATGACGAGGTAAAAGCCAGTGGTACCGTTGACGTCCAGCTTTGGGACCTCAGCAAAGAAGGCGATAAGTCGCTGCTGGGGCAGTGGCATGTCAAGCCGGATGAGCTGAAAAAGCTTTGGTTTGACACTTTTCTAACCGCCAATTACAGGTTGGCTTTCGATGTAAACGATATAGTCAAAAGCTTCGATAGGCCCCTGACAGTAAAGGTTACCTTTACCGATTATGTTTCCGGCAAAGTCTTCGAAGAGCAAAAAGTAATCAAGCCGTAATCAAGTCTTGCTTGCAATCCTGCTGTCGTGCGCTAAAATGGGGGTATCATTAGTCGTTATTGGTCAGTCTTTGGTATTTAGTGAATAAAACCCTGATAAAAAGGAAACTAAAAATGGAAAGATATAATATCACGCGTACCTTATACAAAGTGAGCGATTTTATTTCTTGGCAGCGCAACGATTCATTGGAACTAAGTCCCAGCTTTCAACGGAGAGCGGTGTGGTCAGCTTCAGCAAAGTCATATCTGATGGACACCATAGTTAAGGGATTGCCTATTCCAATTATTTTTATTCGCGAAATTACAGACTTAGGCACCTTAAAACCGAAAAGACAAGTTGTAGATGGTCAACAGAGAATTCGTACGCTTCTATCGTACATTGATCCTGGAAGTCTCAAGGATTATAAAGAATCTAGGGATTTTTTTCAAGTTAAAAAAACTCACAATCCCCAATTGAGTGGAAAGAATTTTGATGGGCTGCCTGACCAATTAAAGCAGCGAATTTTGGATTATCCATTTAGCGTGCATATCCTACCTTCAGATGTTGATGATAAGCAGGTTTTACAAATCTTTGCTAGAATGAACGCGACAGGTGTAAGGTTAAATAATCAAGAACTAAGAAATGCTTTTTATTTTGGACCCTTTAAGGAAACCATGTACAGCTTGGCTTATGAACAGTTAGATCGCTGGAGAGATTGGGAAATTTTCTCAGAAGGTAATATAGCCCGAATGGATGAGGTAGAGATGACAAGTGATCTTGTTTTGATGATGTACGAGGGAATTGCCACTAAGAGTAAGAACATTTTGGATAAGCTGTATCAAAGGTATGACGAAAATTTTCACGATAAAGCTATTGTTGAAAGCAGATTTCGAAGCATAATGGATTCGATGGCTGATGTTTTGGGTACGCAGTTGAAGTACATGGTATTTAGTAGGAAAACATTATTTTACAGCCTTTTTGCTTTAGTGTACGACCTCCATTATGGGTTAAAATCCAAATTAGTGAAATCAAAGAAGAAACCCATACCCAGTAATTTCGTAAGAAACATCCTCAATGTCAACAAGTTGTTTGTGGCTGAAAAAGTTCCAGAGAATGTTGCTCTATCTATAACTACGAGAACTTCTACTGTAGCTTCTAGGAAAGCAATATTTGACTACTTGAAGAGGACGTGCATCGGTGGCTAAGAATTCAGTAGAATTATTGGATTCATTTGGGCGGAAATTGAAGGGCCTCGAGCAAACAAGAAAGAGACAAGAAATCCTTTTTTCTAACAGCCAGATAGTGCTTAGAGATATAGAAGAAGTCTATGCAGCCTTATTCTTAGGGGTGGTGGTTTCGTTTGAGGATCTAATTGAAGAGCTATTTATAGGAATGCTGGCAGGTAAGATCTACTCAAAGTACTCTAGCGTAAATGTTAGAGTTAAAATTAAGAGTGATAAGGTGGCGCACGAGGTAGTTTTGCAAGGGCGGAAATTTTTTGATTGGCTACCTTATGAAAGGACTAAAAAAATCGCAAATGTTTTCTTTGCTGGGGGTAGGCCATTTACGCTTATAACACAAGACGAAGAAAAACATATAGATAAATGCCTGATAATCAGACATGCTATTGTACACCAGAGCCGCCATGCTATCGATAAGTTCAGGCAGGAGGTGCTGGCAGGTTTATCTCTTACACCGAGAGACAAGCGACCTAAACGTTTTTTGCACGCTCAGTTTTCAGCAAATCCACCGATGAATCATTATCAGCGATTGGTAGGAGAACTTTTTAAAATAGCGAGTAAGTTATGTTAAGGCTTTTAGTGCAGACAGTATCATAAATGTTAAGTTAATCCGCTTGAAAAATTAGGGCCAACTTATAATATACCCTTATGGAGAAATTTCGTAATAAAATCATCTGCGGCGATTGTATAGAGGTTTTGAGCAAGGTCTGCGAACCGTTTGCAGACCTTATCTTTGCCGACCCGCCTTTTAATATCGGATTCGAGTACGACAGCTATGAGGACAAAAAGAAAAAAGAATCTTACATCGACTGGACAAGGCAATGGATGACGGCTTGCTATGATGTTCTTAAGCCGACAGGCTCATTCTATATAGCCATCGGAGACGACTACGCCGCGAATGTAAGACTTATCGCTGATGAGCTTGGTCTGTTCATGCGGAACTGGATTATCTGGCATTACACCTTCGGCCAGCAGACGAAAAATAAATTCGCCCGCTCTCATACCCATATATTTTATTTCGTCAAAAATAAAGACGCTTTTGTATTTAATGATGATAAGGTTCGAATGATATCAGATAGACAGGGGGTATATAAAGACAAACGGGCCAATCGAGACGGTAAGATGCCTGATGATGTCTGGGATGTTTACCCTCGTATTTGTGGAACTTTTGATGAGCGAACAGATTTCCCATGCCAGATGCCGGAAAGTTTGTTGGACCGCATAATAAGAGTGAGCTCAAAAGAAGGTAATTGGGTACTAGACCCTTTTAGTGGCTCAGGGACTACCGCGGTTATGGCGGCAAAGTTAGGGAGAAATTATACAGGGATCGAACTCTCAAAAGAGTATGTCCGACAGTCTCGAGAGAGAATAAGAAAATATGGGAACTCTCCTATAGAAAGTGAAGGTAGCAGAAGATGGACCGAGCAGATGAATAAGGAACTCAAGTGGTTATACCATGAAAACAAAGTGACAACAGAGCAACTACAGAAGGACAACTACCTCAATACCTTATTTACTGCGAAGTTTAACGCCCGTATGGGGTATAAAGAAAACCAGTACTCTCCAACGGAAGTGATTGAGCATCTAGTAAGACTACGAAAGCGAGGCAAATTGGGATCGCTTCGAGGGGAACCGGTTCGGACAAATGGGGGCAGATCTAATTGAAGCCCAAGGAAATTTTATCACTTTGCCTGCCATTCGTTGCCACGGCGGTGCTACTGACCGTAATTCAGCCGCCGATTGGTTTTTCGTGGCTGGCTTGGGTTGCCTGGGTGCCTTTTGTTCTCATCTGTTCATCAGATGTTAGATTCAGACAACTGGCGATTATCGCCTATATAGTCTCGCTTTGTTATTGGCTCGGCAACCTGTACTGGATAGTACCTGTTACAATTGTCGGCTGGCTCACATTCTGTTTGTACACGGCTGTGCTCTGGCCGATGCTGGCATTCGGCCTGCGCTATTGTCGGCTAAAGAGGATACCGCTGGTACTGGCGGTACCGGTCCTGATTGTGGGCGTTGAGCGGCTGCAGGGGCTTTTTCTGGGCGGATTCTTCTGGCGGTTTTTGGCACACAGCCAGTACACCAATATCACACTTATCCAGATAGCTGACATATTCGGCGCAGCAGGAGTATCTTTTCTGATAGCGATGGTCAATGGACTCGTGGCTGAATTGATACTCGACGCTCGATGTTGGAAGAGTGTTTTCAAAATCAGCAATCTTCTGAGAATCGCCCTCGTGTGTGCAGTGCTGATTGCTGCTGTTATGTATGGCCGATGGAGAGTAGAGCAGTCGGAGCAGGCCGTGAAAGCAGGGCCTTTGGTCGGGTCTTTGCAGTCGAACGTTCCGCAGTCGGTAAAGAGGACGTTTCAGCAGTCCGACAGGTTATTTGCCGAGCTTATGGAAAAGAGCAGGTCTGCTGCCGCAGCCGGCGCCGAGCTAATTATCTGGCCGGAGACGATGGTGCAGGCCGTACTGGACCCGATGGTATTGAGGCTTCTGGATGCTTCGCACAGCTACCGCGTATTCGACAAAGCCCTTAGCGAGCACGCCAAAGACACGGCGTTTGTACTTGTGGGGGCTTACGGCGGCAGGCCGGAAATAAAAGAAGATATGTCGATTGAACTGGTTCAAAGGTATAATTCGGCATTTCTATATAAAAGCGATGGCCGGCAGTCGGACAAGCGCTATAGTAAAATTCACCTGGTTCCGTTCGGAGAGTTTATTCCTTTTCGCAAAAAGTTTCCGGCCCTTTTTAATCTGCTGATGAAGTTTACGCCTTATAATTACGATTACACACTTGACGCCGGCAGCGAGTACACTGTTTTCGAAATGACCGGCAAAACAACTCAAAACTCAGAACTCAAAACTCAAAACTCTGGTTACAGATTCAGTGTGATGATTTGCTATGAGGATACAGTTCCTGTTATCGCCCGACGATTCGCGTTGGATAGTTCCGGCGTAAAACGTCTCGACTGGCTCGTTAATATAAGTAATGACGGCTGGTTTGTAAGATTTAAGGATAACAAGGTCTCTGCGAGCGCGGAGCTGGTGCAGCACATGGCTGTCTGTGTTTTCAGGGCCGTGGAGAATAGATTGAGCGTTGTGCGGAGCGTCAATACCGGCATAAGCTGCCTGATTGACTCGGTAGGGCGTGTCAGAAACGGCTTTGAAGCCGGCGACCTTCCGGCTCAGGCAGAACAGCGCCGGGCCGTCGCGGGCTGGTTTGTCGACAGGGTGCCGATTGACAAAAGAACCACATTTTTCAGCAGGCACGGCCAATGGCTGGATTTTTGTTGTGCGGTTGGTTTTGTTTTGGTCATAATAGTGCCGCTGAAGCAGCTTAAAGTGTAAAGCTTAAAGCTAAAAACTAATGAATTTTAAATTCCAAAGTTTTGCACTTTAAGTTTTAAGCTTTTAGTTTTTCTGATTATATGGCAGGGCGTCAGAGAAATGCAATAAGAAACTTAAAAGTTAAAGTTTTAAGCGAAAAACTAATGAAAAAATTCCGCAGTTTTGCATTTTTAGTTTTAACTTTTAATTTTTTTTATGTGTTGCTGGCCGTCTGCAGTTGCAATGAACCTTTGAAGAGTAGGCCTGTATCGGCTGATGGCAGGCTTGTTAACAACCTTGTACCTGAGGCTGTCCAAGTTATTGAGACGGCCTTGGCCGACACCGACCCTTCCATCAGGGCCAATGCGATTGAGGTTGTAGCGGCGACGCGGCAGGTTGGATTGATGCCTAAAGTCGGGCGATTGTTAAGTGATGAATTTGTGCCGGTCAGGTTCGCAGCGGCTTTGGCTGTCGGCGACACGCAGTATCGCTTGGCGAAAGAGTCGGTGAGTCAACTGCTGAAGGACCGCGACGAAAATGTCAGGATTGCCGCCGCTTACGCGATGTACAGGCTTGGATTTGCGGACTCGCCTCGCTTCGTCCGACCTCGGCTCGACCCGCCTTTGGCGAGGTCTCGCTCCGCGGACGCCGAGTCGAGACGGGCGGGCGAAGCGGGTAATTTCGGACTCATTCGCAAGGCAATAGTCAGCAAAGACCAGGATATTCGTGCCAACGCCGCCCTTATACTCGGCAAAAGCGGCGACCCGCGTCAGTTAGAGCTGCTGGATTGGGCCTTAAGTGACAAGGACTCGGGTGACAAGGTCAGGTTTCAGGTCGCCGAAGCGATGGCAATGCTCGGAGATGAAAGGGTTTATCCGAAGCTGTGGACGATGCTGATAAGTGCGTACGCAGACGACAGGGTTATAGGTATAAGGGCGATGGGTGCGCTTGGAACGGAACAGGCAAAGAACGCCCTGATTACAATGCTGGGAGATAAAGTGCTGGAGGTCCGGCTGGCAGCGGCGGAACAGCTCGGGTGTCTCGGCAGTACACAGGGAGAACCCGAGGTGCTCGATGTTTTCAGAAAAGAGTTCACAGCAGGGATGGACGCCGAGGGCATCGAGCGGGTTTATACGTTTACGGCTCTGGCAATAGGTCGGATTCGAACGCCTGCCCTTACCGAATTTCTGCCGAAACTGCTTAAAAGTCAGTCCAAGCGGGTCCGTATCGCGGCCGCCAAGGCCGTCCTGCAGTATGCGAAGTGAACAGGTTGCTAAAAGTTGCGCACCGGCTGTCGGCTGGGATTGATATTTTGCCCGGGATAATTCAGTTTCCGAGACGACATCGGGCAACAGACATCCGGCAACGACTCCGGAGTTGTCACGAAAAATAGCGAATAGTGGCACAAAAATAACTTGACCTGTCTGGGCCTGGAAATTAGATTATTCGGTTGCATACTGTCTGCCAGCGCAGTATAATTCGTTTTGTCCGACCTCGGCTCGACCCGCCTTTGGCGAGGTCTCGCTCCGCGGACGCCGAGTCGAGACGGGTAGTTAATTGTTTGTTGTTCATCGATGAACTATAAACTCAAAACAATGAACATAGAAAGCAAAGGGAGCTGATTTTGAGCACGCTTACAAAGATTCTGATAGTACTGCTGACGCTGTCTTCAATATTCCTCTGCGGTATTGTCGTAACCTACGTTGCCAACGCCGATAATTACAGGGGAAAGTACGCCGATATAAGGTCCGACAGAGACGGCCTGGACAAAAAATTAAAGGCCAAGACCGACGAGGCAAATGGGTATATCAGGCAAAAGCAGCAGGTGGAAGACAACCTCAGAAGTGAAATTGCCTCACTTAAGGCGAAGATTGACAAGCTGGAAGGCGACCTTGGGGATGTTGAAAGAGAAAGGGCGTCGTTGCTTGCTCAGGTGGAGAGTTGGACAAGTATAACGAAGGATTTCTACACAACCAACGATAAGCAGGGGACGCTGTTGCAAAATACGCTCGATGAACTCAAGCGTGTTCAGGCTGAAGAGATCAAACATCGCGAAGAGCTAAGTGAAACCACAGCACAGCTGGTTGAAAAAATGGCCATAATAGAGCAGTTGCAGATAGATACCAGACGTCTGCTCGAAGAGAGGACCGAGCTGCAGGCCAAGTTGGATAGTTTCCTGCGGCCGGCGGGTAAGACAGTTGCCGGCGCGGTGCCGGTAACGCCGCAGAAAGCGAAAGTTATGCCTGCTGAACCCGCCACCACGCAGATAAGCCTTAAGGGGTTGGTGACAGACGTTGATTTGGAGAATTCTCTGGTTGAAATATCCATTGGCACAGCGGATGGCGTAAAAGAGGGAATGAAGTTTTACGTTACCCGGGGCGAAGAGTTCATTTGTGATATTTTGATTTATGACGTCGAGGCCGAAAAAGCTGTTGGCTTGCTCGACATGGTGAGCAAAGAGCCCAAAGCTGGTGATAATGTTTCTACTAATTTATAGCGTTCTGAGAACGAAACAGTGAACTAAAATGCCTAAAGTGAGCTAAAGTGTAAAGTGAGAAAAATAACTTGTAACTTTAGGCACTCCAAACTTTAGGCACTTCACACTTTTGGAGTCGAAGGATGAGTCCTGATGGGCAGGATCGTGGTGGAAAAGTGACGGCACCCAGTAATCTTTATACCGTCATTCTTGCCTTGGCGCTTGGTGCCGTGGCGGCTTCAGCCGCGTTCGTTGCCTATATGTGCTATTCTCAGTACAGTACAATCTTCAAAATCCCATAGCTAAAAATTCACCATTGACAATTCCGATTTTTGGTTGTATAGCTGTATAAAGGTGGTCGCCAGCCCCCGCGTCTCCCGACGCGAGTCGGGGCGGCGGGTACGCAGTATCCCTTAGGGGAGTCGATAATCGAAAGGGAAGTCGAAGATGCTGCTGGACACGATTTTAGGCTGGTTTAGTATGGATATGGGTATCGACCTGGGGACCTGTACGACGCTGGTCTGTGTCCGGGGCAAAGGTATCGTCCTCAATGAGCCTTCCGTTGTAGCCGTCCGCAAAGGGACCAATATTGTGCTTAATAATGGTGAAGCTGTGGGTCTGGTCGCGCGGGAAATGCTTGGCAAAACGCCCGGCTCAATCAGCGCAATAAGACCCCTTAAGGACGGCGTAATCAGCGACTTTGAGATTACCGAGAAGATGCTCAGTTATTTTATCAGGAAGGTTCACGGCAGAGGCGGTTTGGTGCGGCCTCGAGTGGTAATTGCCGTTCCGAGCGGGATAACCGCTGTCGAACGCAGGGCCGTCATCGACAGTGCCGAGCGGGCGGGGGCTCGCAAGGTTTATCTCGTTGATGAGCCGATGGCAGCCGGTATCGGAGCGGGGCTGCCGATAACCGAACCTACCGCCTCAATGATTGTCGATATCGGCGGCGGTACCACGGAAGTGGCCATAATGAGTCTTGCCGATATCGCCACGTGTGAATCGATACGTGTCGCCGGTGACGATATGGACGAAGCAATCATCAATCACCTTAAGAGGACGTATAACCTGCTTATCGGCGAACCGCGAGCGGAAAAGGTCAAGATACAAATCGGCTCCGCTGCCCCCTTGGAAGAGGAGCTGACAGTGGAGGTGGCGGGCAGAGACACTATATCGGGGCTGCCGAGGAAAATCGTCATAACAAGCGAGGAAATCCGTGAGGCCCTGCGCGAACCGATAGCTGCGATTATAGATGCGGTTACGCGGACACTCGAAAAGGCTGAGCCTGAGCTTGCTGCCGATTTGATTGACAACGGTATTCACATCTGTGGCGGCGGGGCGCTGCTGCGCGGGATGGACGTGGTCCTGGCCAACGCCACGGGATTAAAGGTCGAAAGGGTCGAGGACCCCCTCAGTGCAGTCGCTCGCGGTACCAGTGTCTACCTCGAGAATCTGGAGCTGTGGAAGGACACGATGGACCATAGCGAATATGGATGGTAATGAGCTTTTTTCTGTAGCACGGGATTCCAGCCCGTGCAGGCACGGCCAAGATGGCCGTGCTACATTGTGACGTGTAGATAGCAACACGCGAGTCATGGCAAGGAAGCAATTTAAAGTCTCCCGACGGATGTTGTTTACGTGGTTTATGTTGGGCGGACTCATTTTACTGTTCACGCCTCACAGTCTGACAAATAAGTTTCAGTTCGGTTTTGCTCGTATTTTTCGCTGGCCGTTGGGCTTTGGCAGAAGCGTTTCACTGGCGGCGCACAGGCAGCAGCCGCTTACAGACAAGTTGGCAGAACAGCAGTACCAGAACTACATCGCTAACCTCGAAGAAGAGCTCTGGCAGGAACGTCAAAAGGTTGAACAACTGTCGGGATTACGCAATAGACGTGCCTTTGAAGGCGCGAAACTGGTGGTTGCTGGTGTGATTACAGCGACGATTAACAACTCTAAAGGCGAACTTATTATTAACCGTGGGCAGGATGATGGTGTAGCTAAGGGGCAGTATGTTCTCGGCCTTAACAATGTCATCGGGACCGTGTCCGAGGCCGGTTCTCGAACGGCTAAGGTCAGGCTGGTTACCGACCCGGCATCAAAAGTTGAAATTAAGTTGGCTGAATCAGATGTAAAAAGGGTTATGCAGGGCGCAGGCAATGACTCAGCAAAGATACGGCTGCTTTCCAAAGAGCACAAAGTAAAAATAGGTGACAGGGTCTTCGCTCACAAAACCTCCGGCTTGCTCGATGGGGCGATGATTATAGGAAAAGTAACCGACTGCAAAACCGACAAAGAGCATCCCCTGTTGTGGGATATAACGGTAAAACCTTCGTGTAACACGCAAGCTCTGGAGAACGTGGCTGTGGTCATAATGAATCCGCAATAGCAGAAGGCCGGCTGTTTTGTGTAGCAAAGTGGGTGTCTGGGGAAGATATTTAGATGCAGTGGTGGCTCCGCTTTTGTGGTTTTGTTCTGGTTGCTGCTATTTTGCAGGCCAGCATATTGGCGGGTTTGAATGTCAAGCCTGACCTGTTGCTGGTTCTTCTTGTGTTTTTTGCGATTTATTGCAGGACCACTGAAGCGATTATAACCTCTTTCGTAATAGGTTTTGTAGCTGACATCAGTGGCAGTGCGATGGGCCCTTATACAGTCAGCTTCGGTTTGTTCGGCACATTGCTTGCATATCTGCACCGTGCTGTTGCCATCCGGAAAATGCCTTATCAGTCTGCCGCGATATTCATTACATCTCTTTTAGCCGGGACTTTGGCGCATTTTCTAACATTTCTGAAAGGTGCTGCGGTGGCAGACAGCACCGGCGGGGCCGTTCTTTTTTGGACGTCGCTATACTCGGCGATAGTGGGACCTTTTTTATTCTTGCCCTCAGCTTGGTGGATGCATATAAATACACATCGTTTCAGTCACCACTAAATCCGCATCCTTGTGGATTGTCGAACTGCCTCGATAGGATGCGGCGTAAGAAGATACGATGTATAACAGGCGAATCAAAATCTTTGTCGGCGCAAGTGTCCTGTTCTTACTGATTCTTTTGTTCCGGCTGGTGCAGATGCAGCTGTTGCCCGGCTCGTCCGTTCAGGACGAAATCGCACAATTGAAACTGAGTGGCGGCCGCTCTCGACAGTTAAAAACCGTCAGAGGCAGGATACTCGACGGTAAAGGTAGGCTCCTGGCGGTTGATGAGCTGAGATTCCAACTGTACATAAGCTACCGACTCAGCCGTTTTGCTGACCCGCGCGTCCAAAGAGCCGAGCTGCTCAAAGCGGCGCAAAAGCCTGACGCGGCTGCCGAGGCCAAAGCGAAGGAGGCAATAGAAATCGGCACGGAAAACATCCAGCAGGTTATCGACAAATGTGTGTATTTCGGCCTCGAGCGGACGGATATCGAGGACAAAATCAAGAGCATAAATGACGACATCTGGAACCTGCGGACATTTGTCACCTGGAGAAGAAACAACCCTGACCCGAATATAATACAAAAATATGCAGGCAGAATGAGTCACATTCCCCTTTCAGAAGTTATCGCGGATTTCGAAAGCAGATTCCCGAGCGAGGAAAAGCGTCTTTTACTTATTGGCAGGGTCGATGACATCGCGGAGATGGACGCCGCCAGCCCGCTGCTGGAGCTGAAAACCGATGATGATATCTTTACAGCGCAGTTTGAATTTATGCACACTGACGGCGTTCAGATTCTTCCTGAAGCGAAGCGGGTCTATCCTTACGGCAGTGTTGCTGCTCAGACAATCGGCTGGGTCGGGCCGGCCACACAGGAAGAAGATAAAAAGCTCTTCGCAGACGACAGATTAGCGAGGTATCTGGATAGCGAGGTGTGCGGGCGCGAGGATGGCGTGGAATATGTGTGTGAAACCGTCCTTCGGGGCCGACGCGGCGAAGAAATTTACGACGTCGACCGCACGCTTGTGAGTAATACCGAGACTCAGCTCGGCGAAGATGTTACGCTTACACTCGATATCGAGCTGCAGAAGAAAATAGAAAATTACCTTCTTGACCGCAATCTCAATCCCAACTGCAAAATGCCGACGGCGGCTGTTGTTATTGATGTCGAAAAAGGTGATATTCTGGCGCTGGTTTCGACGCCGACTTTCGATTTGAATAATGCGCGATATAACTATAGAAATATCAGCGGTGTCCCCAATACGCCTTTGATAAACCGTGCGTTGAACAAGCAATACCCCCCCGGCTCAGTCATAAAACCTGTAATTCTTATCGCCGGTCTCGAAGACGGCAAAATCACCCCTGATGAGATTATCAGTTGTCCTGCTCAAAAAGCGCCGCAGGGTTGGCCAAGTTGCTGGTTGTATAATAGATACCCCGGCAGCTGTCACGACAACGAGTGGTCGAACAATGCTCGCAACGCCATCAAGGGCAGTTGTAATATTTACTTTTCTCGTCTTGCCGACAGAATTGACCCTGTGGTACTGCAGCAATGGCTGTTCAAATTCGGCTACGGCCGCCAAATCCACCTTTCGCCGTTTGATTCAAATGACTCGAATGAGACACGAGGTACTGGTCACGAGTCACGAGATTTAAGACAGGCACAGGGACAAATCTCAACGGACATTCCAAACGGCACGATTTCGAACTTTGAACAGTTTCCGTCTCTTATTCCTGCCGAAAGGAGGCATTTTGGCATAGGCCAGGGAAATTTGCGTGCTACGCCATTGCAGGTAGCAAACGCAATGGCCACCATCGCCCGACATGGGGTATATAAATCGCCTCGGCTTTTCCTTACACCTAATGATACGAGCGACGAGCCGCGAGCAACGAGCGACGAAATTGTCCTCGGTATCTCGCCGCACACTTTGGAGGTCGTCCGCGATGGTATGAGCGCTGTGGTCAATGAGCCGGGCGGAACAGCTTACAATACGTTCGCCTATACCGACTTTGGCCGGCAGGCCGTCAAGGTCTATGGCAAAACCGGCTCGACGGAAAAGCCCGACAGTGCCTGGTTCGCGGGCTTTGCCGAAGATACCAAAGGCCGCAGTATTTCTATTGCGGTGGTTGTTGAAGGCGGCCAATCCGGCCCGAGGGATGCCGCTCCTTTGGCTCGTGACATCATCCAGTTCTGCATCGAAGCAGGATACATAGGCAAACCCCACATACATTCGCAGTAATAAGCCAGAGGCTTATAAAATTGTGAAACCTTTGTCCGCCGAAGGCGGACGAAGGATCTCACCGAGTCGGAAAAGGAAATCATTGAAAAATGGCTCAGGATAAATCATAATTGGTGGCAATGGATGAATCAGAGAATAAAAAAGGCTTGCCCCGTAGCAATTTGCAGCGGAGCCAGTCCAACAAAGAACCCAGATGCAACCCCAAGCAATTGGAACTGCTAAAAAAATGCGCTCAGAAAAAAGATACGATTGAGTGGAATAACTGGTATTCGGCGAATCCCCAAGCAGAGATTTGGCTACAAGGAGCGGACCTCCAGAGTGCTCATCTGGGATTAGCGGATCTCGAGGGCGCAAATCTGGAAAGGGCGAATCTCTGGGGTGCCCATCTGGAAGAAGCGGATCTCAGGTATGCCCATATGGAAGGAGCGGATCTCGGGATTGCCAATCTGAAAGGAGCGGAGCTATGGGATGCTCATCTGGAAGGAGCAAGGCTCTACGCTACCCATCTGGAAGGAGCGGACCTCAGGAATGCTCATCTGGAAGGAACGAATCTTGATAGTGTCCATCTGGAAGGAGCGAATTTTACAGCAAGTGTCGTTGATGGCTCAACGCTCTTTTGGCACTGCAAAGTTGACCGTAAGACGGATTTTCGGGGTGTCGGTCTGGATGCCTGCCGGATAGATGAAGGAACAAAATACCTTTTGGAATATAACAAGCGAAGGCTGAACTGGGAAGATTGGTATAAGGGTGAATCGGGAAAATTGTGGGTGTGGAAAATGCGCCGATTGTTGATATCTCCCGTTCGTTTGTTCTGGTTTCTGAGTGATTATGGGCGAAGTACCATCCGGATACTGTTAGTTTTTCTTGCTCTGGCAATTATTTTCGCCGTTGCGTACTGGGCCAAGCCAGATTGTGTAATGATCAATGGCCAAGTCGGTGGCTTTCACAACTTCCTGCATTCTTTATATTTCTCCGTGATTACTATGACGGCGCCGGGTTTTGGTGATATTGCAGCCAATCCGCAAAGCAGTTTTGGCCAGCTTTTGGTGATGCTTCAATTCTTTTGTGGCTATTTTCTGCTTGGTGCCATAGTAACTCGTCTTGCAATTCTATTCACGGCCGGAGGCCCTGCCGGCAGATTCTCAAAAAAGAAAAATGAGTCGCTTTAGAATTGCCGGAACGTTTTGACGCTCACCAGCACGGCGCAAGCGACGTCGCACCTTTGGCTCGTGACATCATCCAGTTCTGTATCGAAGCAGGATACATGGGCAAACCCCACATACATTCGGAATAATAAGCCAGAGGCTTATAAAATTGTGAAACCCTTGGCTGAAAAAAGCGACAAAATATTCTGGCGGATATCCGCTAACAACCTATTATATATCGCAAGAGTATCGCAGAATTTTGCTAATAGCCAAATCGCAAATCGAAAGGAGAACGTGAATGCATTGTCCAAGATGCAAAGTAGAGAACCCTGATGAAGCCCAATTGTGCGGCTCGTGCAGTTGGGTGCTGACAGGTGCTTCCACAGTCGGCCTTGGCCGCAAATATTTTAACTTCAGCGACGTGTTAAGCTTCGGCTGGCGCATAATGAAAACCAATTTTTGGTTCTTTGTGGGCATAGTTTTTGTCTTTCTGATAGTCATCTATTTGCCCACCATTGCCATAGTCGTGTTGAAAACTCTGCATTTGCCTAAGGCATCCGACATCACATTAGGGATTCTATTACGGGTTTTGGGATGGGTGATTTGCATTATTGTAAAGATAGGCCTCGTCAAAATAGCCCTTGGCTTTTGCAATGAGCAAAAACCACCATTTGCCACTTTATTTGATGGGTGGGATTGTTTCTGGCGCATTGTAGGGGCTGGAATCCTTTACTGCCTTATTATATTGGGTGGATTTATCCTGCTTATTGTGCCGGGCATCATCTGGGCGGTAAAATTCAGCCTGTGTTATTACTTTGTCATTGATAAAGGTCTTGGTCCCATTGAGGCGCTCAAGGCGAGCAGCCGAGCAACTATGGGCGTCAAATGGCGATTATTTGGCTTTGGCATTTTGTGCGCCTTGATAAATCTCCTGGGCATGCTTTGTCTTCTTGTTGGTGTATTTGCAACATATCCGACGGTTTTGATAGCAGGTGTGCTCGTATATCGGCAGTTGTCGGCACAGACTCCCGAACTGGCTGAATTAGGTATCGCGGTGCCAACTGCTGAGCCTGATGTGGACTCTTTACCGGGTGAGCGGAAATTTTAACAAGGCTTGAACAATTGCGGATGTTTTTTCAAGCCGATTGTGGTGCTGTACGTAGTATGGCCAAGTCCATCACGGAGAACCAACGGCTTCGTATCGTTCGAGGTAGTTTAGGGTTTTCTCGATTATTCTGGCGGCTACAGGGGCTGCGACTTCTCCGCCGGTATAACCTTTGCCGAGTCGTTTGTTCGGCTTTCGAATCGAAACCAGGACCACCACCTTCGGCTCTTCGACCGGTGCCCCTGCTACAAACGAGGCGATGTAGTCATCCTCCGAATAACCATGCCCATCGCTTTTTGCAATGTTGGCAGTTCCTGTTTTGCCGAACAGCTGCCATTTTTCCATTTTGGCTTTTTGTCCGGTGCCTTCATTAACCACTCCGACGAGGGCGTCTTCGACAATCCATTTGGCGACTTCCGGCTTAACTACAAAACCAACGCCTGGCGGTGGCTGCTTCAACTGTGTAACCTGTCCTTTGCTGTCGACCATTGCCCTTACCACAAATGGGCGGACGGGATGTCCGCCGTTGGCGAGGACGCAGAAGGCCGTGAGCAATTGGGTAGCCGTCGTGGAAATTTCCTGTCCGAATGGTATTCTCGTTACGCTGTATCCTGTCCATTTGTCCGCCGGCCATAAAAGCCCCTCGGCTTCACCGGGCAAATCTATTCCGGTTTTTCTGCCGAACCCGAAGCGTTCCAGGCCCTCATACAATTTGTCTTTGCCGAGTTTTTGTCCGATTTTAGCCATTCCGATGTTGCTGGATTTGACCAGAATCTCCCGCACGCTCAGATTGCCGTATGCGTGATTTGAATATTCGCCGATGCTGCCGAAGCCTTTGCCGTGGTAGCTGCCGTTCTCGCAGAATATTTCTTCGTTCCGGCCAACGACGCCGGCATCGAGCGCTATCGCGGCAACTATCGGTTTTATGATACTGCCCGGCTCAAACTGGCTGGTTATCGCCTGATTGCAAAAATTATTCGGGTTGGTTGAGCGGATGTTGTTGGGGTCAAAATCAGGCAGTGACACCATAGCCAGAATCTCGCCTGTCTTCGGCTGGGCCACTATTGCCACAGCCGACTCGGCCTCGTAGCTTTTGTATTGCTCAAGCAGTTCAGTCCGTGTGAACTGCTGGATTGTGGAGTCGATGGTCGAAATGACGCCAAGTCCATCCTCCAGTATGCTTTTTTGCTGTCTCAATTGGATGGGTCGGCGAAAGGCGTCGGCCAGAAATATGTTTTCGCCGGCAGAGCCGGTGAGTTCCTTGTTGTATTGCAGCTCGATGCCCCCCAGTCCATTGTTATCGGCGCTTGTAAAGCCGACAACGTGACAGGTCAGAGTTCCAGCCGGGTAATATCGCTGCCAGTCTGATTGAACGCCGATGCCGTAGATTTTTTCAGCGGCGTCGCACTGGCTGGGGGTGGCGCCGACCTTGATTTTTGCAAAGCCGGGGTTGTTGCCCTCTGTGATAATCCTGCAGATTTTGTTCACAGGCATACCGAGGACTGCTCCGAGCTTGCGCGACACATCCATAGGGTAATCTATAATTCGAGATTCGGCAAAGATGGTTTGTACTTTATTGCTCGCAGCGAGAACCCTGCCTCTGCAGTCGAGAATCACTCCTCGCTGAGGTTTTTGGGCCGTGCGACTTTGCTGCTGGTTTGTGCAGACTTCAGAATAGTGGTCGCCGGCAAAGTACTGCAGGTAAAAACACCGCCCCATCAGCGACAAAAATGCCGCAATCAGAAGAGCAAAAAGGACAATAATAATGCGAGTGCTTTTCAACTTTTCGCCTAATTGAATCTTGAAGGTATCCGGTCAGAAGATTTCGTTTTTATTGGCCCAGACGTCGCGAGACAGCAGCGGGATTTATCAGCCTTTCCACCTCCAGTTGTTTCTGCCAGAGATGCTGTTTCAGTCGGGTCTGTTCGGCTCTTCGGACACAAAGCTCGTAAAAAATCCGATTGTTGACATTGCGCAGATGAACACTCAAAATCAGAATGGCTGTCACCCAGAACACAACAAAAACAAAGCGAAATCGTGCCCTCATGATTTGACTCGTGGTGAGCATGTCGAACCCAGTCGTTCAGCGTTTGGGCAGTTTCAGACACATTCCTACCGCCAGGCTGTCTTCATTTTCTAAAATATCGGTGTTTAATTCGACTATTTCCTGGTAGCGGCTGCCGTCGCCGAGTTGCTTGGCTGCAATCTGCCATAAGCTGTCGCCCTGCTGCACAATGTAGCTGCTGTTTTTTTCAGCCTGCCTTGAATCGGTCGCAGCATCTTTTTGGCTGATGGATTCGACCTTCCCCAAAAGGGTAGGACCGGAAAGTTTTTCGAGCTTGTTTTTGCCGGGCTGTGACCCGGGCAGGGACGGTATAACAAGCTTTTGGCCGACATAAATTTCGTCAGGCGATTTCAGAGTACTGCGATTGGCTTGGAATAGGCGGATAATGTTATTTTTTTCGCTGCAGCCGTAAACCTTTTTGGCTATGGTGCCAAGGTTGTCTCCGTCGGCGACAACGTAAACTGCCGGCGAAGCCGGTTCGCTTGGTTTAACCTTATTGTCAGTTTTTTCCGCCGAAGAAGCAATTAAAGGTTGCGCCGAAACGGTTTCTGCGGTTTCGGACAGGTTTGTCGCTGCCAGAGTGGAAGGGGGGGATGATAATGCCATTGCGGAAAGACTATTATTTTCTGCCGGCTGGGTCTTGGATGCGAGTCGCGTTTGTTCAACCGGCGCCGCTGATTCGAAGGCCTGCTGGATTCTTCGCTCCTTGGCAGCAAGTCCGGGCGGAGTGTTTTCGTGGCTCACCATATTGGTAGATAGCTTGTTGTTGTCTGTATTCTTGTGAAAGACAGGTATCCCGTTAATTATAAACGCAATCAAAAATATAAAAACCAGACCCACCAACAATCCAATCTTTGCTTCCGAACTCATGGCCGAAACTCCTTTTTCTGTATTATTATTTTTTCTGTGCAATCCTTAATTTCGCACTTCTGGCCCGCCGATTTTCTGCGATTTCTTCCGGTGGAGGAACAATCGGTTTTTTCGTGATAATCTTGTAGACCCTTTCCTTTTCGTTTAGCTTAAAGTTGTTTTTAACGATTCTGTCCTCCAGACTGTGATAGCTGATAACTGCTATATAACCATTTTTTTTCAGAATCTGCGGGGCCGAGGTAAGCAGCTCCTCAAGGTTTTCCAATTCGTTATTGACGGCGATTCTCAGGGCCTGAAAAGTTCTTGTCGCGGGGTGAATCCTCGACCATTGCTTTCGTGTCGGTCGTGCCAGCGCCCTGCAAACTATCTGGGCCAGTTGGGACGTCGTTGTTATCCGCTCACCTTGGCGATGCCGCACGATAAAGCGGGCGATTCTCCGCGAAGCTCTTTCCTCGCTGAACCTGTAAATCAAATCCGCTAAGGACTTTTCATCCGCTTTATTAACTATATCGGCAGCAGTCGTCTTTAATCTTTCGTCAAATCTCATATCCAGCGGCATATTTGATTGAAAGCTCAGCCCCATCTCGGCATCGGCTAACTGTGCCGAGCAGACGCCCAGGTCGGCTAAGATTAAGTCAGCTTCTTTTATGCCCTTGTTATGCAGACAGTCAGCGATTTTGGAAAAGTTCGAATGAATAAGAATAACCCTGCACGCAAGGCCTTTTAATATGGATTGGGCCCTGTGGATCGACTTTTTATCTATGTCCAAACCGACTAAGGTCGCCCCAGGGCCCAAGGTTTTACCGAACAGATAACTATGACCTCCGTGTCCTATGGTCGCATCGACCATCACCGCCTCCTGCGGTAAGTTTATCTGCTCGGTCAACGTCTTCGCAAGAACCGGTATATGCCCGGATGCCGTCTCATTCATAACTCCTGGCGTTTGGCACATAACGTTCGGGTTTCTTCGCCGGACGCTCCAGCCGTCGGGTATTTTAAACAAACACCCGGTTATTCCGCGTTTTAAGCTTTTTAACGGCGGATGAGAACGCAACGGCGGAAAAAACTTCATCGAGTTTCTTTAGCCGTTCCAGGCGTTCACTAAGAACCGCCAGTGACGCAAAGGTCTGCTCGTCAATCGCCCTTTCGCCGACAATGCTCTCCCGTACAACCTGACAATGATTTGAATCCATTCCAATCACGTTGCCTCCTTTGGAAAAATTAAAGTTGCTCTTGTTGTTTTTGCATCGCAATCTGCCGTGCCTGCGATATTTGTTTCTGGTACTGGTCCATATTGTCCGCGAGATATTGCTCCCAGTTTTCGGTATTCCACAATTCGATGTGGTCTCTTACGCCGACCAGTGTAATCTTCTCTTTTAGCCCTGCTCTTTTTCGCAGCCTTTCGTTCAGGAGTAGTCGCCCCTGCGCATCGAGTTCCACCTTCGAAGCCAGCGCAAAGGTCAGTCGCTCAAATGCCACAGCTTCATCCGGAGCAACGGTGCTCGCAGTAACCGCAAGGACTATTTGTTCGAAGTACTTCTCCGGGTACAGGCAAAGTATGCTGTTGGAGCCGAGCACCAGATAGAAATTACTGCCGTGCTCGTCGCAGTCGATTTGCGACCGCAGTTTGTTGGAGATTAGAACCCTGCTTTTGTCGTCAACTAAGTGCTGGTACTCGCCTGTTAATAAAAGCATGGCATTTGTCCCACTAAGGTAATCAACGATGGGAAATACTACCACTCTTTCCCACTAAGTCAACAGACAAATTTACTTTTTTCAAAAATTTTGAAAAATTTTGTTATAGGACTATCACCCAAAATCCGTAATCCCTGTAAGCGAATACGCTTAGGGGAAAAACCTTTTTTGTATTTGGACTGTCCCGACTTGTCGCGATTTTTAAGTTTTCGATGTGAATTTTTCACGGGTGTGTATGTAACTTTAGTGTTTGGACGCATTGGTCCGAAAAGCTGCGATAATTTCGAAGTACATGAAGTTGGGTATGAATGACATACAGAAAGCGGGTGATGGGAATCGAACCCACCTGACCAGCTTGGAAGGCTGGTGCTTTACCACTAAGCTACACCCGCGCTACGACAATTGTTTATTGATTATTGATTATTGATTATTTATAGTCGTCTTTCGCGTAGTCAATTATAAACTCCAAATACCGAGATGTAAAGACCGGCGAAAAATGAGTATATCCGAAAAAGCCCAAAAAGCGAAGGCAACATCGATTCTGTTGGCCGCAGTCAAGACAGATGTAAAGAACGCTGCGCTTGCCCAAATCGCCGGCGAACTGAAGAAGCGAAGTTCGGAGATAATCAGCGCCAACAAAAAGGACCTTGCAGCCGCTGAGGCCGGCAATCTCGCTGCCCCATTGCTGAAACGCCTTAAATTTGACGAGGGCAAAATCGCAGAGGTATGTGCCGGCATCGAAAGCCTGATTAAACTCGATGACCCTGTCGGCAAAACGCTGGCAACCACAGAATTGGACCAGGGACTGGAGCTTTATAAAGTAAGCTGCCCCATTGGCGTTATAGGCGTTATTTTTGAATCTCGGCCGGATGCACTCGTCCAAATCTCGACACTTTGCTTAAAAAGCGGCAACGCCGTCCTGCTCAAAGGCGGCTCAGAGGCCCAGCACACAAATAAAATATTGGCAGAAATTATCATCCGGGCTTCACAGTCAGCCGGCATCCCAAAAGGCTGGCTCGGATTGATGGAAACCCGTGCCGATGTCGCAGAAATCCTGAAACTGGATGAATATATCGACCTGATTATCCCCCGCGGCTCGAACGAATTCGTCCGCCACATAATGGATAATACCAACATAGCCGTTCTGGGTCACGCCGAGGGGATTTGCCACGTCTATGTGGATGGCGATGCCGATTTGGATATGGCCGTTAGAATCAGCGTCGATTCGAAGTGTCAGTACGTTGCCGTCTGTAACGCCGCTGAAACTCTACTGGTCGATGCTAAAATTGCCGAAAAATTTCTGCCGCTGGTTAAGGCCGCACTCGAGGACAAAGGCGTCGAGCTTCGCGGCTGCAAAGAAACGGCTTCGATAATAAAGGTAAAGCCTGCCGCCGACAAGGATTGGTCAACCGAGTATCTCGATTATATTATCTCGATAAAAGTCGTCGATGGTCTGGATGAGGCAATCTCGCATATAAATCGTTACAGCTCACGCCATACCGATGCCATTGTTACCGCTGATAAACAAAAGGCAGCCAAGTTTATGAATCTCGTCGATTCAGCCAACGTGTTCTGGAATGCCAGCACAAGGTTCAGTGATGGTTTCAGATATGGCCTCGGCGCCGAGGTCGGTATCAGCACTAACAAAATTCACGCTCGCGGCCCGGTCGGCCTCGAAGGCCTTGTCATTTACAAATGGAAACTCCTCGGCTCAGGCCAAATAGTTGCCGACTACGCCGAAGGCAGGAAAAAATTCAGCCACAAAGTTTTATAGCCGCTCTTTGAACTATGTGTCTATAATCTCTGTGGCCAAATATTTTATAGGAGTTTATAAAATGTCAAAGAAATCCTTGTTGATAGCGACGAGCTTCTTCATAAGCATTTCCGTATTCGCGCAATCTTCCGAAATCAAAATCAATCCCAACCTGCTGAAAAACCGCTGGCAGGCCGAATGGATTGCGCATCCTTCTGCCTCACCCAAGGATTTCGGCGTGTACCATTTCCGCAGGACCTTTGACCTCAATTCCATACCCGATAAATTCGTCGTCCATGTTTCCGCCGACAACCGCTATCGCCTCTTCGTCAACGGCCAAAGCGTCTGCCGTGGGCCGGCTCGCGGCGACCTTATGCACTGGTGTTTCGAGTCCGTCGATATCGCTTCCAACCTCGTTAAAGGCAAAAACACCATCACAGCCATCGTTTGGAATTTCGGCGAGTTTATCCCGCTCGCACAGATGACGCTGCGAACCGCCTTCCTCCTGCAGGCCGATGATCCAAATCACAATTTTCTCAACACCAACGAAAATTGGAAAGTGTACCAAAACCCCGCCTATTCGCCCCTTCAATCCAACCTCGACACTTATATCGTCGTCGGCCCAGGCGAAAAAATCGTCGCCGAAAAATACCCCTGGAACTGGCTTTCGACAGATTTTAACGACGCCGACTGGCCAAAAGCCCAAACGCTCGATAAGGCCTGCCCCCCCGGCGTTGCTACCTATAATACCTGGATGCTCGTCTCCCGCACGATTCCATTTATGGAAGATAAATTGCAGCGAATCCCGAAAGTCAAAAGGACTTCAGGCGTCGATACCTCCGATTATTTCTCACAGGGTCCCCAAACCCTGACCATCCCCGCCGACACCAACGTGACAATCCTCTTCGACCAGACCTTCCTGACCACCGCCTATCCCGAACTGCTTATCAGCGGCGGAAAGGACTCGCAAATCCGGCTCACTTACAGCGAAGCCCTTTACGATTCCAAAAACGAAAAAGGCGACAGAAACCAAATCGAAGGCCGCAAAATCAAGGGTTACTCCGATATCATTCTTCCCGACGGCTTCGACAATCGTCTCTTCAGCCCCCTTTGGTTCCGCACCTGGCGCTATCTGCAAATGGATATCCAGACCAGTGACGCGCCCTTGATAATTAATGATTTCTATGGCCGATATACCGGCTATCCCTTTGAGGCAAACGGCTCCTTCGCTTGCAGCGACGAATCCATAAAAAATATCTGGGATATCGGATGGCGCACCGCTCGCCTTTGTGCAAATGAAACGTATTATGATTGTCCCTATTATGAACAAACGCAATATGTCGGCGACACCCGTATCCAGGCCCTAATCTCCCTCTATGTCTCCGGCGACGACCGCCTTATGCGTAACGCCATTAGCTCCTACGACGACTCCCGCATCCCTGAAGGCCTCACGCAAAGCCGATACCCCTGCTCCTCTATGCAGATTATCCCGCCCTATTCACTTTTCTGGATATCTATGGTCCACGATTACTGGATGCACCGCGACGACCCCCAATTCGTCAAATCGTATCTCGAAGGAATCGACGCCGTCCTCAACTGGCACGAAAAACACATTGCCCCCAGCGGTATGCTCGGACGCCTGCCTTGGTGGAATTTCGTTGACTGGTCTTGGCCCTGGGATTCCGCGAAAAATATCGGCGGCGTCCCCGTAACCGACAACCTCGGCCAATCCTCAATCCTCACCCTCCAATACGTCTATGCCCTCAATTACGCCGCACAATTAAATGATGCCTTCGGCAGAAAATACTTTGCAGACCGTTACAGACACCTCGCCGACTCATTGAAAAAATCAACCTATAAACTCTGCTGGGACCAAAATCGAGGCCTGCTGTCTGACACCCCCGATAAAAAAATCTTCAGCCAGCACGCAAATGTCCTCGCGGTGCTGGTAGATTTGATCCCGCCCGCCGAGCAGAAAACAATTATGGAAAAAGTCGTCTCAGAGAAAAACCTCACCCAGTGCACGTTCTATTTCCGCTTCTATCTGATAAGAGCAATGAATAAAGTCGGTTTCGCCGACCGCTATGTCGAAATGCTCCGGCCTTGGCGCGATATGCTCAAAATAAATCTCACCACCTTTGCCGAAACCCCGGAGCCCACCCGCTCCGATTGCCACGCCTGGAGCGCAAGTCCCAATTATGACCTCCTCGCGACCGTCCTCGGAGTAAACCCCGCCGAACCCGGCTTCAAATCCGTCCGCATCGAGCCACACCTCGGCCCACTCGCCTGGGCACAAGGTAAAATCCCTCACCCCGCTGGCTTTATCAAACTCCGCCTCGAGCGAATAGGCAAATCCGGCATCAAAGCCAATATAACATTACCTGAAGGCCTTACCGGAAAATTTATCTGGAATAATAAAACCGTTCGTCTGAAACCCGGCTCACAGGAAATTAAAATCTGATAATTGTCATTGCAAAACCCCTGAAGGGGAGCAAAGCAATCTCAAATAGATCAAAATTATGGAAGAAATTGGACTATGAAAATGCTCGGAAATCCGGGGACGCCATACTCATTTCCTTTACAATTCATAAAGCATATCCTCTGATTGTTGGATTACAATGATTAAACCGGCATTGTCAAAAAAAATCCCTTCTTCTCTAACGCTACGAAGGGCAGGCTGTGTCAAAAAAATGCTGGTGGGCTGAAGCCCACCCTGCAAGTTTCACTAGCTCTAATGTTTATTTTTCAGGTGTTTTTCGAAGAACTCTTTTGTTAACTTCGGCACATTGGGGTCTTTGAATCCGCCGTGTCCGCCGCCTTTGACGGTGTAAAATATTACCGGTACACCTGCCTTTTTCAGAGCAGTTTCAAGAAGCTCGCTTTGATGATGCGGCACAAGCGGGTCCATATCTCCGTGAATAATAAGAAAAGGCGGATCATCTTTTTTCACGTAAGTAATCGGATTAGCTTTGGCAACCTTTTGGGGATTATCCTGAATGTAGCCGCCAATCAGCTTAGACTCCGGCGAATCGGGCGAGTTATGAATCATACCATTCGGGAGGCGATGCGCTTCCATTTGGAGAAAGTCGGTCGGACCAAAATAATCCACAACCGCCTGTACCCTGCTGGATACTGAAAGGTTCTCTCCAACGTCAAATTCGTTCACATCGCCGGTTGTGCCAAGCAGTGCAGCCAAGTGCCCTCCTGCTGATGCTCCCCAGACGCCGAAGCGGTTTGGGTCTAGGTTATACTTTTGTGCATTGGCGCGCAGATAGCGAACGGCCGCTTTGCAATCCTGAATCTGAGCAGGAAATACTGCGTGCTGGCTCAAGCGATAATTAATGCTCGCCACCGCGAAACCATCTTGAAGATAATCCTGTGGACCCTCACTCTCCTTACTGCCCGCAAGCCAGGCGCCGCCATGAATCCTGATAATGAGCGGTAGCTTTTCTTCCGTTCTCGGCAGATACAAATCCAATTTTTGACGCTCGTGCCCGCCGGTAACGTAAGGTAAATCACGATGGACGATTGGGCCTTCAGGAGCTTGTGGACTCGTGGATTCTACAGCCTGTTGCGCAACGGCAACAGCTGGTGATATTAATACAATACAAGCAAACAGTACGGATATGACCTTTTTTAGTTGTTTATCCATTTTTGACTCCAACCATGATTATACATTCAAGAATCAATGGTACAAGCCCTTCTGCAAAACGGATAAACGTTGCCCTGACCGCAGTGGAGGGGTCTATTAAAACAGATTCCTCAACTCCGCTTCGCTACGCTCGGAATGACGGCACTACGATCTGTTACAAAACGCTATTGAAGAGCGTCAAGCAATGTTCTATTATACTATGTATGCGAAATTTTGAAAATGCCAAAAAGATAGTCATAAAAATCGGCACAAATACGCTCACAAAGCAGGGCACCAACGAAATCGATACTGACTACATCCGGCTGATAGCCGGCCAAATCGCCGAGTTGCGAAAAAAAGATAGGCAGGTTGTCATTATCACCTCCGGCGCTATCGGTATGGGTGCAGGACAACTGAACCTCTCCGAAAAGGTAAAAGATACAAAGATGCGGCAGGCCTGTGCGGCTATCGGCCAGCCTTTGCTGATGACTGAGTATCGAGAGGCGTTTGAACGGTTTGGTGTTACCGTCGCCCAGGTCCTGCTGACCGCCGATGTGCTCAACAATAGAAAAACGTATCTCAACCTTCGCAATTCTGTCGAGACGCTCTTAAAGCTCGGCGCCGTACCTGTCCTCAATGAAAACGACAGCGTTTCCACCGAAGAAATCGGTTCAGCCTTCGGCGATAACGACAGGCTCAGTGCCCTCGTCGCCAGCAAGATTGATGCAGATTTACTGATTATGCTAAGCGACATCGATGCCCTTTACGATAAGGACCCGCGAAAATACAGCGATGCCAAGCCGATACCGGTCGTCTATGAGATAACCGAGAAGACTGTGCGAGGCGCCGGCGGAAGCGGCAGCAGATACGCGACCGGCGGAATGAAAACTAAAATAGAGGCCGCCAAAATCGCCTCCACCGCAGGCTGTCGATTGGTTTTGGCCGACGGCCGACTGGAAGATGTCATCGGCCGCATTATTAAAGGTGAGCAAATCGGCACCTTGTTTATGCCAAAGCGCAAATTAGGTAACCGCGCAAGGTGGATTCTAAATAGCGCCGCCTCGGGCACGATATTTATTGACGATGGCGCAATGAAAGCACTTAGAGCCAAAAAGAGTCTTTTGCCGAGCGGCGTGGTTTCCGTCAAAGGCTCATTCGAAGCCGGCTCAGTTGTTATGCTCAATGACGGTGCAAAGGCCGTAACAAATTTTAGCAGCGCCGAGCTAAAGAGCCTCATTGGCAGACACAGCAGCGAAATCAGAAAACTTCTCGGCCCAACCCGACGCGACGTTGTCGCAACGCCGGAAGACATCGTTTTTCTGGATTACTAATTTATTGTTAGCAGGGTAATTTTACCCCCTAACTTATAACTGTCGGATTTCGGCAGGCTCCAGCCGTGATAAGGTTCAAGTGTATTTATTGTGGACAGAGGATACTCGTGCAGGAAGATGGCCACGGCAAGAAAGGCCGCTGTCCTAAGTGCAAGCATCTTCTGGTCGTTCCCCAGACCACCAAAGACAGGCCCGCAATCAGCACCGACATTCCAGAAAAGTTGCAGCAGGCAAGAGAGGCTGTTGCCTTGTTGGACGTTGCGACTGCCGGTCCACAGAGTCAGGATGACTTGGCCGAGCTTTGGGGAGAAAAGCCCGGCTGGTTAATTCCCACTTACGACGAACTGTCATTGTTTCTGATGGCGGCCACGCTTATCCTGCTCTATGCCACTAATGCTCCGATGCGAGAGCAGATATACTATTTGATGACGAAAGTTCACGATGGCCGGGTATTCGTCATAGCCGTACTTTTTCTTTGCGGTCTGTGCCTTAGTATTTATCACATTTTTACTACAAGGGAAAAAACCGACTTTGAGAAAAGCGTTATGTTGATTTTCGCGGTCCTGGCAAATGCCGGCACAGGCATTGTCTCGGGATGGTATGTAATAAAAAACGATGCCGTTCACAATTGGTGGATTGTCTTTCCGATATGGAATATAGTCAACAGCGTTCTGCTGCTCTTGATGTTGCGCATCAGGATTATCAATGAGAAGTGCATCAGCGACCGTGATACGACAATGTTTCGGGTCGTCATCGGCCTGGCATCTGTCCTCATCATATTCGTCTTTTGCAATTCCGTTTTCCACTTATACTGGGGCATCACTTTCTCTGTCTGCATCGTATATGCCACCAGTTTCGATAGGGCCTTGCAAAATGTCTTCCCCGGTTTGGATTATGGCGAGGATGAAAGAGCATAATAGTAAAGGAAGGAATGGCAATATTATGGGCAAAATCGAATCTTTGATGCTGGGTATTTTTTTTGGCCTTGTGGCGCCGGCAGCCTTTTTTATGGCGACCGTTCTTTTTACTGCCATTGCCTTTGGAACAAAAGTCCTCGGCCCATGGGAATTGTGGTCCTTGCTGCCGGGGTTGTTGATTGACGTGCTTTTTCTCAGACGCTGGGTCAAAAACGCCTACACAATGAACGCTAAAGCGGTTGGCGCTTTGTACATATTCTATTCTGTTTGTGCGCTCGGCTTTTTTATGGGCATCCCCATAGGCAACATCTTTTTGGGTATTCTTGCCGGCATTTACTCCGCCAGAAGATTCTCGCTCACCCCTGATAGCTGCCTAAATGCAGGAGATTATTTCAAAAGGACAGCCATCTTCTCCGCAGCCGTTATGGTTTTAATCTGCGTATTGCTGGCGTTGTGGGCTGTTGCAGGCCGAATCCCAGGCTCGAAATTTGAGACTCCGCTTATATCATTTACCTTTACGGTACCGATATTCTGTACGGTAGTAATTGTCGGCGGCGCCTTTTTGGTTTTACTGCAGTACTGGCTGACCATCACAACCGCAAAGGTTGTCTCTAAGTTGTCGCGATAACAGCCAACCGCTACATTCAGCGGCGAATTGGTTTAGGGTTGACTTCAGGCCAAATCTCACTAAACTAATTGTTCTTTCAATAACAATGTTTTCAGATAGGGCATCTACAGGGAGAAGGCAGTGGCCTACAATTGTGTTGTTTTAATCAAGCAGGTACCGGACACGAAAAGGATTACCGGCGATGCGATGAACGATGACGGCACGGTCAGACGCGGCGCTCTGCCGGCAATTTTCAATCCGGAAGATTTGAACGCGCTCGAGATGGCCCTCGAAATCAAGGAAAAGTTCGGCGGCAGAGTCAGCGTTGTTACAATGGGGCTGCCGGCAGCAGCAGAGATTCTTCGCGATTCGCTCTACCGCGGAGCGGACGAAGCGATTCTCGTTACCGACCGCCGATGTGCAGCGAGCGATACACTGGCGACAAGCTACATTTTAAGCTGCGCAGTAAAAAAACTCGATTACGACATCGTTCTTTGCGGCAGGCAGGCGATAGATGGTGATACCGCGCAGGTAGGCCCGCAGCTGGCGGAGAAACTAAGCGTTCCGCAGATTACCTATGTCGAAAAGCTTTTGGAGCTTAACGGCAAAACGATAACCGCTCAGCGAAACATCGGCAACGGCTGGCAGCAGGTGCGAACGAAACTGCCGGCTCTTTTGACCGTTACGTCCGACGCAAATCAGCCGAGGGCAGCAGCGGCGAAAAAAATGATGAAGTATAAAAATGCTATGGCGCCGGTCGAAGTTGAAAAAAAGGTCAAAGATGACAACCCTGCTGCTGATGAAAAAAGCGTTAAGGAGTTGGTTAAGCACAAATGCAGCGAACTCGAACAAAAGTCTCTGCTGATAAAGCAGTGGGATTTGGATTTTATCGAGGCCGATTTGAAATGGTGTGGCCGGGACGGCTCACCGACAAAGGTGCATCGGATTCAGAGTGTTGTTCTCGCCGCCAAGGAAAGCAAAAACATCGAGCCGACCGACGAGGGGTTGTCTGGCATGATTCACGAACTTCTCGAAGATAAAATCATCGCATAGACCAGAACAATAGGAAAATCGTAAATGGCAGATAAATGCCCAATATGTAATTCGGACGTCAATGAGCCGAAGTATTACCATGACCCTAAAACGTCTATGTCTATGCACTCTTATTCCTGTCCTAGATGTGGCGATTTTGATCTGCAATATCATTTCATCCAACAATTGATATATCTTCTAAACAACGACAACCGCAAAATTGCCGCCCTTAGCCATTGGATTAGAACACGACATGAGGCAATAGCAAAAGACAAGGCAAAAGCACCACCAGGCAAACCGTTTTCTACGATAGCCCTTGATGAGCAACTGGTGAATTCCATTATCAAGAACCCGCCTCCCACACCTGCAGAGCAGGCAGATAATATCATCCGATGGCTTGGAAATAACATAGAATCGCATGGGAAATTTTTTCAACTCAGCCCAGAAACGCATCAGTCTATTATGGGGTCTATAACAGAGTCGGAGTTTAGGTGGGTCCTGAAACACCTAATCAAGTCGGAAATTCTGGAAGGAGCTGAGGATTCATCAGGAGTATGCGTAAGTCTTTCATTCAAAGGATGGCAATACTACGAAAAGCTAAAACGTGGCGCTATTGATAGTCACAAGGCCTTTATGGCGATGAAGTACGGAGATGAACAACTGGACAAAATCGTTGAGGAAGTGTTCAAACTAGCAGTCAAACAAACAGGTTTTGATTTATTCAAACTTCCTGATAGACCCCAACCTGCCGGACTGATAGATGACAGAATCAGAGTGGAAATACAAACTTCTCGTTTCCTCATTGCAGACCTTACTCACGAGAATAGAGGCGCGTACTGGGAAGCTGGATATGCGGAAGGTCTTGGAAAACCTGTAATCTACACTTGTAAAAAGAAAAAATTCAAAAGGTTAAAAACTCACTTTGATACGAATCATCATTTGACAATACTTTGGGATGATGTAGAACCAGGAAAAGCTGGTGAAGAATTAAAAGCAACTATTCGTGCTACATTGCCTGAACAAGCAAAATTAACCGACGACTAAACACGAAATACGATATACGAGCGACAAGACACGAAAAAATGATTGATGTAAATAGACAAGGTGAAGTTTGGGTATTTGCCGAGCAGCATAATGGCCATTTGGAAGATACGCCCCTCGAATTGATGAGTAAGGCCCGGCGATTAGCTGATACGCTCGGAGTTAAACTGGCAGCCGCTCTTTTAGGCGACAATGTCAAAGGCCTTGCGACAAGGTTGGTACATTACGGGGCCGACAAGGTGTATCTTGCCGAAAGTCCGCTGCTCGGTGCTTACCAGGCAAACAGCTACGCAAAAGTAATCTTCGATTTGATTCATAAGTACAAGCCGCAGATAGTGCTTTACGGCGCTACCATAACGGGACGGGACTTGGCCCCTCGGATTGCAAGCGCGACAAAAGCGGGACTAACCGCCGATTGTACTGATTTACAAATTGGCGACCATAAGCCTCCGAATAACGAAGAAATACACAAGAACCTGTTGTTTCAGATTCGGCCCGCATTCGGCGGAAATATAATCGCGACGATTATCAATTACGACCGCTGGCCTCAGATGGCGACCGTCCGGGAAGGCGTTATGCGTATGCCGGAGCCTGACACGGCTCATAAAGGAGAGATAATCAAAGAAAAGGTCTCGCTAAACCGCGATTGTCTCGCGCTGGAGATATTGGCTGAGCATAAGCGACCTAAAAAGGTGGACCTAAAGGCTGCGAGGATAATTGTAGCTGGTGGTGCCGGCGTCGGCAGCAGGGATAATTTTAAGCTCATCTGGGATTTGGCTAATTGCCTCGGCGCAGCGCCGGCAGCAACGAGGGCAGCGGTCGATTTGGGCTTTATCGACAGCGACCATCAGGTCGGCCAGACGGGCACAACGGTTCGGCCGAGCCTGTATATAGCGGTCGGAATAAGCGGCGCTATTCAGCATCAGGCAGGGATGAGCCAGAGCCAGAAGATTGTCGCGATAAATAACGACCCCCAAGCACCGATTTTTCAGGTTGCGCATTACAAAATAGTCGGCGACCTCAACGAAGTCGTCCCGAAAATGATTAAGGCCGTCAAGGAAAAAGGAATCAAAGAACTAACTCCTGTTACTGTAACCGAGAAACAATAATGCCGAATTTTTACCGAGACAATGACGACATACAGTTTCTGTTCAAACACATCAACCTTGGCGTCTTCGCTGAACTGTGTGAAGAAAATTTCAAATTCGCCTCGCAGTTCGATTACGCACCTGCCGATGCAGCCGAGGCGATAAGGAATTACGATATGGTTCTGGATTCACTCGGCGAGTTGAGCGCCGATTTTATCGCTCCGCGGGCAGAGGACGTTGACCGTCAGGGTAACACCCTCAACGAGGACGGCTCGGTAACGTATGCCAAAGGCATTGCCGAATCTCTTGAAAAGCTGGCAAAGTCTGAGGTTATGGGTTTTACTTTGCCTTATCGATTCGGCGGCCTGAATTTTCCGAACTTGGTTTACTCAATGGCTGTTGAGATTGTTTCGCGGGCGGATGCATCGCTTATGAACATATTCGGCCTGCAGGGAATCGCAGAAACGATTAACGCCTTCGCGTCCGAGGAAATCAAGCAGAAGTATCTGCACGATTTTGCCGCAGGAAAAGTTACCGGTGCGATGGTTTTGACCGAGCCGGACGCAGGTTCAGATTTGCAGGCGGTCAAGCTGCGGGCTTTTCAGGATGCCGGCGGCAATTGGTTTCTGCACGGCGTGAAGCGCTTCATCACGAACGGCTGCGGTGATGTCCTGCTGGTATTGGCCCGCAGTGAGCCAGAGATTGCTGATGGGCGGGGACTGAGTTTATTCGTCTGTGACAGAGGCCCCTCCGTCCATATCCGTCGGCTGGAGGATAAGCTGGGCATTCACGGCTCACCGACTTGTGAGATATTCTTTGACGATACGCCCTGTCAGCTTATTGGCGAGCGTCAGCGCGGACTTATAACGTATGTTATGGCGTTAATGAACGGTGCTCGTATAGGTATCGCCGCCCAGTCTATGGGAATTGCTGAGGCTGCTTTCAGGGTGGCGCGGGATTACGCAGAAAGCAGGAAGCAGTTCGGCGTCGCTATCGAAAAGCTGCCGGCTGTACGCGATATGCTGATTGATATGAAGATTGCTATCGAGGCAGGCCGAGCGCTTTTGTATGAAACCTCGCAGGTGGTTGATATGGAGCTCGGATTCGCCAGGCTTGAGGCCGATTCGCCCGATGATAAGGCAAAAGAAATAAAGAACCAGTTACGTAAGTACAAAAGATACGCCTCTATGCTGACGCCGATGAGCAAATACTATTGTTCGGAGATGTGCAATAGTGTCGCTTACGATTCGATTCAGGTTTTGGGCGGCAGCGGCTATATGCGGGATTACGCCTGTGAACGCCACGCTCGCGACGCGAGGATAACGACAATTTACGAAGGAACAAGCCAGTTGCAGGTTGTCGCCGCGGTTCGAGGTGTATGCAGCGGCACCGCCGAGAAGTTTATTGCCGAGCTTGCCGAGAGGAATTATGAGCCCCAGTTGAAAGATTTGCTTGAAAAACTTGCTGCAGGAACGCAGCAGTTGAAAAATGCCGTCGCCTTTGTAAAGGAAAACGGCAACGAATATATGGACCTCTGCGGCAGAGCGCTTGTCGATATGGCGATAACCTTGATTAACGGTTACTTGTTTTGCGGCCAGGCCAGCACAAAAGTCGATATGGAAGTGCCGACGATTTCAGGTAATGGCCAGGACAGCCTCATTTCTGTCAAGAAACGCAAGGCAGCAATTGCCCATAGATTCATCACCAAAAACGCTCCAAAAATCGCAACGCTCGCCGAGCTTATTCGCACCGGCGATAAATCAACATTTACCGATTATGGCTTCCTCGTTGGCCCGGTTCCGGAGCAGTAGGGGGGACTATGCTTAGGGCAGTCATACTCGATTTCGATGGGGTGATAACGGATTCGGAGATACTGCACTTTCGCGCGTTAAATAGTGTGCTTGCTAAGTTTGGCTTCCAGATGACGAAAAAGGATTACTATCAATATTATCTCGGCCTTTCAGACCTCGATTTTTTTAAGGAGCTCCAGCAAAAGGGCCGGATTCGGCTTGACAGCCGGCAAATGCAGCAGGCTCTCGAAGAGAAAAAGCAGTTGTACGAAAAGCTGGCGATGACTGAAGGCAGAATTATCGAAGGCGTACGTGACTTTTTGGAGATGCTCAGACAGAACAATATACCGGTGGCTATATGTTCGGGAGCGATTCTTTCGGAAATTAGTTTGATACTCGAAGGTGCACAACTGAGACATTTTTTCGATTGCATAGTTTCCGCTGAGCAGATAAAAAAAGGCAAACCCGCACCGGATGGATTCCTGCTGGCCCTGAAGCTGCTGAACAAAAAATCACCTCAGCCAATCAAGCCGCAGGATTGTATCGTAATTGAAGATTCACATTGGGGACTTGAAGCAGCCGAGGCAGCAGGAATGCATACAGTCGCTGTTACAAATTCCTACGATGCCCCGCAGCTTACGCCAGCAGAGAAGGTGGTCGACTGCCTTAGCGAGCTGAGTATATGCAGTCTGCAGGAAATTTGCAGCTAAATGAACCTACTGCAATTGGCCGGGGCCGGTTATCATGGTTTTAACGGTGTCGGTTTGCAGGTTATACTCTATCTGGTCGACGTGTGCGCCGTTGTAGAGGCACGGCTGACTCTCATTGCCGAGGATTGTCATTAAGGACTTGCTGGCGTTATAGAACAATTTACTTCCCGCGAATTGTCTGTCTTTTTCCCGATAGCTGATGCCGGATGTGGCACTGAGTGTCGAAAGTTCGAGTTTTCTTTCAGCAGTTTCGTAAAAGTCCGCTTCTACGTGGCTGGTGCCGGCCTCGGTATGTTCACCGGGTTTGCCGTCAACGATTGGGAAATAATCGATAAGTATCTGGCCCAGATTCGAATCAGCGACGAGGTGGTCGGAGTCTAAATGGTACTTTAGTGTGTCGAAGTCCCGCAAAACTGCATAGCACGGTTGGCTTAAGCTGAATTTCTCTGATTTTTTTCTTTGTCTGCTTGGTCGGATCATCTTGGAATTGTCAGCAGCGATTAAGCCGTCCGGCCCGCTGGCCAAAAACAACTGCTTAGCGGGGTCGTAATCAAATCTGCGGCACTTCAGCTTCACAAAGCCCAGCAGTTTTTTAGCTTTCGCCGGCATTTTCCATTTCGCGTTCGCAAGCTGAACCACGCCGTTATCAGCCGTCAAATACTCGATAGCATTTACGCTGCCTCCTGAGTTTTTCTTTTTGTCTTTGTATAAATTTACCGTCAGCCTCGGCGCTGATAGCATATACTCCTGCTCGACGCCGGAATCAGTCCGGAACATTCTGCAAACGCAATCACCTTCGAAGATGGCCTGGTTTTCAATTGGCAGAAATGTTGCTTTTCTCTCTGTAGTAACTGTTACCGGCACTGTATTTGTCGCATTAGTTACATTGTTTGGTCCGGCCACATCATGTGTATAAAACATAAGTTCCGACGGGCCGCTGGCGACAATATCGCCGGCAGAGGGGCCATAGTTGTAATCGATTCTTTGAGCAGCGAAGGTGGGTCTGTCGTTGATGTCGATGGAATTTGAACTTATCAAAGTTTTCCACGTCTTTATAGTCGTGTCGGTAGCCGGCGGTTCGATAGAGCTTCCATACATCCTTGTTGAGTCCATCGGCGTAATAAAAATACCGTTGTCGCATGTAACAACAATATCGGTGGAGGTCTTGTCCTGTTGCTCAAACCTGCTCGGCTCGGCTGCAGTGTCTTGCTTGTTGACATCGGTCGGGGTTTGCCCAGCCTCCGCAGCAGATGGGGCGGCCTCGGTGGACGATGGGCTGGAACCTCTCGGCTCAAATATATTGTTAATGAAAAGCTCATCGGTGAAGATTATCTGCTCAGGGTGGTCTACGAAAACATTCTTGCTGAACAGACATCTGTATTTTCGCCCTTTAACCTGCTCGGCTGGTTCTTTGCCGGCAGTTTCAGGTGTCCCTGCCGTTTGAATCTCGCTGTTGGTATCGGCTGGACCGGCGCCACCCGCTTTTCGCGATGAAAACAGCGACGCCTGCGAAGACGGTCTTATATGCAGACTGTCTAATTTGATTATTCTTAAATAATCGAGTTGGTCCAGCTCCTCGTTATAGACAAGTTCCATGCCGGTGGCGAACATTTGCGCACCTGCAGAGACGAATTTGACAGGCCCATCGGTCGAAAACTGGGATTTTTCACTGATGTAGGTAACATCGTCGAGATAGATAAAGCCTTCTCCCATTTTGCTGTTTTTTTCAGGCACAATATGGATAACCACATTTCCGCTGAGTTTCGCATCTTTGGGACTGGTTTTGCCCACGGCCGTCTCCATTTGAACGTCTCCTTGGTTGGCTGTAATGTAACATTTGAAGCTGGGCCGATAGATGTTCATATACGGTTTTTCAATCGCCCATTCGTCGCCGGTCTCATGCAGCAGTCTCTCGAATCCGAATTCCCGTACTATTTGCTTATCCTTATTTAAGGTCGTGAATTTGGCCATTTCGACCGGCCCAACCCCAACCTCGCCGACAACGCCGACTTCACCGCCAAAGTTGCTGTCTGCGTTGGTTTCTTCCGAGCTGATATCAATCTTGATTCGTGGCGTCCGGCTTAACAGACTGTAGAGCAGAAATACCACCAGCACAGCCCCGAATGAGATAAACCATATAAATAATTTTCGTGACCTGAATGTCATAGTAGATTTATTTATCCGTCACTCGTTACAGAAAACATCCTTCACACGCTCTGGTGGTCTGGCAAATATCTTTCCATCAACTGCTGCCACCTGCCGGTTTTTTTCAGAATGTATTCAATCACTTCCCGGACTGCACCGTTTCCGCCATCTCGGCTGGTTACGTAATCAGCGTAACGTTTGACTTCATCAGTCGCATTGGCGACAGCTACTCCGAACCCCACGTATCTTATCACCGGCAAATCCGGCAAATCGTCACCGATGTAAGCAACAGCTTCCTTCTGGATGCCCGATTTTTCGAGAAGCTCCTCAAGTATCGGCAGCTTGTCGTGGCAATTCTGGAAGTAGTAATCCACCTCAAGCTCCTGGGCCCGATGTTTTGTCGGCTCGCAGCTTCTGCCGCTTAAAAAGGCGACCTTCAGTCCTGCTCTTTGCCACATTCGAATTCCGTGGCCGTCGAGCGCGTTGAAGGATTTGCCTTCGCTTCCATCGGCGTTGATTATTAGTGTTCCATCGGTTAAAACACCATCAACGTCAAGGGCTAACAATTGTATATCAGCAAGGTCGATTTTACGCTTCTGTCCCGTTTGCGTCTCCGTGTCCTTTGGCGTTTGGTAGTTTCCTGAGCACCGACTCATAATTTTACTATACTGCCCCGTTGGTTATAGCATACCAGTTCGAGTTGTTCGCCGGTGTAGTTTGTCGCGGAATGAATTATTATGCGTTTGTCATTGAGCTGTTCAATGTGTGCAATCGCAGTCCTTTTTTCGTTATGCAGATATTCGGCGACTTCCGGCGAGACAAACAGTTCGATACGTTTGACCTGGTCCTTCGCAGTTGAAAGAGTTAGCAGCCTGATAACATCGAGGGCCAGTGACTCGTGGCTTTTGATGAATCCTGTGCCCCCGCAGTTCGGACACGCCAGGTAGATTGCCGACTGCAGCGACGGGCGCATTCTCTGGCGTGTCATTTCCACCACTCCGAAACTGCTTATTCTCAGTATTTTCGACCGTGCCCGGTCGGTCTTGACGGCTGTCCGGAAGGCTCTTTCTACATCCCTGCGGTGTTTCTCGTTGCGCATATCAATGAAATCGCAGATTATAAGTCCGCCGAGGTCGCGCAGTCGCAGTTGCCGGGCAATCTCAGCTGCCGCCTCCATATTGATTTTATGCGCCGTTTGTTCGGCGCTCTGGTCTCTGCGGTATCGTCCGCTGTTAACGTCTATCGCCACCAGCGCCTCGGTCTGTTCTATCACGATTGAGCCGCCCTCTTTAAGTTCCACTGTGCGGGACTGAACCTTCGCAATCTCATCTTCGATTTTATACTTGTGAAAAAGCGGAACTTTGCCGTCATAATAGACAACTCCTCGCTCAAGACGCGGATAAGCCTGTGAAAAAAAGTCTTTGATTCTGCGAACCACGCTTTCCGAATCACATATTACCGTGCTGATTTTACTGTTAAACACGTCTCTGAGTGTTCGAATGACCAAATCCGATTCGCGGTAAAGCTCGGCGGGAGCTTTCTCGGTTTTCATTCGTTTCTGAATGGTGCCCCACAGCCGTTCGAGATATTTCAAATCCCTTAACATATCTCTTCTTGAGCATCCTTGGCCGGCTGTTCTGATAATAAAGCCATGCCCGGGTGGTGGTTTGCTTTCGTTGAGCATTTCCCGTAGGCGCGCACGCTCCTTCTCATCTTCAATTTTGTGGGAAATCCCGTGCTTTCGCATCCACGGCATCATAACCAGAAATTTGCCCGCCAGCGCAAGATATGTACTTAGGGTTGGCCCTTTGGTGTTTATTCCTTCTTTGGTTATTTGAACAATGACTTCATCGCCTTTGTGGAGGCAATTTTGAATGGGTTGGCGATGTTTTAGTGATTTTCGATGCCCAACAATTTCGGTTCGGCTGCCGTCAGCTTTGGGAAAATATCGGGGGTGCAGGTCACTGATGTGCAGGAAACCGTTCCTGCCTGCGCCGAAATCTACGAACACCGCCTGGATGGCTGACTCAACATTTACCACTTTGCCTTTGTAGATATTGCCGACATAGCGGCCTCGACTCACCCTTTCTATGTACAGCTCTTCAAGTGAGCCGTCCTCAACCACGGCCACGCGGCATTCTTCGCTCTCAGCCACATTTATAAGCATTTCTCTTGCCATCGTTTATCCATCCCGACTATCTTCTCAACGGTCAGTTGTTTTGCCATTCCACCGCCGTCCGTTTAATCGGCCCAGCTAATTTCTCTGCGTCCAGCTCAAGCAGCTTTAGAATCTCATCCACTCGTATCGAACCGGCAGAGCTGACCCTGCATTCAACAATGACAGCCCCTTTGTCTAAGCGAATCGATTTCAGAAAATCTCTGACATCTACGGTTTTAAACTTCGATTTTTTTTCGTCCGTCCAGCGTTGCAAACTGAGACTTTCGCTTGCCAGTAAATGCTTAATTGCAGCCTTTAGTTTCTCGTTGATGCGCTCTTTTTTTACCGGCAGTATGTACGTAGCCAACGTCGGCTGCAAAGGCGTTTTGTCTTTTGCCAGGCTTACTGTAAGCAATTGGCAGCCACGCGGCAGTTGGTCAGAAAGTTTTTTCTTAAGCTCATCACAATCAATAGGTGATGTTGAGGTCGCGGACTGATTCTCTGTCTGCCGCCCGGTGTGCCCGCTGCGACACGACGTCGCTATCGTGGCGAGCACTTTCAGATACAGTAAATCGTCCTCCGACTCTACCCCGACGGTTCTCGGCAAAGGAAGCGACAATTTCGGGTGAGGATTGAAACCCTTTGTGTACTGAATTTCTATCCCCGCCCGGATGCAGGCACGCTGAAAAACCCTCAGTGTTTCTATATGTGAGAGAAACCTCAAACTGTCCCCGATTCTGAATTTTATCAAAACAGCCACATTTTCCGCATTGGTTTCGCCGTCGTGGCCGCAATCGCACTCCGAACCTGTTATGTGCATATGTTCTCTGCCGTCTTGTGTTCTTGGCATCCTTACAAAACTGCCACTTCGTAACCTTCAGCATTATGCCTATCCTTATTGCAAAAACAAGCATTTTTTCGCGATAGTCACCAGAAGGTTGTGAGCGACCCGCAGACTTGACGGTAGTATCAAACCTCAATATAATTGTTGCTCGAAGTATCGAATTAAAAAGGAGTTGAGTAATACAATGGATGAGAAAACACCGCCTGTGGTGAGCCTGTCGAGTCCACGCTATGATTTCAATGCTGTAGAAAAGAAATGGCAGCGGTTCTGGGAAAAGCACAAGACGTTCAAAGCGAAGGACTGTGACAGCTCCAGGCCCAAGTATTACGTTCTCGATATGTTTCCCTACCCCAGCAGTGACGGCCTGCACGTCGGCCATCCGGAAGGTTATACTGCCAGCGACATCGTCGCCCGCTATAAAAGGATGAAAGGGTTTAACGTGCTGCATCCGATGGGCTGGGATGCCTTTGGCCTGCCGGCGGAGCAATATGCAGTGCAGACCGGTACACATCCCACCGAAACCACAAAAAAGAACGTCAGCCGGATGCGCAAACAAATTAAATCGCTGGGTTTTAGCTATGACTGGCACCGGGAGATTAATACTACCGACCCGGATTACTACAGGTGGACGCAGTGGATATTTCTGAAATTCTTCAATAGTTACTTCGATGAAACCGAACAGAAAGCCAAACCAATTGAGCAGTTGCCGACTCCTGCTGGTTTGAGCAGGACCGAAAGGCAGAAGTACATAGATGAACATCGCCTCGCGTACGAGGATGAAGTGGCGGTTAATTGGTGTCCGGCTTTGGGAACAGTTCTGGCTAATGAAGAGGTAATCGGCGGCTTAAGTGAAAGAGGCGGACATCCCGTAATCAGAAAGCCGATGCGCCAGTGGATGCTGAGAATTACAAAATATGCTGAGAGACTATTAAAAGATTTGGATGAAGTTGACTGGCCGGAATCAATAAAAAAATTGCAGCAGGATTGGATTGGTAAAAGCATCGGTGCCGAGGTCGATTTCAAAGTCGATGGCCGGGATGATTGTATACGCGTTTTCACCACCAGGCCGGATACGCTCTTTGGCGCCACTTATATGGTGTTGGCGCCTGAGCATCCGCTCGTGGATGTAATCACAGCAGAGGATAAATGTGCCGACGTAAAAAAGTATCGCGAGGAGGCTGCCCGTAAAAGCGACCTCGACAGAACCGATTTGGCAAAAGAGAAGACCGGCGTTTTTACCGGCGCCTTTGCAATAAATCCGGTCAATACCGAAAAAATCCCCATCTGGATAAGTGACTACGTTTTAATAAGTTACGGCACCGGAGCGATTATGTCGGTGCCCGCCCACGATGATAGAGATTTCGAATTCGCCAAAAAGTTTGACCTGCCTATCATACCAGTTGTTGAGCCGCAGGATACTGAGCAGGCAAAGCTGGTCGAGCAGGGTAAGTTATGTTTTATAGGCGATGGCAGGGCAATTAACAGTGGCCGCTTCGACGGCCTGTCAACAGCGGAATTTAAAGAACAGATTACTGATTGGCTCGAAGAAAAAGGACTTGGTAAAAGGGCAGTCAATTATAAACTCCGCGACTGGCTTTTTAGCAGGCAGCGTTACTGGGGCGAGCCGTTTCCGATTTTGCACACGGATAGCGATAGTGTTGTGGGCCTCGGCGAACAAGAATTGCCTTTAACCTTGCCGCGGGTCGAAAATTATAAACCCAGCGGCACAGGCCGGTCCCCTCTGGCAAACATTGACGATTGGGTCAACGTAATTTTACCTGATGGCTCAAAAGCGAAGCGCGAAACAAATACGATGCCGCAGTGGGCCGGTAGCTGCTGGTATTATCTGCGTTACATTGACCCTGATAACGATACCAGCGGCTGGGACGGCGAAAAAGAAAAATACTGGATGCCGGTCGATTTGTATATCGGCGGGGCGGAGCACGCCGTGCTGCATCTGTTGTATGCACGCTTCTGGCACAAGCTTCTTTATGACTTAGGCTATGTCAGCACGAAAGAGCCGTTTAAAAAGCTCGTCAATCAGGGAATGATTTTAGGTGAAGACGGCCAGAAAATGAGCAAGTCCCGCGGTAACGTCGTCAACCCCGATAAGGTTGTTGCCGGCTATGGCGCCGATTCGATGAGGCTCTATGAGATGTTTATGGGGCCGTTGGAAGCGGTAAAGCCCTGGAGCATACAGGGTGTCGAAGGCGTGCACAGGTTTTTGCAGAGAGTCTGGCGAATGGTGGTTGATGAGGAAACTGGTGGGCTTGATGAGGCGGTAAAACAGGCCGATGCCGACGAGGCAACGCTCAGACTGTTGCACCAGACGATAAAAAAGGTCGGCAGCGATATCGAAAGTTTCAGCTTCAACACGGCAATCAGCCAGATGATGATTTTTGTAAACCACCTGAGCAAACAAACAATAAGGCCGAAATTGGTCGTTGAAAAATTTGTTTTGATTCTCGCTCCGTTCGCGCCGCACATAGCTGAAGAGCTCTGGGAAAGATTAGGACACACCGAGAGCCTCGCTTACGAGCCTTGGCCGCAGTACGATAAAGAGCTTATCAAAGAAAAAGAAATTGAATTAGCAGTGCAGGTCAACGGCAAAATAAAGGATAGAATCACAGTTGCCGCCGAAGCAGACGAAGAGCAGATAAAGCAAAAGGCGCTCGGCTGTGAAAAGGTAATCGCTGCTATGGCCGGCAAAGAACCGAAAAAAATCATCGTGATTAAATGCCGTTTGGTCAACATAGTCGTTTAGTTTGTTAGGCAACCTATGGGTACTGAAATTGAAGCAAAGTTAAAAGTCGATTCGCTTCAGATGGTGGTAGAGGGATTAGCCGGGTTGGGTGCTGAGTTTTTGCAGGAGCAATTGCAGAAGGATTACTATTTCGATGACGCAAACAGAGCTTTTACCAAAGCTGACAGGTGCCTTCGATTGCGGCAGCAGTTCGCAGATGACCAGGAGAAAGTGTTCTTAACTTATAAAGGTGCTAAAGAGAGGGATAACTTCAAGAAAAGGCAGGAGGTGGAGATTGAGGTTAAAGACTTCGACTCTGCCGGGAAGTTGCTCTCGGCTCTTGGGCTTAAGCAGGTGTCGATTGTCGAAAAGAAGCGTCGAATCTGGCGGCTCGGAGACTGTAAAGTTTGTCTGGATGAGCTGCCTTTGTTAGGTAATTTCGTGGAAATAGAAGGCCCTGATGACCGCAGTATCGCTGATGTACAAAGGGATTTAGGACTTGCAAATTTACCACACATCCCGGAAAGTTATGCGAAATTGATAAGCGAGCTGAAGTGAACTAAAGTGAGCTAAAGTGAAAAAAATCCATAACTTTAGGCACTCCAAACTTTAGGCACTTTTACTTATGCACTATTATGAAACCTGATGACGGCTATATCGCCTATATCGTAAACCCCAAGTCGGGAGCCAGCGGCAGCGAAGCCGTCGGCCGGCAGTTTGAGCACTATCTTCTTGGCAGAGGTTTCGATGTTAAACTTAGTCTTACAACTTCCTTGGCCGATGCCTGCGAGCTGGCTACCGACGCCGCTGTTGATTACGACTGTGCGATGGCCGTTGTGGTCGGTGGTGACGGCACAGTCAGAGAGGTTGCCCACGGTCTCGAAGGTTCTGACAGGCCGTTGTTGATAGTACCCAGCGGAACTGAAAACCTGCTGGCGGACGAACTGGGTTTTGATGGGAGGCTTAAGACCGTGATAAAGGCTTTCGAGGCCGGCTGTATCAGGTCCTTGGACCTCGGTCGTACAAACGAGAGGTGTTTTACCTCAATAGTCGGCTTTGGGTTTGACGGCCGCGTCGTCGAACGAATCAGCCGCCGGCGCCGCGGCCATATAGACTACTTCGATTATTTCTGGCCCCTCTGGCGAACTTTCTGGGACTATAAATTTCACCCAATGAAGGTGGAAGTGGACGGAGAAAAGGTTTTTGACGGCCGCGGTTTGGTCTTCGTCGGCAATATTTCACGATATGCCTTGGGACTTAAGATATTGGCTAACGCCGATTTCGGGGACGGTCTGCTGGATGTATGTATCTACAGGTGTGCCTGCCGGACGCATCTTGTAAAGCATTCGCTGATGACAATCTTGAAACAGCACACGCACTGCCGCGATGTAATCTATCGTCAGGGCAGCAAGATTACCGTAAGTTCTGACAGCAAAGATATAAAGACTGAGATTGATGGTGACCCAGGCCCGGCTCTGCCGGTCGTGATTGAGGTAATACCACACGCTGTCAATTGTGTCGTGCCGGAAGGTGCCAGGCCGGCCGGTATAAGAGCAAGAATTATCAGGGCGCTGCGTTAATTCAGAGTGCCTAAAGTTTGGAGTGTCCAAAATGCCTAAAGTCAAATCAGTCAGGTTTTGTTGTGTTGCTATAACTTTAGCTCACTTTAGGCACTTTAGTTCACTTTAGCTCACTTTTAGAACGAGGTATGGCAAAAATGAACTTCAAAATTGGTAATGTCGAGATTGGCCTGAATGAACCTCTGTTTTTAATTGCGGGTCCTTGCGTTATCGAAAGCGGGGACCAGTGCCTCGAGATTGCCGATAGACTCGTGGAGATTGGCAGGCGCAGCGGTGTCGGAGTAATTTTCAAGGCCAGTTTTGACAAGGCCAATCGCTCCAGTATATCCAGTTTTCGTGGCCCAGGCCTCAAAAAAGGTCTGGAGATTCTTTCAGCTGTTCGTGCAAAGAGCAATCTGCCGGTTATGACCGATGTTCACGAGCCGGCCCAGGTTGCGCCGGTCAGTGAAGTTGTTGATTGCCTGCAGGTGCCGGCCTTTCTTTGCAGGCAGACCGATTTGCTTTGTGCCTGTGCGAAAACTGCCAGGGCAGTAAATGTAAAGAAAGGACAGTTTCTTTCGCCTGATGAGATGAAGAACGTCGTCGAAAAAATCCGTGCCTGTGGAAACGAAAAGATAATGCTTACCGAGCGGGGCACATTTTTCGGCTACAATCGGCTGGTTAATGATATGACGGCAATCGAGGCTATGAAAAATTTGGGCTGCCCCGTTGTTTTTGATGCGACACACAGTACTCAGCAGCCCGGCGGTCTTGGATATGCCAGTGCTGGCCGGCCGCAAATGACGCCGATTCTTGCCAGAGCGGCAATCGCAGCCGGCGCAAACGGCCTTTTCATTGAGGTCCATCCCGAACCGAAAAAAGCAAAATCGGACGCCGCCTGTATTATGCCCATCGACCGGCTCGAGGACCTGCTGAAAGTCTGCAAACAAATCTTTGAGATTGTACGCGGATAATAAAGTGGCTGGCGAAGAGAAATATCTGTATGGGCCGGTGCCTTCCCGAAGGCTGGGAAGAAGTTTGGGGGTCGATATCGTTCCTCTTAAGGTCTGCACTCTCGATTGTATATACTGTCAGCTCGGTAAGACCACCCAAAAGACCATCCAGCGCCGCCAGTATGTCCCGCCATCGGCGGTTTTGGCTGAAATCGAGCACAGATTGGCAAAGGGCCTGATGGCTGATTTTATCACGATAAGCGGCAGCGGCGAGCCTACGCTGAATTCCGCCCTCGGTGAAATTGTCGCCGGCATAAAAAATCTTACTGAAATCCCTGTGGCTATACTGACAAACGGCACGTTGCTGTACGAGAAGGACGTTCGGGCCGATTGTGCTAAGGCCGATGTAGTATTGCCTTCTCTGGATGCTGGCGACGAACGGACCTTCCGGAAAATCAACCGCCCATACCCCGATATCAGTATCGAAAAGCTGATTTCGGGCCTGTCTTCCTTTAGGGATGAATTTGCCGGCCGGATATGGCTTGAGGTATTTTTGGTAGAAGATGTCAATACCGACGCAGCGGCGATAGCAAAAATCAGTGAGGCCATAAAGCGGATTCGTCCGGACAAAATCCATCTTAATACGGCTGTTCGGCCGACAGCCGAGAAAAACGTCAGAAGAGTCGATGTCGAAAAGTTAAATGCCATAGCGGCCCAGTTAGGTCCACGCTGTGAAGTCGTAGCTGATTTTTCACCGCAGCGGTGCACCGAGCATGTTGTAAATAAGGCTCAAGACGTATTATCAGTACTGAAACGCAGGCCTTGTTCTCTCGACGATATATGCTCAGGCCTCGGCATCAGCCAAGCTGAAGCCTTAAATTACATTACACATTTCAGGCAGCAGGGCCTTGTGCATTCCGAACAAAAGGGGGATGTTACCTTTTTTAGGGCAGATTAGTACCAGCCACTCTGAGTAATCACGGCGTAATAAATTTGTCCGAATTTTATGAATCTTGCCGGTATTTTCCGCTCAATTTTTGTAAAGCCGCTGGTTTTATTGGTCGATAAAAGGATTACCATTCTCAGCGAAAGCGTGATTTTATGATTCTTTGTTGGTTGTAGCGATGAAAAGAGGCCGCAGACAACTGGTTTTGAACAAGGGTATCCAGAAGTTTATCTTCCGCTACGACAGTGGCTGTGAGGACCAGCTTTTGGAGGCGCTGATTGAGCAGGCAAAGGACAAACGTACAGACTTTGACTGGTTCGACGCCGCCGTGCTGAGTTTCAAACTGACGCAATCGCTGATAAATGAGGCAGACGAACTTTTACGCAAACCGGATACCGCTGATTTGCAAAATGACAGCGCAAATCCGGACACGCAGCTCTGTGTGAATTAGCAAAGTAAGAATGCGTAATCTGCTCTCGGAAAAAGTGGATACGAAAAACTGCTTTTTTTGCAGTAAGTTATTGTTAACCCGTTTGATTGGTAGGTAAGCAAATCATGGAAAACAGCGTATTCGTCCAGGAATTCTTGAATTACTTACAGTTTGAAAAAAGGTTTTCTGAGCACACAGCCAAGTGTTATAGCGCGGACCTGACCCAGTTTGGCCAGTTTCTGGTTTCTGCCTCCGAGCATACCGCTGGCGACCTCAGCCATGCTGGGCTGCACGAGCATCAGGCAGGTGCCGTCGTTGCCGTGGCAGCACAGACCAAAGCCGATATCGACCAGATACTTTTTTCGGTGCAAACTGATGACGTCAGGGCTTACTTGGTCTTTCTAAATGAGAGAAACTATTCCAGGGCGACCGTCGCTCGCAAGCTCGCAACACTGCGCAGCTTTTACAAGTTCCTTGTTAAAAGGAGACAGCTTGGCTCCAACCCGGTCTTAGTGGTCAGAACGCCGAAGCAGGAGAAGAGGTTGCCTCGCTTCCTCGAGTATGAACAGGTCAGAAAGCTGCTTGAGACTCCGCCGATGGATAACTGGCTCGGCGCAAGGGACAGGGCCATTATGGAAACGCTTTACAGCACAGGTATGAGGGTCAGCGAGCTTGTCGCGCTGAATATGGACGATATCGATTTCCTCGGTGAGGTTGTGCACGTCAGGGGCAAGAACAAAAAGGAGAGAATCACCCCGATAAGCTCCTCAGCACTGCAGATTATTCAGCATTACCTTGAGTTCAGAAATAAAAGAGCTCAAAACAACGCCAATTTTGACTCAAAAGTTCTGTTCGTCAACAAGCACGGCCGGCGACTCAGCACTCGCAGTGTCCGCCGAAAGATGGACAAGTATCTGAAAATTGCTGGACTTGACCCTTCAGTCAGTCCACATACCCTTCGCCACAGCTTTGCCACGCATATGTTGAACAATGGCGCGGACCTCAGAAGTGTTCAGGAAATGCTCGGCCATCAGTCTTTGTCGACCACGCAGATTTATACCCATCTTACGACAGGCAAGCTCAAGAAGGTTTACCAGGGCGCCCACCCGAGGGAAACCGAGCATGACGATAATCAGTGGTAATGGCTGGGCCATGCCATAGGCAAAGCCGGCTGCCGGGCGGAGGCAGGCAGCTGCAGAAATCAGTAAAGCCGAGACTTAAAAGTCCCGGCTTTTTCTTTTTTGACTAACATCGCTCCGCCGTAGCGCTTCGCGAAGGCGAGTAGATGCTCCAGCGGGTGTCGAATTATTCTGCTCTTTTCTCGGCGGCCATTTTGGTGCCTTTGTTGGTACCGCCGAGCTCATCGTTTTCTGTTCGCAGTTCGTTATTCTCGCCGATGTACGTAGGCACAAGCTCTTTGATTTTCTCGACTATCTGGCGGTGGTTTTGGCTTTTGGCGACCTCAATCAGCTCGTTTATGTCGGCGCGAAGTTTCTCTCGGTCCTTTGGAATGTTCTTCCACACCCTGATTTTAGGATGGCCTGTGCGGAGCATATCTTCACCTTCGATTGAAAGCTCTTCGAAAAGTTTTTCGCCAGGCCGGATCCCTGTGAACTGTATTTCGATGTCTTCCTCGGGACTGAAACCGCTGAGGGTGATAAGTTCTTTTGCCAAATCGACTATCTTTACCGGCTCGCCCATATCGAGCACGAAAATCTCCCCGCCTTTGCCCATTGTGGCAGCCTGGAGAACTAACTGACTTGCTTCCGGTATGGTCATAAAGTATCGCTTCATTTCAGGGTGGGTAACGGTTACCGGGCCGCCCTCCGCTATTTGCTTCTTGAATATAGGTACAACCGAACCTTCAGAGTCTAAAACGTTTCCGAATCGGACTGTTACAAATTGCGTCTTGCTTATTCTGCTCAGGTCTTGAATATACATTTCCGCAATTCGTTTCGATGAGCCCATTATGCTGCTCGGATTGACCGCCTTGTCCGTGCTAATCATCACAAAATTAGTTGCGCCGTAGGTGTTCGCAGCGTCTGCGGTAACTTGTGTACCCACAACATTGTTCTTAATGGCCTCGCCCGGATTAAGCTCCATCAATGGCACATGTTTGTGAGCTGCGGCGTGAATAACAACCTCAGGCCGGTACTTCTCAAAAATCTCGTTGACACGAGTCTTGTCGGTGATGTCGCAGATGATTGCTTTTACCTGGATTGTTGGAAATTTATAACGCAGTTCCCGTTCTATGTAGAACAGCGGGTTCTCCGCCTGCTCAATAAGCAAAAGCAGCTTAGGCCCAAAATTGCAGACCTGCCTGCACATCTCTGAGCCGATTGAGCCGCCGGCTCCGGTAACAAGAATCACTTTGTTCTTTAGAAAAGCCTCTATCGAACGCAGGTCAAGTTCAACAGCTTCTCGGCCTAACAGGTCGCCGATATCCACATTTCTAATCTGAGAGACCCGCAATTTACCAGACGCAATATCCGTAAGCGATGGCACCGTCCGGAAACGGATTTTGGTTCCTTCGCATACCTGAATGACGCGTCTTCGCTGACGGTGGGTCGCTGAGGGCATTGCGATTGCGATTTCTTCGATGTTGCGGTCCCTGCATACCTTCGGCAGTTCATCCACAGTCCCCAGCACAGGCAAACCATGGATAATCGTTCCCTGTTTGCGGATGTCGTCGTCGATGAAGCCGACCACATCGTACTGTGCGACCGGCATTCGGTGAAGGTCGCGGAACAGCGATTCGCCGGTATTGCCGGCGCCGACTATGAGAAATCGCTTCAGCGGGCCGTGCTCCTCCGTGCGGAACTCCTCATAGTATAACCTTATCACCATTCGCAGACCAGCCAGCAGCAGAACCGTCGCGAACATATCAGCCATAAATATTCCCTGGCCGACTTCGGTTATCGCTTTTAGAGCCTGCCGAATTGTCGTTGTGCTCATAAAGGCGTACCACAGTGCTACGATTATGAGTGTGCTGACTAATGATGCCCGCAGTATGCCGAGAAGGTCGGAAATCCCAGCATAGCGCCACCAGCCGCGGTACTGCTTGAATAGGCCGAACACGACGAGCTTGATAATAATGAAAAATAGCAGCAGGATCGGATACTGCTCCACCATCCAGCGGCGACTGAACTGCATATTGGAAGCCAGCAGAAATGATAGTAGTAACGACACCGCAAAGGCGATTGTATGGGCTAAGATAATCAGCGGCCTGCGAAACGTTAGCAGCCTCTGTGGAGGGGCTGGCAGTGCCGCACCTACTTTCTTTTCACTTTTCAAAGTAGGTGTGGCATTGCTATCTTCTGACTGTGTATTTGTCTTTGATTCCGGCATACTTGTACGCCTGTGGCGTATTTCTCCGGTACGATTCTGCTAAAGCACTTTCACAAGATTAAATATAGCAATAGTTTAAGCGATTGTCAAATAATTTACGCCCTCTCTGGTGCGGTTCGTTTAGCCGTCGCCGGCACGGCAACGTTACGCTAATAAAACAGAGCCGGGAGCGTAAGCGACCGGTCGATATTCAACGGCGTCATTGCGAGCGCACCTGTCCTGAGCGAAATTGAAGGATTCGAAAGGTTTATTTTGTGATTGCCCGCACTGAGTTTTGTCGGAATAACATTCCTATAATCTTCAATCTTAAATTTTCAGTCCTAAATTCTCTTCGCCCTTTCCCAGATTTCGTTTCTCTTTCCCGGCAACTCAAAGTAAAATATCTGAAAACTATTATGGGAAAAAACCAAAAACTCAGAAAAACTACGGTAACCTGATACTTTGTAATGCTTAAAAAACGATTAATTCATTTACAGTTTTAATTGAATTACGAAGGGAAAAAATGCTCAAAATTATTAACAAAACTTCTTCATGTATAAAAATATTGCTGATGCTGGCAATATTATTTATGTGTTCGTATTCTTATGCACAGAATAAACCGGACAATAAAGAAAACCGGATAGATACAAATGATTTTTACAACAGCAAACACCACTGGTACGATATTTACGAGGCGAAGAACGTAATTAATCCGGAGCCGAACCAGCCCCGCTACGAGCCGACACAAATAAAAGAAATCGCCGACAATATCCTTCTCTACCAAAGAGACAATGGCGGCTGGCCCAAGAATTACGATATGCAGGCGATTTTAACAAAAGAACAAAAAGACAAGGTTATTAAGGCAAAGAGCGTTCCTTATACAACATTCGACAACTGCACGACGTATTCGCACATAAAATACCTGGCAAAGGCCTGCCAAATCACCAAAGTTGAAAGATATAAAGATGCTGCCCTGAGAGGAATAGATTATACACTTTCAGCGCAATACCCGAACGGCGGCTGGCCTCAGTATTTTCCTTTGGAATCAAAATACAGCCGGCACATCACGTTCAACGACGATGTTATGGCGGGCATAATGGAGATGCTCAAAGATATAATAGATAACAAGCCTTATTACTCTTTTGTCGATTCAGCTCGCCGCCAAAAAGCTAAGTTCGCTTTTGAAAAAGGATTGGATTGCATACTTAAATGTCAGATAAATGATGACGGAAAATTAACAGGGTGGTGTCAGCAGCATGACGAAATCACTTTGCGTCCCGCCTGGGCAAGAGCTTATGAACCGCCAAGTATTTGTAACAGAGAGGGCGCAGGGGTCGTTCTTTTTTTAATGAGCATAGACAAGCCCAGTAAGGAAGTTATTAATTCAGTACAAAGTGCTGTTAAATGGTTCGAAGATTCGAAAATTCTGGGAATCAGGGTTGAAGAATTTAATACTCCGCCGTTCCAAACTCCATTGAGGCTTTTAACAAAAGACAGCAGAGTTGTCGAAGACAAGACAGCACCGCCGATATGGGCTCGCTTTTATGAACTTGGAACACACAGGCCGCTGTTCTCCAACAGACAAAGCCAATTACTTTATTTTTTGGCAGAAGTGGACAGAGAACGCCGCGCTTACGGCTGGTACACTTACGACCCGCAGAAGGTTTTGGATAAGTATCCTGTCTGGCAGGCCAAATGGGCACCGGACCAAAATGTCCTGAAAAATGATTATAAAATAAAAGGTGATTAAATGTATTCAAGCTTAAGGAAATCTTTAAAAATCCATTTTGGCTGCAAACAGCTGCAGCAAACTTCTATTCTCGTCACAGTGGTAGTGCTTTTAGCCGTATTTTTTGCCCTGTTTGCAGAACAAAGCAAGGCATCAGAGACGGCAGCTAATACCCCCGCGGTAGACAGGCTGAAGCACTGGCCGAGAAATCAGTGGGCCGATTTTAGCAAACAGCCCGACGATTGGTATCGAAGCCAGGAAGGGATTCTAATCGCAACTAATATTCTATCCTGGCAAAGCCCACAAGGCAGTTGGCCCAAGAATACCAACACAACGCGAGAGCCGTTCACAGGAAACCCCAACACCCTTAAGGGTACCTTCGACAATAACGCCACGACCGAAGAAATACGATTCCTGGCTCGGGCCTTCCGCGCAACCAAAAACAAACGCTATAAGCAGGCGGTTCTCAAGGGTATTGACCATATCCTTAAAGCGCAATACCCAACGGGCGGCTGGCCGCAGTTTTATCCGCCGGATAAAAACTATCCCCGCTACATCACCTTCAACGACAACACTATGGTTCGCTTGATGAAGCTCCTGCGAGATGTCGCCGCCTCGCAGGATTTTGCCTTCCTGGACCACGGCCGACGCAAAGCGGCTAAAGAAAGTTTCGACCGCGGCATTCAGTGCATTCTCAAGTGCCAAATCATTGTCAGCGGCAAACCCACAGTCTGGTGTGCCCAGCACGATGAGCTGGACTATAGCCCTCGCCCCGCGCGGACTTACGAGCTTGTCTCGCTGAGCGGTTCGGAAAGTGCCGGCATTCTGGAGCTGCTGATGAGCCTCGACAATCCGAACCCCGAGGTAATCCGTGCCGTCAAGGCCGGCTATGAGTGGTTCGAATCCTCTAAAATTACCGGTATCCGCATTGTTCGAACCGGCGGCGACAGTGTCGTGGAAAAGGACCCCAACGCTCCGCCGCTCTGGGCAAGGTTCTACGAAATCGAAACTAACCGTCCAATCTTTTCAGGCCGCGACGGCGTGAAAAAATACAGCCTCGCCGAAATCGAGCAGGAACGCCGCAGAGGTTACGCCTGGTACGGCGAATGGGGCAATCGCGTTGCCGAGGGCTATGCTAAATGGAAAGAAAAATGGGACCCGCCCCAAAATGTCCTGAAAAAGTGATTACGAAATAAGAATAAACGGAACCTATAGATTATGACACGCTCGCTCGCATTGAAAATCGCTGCGTTACTGCCCTTCATGTTCACCGCCCATGTTCTTTTTGCAGTACCGCCTCTGCCTCCGCCGGTGCAGCTAACCGCCCAGCAGGATCATCAAAGGATGATGGCTCTTCTGAAAATAACATCTTTAAGGCCGGGGAGAGATGGCATGAATCCTCAAGCTGAAAATTACGCCAATTACGATGAATCCAAGGCCAATCCCTGTCCGAACCTGCCGGACCCGCTGGTTTTGAAGAATGGGCAGATGGTTACAACGGTTGAGATTTGGTGGAATCATCGCCGCCCGGAAATCCTGGAGGATTTCGACAGGGAAATCTATGGCCGAGTCCCTAAGGACACACCTAAGGTGAATTGGGAGTTGACCAGCACGACCAGGGATTCGAATGGCACCGTGCCGACCATCACCAAGCATCTCGTGGGCCATGTTGACAACTCCTCGTACCCGCTTATTACCGTTGATATCCAATTGACACTGACCACGCCGGCTAACGCCACTGGTCCGGTGCCGGTGATAATGGAATTCGGATGGGGCAAATTTTTTGGTCGTGTTCCGCCCAGCATCGCTGGCGAACCCGATTGGAAGCAGCAAGTTCTCGCCAAAGGCTGGGGTTATGCCGTCATCATTCCCACCAGCATTCAGGCCGACAGCGGCGATGGCCTGACGCAAGGCATCATCGGACTGTGCAACAAGGGTCAGCCCCGCAAGTTGGATGATTGGGGTGCCTTGCGTGCCTGGGCTTGGGGCGCCAGCCGCGCTCTGGATTATTTCCAGACCGACAAATCCGTGGACGCAAAGCAAGTTGGCCTTGAAGGCCTTTCGCGCTACGGTAAGGCAACACTCGTCGCTATGGCCTATGACCAGCGTTTTGCTGTCGCTTTTGTCAGCTCCTCCGGCGAAGGTGGCGCAAAGCTTCACCGCCGCAATTGGGGCGAAATAGTGGAAAATGTCGCCAGTTCAGGTGAGTACCACTGGATGGCCGGTAACTTTCTTAAATACGCCGGTCCGCTTAACTGGAACGATTTGCCGGTGGACTCTCACGAACTGGTCGCTTTGTGTGCCCCGCGGCCCGTGTTCATTAGCGCCGGAATAACCAATGGTGATGGGTGGGTGGATGCCAAGGGTATGTTCATGGCTGCAGCCGCCGCCGGGCCGGTCTATAAGCTCCTGGGCAAAAAGGATATGGGGACTACCGAGTTCCCGCCGACTGGGACGCCGCTAATCGACGGCGACGTCGCCTTTCGCCAGCATAGCGGCGGACACACCTCCGGCCCGAACTGGCCAACGTTCCTGACGTTCGCCCAAAGATATCTAAAAGCGCCGGCAGTCAAACCAGCCGATGCGTCTGTAAAATAGTCGCCTTTAAGGGAAATAAGCTGCCCTTTGTTATCGAAATTTTAACTAATAAAAAGCTAAGAGGAGAATACTTATGAAGTTGAATGTAAGAACACTCGGCTTAGCATTATGCTGTTATGTATTGTTGATTTGCCAGACGGCTTTTTGCAATGTCCGCCTTCCGCGTCTGGTTAGCGATGGTATGGTGTTGCAAAGAGATGCCAATGTAAAGGTTTGGGGCTGGGCGGACCAAGGCGAAAAGATAACAATAAACTTTAAAGGCGAAACTTATACCACCACAGCCGGATAAACTTTACCCCTCGAAGCGTAGATCCCAGAACGTCTTTATCTGGGACCCAGTCTTCCAATTCTCAAATCCCTCATTCTCAAAACCTTCACTAAAAAGCCATTCGACATATAAAAGGCTCGTAGTCCTTTCGATTAGTCAAAAAGACTAGGGCGCCGCCTGCCCCACGCCCAAAATCGCCCTCGGCCTTGCCGGACTCAACTGACTAACGACTAATTAAGCAATCTGTCAACTTTTAATCGCTTGAATCTCCTTGGCCGCAATGACCCAATATTCTCCTCTTTCAACACCGTGGCGCTTCTCCAAAGTTCCTGTAACTCGCACATGCTTGTCTTCTAATTCACTTATCTTTTCGCTGTTGCTGCCGGTATCGACCTCAATCTGGCCTAACTTTTTGCCTTCGACCTCCAAAGGCGAATCAAGTTTAACGGCCCACCCTGTCGTTTCACCACCTATCGCAGCCACCCTTGCTAATGTCCCTGTTACAGTTATTGTCTCTTGTTCACCTTCTTTCTGTGCGTAAGCGCATGAAACCATTAAAGAACAGATAATCCCTATCGTCCAAAATCGCATAACCATACCTCCTTTCTCCAACCATTAATTTGCCTGCCGAAACTTTTTTGATTTTCAACTTTCGATTTTCTATTCTACCTGCCTTCGGCGGCAACCTGCACTCAAAAAATCTCTGTTAATTTGGGGAACTTTGTGCCTCTGTGTCTTTGCCCCCTTGTGCCTTCGTGCCCGCGCGCAAATTCGCGCGAGGGGGTACTTCAATCATGGTCCAAAACGTGTCGATTTCGTGCAATTTTTGCAAATTTTTGTCATTTTTTGTTAATTTTTGTAAATTTTTGTAAATTTCTTGCAATTTTTTTCGCCAACAAGCGCATTTGATGCGAAAATCCTCAACGCTTTGTGCAGAAACCTACGCATTGGGCTGACGTTCCGGCTGAACTGTAGGTTGTTGAATTCGGGAATCAAAATAGGTAAGTGGCAGAGGAATTTCAAAGTAAGGGCCGATAAAAAAGGCCTTTTTGATATTGAGCAGGGTTGTTCACTGTGTTTTGCCTGCCGGCAGTAGATGTGAACTTGTAAGGTGTTAAGCACGTATGACTTTTGCCGCCAAATCGGCTGTGAGGGTCTGTTTGCGGCCTGTCTTTACTAAAGCTATCTTCTTTATTTGCCGATACTTATGTTATTGTAATATTGGCAGTTGACCGTATAATATCCGACTGCTAATAAGACTATAGATGGAAAAGGAAGAGAGTAGGGAGGCTGTTTCTATTTTTGCGCAGCCGACGGGGACGGAGTCTGGATAAATTGTCTATTTTCTTACTATTGACTATTGCTTCTGGCTTCGTCGTAAAGTTGTTGACATAGAGGTTTTATGAACGCGCTGGTTACAGGCGGGGCTGGTTTTATCGGCTCACATCTCGCAGAGCGGCTGCTCAAAGATGGCCACAAGGTGGTGGTTATTGATAATCTGAGCACAGGCAGTTTACGAAATATCGAGAGTTTCAGGTCCGAGTCTGGGTTTGATTTTATCGAGGGGGATATCTGTGATGCTGAGTTGGTAGAGGCCGCCGTCGAACAATGCGATGTGATATTTCATCTCGCTGCCGCTGTTGGTGTTAACCTGATAGCGGAGGACCCCGTTCACACGATAGAGACGAATATCGGCGGCACAGAGGTGGTGCTGGAGACGGCTAATAAGTTCGGCAAAAAAATCTTGATTGCTTCGAGCAGCGAGGTCTACGGCAAAAGTGAGGCGGCTCCTTTTCGCGAAGATGGTGACATAGTATTAGGCAGCACAACCTTGTCGCGATGGTCGTATGCGTGCAGCAAGGCGATAGATGAATTTTTGGGCCTGGCTTTTTACCAGCAGTTCGGCTTAAAAGTGGTAATTGCCAGGTTTTTTAATACAATTGGACCGAGGCAAACCGGCCGCTACGGGATGGTAGTGCCTCGTTTTATTGAAAGGGCCTTGAGGAATGAGCCCGTCGTCATATACGGCACCGGCAAACAGAGCCGGTGCTTTTGTTATGTTGAGGACGTGGTCGAGGCGGCGGTCAGCCTGATGGACTGTGAAGAAGCAGCCGGCAAAGTGTATAATGTCGGCTCCGACGAAGAGATTACCATAGAATCGCTCGCCGACAAAGTTATTGAGATGACCGGCAGCAAAAGTAAAAAGGAACTTATATCCTACGAAAAGGCGTATGGAAGGCCTATCGAAGATATGATGCGGCGTGTGCCGAGTCTTGAGCGGATAAAAAAGACGGTTGGCTGGGTGCCGCGAAGAAATCTGACCGAATCATTGCAGTTGATTATCGACAGCTTTGAAAAAGCTAAAAGATAAAATCAACCTGATGAGATACGGGCAGTGCCGAGCGGTTTTGGGCGATGAAGGATTGACAGTAACCGTTTGCTGAAAGGACGAGATTATGAAAAAGGCGTTGATTACCGGTGTTACAGGGCAGGATGGTTCCTATCTTGTGGAGCTGCTTCTGCAAAAAGGTTACGAGGTCTGGGGTATTATTCGGCGAAGTTCATCCTTTCATACCGGCAGAATCGACCATTTGTATAAAGACCCGCACGAGAAACCGCGGCTGAAATTGCTTTATGGTGATTTGACTGACGGCGGCAATCTTTCATCGATTATAAGCGATGTCCACCCGGATGAGGTTTACAATCTCGGCGCTCAAAGTCATGTTCGGGTAAGTTTTGATATGCCCATCTATACGGTTAACACCGATGCCCTCGGTACGCTCCGGCTTCTTGAGGCGATTCGTTCGAGCAATAAGCCGATAAAGTTCTATCAGGCTTCGAGCAGTGAGATGTACGGCAAGGTCGTTGGGATACCGCAGACGGAAAAGACGCCGTTTTATCCTCGAAGTCCTTACGGCTGTGCAAAGGTTTACAGCTTCTGGCAGACAGTGAACTACCGTGAGGCTTATGGTTTATTCGCGTGTAATGGGATTTTGTTTAATCATGAATCGCCGAGACGTGGTGAGACGTTTGTTACGAGGAAAATTACACGTGCAGCCACGCGAATTAAACTTGGCCTGCAGGATAAGCTCTATCTGGGCAACCTGGATGCCAAGCGAGACTGGGGCTATGCAAAGGATTTTGTGGAAACTATGTGGCTGATGCTGCAGCAGGAAGAAAGCGATGATTATGTCATCGCAACCGGCCAGAGCCATTCGGTCCGCGAATTTCTCGATGAGGTTTTCGGATATCTTGGTCTTGATTGGCACAAGTATGTCGAAATAGACCCCCGGTATTACAGACCGACTGAGGTCGATTACCTTCAGGGCGATCCGAGTAAGGCGAAAAAAGTGCTCGGCTGGGAGCCAAAGGTGACATTTAAGGAGCTTGCGAGATTGATGACTGATGCCGATATGAAGCTTGCAGAAAATGAGAAAATCCTGAATGACCATGGCCGGTGATTAAGATGAGCGGTTTTTTTGAGGACAGGCGGGTTGTTGTTACAGGAGGGGCGGGGTTTCTCGGCAGCTACATTGTCGAAGGGTTGCGGAAGCGCAGGTGCAAGAATATTTTGGTGCCGAAAATTGAGGACTATGACCTCGTCAATATAGCTGACATTGTTCGGATGTATGACGATATGAAGCCGGACATCGTTATTCACCTCGCAGCAGTTGTCGGCGGAATCGGCGCAAATCGTGAGCATCCGGGCGAATTTTTCTACAAGAATTTAATGATGGGCGTTCAACTGATAGAGCAGGGCAGATTGCGCGGCATCGAGAAATTCGTGGCAATCGGTACGGTTTGTGCATATCCAAAGTTTACACCGGTGCCGTTTAAGGAAGAGGACATCTGGAACGGATACCCCGAGGAGACTAACGCGCCATACGGATTAGCTAAAAAGATGCTGTTGGTGCAGTCGCAATCTTACCGGGCTGAGTATGGTTTTAATTCGATATTTTTATTGCCGGTGAATCTTTACGGCCCGGGTGATAACTTTGACCCTAAAAGCAGTCATGTAATACCGGCGCTGATAAAGAAATGTGTCGATGCAATCGAATCAGGCGCCGACCATATTGACTGCTGGGGAACAGGGGCGCCTTCGCGTGAGTTTATTTATGTTGCCGATGCCGCCGAGGGGATACTGCTGGCTACCGAGCATTACAATGGAGCTGAACCGGTTAATATTGGGGCTGGATTCGAAATAACAATAAAGGAATTGGTGGAAAAGATCGCGAAGATAACGGGCTTTAAGGGCGGGATTCGTTGGGACAGCTCCAAGCCGGATGGTCAACCGAGGCGACGTTTGGATGTTTCGAGAGCCAAAAAACATTTTGGTTTCGAGGCTAAAACCAGCTTCGATGAGGGACTTAAGGAAACTATTAAATGGTATATGGAAAACAGCCCGTGAAGGTTTGGTGGCGGCGGGACTTAGAGGTAATGAAGCGTTTGAGAAAAAAAGACGGATTACATTTCATCGGAGGACACTGCTTTTCGGGGCGTATTTTCGAGGTTGTTTGATGAACTCTAATAAGCTGGACGTACTAACGAGAGGTCCGTCTATTTCATTAGTGCTGGGGTTTTCAACATAATGAGTAGGGTAATAGGTGACGTTATAGCGGCGGGCAATTTCGGGCTGTTTATCGACATCAATCAGAATAGGAACAAAATTGGCCTCGACATATTTTTTGACATCGGGTTTGTTGTAGATGTTTTGCCACATGTATGAACAAAAGGGTGCATTCTGTTTAGAAAAGCAAAGTAAAGCGGGTTTGTTTTGTCGTTTTGCCAGTTCAATGCCGGTGTTGTAATCTTTCCAGTCAATTGGCTCCCTTATTAAGTATTGGGTCAAAAAGACAATTACTACGAATACAATGAAAACCAGAATAACTACCCATAGCGCTCGAGATTGTTTTTTGCCTGCAGAAGGCCGAGTTTCTTTTGATGTCTCGTTGGTCGAGACATCGTGATTGTTGGCTGGTGTCTGCGCCACAGAGAACCTCCATATAAAAAGATTATTACAATGAGTATTCATTATAGGGAGAGCTATTAATCAGTCAAGCTTTGCTGTTCCGTTTTTTCTTTGATTTAAAATGAAAGAAATGTCCAGGCAAGCCAAATCTGATTTCTTTGAAAGCGTGTTGCCGATGTACCTGATTGTTTTGGTGGGGACAGGGGTGCTCTATATTGTCACGGCGTTCTATATCGGGTGGTTGAAGAGGATGTGGGAAGCGGAGGAATAGATGCCGATACGAGAGATGGTTCAATTAGCCCGACCGAAGCATTGGATAAAGAACGCGGTGGTCTTTATTCCTGTCGTTTTCAGCAAGCGAGCGGGTGAGGTTGTGGCGTGGCGAGAAGCCGGCATAGCGGCTTTGGTTTTTTGCTTTGCCTCGGCATTTGCCTATATCATCAACGACGTCAAGGACCGTTCGAGCGACCTTGCTCATCCGTTGAAAAAGCATCGCCCGCTTGCATCAGGCAGAATAGCTGTCAGCACAGCTATCGCTGAGGCGCTCGTTTTTGTATTACTTGCTGTTGCTTTGGCCTGGAGGTTTTCGGGTATTTTTCTGGTGATGGCGCTGGTATATATTGTGCTTCAGACTGCATATACGTTTTTTCTGAAGGAAAAAGCCCTGATAGACGTCATCTGCATCGCGATGGGCTTTGTTATCCGCGCCGGTTCTGGCGTGGCGGCGATTCGAAGTGAAGTAAGCCCGTGGCTTTTCATCTGTATGTTCACGATATGTCTGTTTATGGGTTTCTGCAAGCGCTACAATGAGGTAGTTACGATAGATGACAAGGCCACAGCCCACAGTCATCGCCCCACACTGATTGCATATACGCCGGAGCTGCTTACGCATCTTATTACGTTGTCGGCCGGTATCGCGGTGATTTCCTTTCTTCTTTACAGCCTGAGCCAAAGCACATTTGAACGCTTCGGCTCGATTTACTTTGTTTACACACTTCCCATTGTTGTCTATGGGGTTTTTCGTTTTGCAATGCTTTCGATGAGAGGTTCTTACGCGGATCCTACCGAGATATTCTTCAAAGATAGTCCTTTCCAGGCGACGGCGCTGATTTGGGTTGCCGCCGCCGTTGTCATTATTACATACGGCAAAGATATTGCCCAGTGGCTTCAAAGTCTTTATTGAGGGTCTTGATTGGAGTTCCTCCTGTGCGAAGTGAACGAAGAGAAATAGCAGTTGGCTATCTGGTCGTGCTGGTTGCATCGTTGTTACTTTACGGGGTAAGTTGCGCACCAGGCCTGTTATGGCAGGACAGCGGGATGATTCAGTATCGAGTATGGAACAACGATATTGAGGGCAATCTCGGTCTTGCCCTTTCACATCCTCTTTTTTACGTGCTGGCGATTGGGGCTAAATATATACCGGCGGGGCAGTTTGCCCACAGAATCAATCTGGTCAGTGCGGCGGCGGCAGCGGTGGCAATCGCTAACCTGTTTCTTTTTATACGCCTTTGGCTCGGCAGAAATTTTCCCGCGACGGTTGCAGCCGTTACTTTCGGTCTGTCTCACACATTCTGGGCTCATGCGAGCATCATTGAGACATACACCCTGTATATCGCTCTGTTTCTTGCGGGCCTGACAATGCTGCTGCAGTATTTGAGAACCGGCCGTCGGCTTTATCTTTATCTGTTTGGTCTGTTCGAAGGGCTGGCTATTTCCGACCATATGTTAGCATCGATACCTCTTTTGTGTTATGCTGTGTTTTTGATTGTGCTGCTGGTGAAGAAGGATATTCGACTCAGGGATATCGTGGTCTTTGCTATGTTCTGGGTTATCGGGGCCGGGCTGTACGAGTATCTCATTATAAAGAGCCTGATACAAACCGGCGATATTGCAGGTACTTTGGCGTCGGCTGTTTTCGGGCACAGCTATCGGTCGGCGGTACTCAATACTTCTTTGTCGGCAAGGCTTTTGAAGGAAGATTTTTTGTACATCCTGCTTAATTTTCCGACGCCGAACATTCTGCTGTTTTTCGTCGGCTGTTTCGCTTTGTTCAAACTACCTTTCAATCCGAGGCTGAGGAACATCGTGTTCGGTCTGCTTATACTTTTCCTGCTTTTCGCGTTCCGCTATACGGTTGTGGACAGGTACGCCTTTTTCATACCCTTCTATTGTGTTGTTTCGGTTTTTGTCGGTATCGGTGTGCACTCTTTGGAACCGTTTCTGAGGCACAGGAGCCTTGAATTGCTTGTGCTGGTTTTTGCTGCGTTGCCTTTCGGCGTGTACTTAGCTGCTCCGGCACTTGCCGAGAAGGTGGGCCTTCAAATTGGGACTAAGAGGCAGATTGACTATCGCAACGACTATGAATACTTCCTTCGACCGTGGAAGACAGATTATGGTGGCGCTGAGCGTTTTGCAGTCGAGGCGCTGGAGAGGGTTGAACAAAATGGAGCGATATACGCTGACAGCACGACGGCGTATCCGCTTCTATGTATGCAGCAGGTTAGGCAGATGCGGCGGGACATTAAAATTGTATCGAGCCGTGACAGCAGTAAAGGTGCTCCAGTTTTGAATGAGAATACGGCTGCTGGTTTAATAGCTAATTCGGCACTATATGTAGTCTCGCCTGTGAAGGGTTATTGTTTGCCTTTTCTTTTTGACAACTATAACTTTGTTCAGGCAGGCGTTTTGTGGAGGGTGGTCGAGAGAAAGTAAATTACACTTAACCTGAGGCCGCAGGACCGTAGATAGTTATGTTCCAAATAGGAAATCGCCTTATTGATTGAGTGCAGGGAGATAAGAATATGGCTAAGGATGTTTTAAGTGTCGCAGTTGTTGGTGCCGGATATTGGGGTAAGAATCTAGTTCGCAATTTTGCCACTGCTAAAAGGTGCAACCTGAGATACGTCTGCGACCTTAATGAGAAACTGCTGGCTGTGCAGAAAAAGAATTTTCCTTTTATCGAGACATCGACTGACCTTGAGGTGGTTCTGGCTGATGAGGAGGTTGATGCGGTGATAGTTGTGACCGGTGCCGCTGACCACTTTGAAGTTGCCAGGAAATGTTTGCAGGCTGATAAGCACACTTTTGTTGAAAAGCCTTTGACCCTGAAAGCCGGCGACGCCCGAATGCTGCTCGAGCTTGCGAAAGAAAGAAAGCTAAAGTTGATGGTTGGCCATTTGCTGGAATACCATCCGGCGGTGAGTTTCCTCAAGGAAATGATAGACAAGGGCCGGCTTGGTCAGCCGTATTATATGTATACCCAGCGGGTTAATTTGGGTATTGTTCGTCAGGATGAGAACGCATGGTGGTCTTTGGCGCCACATGATATTTCGGTTGTCTGTTATTTGCTCGGCTCCGAGCCGATATCGGTGGCAGTGCATGGACAGTGTTATTTGCAGAAGGACATTGAAGATGTGGTTTTTGCCACAATTAAATTTGAGGACGGCAAAGTGGCAAATGTTCACTGTAGTTGGCTCGACCCTCATAAAATCAGAAAGATGACGGTTGTAGGCTCCGAAAAGATGGTAACCTTTGACGATATGGAGGCCACGGAGAAAATCCGGATGTATGATAAGGGGGCGGCAATAAAACATGATATAACCACATCATACGCGGAGGTAATATCGCTTCGATTTGGTGACATAGTGATTCCGAAAGTGCCCAGCGGCGAGCCGCTTGCGATGGAATGTAGACATTTCATAGATTGTGTGCTTGATGGAATACCGATACGCAGTGATGGTATCGAAGGTCTGAGGGTTGTTCGGGTATTAGAGGCAGGGCAGAAGTCATTAAAGAGTAATGGCGAGCCTGTTAATCCGGAGGGTTTCTAATGGGTCGGCAAAAGGATTATTTCGTTCATGAGTCAGCTTATGTTGATGAGCCTTGCGATATCGGCAAGGGAACGAAGATATGGCATTTTTCACACATAATGAAGGATGTCAAAATTGGTGAAAGGTGTATATTCGGCCAGAACGTCAACGTTGCCAATGGTGTTGTTATTGGCAGTAATGTGAAGGTTCAAAATAACGTTTCGATTTATACAGGTACGATTATTGAAGATGATGTTTTTCTTGGGCCGTCGTGCGTTCTGACGAATATTACCAACCCCCGCTCACAGGTTGTTCGGCACAGCCTTTATGAAAAGACAATCCTTCGTCGTGGAGCAACCATCGGGGCGAACGCGACTATTGTCTGTGGAATCGAGCTTGGACGTTACTGTTTTATAGCTGCTGGCGCTGTTGTAGCTAAGGACGTTCCGGATTATGCGCTGATGATGGGCGTACCGGCTAAGCAGGTAGGATGGATGAGCCGGCACGGAATACGTCTGCCCAGGCCGGATTCGGATGGCATTATGGTTTGTCCGGAGAGCGGCTATCGTTATAAAGAGGTTGAACCGGGTGTGGTCAGATGTCTGGACTTGGATGAGGAGTTGCCTCTGCCGCCGGAAAAAGCTGTCGGTAAAGTGTGCTACCGGGAGTTCAAGCAGAAAGGGGCTCTATATGAGCAATAGGCTTTCGTTCGATAATGCCGCAAGCATTAGACTACGCCAGAAGACAGGATGGACTGTTGAAAGAGCCGGTGAAGACTCTCTATTTGCTACAGGAGACATTGAATAGGATTCTGAGATAACCGTATGATTTCCATAGAGCGTATGGACATAAACCAGGTTCCTTGGGATAAGCTCGACCGATTCGAGGACCGAACAATATTTCAGACTTTGCCTTGGTTGAAATTCGTGGCAGCGACTCAAAGAGCTGAGCCGGTGGTTGCAGCTATAAAGGAAAATGGTCACACCATAGGCTATTTCACCGGTCTTATAATTCGTAAGTTTGGCTTAAAGATATTTGGTAGTCCCTTCGAAGGCTGGACGACGGCCTATATGGGCTTTAATCTGCCGCATGGAAGTTCTCGACGCGAGGTGCTGAAACCAGCTTTATCTTTTGCCTTTCAAGATTTGAAATGTCATCATATCGAGATGTGTGATCGCTATATCTGTGAAGATGACTGCAAGAATTTGTCGTTTTTCGTGAAATATCACAGTGGTTATGAAATTGACTTGACCAAAAGCGAAGATGAGTTATTTGCAAACGTGGAGAGTTCCTGTCGCAGATGTATCCGAAAGGCACACAAATGTGGGGTTGTTATCGAAGAAGCCTCAGATATGAATTTTGCGAGTGACTATTATGAGCAACACAAAGATGTGGCCGCCAAGCACTTATTGGTTCCTACCTTCGGGATAGATAGAGTGCAAGCGCTGATTAAATATCTTCAGCCGACTGGGCATTTACTTTTATTGAGGGCTAAGAGTCCTGAAGGGATTTGTATCGCAACGGGAATTTTCCCAGCTTTTAACGGTACAATGTATTTCTGGGGAGGAGCAAGTTGGCGGAAATATCAGATATTGAGACCAAATGAAGCGTTGATGTGGTATGCGATGAGACATTGGAAAGCTCATGGTATGAAGAAATTCGATATGGGAGGAAGGGGGGATTACAAGAAAAAATATGGTGGCTACGAGATACGTGTGCGCCGTCTTATAAAGAGCAGGTATGGTTTTCTCACTGTCCTGCGAAACTTAGCTCATCGCGCCTTTAAAATCCGTCAGAAAATGTTGGGGCAGGTTATGAGAAGAAAGAGGGGATGAATTATTTTGGAGGTTATACTATGCAGGTCCCGCTCTTAGACTTAAAAGCACAATATGCGACGATAAAGGATGAGATTTTGGCTGCGGTTTCTGGAGTGCTTGAGTCTCAGGTATGCATCGGCGGTCCGAAAGTTGCTGAACTGGAAGAGAAAATAGCGGCCATAAGCGATTGTAAGTTTGCGGTAGGAGTCTCCAGCGGCACGGATGCTATTTTGAACAGCCTGATGAGTCTGGAGATTGGCAGCGGTGATGAGGTTATTACCACACCGTTTACATTTTTTTCGACCGTTGGCTGTATTGCCCGCACAGGTGCAAAGCCGGTATTTGTCGATATCGACCCGCGGACTTTCAATATCGATCCCTCGCAGATGGATGCGGTGGTGACTGATAAGACTAAGGCGATTATGCCGGTTCATTTGTTTGGGCAGATGGCTGATATGGACCCAATTATGAAAATCGCCAATAAACATAACCTTGTGGTCATAGAAGATGCTGCCCAATCGATTACGAGCACCTATAAAGGTAAAAAGGCCGGCAGTATCGGGACAGTTGGCTGTTTTAGTTTCTTTCCGAGCAAGAATCTCGGCGGTATCGGCGACGGTGGTATGATTGTCACCAATGACGATAAACTTTACAACCGCTTGTTTGTTATCCGCAATCATGGCAGCAAACCGAAATATTATCATAAATATGTCGGCGGTAATTTCCGTCTTGACCCGATACAAGCGGCGGCTCTTTTAGTCAAGCTGCCGCATTTGAACGACTGGTCACAGGCACGGCGCCGCAACGCCGCCTATTATGACAGGAAGTTCGCGGGTACGGCTGTGAAGACGCCCTATATCAGCCAGGACTGTGTAAGCCTCTACAACCAGTATGTCATCAGGGTTACAAGACGCGACGAGTTAATAGCCATGCTCAAGGAGAAAAATATCGGCTGCGAAGTATATTATCCTGTGCCGATGCATATCCAGGAGTGTTTCAAACACCTCGGTTACAAAGGGGGAGACCTGCCGGAGTCCGAAAAGGCGGCGAAGGAAGTATTAGCGATTCCAGTCTATCCGGAGTTAACTGACGAAATGAAGGACTACGTGGCGGAAACGATACTATCTTTTGTTGGTTGATGGAATTGTCAGCGAATAAGATTGATGCGAGAATTGCCGCGGAATCTGAAGTGCAGAGCACGGCTGCAGAACTGTATGCGCCGGCCTCAACGCGGAAAAACTTCGGCTGGATTCTGGCAGGCAATATCGTCGCTGAGCTTTCCCTGTTTGGAGTTTTGATGGGACTCGCAAAATTGGGCTCAGCCGAAATTCAGGGCAGATTTCTGCTCTCTCTTGGCATCGCAACCCCGGTCGCTATGTTCTCCTCGCTGGGACTAAGCCCGCTGTTCGTAACCGATTCACAGGAACGATTCAGCTTTTATGATTATTTCTATCTGAGGGTCGTGTTTTGCGTCCTAAGCGTAATCATCTGCCTCTCAATAGGCTCATATCTTGTATTGCGAGGTAGTTATGACGCGAACTTTCTGGTGGTGCTGGGTCTAATCGGATGTTTCAAGGCTGTGGACTTTATCTCAGACATATGCTACGCGGTGTTTCAGAAGAAGCAACAGATGAGGTACATAGGCATCAGCAGGGCTGTGAAAGCGGCAGGAGCCCTTACGGCTACAATGGCCATACTGTTTGCTACTGGTAAGCTGGCGGCGGCCCTGCTTGGATGGCTCGCAGCGTACAGCGCGATGATGTTCTGGTATGATATAAAAATAGCGAAGCGATTCTATCCCGTGCCGGTGGAGTTCAGCTTGAGTCGTAGTTTGACGATAAGCAAACAGGCGATACCTCTGGTGGCAGTGGCGGCTCTTATGACGCTAAACGGCAACATTAGCAGATATGTTATTGCGGCCTACTGCGGGGAGGCGGATGTCGGATATTTTGGCTCGATAAGTTACGGCGGCGTGGCTATGTCGATGATTTTCGTGGCGATGGGCAGCGCACTTCTGCCAAAGATGGTGGATTACTTCAAAACACGCCCCCTGTATATTTGGCGTCTGGCGGTAAAAGTGGCACCGATGGCTGTCGGGCTGGGCCTGCTGGCATTTATGGTCAGCTTGCTGGCAGGCAGATTCGCTTTGAGGGTTTTCTTCAGTGCCGAGCATGCCGCTCACGTTAAAGTGCTGTGGATACTGATGGGCGGCAGCGCCATTGTGGGCTTGGCGTCCGTGATGGGTTTTGCGGGCATGGCGTGTCGTGCGTTTACGCCCTCCATCTTCGCTTGGGCAATTGTGGGTTGCATCACACTTTTGGGCAGTATTGCTCTTGTGCCAAAATATAAACTCGTGGGCGCTGCGATTGCCAGTATAATGTCAAATCTGGCGGCCTTTGTCTTGGCGACCACGATAGTCGCGGTATACACGTGGCGAAGGCACAGGCAAATAGCGTTGGCGGGCCAAAAATAATAACTGGCTTAGGGGACATATTATGGGTACGCTTAAAGGACGCAGGATATTCATTACCGGTGGTGCCGGCTTTATTGGGTCCACCCTTATCGGTCGTTTGATCGAAGATAACAAAATCACGGTTTATGACGACTTTCGGCGAGATGCGCTTAGCGACAAGCCTTACAAAAACCATCCTAATCTAAAGATTGTCAGAGGAAATGTCTTAGATTATCCATCCCTGAAAGCGGCAATCGAAGGTTCACAAATAGTTGTTCACTGTGCTGCCATTGCTGGTATAGATACAGTGGTAAAAAAACCGACCGAAACAATGCGAGTCAATATGGTAGGAACTGCGAACGTGCTCGAGGCGGCTAAGGAGCTCACCGAGCTTTGGCGATTGGTCGATTTTTCAACGAGTGAAGTTTTTGGCCAATCGGCGTTTCGAGCAGAAGAGGGTGATATAACGCATATAGGAGCAGTTGGCGAAGCGCGGTGGACATACGCAGTAAGCAAGTTGGCTGGCGAGCATTTGGTCAAGGCGTATTTCGAGGAGTTTCATATGCCCACCGTTTGTGTCAGGCCGTTTAACATCTATGGGCCAGGCCAGGTAGGCGAAGGTGCCATAAGAACGTTCATATTGCTGGCGCTGCGAAATGAAGATATCGAAATTCATGGCGACGGCAACCAGATTCGAGCGTGGTGCTATATAGATGACCTCATCGAAGGTCTGCTTTTGGCCCTCACTCACCCCAAAGCGGTTGGCGAGTCGTTTAACGTGGGAAATGCCAGGGCTGTCGTCACAATTTATGGTTTGGCTCAGACGGTTGTGCGTGTGCTGAATTCAACTTCGCGGATTCGTTTTACCAGGAAGGATTATGCGGACGTGGAGTTGCGAGTCCCCAGCGTAACCAAGGCACGAGAATTGCTCGGCTTTGAAGCAAAGGTGGACCTTGAAGAAGGCATTCGCAGGACCGCTGAGTATTTCAGGGGACTGATTAAGTGACCCAAATTAGGATTCCACTTGCCAGGCCTTCTTTCGACGAGCGCGAGGTCGAAGCAGTCCGCCGCGTTCTTGCAAGCGGGCAGGTCATTCAAGGACCTGAAGTGGAGGTTTTTGAAAAAGCTGTTGCCCGGATGCATCAAGCGAGGTATTGTATCGCCGTTTCCTCAGGAACAGCTGCCCTGCATATCTGTTATCTTTCGCTTGGTATCGGGCCGGCAGATGCGGTCTTTATCCCCAGTTTCGCATGGCCCTCGGCTGCCAATGTGGCGATGCTCGTAGGGGCCCGTCCGGTGTTTGTAGATGTCCTTTCCGATACCTATAATATCGACCCAGACGACTTACGACGAAGAATACAGCAGTGCATTAAGCGAAAATGGGGAAAGCCGCGAGCGGTTGTGCCGGTTCACGAATTTGGGTTGGCAGCCGATATGGATGGCGTGTTAGAAATCGCCAAAGAATTCAACCTCGATGTTATCGAGGATGCAGCCTGTGCCCTCGGTGCGGCATATAAAGGCAAGCCAGTTGGCACATTTGGAAAAATGGGTATTTTCAGCTTTCACCCAAGAAAAGCTGTTACAACAGGTGAAGGAGGCGCTATCGTTACTAACGATGAGCTTCTGGCAGAGAAGTGCCGGATGTGGCGTAACCACGGCCAGGTCTTTCAAAATGGCCAGCGTGATTTTCGTGTCGCAGGGCTTAACTATCGGATGACGGAGATTCAGGCCGCAATCGGCCATGTCCAGTTGGAGAAATTCCCGCAAGTCTTGAAAAGACGCAGAGAAATCGCATCACAGTATCTAAAGGGTCTCGCCGGATGTCCGTGGATAAGCCTTCCCTCAGATAACCCAGAACATACTTGGCAGACCTTCATGATTGTTCTGGACGATAACAAAGACCGAGATTTTGTGATAAATAAGCTCGCAGAAAATGCCTTTGGCTCAGGACAGGGCTCAGTAGCGGCACATTGCGTGAGCGTTTACCGAGAGTATCTTGGATACAAGATGAAAGATTTGCCTGTTTCGGCTAAACTTGATCTTAAGGGGCTGGCGTTGGCGGTCTTCGAAGGGCTATCCGCAAAAGACCAGGAAAAGATTGCCGAGTTTTTGAAAAGACTTCTGCAATAGTGTTTTATTGGTGAAATGTTCGTGCGTGATTTGGCCCAGCAGATTTTCGGCTGGGGTCATTTTGAACAGTGATCAGCGGACTTCATTTGAGGGGGGTCTATTTTTAAAAAGATGCTTCTACGGGCAGTGGATAGGGCGGGAGGAAACAAATGAGCTCTAATATCAGTGTGGTGATTTACGAGGGTCTGAAAGCACCGTCTGATGACATACTTGAGTTTCTGGATTCTTTGGAGTTCGTTCCGGTTCAGCACGATCCACGTTGGGCTCAAGTCTACTCCAAGCTGGATAACGAGGACTTCTACATCCTCGTAGCATGCGAAGATAGCAAGATCGTCGGTCTTTCCAATTTCACAGTTTTCAATGGACCGCTGGGGTCGATAATTCATGCCAACCCATATATGGGCTATGGCGGGTGCTCTTGCGCTCCTCAAAAGGAAAGCGAAGTGATCCATGCACTTATGGCATCTCTGCTGAAATGGGCTCAGAAATCTGGGTGCATAACGGTCTCTGTAGGTACACCCCCATTCAGTGAAAAACTATGTGACTCATACATCGCTGGGTTGGAACCCGACTTTGTCTACAGGAAGTTCTATCAATACAATTATCTCGATCAGCACCCGCTTGAAAAAATGAATGCTAAACACCGCCACATGATTTTCAGGAAAATCAAGAATGCCGAATCTTCAAACGTCAAAGTCACATTGGCAACCACACCCTCCCAGCTGGAGTCTTGGTTGGATATTTATGAAGGACGCTATACCGAGATTGATGCCAAAACGCTTCCGAGAACATTCTATAGGGCGCTGTGGGACACTTTCGGTCCAGCCGGAAAAGCAGAGTTGCACCTCGCGTATAAGGATGAGCAATTCTTGGGTGGAGATTTGTTTGTGATTGGACGTGGTATAGTAGATTGTTTTTCCAATGTCTTCAGCGACGAGGGTATGGAATTACACGCAGGCTTTCTTACGATACATAAAGCACTCAACAGGTTTGTTGAGAGTAAGCTCAAACGGTTTAATTGGCAGTCAGGTCCTGCGCGTGGGGACGGTGTTTATGAGTTCAAGAGACGCTGGGGAGCGGTGGAAGGAGAATACTCGATTCTTACAAAGGTACTGGGCGATACAACAGTTTTTACCAGCAGGCCTCTTGCCGAGGTCCGCAATGCGTACGGTCTGCATTTCGTTCTTCCATATAGTTTGTGGGAGAACAAATAATGGTCACACACTCTAAACCATGGATTAACGAGTCTGATCGCCGCGCTGTAGATGAAGTGCTCGCAAGTGGGATGCTCGCCCAAGGCAAAACGGTACGACGGTTTGAACGGGAAGTTGCCAAGTACCTTGGTTGGGCCGACGGCGTGACGGTTAACTGTGGTACCGCCGCTTTGGTATTGGCGTTGAAGGCGTTGGGGGTAGACCGGACACATGAAGTTATTTTCCCAACCTATGTCTGCCGAAGTGTTATGGAAGCCGTTCTGACCATAGGTGCGAAACCCATCTTGTGTGATGTCGGCCAGCAATGGACTATGACTGCCGAGACAGTTGCTCCGAAAATAACTCCACGCACGGCTGCAATCATTGTTGTGCATATCTTCGGTATCCGTGCCGACACGGCTTCTCTGAAGCAATTTGGCGTGCCGATTGTCGAAGATTCCTGCCAGGCACTTTCAGCCAGGGCAGATCAAACCGAAAGAGGTACAATTGAGGTGCTTTCTTTCCATGCAATTAAGTGTCTCACTACGGGGGAGGGGGGAATGGCGCTATCAAATGACGCCAGCCTGCTCGAACAAATGCGAGGGTTTCGTGACGGCGTCGATTCCCACCTCGCAATGAGAATCGCGTCCCCGATGACGGATATACAGGGAGCTTTGGGTTTGAGCCAACTTGTGCGATACGACGATTTTTTGAAACGCCGCAGAGACATTGCAGAACAATACTTTGCTGAATTTTATGACCTGCCGGTTCAACTCCCTGAGTGTATTCGCAACGAGAGTATCTTCTTCCGATTTCCGCTGCGAGTCCATGGTGACTTCTATGCATATAGAAATCGCTTCGATGCTTTGAATGTGCAGGTCCGCCAAGGTGTCGATGCCCTATTACACAGGATTTCGGGAGAGGATAGGCGACTCTTCCCCGTGGCGGAGCAGCTATTCGCGGAGACCCTTTCTATCCCCATATACCCTGCCCTCCGAGACGTGGAAGTACAGGCGGTAATTGCAGCCTGCCGTCGTGTCTTGGGCTCAGGGGGATCGTAAACAGCACAGAATAGTCTTTGATGACTTAAACACTTTACAGGGTACTTTTGAGTCCATGGAACGAATCGACATCATTAACCGTTTGCTATTTGAGTTTGATAAGCTCTCTGAGGATGAGGTAGTCAACCTGACTTCTCAGTTACCCAGGAAGATCGTAAGATGGCTGGCAATCAATCATCCGGATAACCGGACACGCAAAATATTCTTTCGTGCAACCGGGGTACAGATTGGTGAGGGCACCGTAATCAACCCCAACGTAATCATAGAGGACTGTTATAAACCACTTGTCAAAATTGGTCAGCGTGTTTCGATTGCTTCAGGTGTAATGTTACTCGCCGATGCGGCGCCAAACAATTCGCGTTTGTCAGATATCCCCTATGTCCGAGACCATTTGATTGTAGAGAAGGAGATTGTCATTGAAGACGACGCTTGGATTGGAGCCGGTGCGATAATCCTTCCGGGGGTTACTATTGGAAAGTCGGCGATAGTCGGTGCTGGTGCCGTCGTAACCCATAGTGTGGCACCGCTGACCATCGTCGCCGGTGTGCCCGCACGAGAAATACGTAAGCTAACGCGAGACGATTAGTTGTTTTAGCCGGTGCGGTCGTATGAAGGTTCTTCATCTTCCGGTTAAGATTGCATCTCAAGTTTCCGTGACAGGCAGCGCGCTGCGAGATGTCGGCATCGATGTGGGTGTGGTTGTCTTTAAAACTGACAGAGGGCAATAAAATGGTGAAAAATTTCCAACTGCCAAAGTTTGGCTTAGACGAGTATACAAATTTACTCAACCAGTTTATCAATGCAGGTTATCAGTTCCAACCAGTGAGTCAGATGTGCAAGAACGCTCAGGTAAGAGTTGTTTATCTGCGTCACGATGTTGACTTACACATCGATTTGGTTTCTGCAATGGCACTTGTAGAAAAAGACCTAAATGTTAGCGCCACCTATTTCGTGCCGCTGACGCGTCACTTTAATCTCCTGTATCCTGCAAACCAGCAGATAATGAGAAGACTCGTTGATATGGGCCACGAAATCGGTCTTCATTATGACATGGAAGCATACCCGCTTGATCCTGCGGACGCAAGACGCCATCTGGACTGGGAGGTCGGCGTTCTCAGCAAGGCGGTAGGTAGTCCGATTCATACTATATGCCTGCATAATCCCTATAAAGGCCAGCCAGACCCGTTTCGTCAGATAGATGAATACGTACACCCTCATGACCCCCGCTGTCAGGAAGAACTTTTATATGTCAGCGATAGTTGCAGAGCTTGGCGTGATGAAAACCTGCTGACTTGTTTTGGCCCTAATCCGCCACGCCGCCTGCTGCTGAATACACACCCAGAACTTTGGCTGGACGGTACCGTTCGTGATCGTATAGAATATCTAAATGGGGTGCTGACAGATAATATTTTGCGTGAGTATCGGGACGTTTTGGAGAACACAAGAAACGGCTGGCTTAATCATCCGGCTGCAAAGCTGCACGATGAGCGGCAACGGAACATAAAACCGCATTCTTAGTAGGAGCAAGGACATGTTGAAAGGGTCTCAAGTCTATCTTTCACCAATTCAAGAAAAAGATTTGCCCGAATTGTTTTCATGGATTAACGATCGAGAGACTGTCCTATACAATGCTTCTTATCGACCCATATCTGATCTGGAGCATCGCTCTTGGTATGAATCCTTATCAGGCGATCGTAACCGTGTTTTCTTTCTAATTCGCCGAGTCAGCGATGATGGGTTGATTGGTAGCTGTCAGCTTCTCTCAATCCATAGTGTGTATCGAAACGCCGAACTCCAGGTGCGGATCGGCCGAAAGGAAAGTCGAGGTCGGGGCTTTGGTACTGAAGCTCTGAAACTACTATTGAGATTCGCCTTTGACGACCTTAATTTGGAACGGGTGTATCTACATGTCTTTGAGACGAACAAGGCTGCGATTCGAGTTTATGAAAAGATAGGTTTTGTGCGTGAAGGCATTTTACGCAAAGCCGCCTATATCAATGGCGAATATTTGAACCTTATTGTGATGGGGATTTTGAGGGATGAATACACTAACCGGTAAAGTAGTAGCCATACATCAGCCCAATTTCCTGCCTTGGTTGGGCTACTTTGACAAGATGGACCGGTGTGACATCTTCATTTTGCTTGATCGGGTGCAGTTTGTTCATAGTAGCGCTATCAACCGCGTGAAGATACTCAGTAATGAAAAGCTGCAATTTATCACAGCGCCAATTCATCATACCGGGACGTTGGATATGGAGATAGGAGAGGTAAAAATAGACCATTCACAAAAATTTGCAAGAAAGGTTACAGGGACCTTGTTTCAAAATTATAGTAAACAACCATATTGGAAGCAATATGGCGAACCTGTTATTGAGATAATAAACCGCAAGCAGGAATATCTCGTCGACCTTAACGTGGAATTGATTAAATTTCTTGCAGAGTCATTGGGTATTTCCTGGGACAAAGTAAGAATGCAATCTGACCTGATTTTTCGTGGACAGAAAAGCGAGTTGATTTCAACACTTGTTAAAGCGGCAGGAGGAAGCATTTATCTTTCAGGTGGTATGGACCCCGGCAATACCCCTACAGGTCAAAAGACAGGAACAGCCGCCGATTACAATGACCCTGCTGTTTATTCAGCTTACGGTATCGTCTTGGAATACCAGAATTTTGTCCACCCTGAATACGACCAGGGCCTTGGCCAATTTTTCCCTGGTCTGAGCTCATTTGATGCCCTGACTCGTTTCGGAGAAAGAACTATTGAGCTGATGCGAGCCTGCAATAATCAAAATAGATAGCTGAATAGTACATCCGAATTAGTTTAGAGTGGTTGTTCAAATGCATGTGTTGTTAGTTTGTAATGCCGTGTACAAGTTTTCAAAGACGCGGTTTTTTGAGCAAAAAATGAGGGTACTTTCCTCTAAATTATGAAGCGAGATTTTTTACAAAACCTTGTTTTCAAGATAAAAACGTGGGCTTTCACAAAAAGCTTGTATATCGCGCTGGTTTGTAGTAGAATGATTGTGGGAGCGAGTCGCTGTTGTTTTTAGGAGGAGCGGACGTGCGTAAATTTTTGTTATGGACGGGGCCGTACTGCGTATTGAGCTTTTTGCTTTGTTGTTCTGCCAATCTTTTTGGCGCAGTAGATGGGGTGCTTTCCGGCAAAGTTTTAGATGCTGAAACTGCTCAGCCCCTGACGGGTATTGGGGTGACCTACCGGAGTGAAGGCTACACGGAAAATGACTTTACCGATGCGGATGGTAAGTTTACGTTAACTGATTTACCTGATGGCATTGCTGAAATAACGGCAATGCCAGATGTTGCTACCGGCTACGCATATAACTTACCCCCAGGCAGCAATTCGGTCAATATTAACGAAGGGCAAGACAAGTCAAACTGCATCATCGCGTTGCAGAGAGGCGCGCTGGTTACCGGCTACATAAAAGATCCCGATGGCAACCCGGCAGGGGCTGTTGAATATAGTTATAGCGGTAGAATGTCCGGAGGTTGGGGGGATACGGATGTAAACGGCCGTTACCAAATACGACTTCCCCTTGGAACCTATGTAATCAGCCTGGATGAATACAACCTTAGCGCGTTGCCTCAGAAGGTCACAATAACGGATATAAACCAGCCTGTTGATGTTAATGACATGACAGTTTATTCCGAGCAAACCGGCGGTCAAATCTCCGGTGACGTTAGCAATTCGGACGCCTGCCCCAAAACAGGCCAATTTTTCATCGTAGCCTTTGAAGCAGGAACTGTGATTGACCCCAATACCTGGTATACTGTCAAGTCGGTCGCAGGAACCGAATTGCCGGAGGCGGGGCCGTTTGCTATCACTGCATTGCCGCCATATCATCCAAACGACATTTATCTCTGCGTAGAAAGTGGAACCACGAACGAAATACAATCTCTCGTCGTGCGGGATTCCGCGCTTAATGTTCTTCCCGGAACAACCGGCATCGGTCTGAATTACAAGTCAGAAGGAAGTACTGTTAGTGGCAGAGTGGAAAATACTGATGGCCAGGCTGTTATGGGAGCCGCCGTATTACTTACCGACTCGGCTACAGGGAACTTTGCAGGTTTTGGGCGTGTCGACCCCAACGGCGAGTATGTTATTTACAATGTTCCAGCAGGAACATACACCGCTACCGCTGTTCACAGCAAGTACCTAAATGCCTCGACACCAGTTGGCGGTTTGGAGGGTTTACTTGGTAATTGGTTGATGAATGACAACGCCGCTGACGCAACAGTTGTTGATAGTTCTGGAAACAATAACAATGGGACCGCCCAGCAGAACACTTCCGCCCTGCACACTACAGGCAAAATAGATGGTGCTTTAACTTTCAATGGCATGAATGATTATGTAAAGCTTACTTATGACCAGGACGGATGGACAAAATCTGATAGCAATCCGCTGATAACGGGATTGTTTGGAAGCGTTTGGTATAACGCAGCTGGAGATTATCATTTTTTCTATTCTGATGGAATGAATGCCAAGCACGCCACAAGTTCTGATGGTTTAACTTGGACGGATGATGTTGCACATAACCCCATTCTTACTATCGCTACGGTTGTAATGGTCTGGAAGGAAGAGGACACTTGGTATATGCTTTATCGGTCGAGTGAATTTGGCTACAATAAAATATGTCTTGCGACGGCTTCTGCTCCTGAAGGGCCTTGGACGAAAAATGCAAACAACCCTGTTTTGAGTGGTGCAGGTACGTCTACTTGGGAAGGTAATAGCACTGACCCTTGGGGGATTATGAAAGTAGGTTCAACTTATTATCTTTGGTATAACAACGTAGGCGTTACGCCCCGACAATCTGGTTTGGCCATATCAACGGATTTAATCCACTGGACGAAGGATTCACATAACCCAATATTTGGCGATGCCGATAAACAAATGTATTGCATCCATCCATTCAAGTATGATAACTGGTATTATATGATAACCAGCGCTTTTTATTCTCCTCAAGCCTGGATGCAATTTCGACTTTATAGAGATAGTAATCCGACTTTCTATCCTCAGGAAAGAGAATATCTTGGCACTATTCTATTCTCTACCTACGGCAGCTGGGATACCGCTTATCTTGATACCCCTTCTGTTATGACGACCAATATAAATCGTGATAGTTTCCCCGATAATGATATTTGGCTTTATTATAGCGGTCGTAGTGATTATCCCCACCCTAATTGGAAAACAGGCTTGGCAAAAACTTCATTAGCTAATTTGGCTGCTATACAGCCCAGACCCGAAGTGAATGTTCCGCTTTTTAGATTAACTGATGCAATTAGCATTTCACTGTGGGCCAAACAAGATAAAAAACATACCGGCAATTATATTGGTCTGCTTGCTAAAGACGGTTGTTATTTGCTGACAATAAATGCCAACAAATTAAGAGGCTATATCGGTAGTAGTGGTGGCTGGTGCTACACAACAGGCACAACGAATCTTGCCGTAGATACTTGGTATCACTTTGTAATGACATTTGACAAAAACGGAGATAAGAAAGTACGGATTTATGTTAATGCGGTTGAAGAGGGAACACCTGCCACCACCATATATGGAATTAATATAAGGGATTCGGAGATAAGAATTGGCTCGTATGGTTGGGGCTGGGGTGCCAATTATTTTGATGGTGTAATTGACAATGTACTCATATTTAATAGAGCCTTATCGAAAGAGGAAGTTGAAGCACTGTATAATGGTGGGGACGGAATAGAAACAATACCCCCATTATTTGGGGATTCTTCCAACAATAATATAGTTATGTCTTTTGTTGGTGAGAAGGAAGGTGCCGATCTAAACGGCGATGGCTTTGTGAATATGCTCGACCTTGCGAAATTTGCTGACCAATGGCTGCAGCCCGGTTCGTTAAATGCTGACTTTAATCAAGATAGCACGGTGGACTTTGCCGATTTGAGTCGAGTTGCTGAAAGCTGGCGCTGGCAGGCAATTTGGTATCACGACTAATGTTTGCTCGCTGGATGGGGGTGGGGCAGGAAAGGCCCGATGACATACGGCAGTTGCAGAGTTGGGCCGATGGAATAAGTGTGGTGGTCGACCTTCGATAGACTTCGGGAGCGGCTATTCCAAAAAGAAGTGTAGTGGTAGTAAAAAAATTCTTGGCAGAATGGTGGTAAAAACAATAGAATTGGAAGTGTTTTCCTTGACTTTGAAGAGGGGAGATGATGAAAAGTATGTGTTTTACAGTTCCATGCCTTTTGATAATCAGCCTTACGGTACCACCTGTTTTTTGGATGTAGTCTGCATTTGGGGCTTGTTCATCTGAGTTGGAGGGGGACTTGGATGGCAACGGCAAAGTTAATTTCGTGGACTTGTCGATACTTGCCGAAAACCGGCTTAAATGTAATCTTTGTGAATCAGAATAATTGTTTGCCATAAACCCCGACCCCGCCGGCGAGAGAGATACGCAAACTCTCGAAAAGTGATAAGTTTTTACACGTAGATGCGCTCAACGTGGCGTAGTATGGAAGGTTTGGGAGCTTTGTAGAAAGTGTCTGATGTAAGTAAATCTGGATTGGTTGGGAGTGGTTAAATGCATGTATTGTTAGTCTGTAATATGATGGCACTTGGAGGGGCAGAAAGGTATTTGATAGACCTTGCCAATTCGCTCGTCGAACGCGGTATCAGAGTGACAATGGCTTACGAAGGCCCTGTATTGCACAAGGCGGGACCTGTCGACGAAGTTCACCATTTAGAAATTAAACTGTGCAGGCGTTTCGGAAGTCTTGGTGTGTTCCGCCCTTTTTTTGACTGGCCCTTGGGCTTCCGTTTCTACAATTATATGCGTAAGGCAAATGTCGATATAGTAAATACTGTTATGATTGATTCGGGTATTTGGTGTTGGTTGGCCAGCCGTTATCTGGGAGTGCCGATTGTTCATACGCCGATGACTGTATTTGGTAATTACCCCTACATGGAACGCTTCCTGTTCGCTAGTACAGCAGGTACAAAACTGCTAAGTTTTCTTGGATTGGATATTTTGGCTGCTTCTGACTATTGCGCATGGGAGTTGGTGAACAGGGCTAAAGTGCCCGCAGGCCATATTCATGTAGCAACAACGGGTGTAGACTTGCGTAGGTTTAGGCCCAGAGATGCTGATGATAGAATCAAGAAGGAACTCGGCCTTGGTCCTGGGCCGGTTATTGGTTCCATTGGTAGGTTGACGAGGGTTAAGTTGGGAAAGGTGTATCGGGGCAAAGGTAATCAAAAGATTATCGCAGCAATGCCGGCAATTTTACGAATTTGCCCGGAAGCGCAATTATTAATAGTAGGTGATGGTCCAATGCGAGAACCTTTTGAAGCGCAGGTAAGAGATTTGCAGGTGCAGGATAATGTAATCTTTGCCGGTTGGCGAACCGATACTGTGGAAATGATGGCTTTGATGGATGCGTATATTCAGACAGGAGATGGCCCAAACCTTGGACTTTCAGCACTGCAGGCGATGGCTCAGGCTAAGCCATTGGTAGTTTTCGCAAGTGACGAACTTGAGAAAAGGATGGCAGAGGATACGGTTCAGGAAGGAATCAACGGCTATATAGTGCCGACAAAAGAACCCGAAAAAGCCGGAGAAATTATCGGACGAATGCTGACAAACAGTCAAAAAATTAAAGAAATGGGACTGGCTTCCAGACAGTTAGCTGAAGAAAGATTTGACTGGGATTTGCACGTTTCGAAAGTCATAGAGGTTTATGAAAAACTGAGAAGCAAGAGTTAAATGCAAGACTGCTCAATCCGACTGGAGGCAGGCAAGGGTTGTGTTTTTATGATTACTTCTCATTCTCAAAAGTCAAAGTTTTTTAGATGGATAATGGATTTGCACAGGATAGTTATACAATAGAGCAGAAAGGGGTAGATTGGCAGCCCTTTGAGGAGTACGGTTTTAGTTCTCCCTGGGCACCTCGTTTGCGGAGGGCTTCTATTGCCACTAATTATTTGCTTTCCACACTTATCACTGTGATTGTAGCTATTATCTTCGCTTCTCTATCCGAGCAGTGCCAACATTGGTGTTTAATTCCGCTTATACTGTGTGGAGTCTTAGCATGTGCCGACATTGTTGCGTGGTTCAGAAAGGAAATTGATATTTTCGACCCAAAGTCCTTCATTGCAGCTTTTCTGTATTTGAATTGTTTTCTGGCACCGCTACTTCACCTTAGATACAACATTTATGGCCAAACTCTTTATATTGATGACTGGCCTGCTTGGTTCGGATATATGGCATGCTTTAACGCTGCCGGTATTATCTTGCTCAAGTTGGGACAACGTATAGCCTTTAAAAGGTCCAGGCCGGCAAAGAGCTTCCGGAGTATAGAATCTGGTAGGTTTCTTGGCATAGCAGTGGTCCTTCTCGCAATAAGTCTTGCCGCCAATGCAGTAATCCGTATCTTCTTCGGGGGCCTTGTCCGAGAAGTAGGGCAAATGCAGTGGACCGCGGCTGCCGAAGCTTATGCCTATCACTTGAGCTGGATAATGATGTTGGCAGACCCCGCTGGTCTGTTGATGGTGATGATTATAGTATATTGGATATATAGTAGAAATCCAGATAAAACACGAAGCATGGTCGTGGTTGGATTGATTTTATTTCTTGCAGCCTTATGGCAGCTTTATTTTTTTGGGTTTCGTGGTAGTCGTTCCGCAATTCTAGTCCCAATTGTTATGTTCACTGCAATTATCCACTATCGTTTAAGACCTGTTTCGATAAAATTCATGATATTAGGTATATGTGTGGCGTTTATATTTGTTCATCTTTATGATTTTTATAAGAAACTGGGCATTAGAGGTTTTGAGGCATTTTATAGCAAAGAAGCCCGGGAAAGTATGGCCTATGAACGCAGAACTACATTACTTACCACTTTGACTGGAGACCTTGCTAGGGCAGATCTCCAGGCATATATGCTGTACCGATTGAAAACGCATGGTGGCGAATATCAGTACACCTGGGGAGGAACATATGCGATGGCTGTGTTAACATTTATCCCACGGGCTATCTGGAGGAACAAACCCAATCCAAAACCCTTCGCTGGAGCTTTACTACTTACGGGCCAAAAAGTTCACTCAACCCGTGTATTTGGCCTCGCTGGTGAGGGTATGCTTAATTTCGGTTATTACGGTATTGTGCCGCCATTCTTTGTAGTTGGGTTGATGTTGGGATGGTTCCGTAAAAAGATTGCGACTATGGAGCCTTACGATGCCAGATTCTTCTTGATACCTGTTTTACTGATGCTTTTTCAGGGTACAATAGTTGGGGATATGGGCCTTTGGGTATATGGTACTTTAAGATTAGGTATGTTACCGTTTGTTCTTGTTTACTTCAGTAGTACCAGAACGGCTTTTGCAGATAAGGATTAGCCTTGTCAGGAGCGCAAAGTAATGCGTGTAATAGTAGCTCTGCAACACCACTTTAGTATGACTGCTGATGGCACTGTTTATCCAACCTCTGTTTTTGAGTACGCAATTTGGCGCAGATATCTGGACGTTTTCGACGAGGTAGTGGTATTCGGCCGAGTCAAATGTGTTCAAGAACCTCCTGCATCTGCTCCATCGCAATCGACCGGCCCTCGCGTGAGTTTTTATCCCTTGCCGGACCATTCTGGTCCTTGGCAGTATTGTAGACATCATGCAAAACTAAAAACCCTGGCTAGGCAAATCCTGCAAAACCAGGATAAAGATGCGTGTATATTACGAGTACCAAGCAACATAAGCAGCCTGTTGTGGAATGAACTATCCAGAGCGGAGCGCCCCTATGGAGTGGAAGTAGTAGGTAACCCATGGGATACTTTTGCGCCTGGCAGTGTAAAAACTATCTTACGCCCCATAATCAGGCGGAAAATGACGTGGGAATTGGCCCGACAGTGCCGTATGGCCAGTGCCGCTTCCTATGTGACCGAACACATCCTTCAGAAACAGTATCCTGCTGGTTGCTGGTCAACTCACTATTCCAGCATAGAGTTGCCTGCTGAACTAATAATAGATGAAGCAGCTATTAATAAGCGTATTCAAAGAATAGGGATTAAGAGTGCCTTGAAGGAACCTTGGCATATTTGCTATGTGGGTACTATGTCGCGTCTGTATAAAGCGCCAGATGTTTTGATAGATGCGGTTGGAAGATGTATTGGAAAAGGAATTAATCTGAAATTAACTATGATAGGTGACGGGCGGTTTAGGGGCCAGCTTGAACAGAGGGCCTTGCGACTGGGCATTTCGAATAGCGTGAAATTTACAGGGCAGTTGCCGCCTGGACAGGCAGTTATAGAACACCTTGATGCTGCGGATATGTTTGTTTTGCCATCCCTGACGGAGGGATTGCCGCGGTCGATTATAGAAGCAATGGCACGGGGACTGCCTTGTATTACCACTAATGTGGGTGGTTTGCCGGAGTTGGTAGAGAGTGGATATCTGGTCAATCCGGGAGATGTATCGGCTTTGGCGGACAAAATAGCAGCTGTAATTTCGGACGTTGACGGCACAAAAAGAGCTGTAAGGAGAAACGTGAAAGCGGCAGCTAATTACAGATCGGATATTCTGCGACGGAGGCGCATCGAATTCTATAATAGGGTTAAGAGTTGTACTCTTGCCTGGTTAAAGCAAAAGAAGGAATGAACAATAAAGCTTAACCGCTTAAAGGGACAAAAAGTGGCTGAGCAGAGTAAGTCAAACGGCGTGGAAAAAACACACAGATTTAACTGGCGAAAAGCACTTTTGATTTATCTTCGGTACCAAATACCATTGTGGATAGTGTCACTTTTGATTGAGTGGTGGCCAGATAACAGGATTGTTGATACAATACGTGGTTTTCTCTTCAAGCCATTTATCGGAAAGTGTGGTAAAAACTTTGCCGTTGCCAAGGGGGTGCAACTTAAGAACTCTGATAAATTGATTGTCGGTGATAACGTCTATTTAGCCTCCGGTGTCTGGCTCAATGCTATGGGAACGATGATTTTAGAGGATGAAGTGGTTATGGGCCCTTATGTTGTTATCTCGACGGGTACCCATGCTTTCAAAAATGGCTCTGTGCGATTTGGTGGAACTATAATGGAGCCGGTAATAATTGGCCGTGGCACATGGCTTGCAGCGCACGTTGTTGTTCGAGCAGGCGTTAAGATAGGTTCCGGTGTTTTGGTGGCTGCTAATGCTGTGGTGGTCGAAGATGTTCCCGATAATGTTATTGTTGGGGGCGTACCGGCCAAGATAATCGGGCCTCGGACAGATACGACCAAAGAGGTTAAACATAGTCGTTTTTAACTTTTTAACAGTTCTTGCTGAGAAAAGTTGACCGTGAAAGAAAAAGACAGAAAACCTAAAATTTGCATAGTTACAACTGTCGATGTATCGCTGGATGTCCTATTTCCTGGTTTCTACCCTTTATTATTGGCCGAAGGTTTCGAGGTGGTAGCAGTGTCAGCCGACGGGCCTCATCTTGGTAACGTTCGCAGACAAGGGGTGCGCACAATTGCAGTACCAATGGCGAGAACAATAAATCTGACAAAAGACCTGAAATGCTTGTGGGTACTGTATCGGATTTTCAAAAAGGAGCGTTTCGACATTATCCACTACAGCACGATGAAAGCGTCTCTGCTGTCTGCAATTGCCGGTCGGCTCGCAGGTCGAAGCGCCCTGTTGTGGACAATTCGAGGTTTACTTTATCCTTCTTTCAGGGGCGTGAAGCGGTGGGTGGTAAAGAGTTGTGACTGGGTGGCCGGTTGGTGCGCGGATTGCGTTATTGCGATAAGCCCTTCGTTGAAGGAAGAGGTGATAAAGGAAGGGATATTACCTGCCAGCCGCATCAGAGTCCTTGGCGTTGGGAGCAGCCGCGGCGTTAATATCGAGAAGTTTTCGCCAAGCGAGATAATAAAGAGCAACGCACAAAAGATAAGAGGCGAGTTGGGAATTAAACAAGCGGATTTTGTTATCGGGTATGCCGGCCGAATGTCACCGGAAAAGGGCATCGGGGAATTGGTTGCCGCCTTTTTTAATATCATGAAGAGCTTTCGAAACATCCATTTGCTGCTCGTTGGCGACCAGGATGATCGCTTCCCGCTGGGCCGCGAGATACTGGAGGAAATAAGGCGAGAGTCGAGGATTCACACAGTAGGATTCGTGAAGAATGTCGAGGATTATATCGCGGCTATGGATATGCTGGCTATGCCCACATACCGAGATGGATTCGGCAACGTGCTTATAGAGGCCTCGGCCCTAGGAAAGCCCGTTATCGGCAGCGATATACCTGGGTGTCGGGATGCGTTGGTAGACGGGGTGACGGGTTATTATGCTCGCCCGGGGGACGTTGTTTCATTAGAGACCGCGATTCGCAGGTTACTCGAAGACTCGTCTCGCCGTAAAGAGATGGGAAAGGCCGGGCGTCAATGGGTTGTAGCTAATTTCGACCGGACAAAAGTTTGGCAAAGATTAATTTTGGTCTATGCGGAATTAATTCACGCCAGAAAAAGCGCCTCGCAAGCTTGAAAGGAAGCGGCCAGACCGTTTTTCAGGGAGCAGATACAATTTACGGAACGGCAAAGTTGATTATTCCTGCGGGAGACAATGCTGGGTATTGGCCCCCACTGTAACCGGCACAGTGGTTGTCGCGAGAGCGATATGAGTATCAGTTTAACATTAAAAAGGACTGTAGATTTGTCGGCAGAGCAGCGGGACCAAATAAGGCGTCTTTTCTGTTGTGTATTTGCAAGAGAGATGAGCGAGGCGACATTTGAGCGGAGGTTTATGTGCACCCCGAAGGGGTATTCGTATCACGGTCTGATGCTGCACGACGACAGGATAGTAGGTTCATTTACGGCAATTCCTTATCGCTACAGGTACTTCGGAAAAGAGGTGGTATTTGCTCTTTCCGTAGATACTATGATTGATTCCAATTATCGAGGTGATAAAACCCGTCTGCCAAAAATGGCAAATCTTGTCTATGAAATGCTGCTCAAGGATGATATCCCCTTTATCTATGGCTTTCCTAATGAGTATTACTATAATCATGAAAAAAGAATTTTGGGCACCAAGGACATAGGTAAGCTTAACTACTATATTTTACCTCGAAATATAGGATCAGTCCTTGGTAAATTAAGGTTTTTGAATTCGTTGTCTCGAATTGTTTGCTCTGCATTTCTCAAATTTCCTGCAATAAAGTTTGCAGATAAAATGGTATATAATATTGAGAAGATAGATGATGAAGCTTTTCAAAAGCACAGATACGATGATAGTTACATTACTGTGCGGTTTAGCAGCGGCACAAAATGTGTTTATAGATCTTATATAGAAGAGAAAAATGTCCAAACTTTATACATCCTTGACGTTTCCCCTTTGACCCCAAATGCTTTCAAAGAAACGGTAAAATATATCTATGAAGAGCGAGCTAAATCAACAGATATTATGATTTATGTAGGCAGTTTGTCCTTTAAACCATATGGATTAGTAAAAGTTCCAGACTCGATGGAGCCCCAGAAGATAAGGATGACAGGCAAAATACTAAACCATGATGTCGTTAACGAATCAGTTCTTGATTTAAAAAACTGGGCTGTTAATATTTCAAATTTTGATGTGCGATAAATAGTCTTCAAAATAACAACAATAGGTGCATAAATATGGTCTGCTCTATAAATTGCGTTGCCGTATTAGGGTCCAGTGGAACAATTGGAAGTCTGGTGGGCGGGTTAATTGCTCAGAGTGGGATAAAGGTTTATTTTTTAAGCCGAACGCTGCAGGGTGCAAAGTCCGGATTACAAAAAGCCATAGCTCAAGCACGCTCTGAGATGATAAGTCGGAATATTGTGTGTGGGGATTACGACCACCTGCTTGAAAGTGCGTTGGAAAAGGCTGACTTGATTATTGAAAGCGTCACCGAGGACCTCGCAATAAAACAAAAAATCTACGAGAAAATAGAACGGTATAGAAGGCCAGATGTTATAATAGGTTCCACAACATCGAGTTTGCCCTTAACAGCCCTGGTAAAGGGGAGGTCTGAAAGTTTCAAAAGAAACTTTCTGTCAACGCACTTTTATAACCCTCCAGGTAAGATGCTGGCATGCGAAATTGCTGCTCAAACCGACACTGACCCTGAGATATATGATTTTATTAAAGATTTTCTGGAGAACCAGCTTTGCCGAGTGCTTATCCCCGTTAAAAATATAGCGGGATTTGCGGGTAACCGAATTGCTTTTTTGCTTTTTAACCGGATTACAGCATTGGCTGAGGAGCACGGCGTGGAGATGATGGATTACCTCATAGGGCCATATACCGGCAGGCTCATGCCGCCACTGGCAACTCTTGATCTGGTCGGGTTGGACATTCACAGGGCGATTATCGAAAGTTTATATAAAAATACGAACGACGAGATGCATGATTGGTTTGTGCTGCCGGATTACATTAATAAGATGATTGATAGAAGAGCCTTGGGTAATAAGACTAAAGGTGGTTTCTATAAAAAGCTTGAAAGTGGGAAATATGTTTTCTTCGATCCGGGAACCTGTGATTACATTCCGGCAATAGAACCTCATGTTGCTTTTGTAGAGGAGGCCAAACACCTGATCCACATAGGTATGTATCGTGAAGCATTTACAACAATCAAGACGGCTCGTGGTAGAGAAGCGGACATTGTTATGAATATTCTCTGTACGTATGTTGCATATTCTTATGCTCGTATCGGCGAAGTTACCGAGTGTGAATTTGGTATAGACGGAATCGACAGAGTAATGTCGTTTGGATTCAACTGGGCGGCACCAAGCCTGATTGTAAATATGCTAGGAGGCAAAAAAGCCGTCATAGAATTACTGGACGAGAGGGGCTTGGAAGTACCTCAAGCCCTTAAAAGTGAACGTGAGTCGGTAAAGGAAGTTTCTAATTCAGGGAAATACTTCGTTGCCAGGTAGGTATAATAGAGAGTAAGTAAAATGAAATGTGACAAGGTATATATCTTAGGGGGATATCAAACAGATTTTGCCAGAAACTGGAGTAGGGAGAATAAACATATCGTCGCGATGATGCGGGAGGCATATCAGGGAAGTTTACTAAGCACAAAAGTCGAACCCAGTGACATAAGTGCTGCTTTTATAGGCAATTTCGCGGGGGAACTCTACTGTAAGCAGGGAAATCTGGGAGCATTCTTCGTGGATTTTGACCCGTGTTTTGTCGGCCTGCCCACTAGTCGCTTTGAGGCTGCCTGTGCTTCCAGCGCTGTAGCTGCGCTGTCAGCTATGGCACATATCATGTCAGGTATTTATGATTTAGTGTGCCTGATTGGTGTTGAACAGATGAAAACTGTGGACCCGGTTAAGGGGGGAGATTTTTTAGGTGCCGCTACATGGTATGAAAAAGAAGCCGCTGGGATAGAATTTCCCTTTCCCAAGCTCTTTGGCAAACTTGGCGATGAATACGAAAAGAGATACGGACTCGATAATAAATACTTAGCTCGCATTGCTGCGATCAACTATGGTAATGCCAAGAAAAATCCGAATGCCCAAACTCGTCACTGGTTTATGAACTTTGAACATGCAAACACAGCAGGCAAGTACAACGCTGTAATTGATGGGAGAATCAAGGTTACCGATTGTTCTCAGGTGACAGACGGGGCGGTATGCTTATATCTCGCTTCAGAAAAATACGCTGCGAAGTATGCGAAACACAGGCAGCGTAATCTCAACGATATTCCGTGGATTCTTGGCTGGGGACATACGACTGCTCCGATTGAATTTGCTAAAAAAGTCGCCGACTCGGCTCAAAGCGAATACGTTTTACCTATAACGCGCAAAGCAATAGTTGATGCTTTTAGGCGGGCCGGTTTGGCAAACTGCTGGGAACTTGATGTCATTGAGACTCACGACTGTTTTACAACTTCAGAATATATGGCGATTGACCATTTTGGGCTTACCAAACCCGGCGAATCCTGGAAAGCGATAGAAGCGGGGATCATAGAAATGGGAGGAAAACTTCCAATTAATCCTTCGGGAGGTCTTATTGGTTGTGGGCATCCTGTTGGTGCTACTGGTGCACGGCAGTTGCTCGATGCCTATAAACAGGTTACCGAAAGTGCAGGCGATTACCAGGTCGATGGAGCTCAAACAGCAGCTACATTAAACATAGGCGGGACCGCAACAACGAATGTTTGTTTCATAGTGAGTAAAAGACACTGATGCTGAAGAATAGCAAGTTCAATCATTAGCCTATAATTTGAGTGAACTTTAGGGGTCAGGTAGTAAGAATAGTCTTGTCTGATTTTTAAGATGATAAACGCTCTTTCAATTGACGTTGAAGATTACTGGAGCATATTCTCGCGCGATTGGCTGGGCATCGAAACTGAGCCGAGCGATGCTGTGGTTAGAAATACCAAATGGTTTTTGGAGACCCTTGCTCGGCATAATGTAAAGGCAACTTTTTTTATACTTGGCGAGGTTGCGAAAAAGTTCCCGTCTCTTGTCGGGAAAATCGCTGCGGATGGTCATGAAATAGGCAGTCACGGCTTTTCCCACAAGCAAATTTTCAAGTTAACCGAAGAAGAATTTCGACGTGAAGTTGCTGATTGCAAGAAGTTATTGGAAGGTATTACATCGAGTCCAATACCGGGTTATCGGGCCCCGGCTTTTTCGATAATGCCGCAGACGAAGTGGGCGCTGGAAATTTTGGCACAGGAAGGCTTTAAATACGATTCAAGCGTATATCCAATTTCCGGCAGGCGATATGGCTGGCCTGGTTTCAGCAAAGATATATGCAAAGTTGATTTACCATCCGGACGAAGTATTATCGAGGTGCCGATGTCAACGGTAACTATTTTTGGCAAAACTCTGCCCATAGCCGGCGGTGGCTACATCAGACATTTCCCTTACGCTGTTACCAGATGGGCAATAAGACATATCCAAAAAACCAGACCTGTAATCGTTTATATGCATCCGTATGAAATAGATACCCAAACACAACATTCTCAAACTGAGTACCTTTCGGGTAAGGATAACAGGAAAGCCCGGAGATTCCATAGAATGCAACTGAGAAATAGAAATACTGTTAGTGAGAAAGTTGTTAAACTTCTGGATGAGTTTGAGTTTGCTACTATAAAGGAGGTTATAAGTAGGGTTACTGCGAACCGTTTCTGAGTGGACTTAAGGCGCGATATGGAAGATACGGTGAAGATTATAGAAATGTTACCTGAGCATGCGCTTTTTATGGCAGAACTGCACAGGGCAGGTATAAGTACCGGATTTATCAGCTCGTTACGATAGATTATTAGCTGCCATTAGACCGGCCGCCTATAGCTCTTTCCCCTCAACAATACAATACCCATAGCAAACAGTAATATTGTCGAAGGCTCTGGGTTTACAACAGCGCCTGAGACCAGCGATGAGGCAACTTCACGCCAGCTTTCAGCATCAGCCTCAAAGAAATGCAAAGACTGGTTGAACTCAAAAAAGTTTGTTACTTTGGCAGCACCCTCGGCCCCCAGCATTCTAAAATAGAGTTTATTATCGTCTGCACGGTCCCAAATAAAGGAGTTTAAGTTAAGCTCCTCAGCTCCGGTAACTATCGATAGTATTCCGTCTCCTGTCAGAGGGTCGTATTGAGCGACGGCATTGGAATTTCCGAGATCAACGGCCGCGTCATCATTCTTGTCATTACTGCCGCTGTGAAGCAAAGAGCCATTCGCATCGAATGCAGCGTATTCGGTCAAACGATTCAACCTTGAGCCGAGGAATCCATAGAAAGTATTACAGTACTTTGATTCGTCAAGTCCCTGAAGTGTGATATGTTCATTAGAAGAATCAGGCGTAATGGTCATAGTACAGGTCTTTTGATAGGCGCTTCCAAGTATAGATGTGTGTATAATCTGAACATTATCGCCGACATAAGAGTTGCCGTCTACCAGAGGTTGTTGCACTCCATCTACAAAAAGTTTGGTGCTCAGCAAATTTTCATTGTCATGTTTACCTCCAGCCCATTGTCCATTTATCGCAAGTACCGTTCCTTGGGCGCTTCCAGGCTGGTCACAGATGGGATGCCCATTTTTCGTTATGTAGTTGACCGTCCAACAATACCCTGAAGACAGTTCTACTGTATGGTTTCCGGCAATCAATGATATATTTGCAAAGGCAGGAATAACAGTCACAAGTGGAAAAAGAAAAATTGCGCACTTGAATTTTGGTAAAGGTAAGCAGAACAGCTTTTTTATTGCCGGTATTCCTGTTCTCATATTGTACTTTTTACCGAAGACCGCTTTCACGTAAACGTTTTTCAGGAGGGTCTGTGTTCTACATTATCGTTAAAAAACTACAGGCTTCGTCGTATCAAGGCAAACTAAATGGTGGTATTGTCAATGCTTAAATTAATCAACCAGTAAACAACGTAGAAAAGTCATGAAGATAATACATAAACGTCTTTCCTACCCCACTCTCCTCCCCCGATGGAATGTGTTTACTCTACCAGATATGCCCGGAAAATGCAAGGGAAAAATATTTTTTTTATGTACGTTCGAATTGTATTGTAGCAGGTTTAACCTGAGATGGTTTCATGGGGTTTTTTAAATCCTGTATTTACAAGTGGTTACGAATATAAAACGTACTTATGAAACCGTTTCCTGATGACCATAAAAAGATGCAGGATAAACCAGGGGAGTGCCTATTAAACGAATTTTCGATATAGCTGTTTCACTTTCGGCCATAATTTTTCTTGCGCCGGTTCTTGTCATTATAGCTGTGGCGATAGTGTTAACAGGCAAAAAGCCTGTTATTTTCAAGCAAGAAAGGGCAGGAAAAGATGGCAGCCCGTTTGTCTTTTATAAGTTCCGTACAATGAAGGTTGATGTTGACCCTTTCGGGCCGAGTCCAAAGGCCGGCGATGACCCACGCCTGACAAGAGTAGGAAAATTCATTCGTGAATATTCGCTTGATGAGTTGCCGCAGTTGTTTAACGTACTGAAAGGGGATATGAGTATTATTGGACCTCGCCCGTTGTATGTCTCGCAGATGGCCGAGTGGGACGAAAGGCAAAAAAAGAGGTTGCTTGTCAAGCCGGGACTTACAGGTTTGGCACAGATTTCTGGCAGGGGTGAGCTTACTCGTGAAGAAAAACTTGAGTTCGACGTAGAATACGTTGAGACGGCTGGGTTCTGGCTTGACTTAAAGATAATCCTCGCGACTATTGCCCAGATCTTCGGACGAAAGAACATATACGAGAAAAGGTATTCTAAAACCGAATTCACCCGTAGGGAAGAGCAGAAGTAAAGAAATTAATTGTAGAGAATAAATTGAGATTAAACTCCGCGAGCTTAGCCACCTCGCCGGCAAAAAGCAAAGAGTAGGAAGATTTTACATAATGGCTACAAGGTGACCACGTTAGAAAGGAATAGATTTTTATCGTAGGAAGCTGCCATGAAAAACTGTGGGGTATTTACCATATCCATAGACGTAGAGCTTGAATGGGCAATGCACGACAAACCAACTCAACTTAGTTCTCACTGCGCGATTAAACTCGAACGAGAAATCGTACAACGGATTCTCAGGCTTTTTTCAAAGTACGATATTCGAGCTACTTGGGCAGTGGTAGGCAATCTGTTATCGACTGAGTCGAATTGGGGAGGTGAAAAAGCTAATCCTCAGAATAGCAGGTCTATTACGGGGGATATCAAACGAGAGTGCTTCTTTCAGCATGCTGAAAATTATGATGAGCCGTTGCGGTATGGTCGCGATATAATTGAGTGGATAAAAAACGCCTCGCCCAGACAGGAAATTGGAAGTCACTCCTTTTGTCACATTTCATATAATGAGGCACGCACAAATCGCGATGCGGTTAGGGCGGACATTGCAAGCGCAAAAAAAGTTCATAAAGCCCTCGATTTGCCTTTCGAGGTTTTTATTTTCCCTTACAATATGGTCGGCTATAGGGATCTGCTGTCCAAAGCTGGTGTATCTGTTTATCGAGGGGTATCTCGCCGGTGGTATTACTCTATCCCATGTTGCTCCCTTCAGCGTCTACTGAACCTGCTCTATTTTATTATTGCGGTTACGCCGCCGACAGTAACACCCATAGTTGATGAGACTGGTATGGTTAATATTCCCGACAGTATGTTGTTTTCGGCCCGAGGGGGCTGCCGCAGTTTAGTCTCATCCAAAAGCTTAATTAAGAGGGGGCTGGCTGGTTTAAATCGAGCGGTGGAACGGGGAGAAATATTTCATTTATGGTTTCATCCTTCAAACTTCGTTTACAAGACAGACGAACAGTTTTATGTCTTGGAAGCTATCTTAAAGGATGCTCAACGTTTAAAGGAAAGCGGTCAGCTTGAGATTCTAACAATGGGGGATATTGGGAACAGAATTACTAAAAATAGATGAACCGGTTGTAGTCGAGTCTGATGTTAAAAAAATACGGGACGCAGCAATCATACTCCAGGATAAAACTGCAGGCTTTCTTGAAAATTCATACCAGCTTATGGAGACAGAAGGTTACGGAAAAGTTTGAGTAATAAAGTAAAAAGACGAAAGTGTGATTAGAGCGAGTATAGTTTTTTCGTTGTTTTTTTTCATCGTTGGTACGGCGTGTGCTCTGGAGCCGGACCAAATCCTCATAATAGCAAACGGGGACATCGCAGTGTCTGTGCAAATTGCTCAGTACTACTGTGAAAAACGAGCGGTACCTGCTGATAATATCTTGTCCCTGCCTTTGGGTAGGGCGCTTCGCTACGGCATATCCAGAGATGATTATGATAAATACCTTGCCAAACCCATTCGTATGAAGTTGTCCACTCCTGAATTTGCCGGCAAAATAAAATGTCTGTTGACAACTTATGGTGTGCCGCTCAAAGTGGGAAAAAGAGGCCCGTTAAAGGATAAGCAAGTTGAGTTGAGCCAATTGGAAAAACGCGGACAGCAGATAAAGGAAACTCTTGAGCGGTTGCAGCAGGGCGGTACAGCCGGCGCATCCAGACGTAAAGAGTATCTCAAGCAGGAGCTTACCGGTTTGCAATTGGAAATCGACCGCATTGTCGGAAATCAAACAGATGCTTCTGTTGACAGTGAGCTGTCGATGGTGCTGTTCGATAACTATGAGCTTTTCCTCTGGCAGCCGAATAAGCTTAAGAAAGGCGGACTGCTTTCCGATTTTGGAACGCTTATGGTCTCTCGTCTTGATGGCCCCGGCGAGCGTATCGCTTTTGGCCTTATTGATAAGGCGATGGCAGCCGAACGAGAAGGCCTGGCCGGCGTCGCTTATATAGACTCGGGCTACTCTAAAATTATGGGTGCAGCACTGTACGTCGAGTATGATAAGTCGCTGCGCGAAACCGCCAATATGATACGCCGGCTGACAACGATGAAGGTTGTCGAGGAGTCCACAAAGGAGCTTTTTGCGCCGGGAGCCTGTCCGCGAACGGCTATCTATTGTGGCTGGTACAGTTTGAAAAAATATGTTGACGCCTTTGATTTTGTTGATGGTGCGATAGGCTATCACATCTCAAGTCTCGAGGCAGTCGACCTTCGTGACCCAAACAGCACTCAGTGGTGTCCTGCTATGCTCGCTCACGGAGTAACTGCGACGTTGGGCGCTGTGGCTGAGCCTTATCTTCACTCATTTCCAAAGCCTGACGAATTTTTCTCCGAACTGTTGGATGGCCGATGCCTCGTCGAGGCGTACTATCATACACTGCCGTTTAATTCCTGGCGGCTGCTTTTTATCGGCGACCCCCTCTATACCCCCTTCAAAAAACACTAATACCCCCTGAAATTTATCTTTTGTCTTGGCTGTTGGTACGTCCTATCTGCGCATTTGCTCAATATCACCAAGCCAGGTGTTGAGCAAATCTAACTCTTTTGCGCCGATGAGATTCATACTTACCAGTTTCTCATAGCAGACCTTTAGATTCTCACCAATTTTTTTGCTTCCCGGCTTTAGTTGTAGAGCCTCTAAAGCTTCGCAGATTTCCGCATTGTGCAGATAGCCCGGTATCTCGTCTTTGAAATCTCGCAGCAGATTGTGCTCATTGCGTTCCTGTCTCATATTGGGTTCATGGAATAGGACTGCCCAGCCGTTAAGCCAGGCGATTCTCTGTGCAATGAAGCTTCGCCAGATGTCTGTCATTCGGAAAGAGCAATATGCCGGCAGATAGAGCAGCTCGAACGCCTCCGGCCACCACGTGGTATTCTGGCTGTTAAACGGACACCATGAGCCATTGGATAGCGCAACCCGCCGGTCCTTTCTGAAACTCTGCGGCAGCGGCAAAGTCAGCCGATATATCGCATCAACGTCAGGATTATCGTCCGCCAGGCCCTGCTGAATTGGACAGCCCACATCGGTTTTATTTAGTTTTTCGTAGTCGGACGTCTTTTTTTGAAGCCGCTCAAGTGGAAAACCTCGTGGCCAGATATTCTCGTCCGTAAAATACCGATAGACGTTTACCCATCCGCCATTTTCGACAACCGCGGCCTTGCAGGTTCGTTGCCGCTCAGACCAAAACTCCTCGTCGGGGATATTATCATCATCGGTTTCGATGATGATGGAAGTCTTGTTACGGATAGCGATGAGATAACCGATGTTCTTGCGGGCATAATGTCTTGTCGGGCAGCTCCTTGCGAACTTCAGGTCAAGTTTTTTTTGTCTTTGCAGGCTGTAAAAATCACAGCCGTCAAGCTGAAAATCGTCCGGACTGGTCTGGTCGCCTATAACGATAAAATGATACCCTTTTTCCTTACAGCCCGCCGCCAAAACCCGCAGGGCCTTGTTGGGCCCGCTCACGGATGTTACCACGATTGAAACTTTATCGCTCATAACGATGGAAACTACAAATTACCGGAAAGACGTTTCCCGAACAGCCGGAATAAATTCTTGAAAGCGTCTATAATGACCGCTGTAGTTACGTTTTGACTCGGTGCACGATAATGTATCGGCACCTCCACTATTCGCATATCGCGACAGTAAGCCTTTATCTCCGTTTGGAAAAAATGCCATCGTGACCTGATTCCCTTATCCAGAACCTTTCGCAGGGCGATGCTGGTGAACATTTCGAAGCCGCTGGTCATATCTTTGAGTTTCGTCCCGAGCAGCAGGTTTGTCAGGATGCTTCCACCCCGGCTGATTATATATCGGCTGAGGGGTCTTTCGGAAAATCCCCCGCCTTTACAGAATCGGCTGCCGAAAACGCAGTCGTAACCCTCGGCCATCTTTTCGAAAAACTCAGGCATCTCCGCTGGCTGGTGGCTGAACCCAGCGTCAATCTCCAGTATCCAGTCGCAGCCTGCCTCTAAAGCCTCACGATACCCTTTGACGTATGCATCTACAACGCATTTATTTTCCGGCGCCCAGACCAATTGCAGTTCCGTCGGTTTGTCCTGCCAGTTCTTGAGTAAATCATATGAGCCGTCCTTACACGCATTATCAAAGATTGCGAAGAACTTCACCGATTTAAAACCTTTGCACTGCTCTAACACCGCCTTGACGAACTTTACTACTGTTGACCATTCGTTTGCCATTGGGCATACAATTCCCAAATTTACATCGGAGGTCCGAAGCTCTTTATTGCTGGTTCCGCTAACGTTCATTTTTTAACCATCGCGGTTGGCCCCGATTTTACAGGGTTTTGAATCTTAATGTATCCGACGCGAGCATTTTGGGCAAATAAAAACATAACCGGCGGCGGCGACCGCCATCCCTGTGATGGAGGTGATTACATCGAATAATGTGAAGTACCTGCCGGAAATTGCAGAAAACAATTTTACTGCCAATAGCAGACCTGTCGGCACCGCTAAAGCAATTATCATCTGTTTCGGTCTGGTCGTCTTTGACGCCAGTGGATATATCTGTCGAATCCACAGCATAGTGAAAACTGCATAGGCAATTAGATGGAACATCGCATTTGTTACCGGCACCAGTTCTGCCAAATTCGCCTGGGCCGTATTCGTCAGGCAAAAGATAACAATCCCTGTTACCGTAAGTAATGCCGGCTGGAATCTCAGAAACGAAAACAAAATCAGACCCCCGGCTACGCCCACAAGGTTCGCGAGGAAATCTTTGATATCACAACCGCGCCCGGTATACTTCTGAAGTATCTCGTCGATGCCTCCGTATCCAGCCGTTATCAGTAATACCCACCATATCGCAGCTTTGCTCCAGTTTACTTTTTTGTCGGGACTGACCGCGAACCACAGCAGAAAAACCAGAATCAGATATACAACCAGATGAAGCGTTTTATCCGATACCTGCGCTTCGGAGACTATTTGGGGGATTGGTATGTGCGTAAGAACAAAGATTGTAGGCCAGTAGAGTAGCAGCACGATTATAATCAGTTTTTGTCGCAGCGATGAGCTCATCAAATCTCCAATTGTGTTTAGGTTCGCAGTTGATTATCGATTTTTATGGCTTTATCCTTTAATTTTAGCAGGTTTTGACTTACAATGAAATTGATACTTTACTCAAAATTGGAGAAATGCAATGTTCGGTTCAATAATTGAATTTGTAAAAAGTGCGATAGCTGAGCAGATAGTGGCCGACCCCGTTTGGGCAACCGTTGCTCTCGTGGGACAGGTGGTATTCGGCGGCCGATTTGTACTCCAGTGGATAGTCAGCGAGTACAAAAGAAAGTCTCACGTGCCGACCTCTTTCTGGTTCATATCGGTGGTCGGCAGTTTCATTCTGCTCAGTTACTCCATTCACATAAAAAATCCCGTATTTATGTTGGGCTTTTCGCTGAATACCCTTATATATCTCCGCAACATTCATTTGATTTATAAACACGCCAGAAAAGGCACAGTAACGGTAATTGAAAAAGCCGAGGATTAGTTTTTGGAGGATTCAAAAATGAAACGCTTGATAACTCTGACAGTAATTGTGGTAATTTTGATCAGCCAATTGGCCTGGGCCGCACAGGATTTGCTCAGCGCTAAAGCAAAAAAAGCTGTGTTGATTGTAGCGAGTGAAAATTTCCGCGATGAGGAGCTTTTCGAAACGAGGGATGCTCTTAAAGGCGCACAGGTACAAACCGTTATAGCAAGCACAAAAACCGGGACTGTAACTGGTATGTTGGGTGGCCAGGCCCAGGCGGAAATCCTTGTTAGTAGTATCGTCGTCGATGATTACGATGCGATAGTTTTTATTGGCGGCCCCGGAGCAACGCAGTATTTTGATGACGCTGCCGCACTGGATATAGCCCGAAAGGCCGCCTCGAAGTCGAAGGTTCTCGCCGCGATATGCATCGCACCCACCACCCTCGCCAATGCGGGCGTGCTTAAAGGTGTTAAGGCCACGTGTTTTTCTTCCGAACGACACAAACTTGAAAAGGCTGGTGCCACCTATACCGGCGCACCGGTTGAAAAAGATGGCCTGATAATAACCGCCGACGGCCCACGCTCCGCTGCTAAGTTCGGCAAAACTATCGCTGACGCTCTCGCAGGCAAATAACTAAATTTTACAGGGCGTTTTGACTTCTGTAACGATTTGTAATTGGTAACCTCCTGTCCTTGCCGAACGCCTTGGGCGTGATTTTTACCCCCGGTGGTGATTGTCTTCTCTTGTATTCGTTGCGGTCGACCATCCGAATGACCCGATGTACCTCTTCTGCCGGCAGACCCGCCTCGATAAGTTCGCCGGCCGATTTGTCCTCTTCGACGTAGCCTTTCAGAATCTCATCGAGCAAATCATAATCCGGCAGCGAATCGCTGTCTTTCTGGTTCGCCTTTAATTCGGCGCTGGGTGGACGCGTCAGCACGCTGGCCGGTATGACCTCTCGTCCCATTATTTTATTTATGTGCCCGGCTAACTTATAGACAATCGTTTTCGGAACGTCTTTTATCACCGCAAAGCCGCCCGCCGTATCGCCGTAAAGTGTAGCGTACCCGACCGCCGTTTCGCTTTTGTTGCCGCTTGTAAGTACCAAAGCGCCGGATTGGTTGCTCAGTGACATTAGTATAGTGCCTCGAATCCGTGCCTGTAGATTCTCGTATGCGATGCCTTTGTTGTCCCAGCCCGGTACGCTTCCTATGGACCGATTGAATTGTTCGAGTATCGGCTCAATCGGAATACTTAAAAATTTGATACCGAGGTTCTTTGCTGTCTTCTCAGCGTCAGCTTTTGTTTCGGGACTATTGAATCTCGAAGGCATTGTAATGCCCGTAACGTTCTCCGCCCCTAATGCAGCAGCGGCAATGGCAGCGGTAACGGAAGAATCTACGCCTCCGCTCAGGCCTAACAGGACTTTTTCAAAACCATTCTTTCGCGTATAATCTCTTGTCCCTAAGATAAGTGCCTGATAAATCTCATCAAGCAAATCGCTCGGCTGCGGCCTCTGCGGCGTTATTGGTACTATTCGTATGCCTTTGTCTGTGGCAGTGATATCCGCAATCAGCAAATCTTCATCGAATGCCTTTGCTGTCGCCCCGATTTCGCCGTTCGAGTCCGTAATCTCGCTTCGCCCGTCGAAAACTATCTCATCCTGTCCGCCGACAAGATTGCAGTACGCCACGGCACAGTTAAACTTTCTTGCACACTCCGCAAGCAGCGTTTTTCTTTGTTCCGTTTTACCCGTATGAAAGGGCGACGCCGATATATTGACAATCAACTGGATTTGTTTTGTATTTCTGAGAAAATTGGTAAGCCATTCGACGTCCCAGATGTCCCGGCAGATAGTAATCGCTGCTCTTATCCCTTTTATATTGATTACGACCGTCTCCGTTCCCGCCTGAAAATACCTCGCCTCGTCGAACACACCGTAATTGGGTAGTTGTGCCTTTCGATAGGTTTTGGATAGCCGCCCATTTTGCAAAACAGCCGCCGAATTGTAGCATTTGTCATTCAGGCTTTCAGCAAAGCCGACCATTATCGTTATCTTCGGGCAATCCGCCGCGAGTTTCTCTATTGTTTGAAGGTTGTCTTTGAGGAATTGTTTTTTGTATATCAAATCTTCCGGCGGATACCCGCATATAGCCAGTTCCGGAAAGACTAATAAATCTACGCCGCTGCTAAGTGCCTCGCCGTAAGTCTTTCGCATCTTTTCAGCGTTTCCCGCTAAATCCCCCACAATCGCATTTATCTGTCCCAGTCCAATCCGCATTTTTTATTCCCATTCAGCCGATTTGTCCTGAGCGTAGTCGAAGGATTTTTTAACATTGTTGCATACGCTTATTGCACCTGCAAGGAGAATATTTTCAATAAGCGCTCACATCTGATGTCGTTTTAGTGTAATTACCCAAAGGGGGTGTTTTTTGTTGCCATTCCCCACACAGGCGGGTCAGAAGATTCAGTGCTTGAAGGTCCTGTCGGCTATGGTCTGAAGCTTCTTAGCTAAGCGCGGTTCCCAGGTGAGAGATTCGACCAATAGAGCAGGGTCGGTATACCTTTGGTCCCTCGCAGCGGCTTGGCGGAGCGCCTCTTCTGCGAGGTTCGGCATTTGCATCGCGTCGTAAGTGATGGCCAATCTTGCCCATGGGTCTGCATCCCCGGGCGACAGATTACAGGCTTGTTTGAATACCTCCACCGCTTTGTCGAATTCACCGTCGTCGAACAGGGCAAGGCCGAGGTTGTTATTGGCGGTAAATGAATATGGATTCTTCTCGACTGTGGTTTCCCAAAGAGACCTTTCGTTTTGCCAGACCCGTGTTTGCTGTACAGTTGATACGCCCAGAACACTACAGGCGGCTGCAGCACCCATAATCAACAGGGTTCTCATCCAGCGATTTTGAGGAATCTTCAGCCGCCAGATTATTGCGCCGACAGCAAGGCAGACACCTACCATAGGAAAGTACAGGTATCGGTCCGCCATCGGGCGGTATATAGGTGTGAGATTTGATACCGGCAGTAGTGCCAGCCAATAAAAGGCTGCACCAAGACCTACAGCGGAGTTTCTGCGAGCAAGCACAAATGTGCCTATGGCTGTAACTGCTAAGACTAAAAGTGCAGTAGTCAAACTCACATTCCTGATTGTATAGCCTGTTTTGTCGGCGCATAACAGGTCCGGCCGGAACAGCACGCCCAATTGAAAGGCCCATATTCGCGGCTGGATTCTAAGCATTTTCGAAAACGAGCCGTCTGGATACACAGGTTTTTCCGTGAAGATTACCGAGTGCCCAGGTTCACATGCAAATCGTGCCGCCAGAAAGCCGACTGTTACAGCGAAAACTACGGCAATCAGTGTTATCCATTCGCGAGGATGAGTGCGTTGTCGAACGACGAGCCAATATATCAACAGCAGCGCTGGCACAACGGCACCGCTTTCCTTGCTGGCCACAGCCGCCAGCATTGAAAGGGCACAGCCGCTGCCCAATAAGACGGTTGTTAGCTTTCGCTGTGTTGGGAATCGCTGGGCCAGAGAGAGTCCAATCAGCGTGAAGAAGGCGACCAAGATGTCTTCGCGGAAACTGACGACGCAGACAGCCTCGGTGTTAGCCGGATGGACGGCGAAAAGCATCGCCCCGAATAATGCTCCGAGAAAAGGCCGGGTTGTTCTGCCTCCCGACCCAGCTAAGCGGCTGAAAATGCCCAGCAATAACAGCAACAGCAAAGCGGTACATAAAACGTGAAGCAGCAGATTGCTTAAGTGATAGCCCACCGGATTGTGGCCCCAGAGCATCGAGTCAATCATAAGTGACAGCAGCATAATAGGGCGGTTGTGGTCGAGAACATCGCGTTGTAAAACTCTGAAACTAAGAACCTCACCCAGGTTCGCAGCTTTATGAATATAGTTATCGATAACAATCTGGGGGATGTCGTCATATACGAAATCGGCTCCAAGGGTTGGCAGATACACCGCTGCGGCTGTGATGCTAACGGCTATGACCATCAGGGTTATCGTTGAGCGAGACATTATTTTAGAGCCTTGTCCCTTTAGGTTCTTCGGCGTATTTTTGTCTTCCCGAATTATTTATGACCTGTAGAATTTTATGAAGGTTTTCGTAAGTTGCAGAGCCTGCATGAAAGTTCAAAAACCTCGTCGACGCTGATCCGTTGCATACACACGTTGTTATTGCATGCAGACCAGCGGTTGTTATAAGCGTTAACACACGGACTGCAGGGGATATTCTTCCAGATGATATAGGTTCGCGGGCTGTTTGCCCCGAATAGCTTGGGGGTCTCCGGGCCGAACAGTGTGATTACCTGAATCGGCGTCAGTGTGGCGAAATGCGCCGGGCCGCTGTCGTTGGTTACCAGTAAGTCGCTCAGACAATACAGGGTCGTAAGCTGGCGCAACGTGGTTTTGCCGGTCATGGAGAAGCACCGCTCGGAGCCTACAGCCCTGACGAGTTTGTCGGCGTTTCCAGCCTCCTCCGGTGGCCCCGTAAAAGCCACGTGGACATTGGGTGAGGCTTCAATCAACCGTTGGGCCAGTTCCACATAGCGGTCAGCCGGCCAGCGGCGAAGAGCCAAAAGGTCTGATGCATTGGGATTCAAGAGTATCAACGGAGAGTAATTGGCTGTGCATGCTTGAGTTTGGATAATGGCTTTGAACTCTTCCAATTCTTCAGATGAAGGTGTAAAGGCCGGTGTAGAACTCTGGGCAGGTGGTAAGTCTATGTTCAGTGCCGGCAGATTTTCAGCTGAAGCATTCAAGGCCTCGACCATTACCCTGAAGGTCTGGCTGGTATGAATGTGGGGGTTGTAGCTGAGCCGATGGGTCATCAGGTCGCCGCGGTAGGGGCCTTCCTGGGCGAAAGAATGGAAGCCAACCCGAACCTTAGCGCCGCTCAGATATGTCAGAATTGCGGAGCTTCGGGCGAAGAATTCAAAATCTACGGCTGCGTCGATACGTAGCTTCCACAGCCGCCGTAATGCTCGGATTGCACTGGTGAGTAGTGTGCCGGCGCCGTCGGTGCGAATGGTTATGGCGTTTTGTTCCGGGACCACATCCATCAGCTCGAGAATGAAGCGGTTTTGTTCAAAAACCAGAAAATAAATGTTCTGGCGTCCGACCATTTCGATAGCCCGTCTCAGCGCCTCGTAGGCCAGAACTGTAGCTCCCTGCTCGGCCAGTTTGACAAAGAGTATTCGTCGGATATTCACCGGCTGGACTTTTTGCAGTTGCAGGAAATCGCGGAATTTTCGCAGTACCGTCAGCGCAAAACATATCGGCACACCCACCAAGCAATCAGCTTGACGCATTGTGGATACTTTCATCGAATTCTTCCATCCACACAATTGTTTTTATGAAATGTGGCCTTAGGCACCTCTTTACTTTTTCTTTTTGATGGTCAGCCAATACTGCAGGTTTTTGGCTAATATCTCCACGCTTCTTTAATATGGTCGATGATCACGGGATTTATCTTCAGGTTTATTATTGCTTTCCGTACTCTTTCCCAGAGTTGATTTTTTCGGGCATCTGTGTCAGCCGGATACAGTTCCGTCACCAGCTCCTGGAGTTTGCGGAGCATTATGGCATCGAGGTTCTCATAATATCGCTTAATTACCCTGCTCTGGTATCTTGAGTGTGCATTCTGGGTCATATATTCTCGCACACCATCTCTGGCAAATCTGTTTGGTATTGTCTGCTGGTGCCTGTTTTACGGGATTTTTTTGGATAAATCAAGCCTATCGGTGTTCTTTTAGGACGGATTTTCGGTCGAATAGACCCTTGCTGAAACATAGTGTTGTTCAGCCATATCAGGTCTTTGCTTAATTTTTTATGGATTAACGTTGCTATAATGCTTACGTCTGAACAGAAGAATCTCAGATAGTCGGTTGATTACAGTTCTGGTATTCACAGTAGTGGATAACTGTCTCCGTTTTTTCTATCCTGCCGAACAATAGGCTATGTTCCATATTTTGTGCTGGCTTGTCAGACGTTCCATTCGCGGGAGGTTTTGATGAATTTGTTTTGTACGATTATGCCGATGACGGTGGGAATCAGCAGCAGTATCGGCAGAAACCAGTGCTGGTTCATAAACATATCTTTAATCCGCTCAGTTGGCGGCTCCCGCATGCTCTCATATTGATGCACCAGTGCCACCAGTCCCGCCATTATCAGTGCCCCTCCGCCGAAGCTGGTAAAGAGCATTACCGCGATTCTGAAGACGATGAATGAAATCATACCTCCTGCGACAAGGCCTATGCCCGCACCGGCAGGCAGATATTGTCCCGGCAGTTCAAATGCGTACCAAATCCCGGCTGCAAGTATTCCGCCGGTGATGGCTCCTAAGAGGCTTACCGCCCATCGCATCATAGGAATCGAGATGGCAGCGAAGAGAATAAGTCCGGTTATTGCGCCCCCGATTGGATAGTCGAGCCTTTGGCCTATATTAATGCCAGCGAACATGCCGACCAGGCCGAAACAGATGACAACGAGTACCTTAAAAATTCGCCAGCCGTAGAGCATATAGACCAGGCCGAAGGATATGGCTATGACCGCTTGGAGCCATGACAGAGTCATTATCTGTTCCCATATCTGGTCGAGCGGAATCAGGTCGGTCTCTGGGGAAAGCCTAACGGTGGTTCCTGCGGCTTGGGCTAAGATTGTCATAAGTTCCATTGTTTTTCCTCTTTTTATTGGACTATAGATTCTGATTTTACCGGCATCGTCCCTCAATCTCGATTGCCATACCTCTGAAAAATACTGACGACCTCTGACTATATTATCGGCCGATATATTGTTTTTCGTTAAATGGTTGGGTCTGCTTTACGGATATGGCGGCAAAAGGCTGATATTTAGCTGGCAGGGGGCTTCCGTTATCTCGTTGCGGATACGAAATCCAGTGCGGATGAGAGGAGTCGAACCTCCATGGGCTAAGCCCACAGGTACCTGAAACCTGCGCGTCTGCCAATTCCGCCACATCCGCAAAAATCGGCTGAGAACCCATTGAATACTATGCTGTTTTTCCTTTCTCGTCAAGGGCTTTACCATCGGGCTTTTTGCATCGAATATTTGGCAATTGGCTGAATATTTTGCATATTTAAGATGGCAGCTATGTTTAAGGATAAACAAGGGGGTAGAGAGTATATCCGCTATTTTCAGGCGTGCAAAAAGTGGCTTTCGTCTATAAGCCCGGAGGGGGAGACATTGTAAACTCTGCAAAGTGGGTTGGGTGGAGAAACTCGATAGACACCGAGCACGGGGGGAATAGTTGCGTATGTGAGCGGCAGGGCGGAGTCTATGCCGAATTGGCTAAAAAGGGATTGGACTGCAAGTAGTTGGCAGTTAACAGAGAAATTGTAAGGGAGGGTATTGGATGATAGAAAAAATGAGAAAGAAAACACTAAACACAGTTACAGTTTTTTGTGCAGCGGTTGTTTTTGTTCTGGCCTGCTCGGTGCAAGCCACTCCATTAGGCACCGTAGATATAGCCTATAGCGGCCTTGGTGCGGCAGATGTGCTTGAGGTTTGGGGTGGCGACAGGAACGGCGTGTATGGGTATGGCGGCGTCTATATGTTCAATAAGACCGCCGGCACAGGTCAGGGAGGTTATTGGCCTAATGGACCAACAGGCGGTTTTTGCATGGACCTGCCGGAGGATGTTTCAAGTGGTACACTGACTTATGATGTGGTTATGCCGGCAGAAGGCCCGGTGCCCACATCCTTTTTGTCAGGGCCGATGGGCACTGTAAAGGCTGGTTATCTGGGTGAGTTGTGGCATGAGCATTTTGACCCGGCGTGGATAGGAAGCGGGACATTTAACGCCGACCAAAAAAGTAAAGCCGAGGCCTTTTCCGCGGCCGTGTGGGAGATAATTTACGAGGCCCTTCCGGCGACGCCTTCACTATGGGATGTTACAACGGATGGCACAGATGGTGCTCTGGGATTTCGTTCTACGGAGGTGGATGCAGCCACTGCCAACAGCTGGCTGCATGCCCTTGATGGGCTGGGTCATAGAACCCAGCTGCGTGCTCTGGTCTATAATGGTAAGCAGGATTTCCTCGTAGCGGTTCCCGGGGTTCCCGAGGTTCCCGAACCAGCTACGGTGGGGTTGCTGGGATTAGGCAGCTTGGCATTGTTCTGCACACCAGGTAAGAGAAAAAAGATGTAATAGTTCAGTTCAGATTAACAACGCCCTGCAGTATCTTTATGCAGATGCAGCAGGGCGTTTTTTTGTTGTGTGGTTTTGCAGGTTGGTTGAGTAACGCCAGCACGTGCGCGGAAATAGCAGCCTCCGATATCCAGTGTGTTATTTTAGCTCGACGGACCAGTAGGCGTGGTCGAGGAATTGTTTCCAGCTGTGGTAGCGCTGGTGACCTAAGTGGACGTGGACGAGCGGATTGCGTTTTGGCTTGATGGGTTTTTGGATAAGTGTCATATTAGCCTGCTGGGGAGTTTTGCCGCCTTTTTTCACATTGCACTGAGTGCAGGAGCAAACTATATTTTCCCACGCAGATTTTCCGCCTATACTTCTTGGGATAACATGGTCAAGCGATAGTTCGGTGGTGGGATAGCGTTTGCCGCAGTACTGACATCTGTTTTTGTCGCGGGCGAAGATATTTCGGCGGTTGAATTTCACCTCGCTTCGAGGCAGCCGGTCGTAAAACAGCAGCCGGATTATCCGCGGCACCGCAATGTAGAAGTTCACAGTCGAGACCCAGTCGTAACCATCGGGCTCAAAATTTCTTTTGAATTGGCTGACTTCGCACCAGCTCCGGAAATCATAGTTCGAATACCTGTTTTCTTCGAAAGAAACAACCTCAGCAAGCTGGCGGAAGAGCAGAGAAAATGCCCGTCTGGCTCCCACAATGCGGATGGCCATATAGTGCTTGTTTAGCACAAGAACATTGCAATCCAAACCCGATTGATAACCCACGGAAATCATAGCTTTAGGTTACTAAGTCACCCTTAAGAAAATTATTATTGCCAGTTCAATAACATAAAACGCCGGATTTGGCAAGGGGAAAAAGGCGATTTCCATCGCCATTGAGTCTTTGAGGCGAGGTATCTTATGCAGTTCAAATAGCGGCGGAAATTTTCAACCGGGAGGGTTTGCAGGGGTTATACTTATGAGTGGACGAATTTTCTACCCCTATAGCTGCTGAATCAGCCAATTAGGATATCGGTGGAACCCCACACATCCAGAACGAAAAGACTTTACTCCGCTCGGGGATGTCTTACGGCAGATGTTTTTGTGCTTACGAGGTTGCTTCGTTTTCTGTGGCTTTGCCGCTTTCTGAGGCAGGTTTACTTTCCGGCGCTGTTTTGGGGGTTTTGCCATGTGCAGCGGCTGCCTTGGGAATTACATTTTCAGCTCTTAAACCTTTCTCTCCCTCGACAACGTCGAAACTAACCGTGTCGCCTTCATTAAGAGTTTTGTAACCTTCGCCTGAAATACTTGCGTAGTGGACGAAAATATCGCGGCCTTCTTTGTCAGCGATAAAACCGTAGCCCTTCCTTGGGTTGAACCACTTAACTGTTCCTTCTGCCATAGAACGCTCCTTTTTGAACACCTTACCAATACAAACTTTTGTTTATGCTCCCCACGATTCAGCAACCGAGACAAATATTGCCTTTCGTTATAGGGCGCATTTTTACTAAATTTTGGTTATTTTGTTTCGGCTTTCTTTGTGATGGGGACACAAAGATTTTCTCTTAGTTGTCTGCCCATCTTGAACTTAACCGTGCGCTTCACAGGGACGTCAACACGCTCAAGGGTCTTGGGATTCTGGGCGATTCTTGCTGCTCTCGTTCTGGTCTCAAGGACGCCAAAGTCCCGGAATTCCAGGCGATTACCCTTACACAATTCGGATGTTATCTCATCAAGGAATGTCTGAACAATGCGTTTGACTGAAACTCTTTTTGCCTGCGTACGTTCTGCAATGCGGTCGATAAGTTCTTTCTTTGTAACAGTTGACATGGGATACCTCACTTAGGGAAAGCCCGGTTAAGGAATAAGGAACTTGGACTATGTTTTTTCTCTCCGAAAGGTTGCTCTGCCGCGAAGCAAGTTTTTTTATATTGGTTAGCTTTTATTTTGTACATAAGCAAACTTAATTTCTGTGGGCAGCTGCTCTTGGCTTTCAAATGCTTTTTGGCTAACACCGTCCTTCGGCCCCAAAACTACAAACCATGCTGCGATGTGAAAGAGCCATTCAAAAGTCGCAAGTTACTATACAATAAAGACTTCTATCCGGCAAGTAATTTTTAGATAAAATTTTTCGACCTTTAAAAAAATTAGCGGCTCCCGCTGGCGGAAAGGGGAAGGCCGTGCCGCCTTAGGCTGTGTTGTCGAAGCCGTCCCGCATACACAGCCCTGACGGGTAAATTGGAAACACAACGGTGGTGCAAAAAGGCCTTTTATGTGAAATTGGACAGGCGTAAGTCTTTTGTTTACAAGATGTTATACATCCATCTGTCGAATCCTCCGGATTTTGGAAAAAGCGACTCGGCTGCATTACTGAGGCTTTATTTGTGCAGCGCAAAAGAGAGGCGTTTATTAAGTATCCGTTTACGGCTTGTTGGCATAGGAGTTGCTTTGTTATTGTTTGCAAAAACTGGTTCAATACAAAATAGTTTGTTGACCGGCCAAGGTCTTCTATAGATAATCGCTGTTTCTATGTTGGTTCAGTAAGCGATGTTAGCCTGTTAAATATTACCGAACATTGTTTTTTGCCAGTATGTCTAAAATCAAAGCCGAAAAAACTGTTCCGGATAATCCGGTTCAAAGGAGCAGAGCCGCGGAAATCGCAGGCACGCTTGAGTCGCTGATAATTACCTTTGCTCTGGTCCTGGCTTGGCGCGCGTTTGTGATGGAAGCATACCGGATTCCCACCGGCAGTATGGCTGAGACATTGATGGGAGCGCATTTTTTTCTGCGATGTTCTCAGTGTGGGTACAAGTACGACTACGGCTTTGTGCCTGAAAGATATGGATTGCCCCAGGACGTCATTCCCAGCGGCAGTGTTAGGGAAGTAACCTCTCGCTGTCCGAATTGCGGACATTACCAGCCTGTGGGCGGGACGATGCCGATATCAAACGGTGACCGGATACTCGTGCTAAAGTGTATCTATCAGTTCTTTGAACCTAAGCAATGGGACATAGTGGTTTTCAAGGACCCGCGCGAGCCTACAATAAACCTCATCAAGCGGCTCGTTGGCCGGCAGGGAGAAACAGTGGAAATAATCGATGGTGACGTTTACATCGATGGCAGGATAAGCCGAAAACCTCCGAGGGTGCAAAACGAAATGTGGATGCCGGTGTACGATAATGACTACCAGCCTGCCAGGCCGCGAGAAGGGTTGTTTAATGGTCATCCCTGGCAGCAGCCTTTCAAAAACATAGCGAACTCAAAATGGGAAACCGGCAAAGGCGGCGCTGCTCAGTTCCGTCTGACTAGTCCCATAGGTGAAGTCCACACACTGATTTATGATAGCTCCCTCGGAAACGATTTCAGAGCTACCTATGCGTACAACGATGTTGGAGGAAATAGCTATCTGCCGTACTGTAGTGACCTGATGATGCGTTTCTATGCCGCATCGGGTGGATTAGACGGCATCATTGGGATAGGCTTAAGCAAATATCAAACTCATTACAAGGCCTGGGTCGATTACAGTGGCCGGATGGTCATTGCAAAGGTTTCGCAGGAGGGCACGGAAACGGTGTTAGACAGTAAGACGCTCGAAATACCGGCTTTAGGTAAACCTGTTCTGGTAAAGTTTGCCAACGTTGACCATCAGTTGATTTTTGAATTCGGCGGCGAAAAACTGGTGTATGATTTGGGGCGCTCGCCGGATGATGCCGGCCCGCGGGAAACGAACGTCGAGCCGCAGGTGAAAATTTTCGGCTGCGGTCAATTAACGCTGTCGCATATAGGCGTTTTCAGGGATGTTCACTACACATCGAGGAAATTTGCCAACAGAGATGATTCCGGCAGAGCGATTGAGGGTAATCCCCTGACTTTGGGGAAGGATGAATTTTTTATGCTGGGTGACAACAGCCCCAACAGTGAGGACGGCAGGTGGTGGGAGCAGGCCGGAAGAGGCAATAATAAAATCTTTTATCGCAAGGGAATAGTTCCTCGCGACTATCTTGTCGGCAAAGCTATGTTTGTTTATTGGCCCGGCGGTTTTAAGCCGTTCGCCCAATTCCCCGTAGCTGCTATTCCCAATGTCGGTCGAATGCGGTTTATTTACGGCGGCTCAGACAGAAAACTGTGAAGGCCCACAAAGGGCCGTAAGTGTATCATCGCTCACGGCTTTTTTGTCCGTTTTCAGCCGGATTTACCTGCTCTGTATTTGTTGACTTTTCACCCCTCTGCAGCTACTCTATTGGACGGCAGACTTTAATTTTAGGTTCGGTAGAGACACTATGAAAGAGGCCAAACCAACCCAGGAGCGCTTTGAGGATATGCGTATCCTCGATGAGCTTAAAAATTCATATCTTAACTACGCGATGAGTGTTATTGTTTCGCGTGCTCTGCCGGACGCTCGTGACGGATTAAAGCCCTCGCAGAGGCGGATACTCGTCGCGATGAACGATTTGAATCTCGGCCCCCGCAGCAGGCACCGCAAGTGTGCCAAAATTGTCGGCGATACCGGCGGCAACTATCATCCGCACGGCGACCAGGCCACCTATGGCACGCTGGTTCGGATGGGCCAGGATTGGAATATGCGTTATCCGCTCATTGACCCGCAGGGCAATTTCGGCAGCATCGACGCCGACCCTCCTGCTGCGATGAGATACACCGAAGCCAGAATGGCCGCGCCGGCAATGGAAATGCTCGAAGATATCGATTACGACACCGTTGATTTTGTCCCTAACTACGACGAGACCCGCACTGAGCCGACCGTTTTGCCGTCGAGGTTTCCGAACTTTCTGGTCAATGGTTCAACGGGTATCGCTGTCGGCATGGCGACGAACATTCCGCCGCACAATGTCTCCGAGGTCTGTGATGCCTTGCTTTTGGTGATTAAAGACCCGAATTGCGGCTTCAAAGATATTATGGCCCGTCTGCCCGGGCCGGACTTCCCAACCGGTGGGATAATCTGCGGCAAAAAGGGTATCGTCGATGCCTACACAACCGGTCGCGGCCATTTAACCATCCGGGGCAAAGCGGAGATAGAAACGACTAAGAAGGGCAGGACCTTGATAGTAATAACCGAAATACCTTATATGGTCGTCAAGACCGCCATAGTGTCCAAGATAGCCGAGTGTGTCCACAGCGGCCAGATTGCCGAAATCGCTGATGTCAGGGATGAATCGGACCGCCGAGGCCTGCGGATTGTTGTGGACCTGAAGAAAGATGCCGAGGATGAGGTCGCGCTTAATAAGCTCTACCGTTACACCCCTCTGCAGAGCACGTTTGCTGTCGCCAATATCGCTTTGGTTAACAGCAGGCCTGAAACTCTCAACATCAAAGAGATGCTCAACTGCTTCATCGAGCATCGCAGGAACGTTGTGCGCCGCCGGAGCAATTTCCTGTTGAAAAGATGCAGAAACAGGGCTCATATTCTCGAAGGTCTTATCCTCGCGGTCAGCGACATCGATGAAATAATTGAGCTGATAAAGAAGTCGCCGGACCCGCCGACGGCGAAGCTCAACCTGATGAAAAAGCCCTTGCGGCTGGCAGAGTCGGCGCAGCTTCGGGAAATCCTGCCGGAAGCGTTTGTCAAAGATAAAAGCAAATCCGAGCAGTTCCTGACAGGCCCGCAGGCCGACGCAATTCTGTCGATGCAGCTTCAAAGATTAACGGGGCTGGAAATGAAAAAGCTCGCAAAGGATTACTCGGAGCTGACTGAGCAGATAGAAGGCTTCGAAGCGATACTCGCCAGTGACCAGGTCCTTTTGGATATCATTCGTGAGGACATCTATGAGATAAAGGAAAAGTACGGCGACAAAAGACGGACACAAATAACCGCCGGAGTCAAGCTGCTTGATGTGGAGGACTTGATAGCGGAAGAGGAGGTTATAGTAACAGTAAGCCACGGCGGGTACGTTAAGCGAATGCCCATAGACGCGTATCGCAAGCAGGGCAGGGGCGGCAAAGGCATCATCGGCTCGGATACCAAGGAAGGCGATTTTATAGAGCATTTGTTTACCGCTTCGACGCACGATTATCTGCTTGTTTTCACTAATCGCGGCAGGTGCTACTGGTTAAAGGTCTATGATATTCCCAGTATGTCCCGACAGAGCAAAGGAAGAAATGTTGTGAACCTCCTGAAACTCGGCGACCAGAGTATAGCCTCGATAATCAACGTGCGCAAATTCGACGATGAAACAACCCCGGAAGACCGCAGGCGTCAGCTTGTTATGGCTACGAAGAATGGCGTTGTTAAAAAGACCAGCCTTTCTGCTTACAGCAATCCGAGGTCAACCGGTGTTGTTGCAATCAAGCTCGACCCCAACGATGATGTCATTGGCGTCGCACTGACAACAGGGACCGACCATATAGTGCTCGGTACTCAGGACGGTATGGCAATACGATTCGATGAAAAGCAGGTTCGCTCGATGGGGCGGGTCTCCCGAGGTGTTCGAGGCATAAAACTGCGTCCAAAGGACGCTGTTGTGGATATGGTAATTGCTCAGGAAGGCGCTTCACTGCTGACGGTCTGTGAGAATGGTTACGGCAAGCGTACAAGTCTTGATGATTATCGACCGCAGGGTCGAGGCGGGCTGGGATTGATAAATATCAAGACAACCGAAAGAAACGGCAAAGTGGTGGCACTGAAGGCTGTGCAGGAAAATGATGGATTGATGATGATAACCGCAACAGGAATAATTATTCGCACCGGCCTCGATGAAGTTCGGGAAATCGGCAGAAATACCCAGGGCGTCCGCTTAATCAAGATAAGCGAAGGCGACAAGCTCGTCGCTGCTGCAAAAATAGCCCCTGAAGAAGAGGGTGATGTGCAGGACCAGCAACAGGAAGAGGGCCAAAAGGAAGAAAACCAGCAGGAAACTCCGGAATCTTCGTAACTTCTTCCGCTGCGTTGTCTGAATATGAAAAAAAGCACGCTGAAATCAAAGAACAGGACCGAGCCAATCTACGTAATCGCCGGCAAAGAACAATCCCTTGTCAACATCGAGTGTGACAGGCTGCTGGAGCAATTAGTCCAGCCGGAACAAAGGCCGGTCGGCCTTTTCATCGCAGACCCCCAGCAGGTAGCTGTGGCGGATATAATGGATGAGCTGCGAACGCTTCCTTTCCTCGCTGAAAGAAGGGTTGTTGTTGTCAGAGGCGCTGATGAATTTATCTCGAAGAACCGTCAGTTGCTCGAGAGTTATTTCGATAACCCCTGCCCAACCGGGGTACTTGTACTGACGGTAGACAGTTGGCCGGCCGGTACTAGGCTGGCCAAGATGCTGCCGAAAGTCGGCAGACTAATCAGCATAGAGCACTCCTTACCTTGGCAGCTTCCAGACCGTTTAATCAGGTATGCTTCTGACGCCCACAGCAAGGAGCTTACATCAGAAGCGGCTGAACTTTTAGTTGAGTTAATCGGCGACGAGTTGGGCCGACTCTACAGCGAAGTGGATAAGCTTGCCCTTTTTGCAGACAGCGAAAAGACTATTACGCTCCAGCACGTAGAGCAGCTAATCGGCCATAATCGTATATTCGGCGCTTTCGCGGTTATTGACGCCTGTTTGGCCGGCAACTCCGCACAGGCCGTTGATAGGCTCAGGAATATGTTCGCCGAGGACAAATCCGCTGAGTATACTGTTGTCGGGGCTTTTGCGTTTCATTTTCGCAGGCTCTTTAACGCTAAGGTGCTGTTTGACAAAGGTGCTCGGTCTGCCGAGGTTGCGGCTAAGCTGCGGATATGGGGCAACAAGGAAGGCTTTTTTGCCCAGCTTCGGCAATTGTCTTTGCAGCAGATTGGCAATACGCTCCAGCAGTTGGCCCAAATCGATTATGCAATAAAGACCGGCCGGACAAAAGCTCAGCTCGCTATAGAAAAACTCGTATTGAATCTTACTGCCGGCTCATAGTTGTCAAAACATTTCCATTTGTTCACAGACTTTTTGGAGTTCACTGAGTTCTGCAAGCCAGTGGTCCGATTGAGATTTGCTGCAACCTAAAAAGGCGCTTGCTTTATCGTGATTATTGAATGTTTCGAGGGCCTTTTGTTTGTTGGCGTTTGCATAGCAATATACGCAGCCGTGTGGACAGCTGTCATAAGAGCCGATATCGGTGCTTTCTGTGCAGCCGCACTGGTCTCTTGTAGGCTTATCACTGTAAGATAGGCCATCAGGGTAGAATAGCTGCTCAATAATACTACCATCGACGCAATGCGCCTTTTTGATTTTTTCATCGACCAAATAATCACCGCAGCAGGAAAACATCTCGATGCCGAAACGCTCGGCGATGTCTGCCAGCTCATTGGCTAAATCAACCTTAAAATTGTCGCTAACCTTGATGGTTTTGACATTGCTTATTTTCTCAAGTTCGGCGAAATTTCGGCGCGCCTTTTCGTACTCGGTAACAAAGCTGAAATAACAGCGTTCCACAAAACCGGAGAATTCACTCGCGAGTTCTTCAAAGCTTTTTATATAAAAATCCCTGTCTGAAACATTTGAGATAATTATTGGGTCGAAGCGCCAGTTTATATGACGCGGCGAGGATATTCTGCTTATCTGCTTTAGCGTCTTAATAGCTCGATGTTTGTCCACATTGCTTTCAAAAATATCCGGCAGGGCGGTTACAGTATAGTTGAGGTAGAACCTGTAGCCTGAAGAATCAATTATCTTGAGATTCTCCAGAAAATGACTGAAGTCTTTTGACCAGAACACGAAGCAAATGACATCTTGGGGCCTGAGCGATACGATATACTTTTGTCCACTGAAGGGATTGACCACGCCTGCAAAGCCGTTTTTGAGCCGGCCCATAAACCAGTCACCATAAAAAGCCGGGATATCAGTCCTCCGCGATATTGAAATAATCTTTTTCATTGCTCAGTGAATCTTACATTAGCTCAGGTGATCATTGGTTGTTCTGTTTATGGATTGGCTCGTGTGCCTTTCGGCCGTTAATCTTTTCGTAAGCTATGCAGAAAGGGCAGAATTTCTCTGCGATTTTTTTGACCAGCCCGAAGAGCACACCTTTTTGTCTTTTTCTTGCGTATCTGCAAAGTGGACAGTTCAGACAGTACCGGGCCTTCTTTTTGTCTTTTTCGGCAGTCATTTTCCAAAACGACATCGGGCTCCAGACGTGCGGTAACGACACCACAGGTGTCAGGCGGATTCTTTCTTTAGCTCGCGACGGAGCTGCTCGAGTTCTTTTTGAATCGGCCATTTGCCGAAGGCGAGAACAAAGGGCATAATTATATGGGCGATGGGGACGACCATAAGCAGCCCCAGTGCCCAGTGGTAGCCGGCCTTGGCAAATATCATGCAGGAGATAATTGCCTTGATGGCGATTACCGCCGTAATTATCCCCAAAACAAACAATGCAATCATTACACCGATGCCGGGACCGATTATGTGGGACATTTGTTCAGGATTAAAGCAAGAGTAGTGCATTTTATTTCCTTTTCATCGTAATGCTGTCCCGCACCAATTGTCTACTGGCCGGGAACGCAAACTTTCTGATGGTCGGCAGCCGGTCTTCAGCCTCAATTGGTGCGGGATGGCTATTGGTTATATGGCGTTTTGTGCACTGATAGTATATTAAATATCGTTCTGGGCCGCAAGGTGTTGTCGAGCCCCGTGGCAGAGATAGTGGCCCCGTAGGATAGTTGTGATAGCCCTGTTGGGAGGTCCTGCTTGGTGCAGCCGCTGGAACAGCGTATCAGTTATAATCGCCATAATAACTGGACAGCCGGCCGATTATATTATAATATGGGGGTTCTACGAAATCAGATTAAATTGGTTTGCGGCTTAATGCAGTGCCGTTAGGCATGGCCAAGCCCATTAAAGTTCAGGTTGTTACACGTATATGGCTAAAGACATACTCGATATAGGTGGTTTTACCATAATAAAGCGGATTGGCACAGGTGCTCGCAGCACTATTTATCTGGCAACCAATGAGCAGGATGGCTCAAATGTCGCCTTAAAACGAGTAATCTTTGAAAGGCCTGAGGACGCCAGAATATTCGAGCAGGTAGTGACCGAATACAAAGTGGCACGCCGGATGGACCATCCTTACGTCCGCAAGTGTTACAAGCTCAGAAAAATACGCAACATAGTTAAAGCAAAAGAGCTGCTGCTTTCTATGGAGTATTTTGACGGCGAGTCGCTTGAGGATAGTCCTACTTTGAGTTTAATTGATGTGCTGCTCGTATTCAGAATGGTTGCGGACGGCCTTAATGCTATGCATCAGCAGGGCTTTGTACACTGCGATATCAAGCCGAATAACATCCTTTTCAGTAAAGCAGGTGCCATTAGAATCATAGACCTCGGCCAGAGCTGTAGAATCGGAACAGTAAAGCAGCGCATCCAGGGCACCCCCGACTATATTGCGCCGGAGCAGGTTAAGCGCAAACCGCTCGGACCAAAAACCGATATTTTCAACCTCGGGGCTACGATGTATTGGGCCCTTACGGGCCGCAATGTCCCAACTCTGATACCGAAAAAGGATAAATTCGGTCTGCCAATACCACAGCAGCTAAAAGCACCGCACGAAGTCAAAGAGCAGATACCTCTTGGCGTCTCAAAACTTGTAATGGATTGCGTAGAAGACGAGCCTTCGAAACGCCCACATGATATGATGACGGTTATATCCAGATTGGACCTGCTGATACATAGTATATTGGTTCACAAAGCGAAACCAAATAAAGAAGATGCCTCACACGATAGTTGATTTGCTTGACAGAGCCGCACAAGCCAATCACACCGACCAGTTTCGGCTCGGCAGTTTAATCTCCCTGCCTGCCCGCGGCAGCCTGATTGCAGCCGGTGATATTCACGGCCACCGCCGAAATTTCGAAAGGCTCCTCGCCTTTGCCGACCTCGACAACAATCCCGACAGACACATTGTCCTTCAGGAAATCATACATGGAGGCCCTACGGATTCCGAGATGGGCTGCCTGTCTTACGAGCTGCTTTTTGATGTCGCACGGTACAAGTTAAACTACCCTGACCGTGTTCATATCATTATGGGAAATCACGACATCGCTTTTATAAGCAACAGCGAAGTAATCAAAGACAGCAGAGAAATGAATCGTTCGATGCGGCTGGCCCTTGCTCGCCGGTTCGCAGACGACAGCCCCCAAATCGAGCAGGCAATGAGCCGGTTCCTGTTATCGCAGCCGTTGGCTGTCAGATGCGATAACAGAATTTGGTTGTCGCATTCGCTGCCCGGTGACCGATACCTCGACAAATTTGACCATCAGGTCATCCACAGAAAGCTCGAGGCCGGGGACTGTGAAAAACTTGGCTCGGCGTATCTGCTGACCTGGGGCAGAAACATCACCGAGGCAGCGTTGGATAAAATCGCACAGTTATTCGACGTCGATATTTTTATTCTCGGCCATCAGCCGCAGCCTCAGGGATGGGCTAAGCTCGGAAAAAACTGCATAATTATCGCTTCCGACCACAGCCATGGCTGTCTGCTGCCTATTAACCTCGCCGAATCCTGCACCGTTGACAGGCTGGTCGAGTCTATAGTACCTTTGGCCTCCATCTCGTGATACGTTGTGTGTGATGCGTCGTGCGTAACACGCCATACGCAATACGATATACGCAATATGAATTATGGATTGGTATTTCTATATAGCCCTGGCCGCGATAGTATCCCAGTTGGTCTTTCTTACCCAGATGTGTCGTAACTACCGGTACGCACTGTCCAGGTACAAAAGGAAACGCTCATCTTATCAGCCGAAGGTTGTTTTGATAGTGCCCTGCAAAGGGCTTGACCAGGATTTCACAAAAAACATCACTTCACTTTTTAATCAGGATTATAAAAATTATTTGTTGTGGTTTGTCGTTGCTGACGAATCGGACCCCGCCTACGCCGAATTGTTCAAATTAAAAAATTCCCTCAGCCATGCCTCCAGAGTTCAGGATGTCCGGATACACGTCGCAGGCCGGGCGCAATCCTGTGGCCAGAAAAATCACAACCTCCTTCATTGCTGTCGCAAAATCAGCGATGACGTCGAGGTAATGGCCTTTGCCGATTCGGATATCCGCGTCGACAGGGATTGGTTGAATCATCTCGTTCACCCTCTTAGGAAACCAAAAAATGGCGTCGCCAGCGGCTACCGCTGGTTCGTGCCGCAAAAAAACAATGTCGCAACATTGGCACTTTCAGCCGTCAATGCCAAAATCGCTCAACTGCTTGGCAACACCATTTTCAACCAGGCCTGGGGCGGCTCTATGGCTGTCCGCGTCGATGTCTTTAGACAACTTGGCATCGACAAAATTTGGGCAAACTCCTTAAGTGACGACCTCTCGCTCAGCACCGCCGTTAAAAAAGCCGGTCTGAAAGTTATCTTTGTCCCCGCCTGCCTCGTTGCTTCCTATGAATCCACCACCTGGCGCCAGCTTTTTGAGTTTGGCCGGAGGCAGTTTCTTATCACCCGCGTAAACGCTCCGAAGACCTGGTGGTTCGGATTGTTCAGCAGTCTTTATTCAATACTTGGCCTGTGGGCCGGCGCTGCTCTGGCCATTTACGCCGCAGGCATCGCAGATAAAAACCTGCCGCTCTTTGCCGCTGTACCCATTCTGTTTTTCACCAGTCAGTTCATCCGCGCGGTACTGCGTCAGAAAATGGCTGACAAATTGTTCAAATACGAGCGACGAGCGACGAGCGACGAGCGACGGACTATGAGGCCTGCTTGCGCTGCCGACATCCTTTTCTTCTGGGTATGGTCATTTTTATTGCTGTTCTTTATTATCTCTTCAGTATTTGGCAGAACTATCCGCTGGCGGCAAATACGCTATAAACTGCTTGGCCCAACTCGAACCATTGTCCTCACCAATGACCCGTAACTTCCGCCTGTCCTGAGCAGAGTCAAAGGGCCGCAGCAACGCCCATCGTCATTCCTGCACAGAGTTGTCATCCCCTGCGGGTAATTTTCTTGTCTGTTGCCTGCGCAGCCAGTCCACCGGTGCCACGTCGTCAGTGAGCACCTTTGCGTGTGAGTTCGGACGTGTGTTAGGTCGCAGTTGCCTCGCGACCGCGAGCATATCGAAAGCTGGCCTGTGTTTGCGCTGCAGCACCTTCGCCCGATATATAGCCTCTTTGACAGTAAGCATCGGGCCGGCTGGCCCGGGTGCTACCAGCATAGCATTCGTGGAATAGACGCCCAAAAATGCTTGACACCGTCCGAAGACAGCCAGGAATGTCTTGAGCTCCGCATCAAAGAGACGGTTAGAGTAAAACACATTTGCGATGACCACGCCGTCCTCAGCCAGTATTCCTTTTACCTCCTCAAGGAACTCCTTCGTCATCAGGTGGAATGGGATATAGTCACTGTTAAATGCGTCTAAGATGATGAGGTCGTACTTCGGCACGGGGTCGAGGCGGAGCTGCTTTTTAATAAACATCCGGCCATCGTCAATGTGGACCTTTAGCTTATCGTCCTCGCGGAAGCCAAAAAACCGCTTTGCTATCAGTGGAATATCAGGGTCTATTTCCACCACATCAATCTCAAGCGCCGGCAAATAATAGTGCATCTCTCGCGGGATTACTCCGCCCCCCAGCCCCAGCACAAGCATCCTTTCCGGCTCCGGCTTGTAAAGCAATCCACAGAAAGCCAGTCTGGTGTATTCCAGCATATGCTGCCGTAAATCATTGAGATTAACCTCGCTCTGCACCTGCACGGCAGGCTGCTTGCCGAATCGAAGGGTTACAACAGACCCCTGTTGGTAAACGAATATGCGGTGGTAAAGCGAATCCTTCTTGTGAATCAGCTGGCCGAACTGGGCGGCTGCCGCGTTAACGAAAAGCAGTTGCCAAAAAACCGCAACGCAAAAAACCAAAGTTAGGACTTTGTGCATCTTGTTTTTCATCGCCGGTCTCCTACCAAGTCACCCCATCTTCGGTGCTCGGCTTTTTACCTTGCGTGGCCGCTTGCAGCAGAATCGTTACGCCCAGAGCTGCCAAAGCAACCCCCGAAGCAAAAATCGTACGCTGCGCAGAAAGAAGCACAAGGTAGAATGCGGTTACCACGCAGCCTGCGAAACTGGCCACGGTCGACAAGGCAAGCACCAACCCCGTATTAAGTCCGGAATCGCCCGCTCGCCTCGTCAGCCAGCGTACCGCTGTGGGCGAAGCCGTCCCAAGCAGCAGGGTCGGCACGCAGAACAGAATAAGAGCAGCTAAAAGAGAGCCCCATTTCTCGTCTAACCCGACGTTGAATATCCCGTCGCACACAGGCTCTATGAAAAATGGCATAGCGCACAGCCACGCGCCAGCCGCAATCAGGTTGACCCCCAGCGCCCGCTTGCTGTTGGCTTTTCTGGAAAGCCATCCGCCGAGCATATATCCAGCCGAAAGGCTGAGCAGGAAAACCCCGATTACGCTGCCCATTACCACGTACACAGCACTGCCAAAATACGGAGCGAGCACTCGAACTGCGAGGATTTCCAGTTCCATCACGAACCAGCCGCAGCCGCACGCGATAAGGATAATCGCCACAGTTCGCATTCGCCCGTTCGCCCACTCCGCCTTTTTGGATGATTGATTCTCCATCTAATCAGAAGAATTTTATTGTATCGTTTTCCGCTTCGTTTAGCCCCCAGGCCTGCCTGGGGGTTATTCTCAACCAAATAATAAAGAGTAAATTGAAAATATTCAATCCCTGCCCCGCTGGAATTCCCTTGCTTTTTCTGACAATTTCGGCCATAACATTCATTGATAGAAGCCTAAACCTAAGTAAATGATTATCAAAATCGAAGGAGAAATATTATGAACACAAAATCGTTTCCAGTTCTTTGCCTCGTGTTGACCGTTCTGCTCATTTGGCCGGCTCAAATCTTGGCAGTGGATGCAAATTCAACTGCCGCAAAGGACGTTAATTCGGCCGGGGCAGCAGAGCTTAAGCCCATCCAGCTTCCCAAGCCGCAAACCGACGGCGGCAAACCCCTGATGCAGGCTTTGAAGGATAGAAAATCTTCGCGCGAATTCAGCGCTGAGAAACTGCCGCCGCAGGTGCTTTCGAATATGCTCTGGGCGGCTTGTGGAATCAATCGACCCGATGGAAAACGCACTGCACCTACTGCGGTGAATTGGCAGGAAATCGATGTCTATGTTGCTCTCGCCGAAGGCCTTTACCTTTATGATGCCAAGGAACATTCGCTAAAGGCCGTTCTGGCTGGGGACATCCGCGCAGCGACCGGCCGTCAGCCGTTTGTTAAGGATGCGCCCGTGAACCTCATTTTTGTGGCCGACCTTTCAAAAATGGGCAACGCCCCAGCCGACCAAAAGGATTTCTATGCAGCTACCGACACGGGCTTCATTAGCCAGAATGTTTATCTCTACTGTGCTTCCGAAGGGTTGGCTACTGTTGTACGTGGTGCAATTGATAAATCCGCTATGGCGCAGGTGATGAAGCTCCGGCCGGACCAGAAGGTCATCCTTGCTCAATCCGTCGGCTATCCAAAAAAGTAGCACTGCCACGGCGTAGCACTGCGGAGCCGGGTTTAGCGTCCGCTGGCATTTATTCGCCGCCGAGGGCGATTCCCTATTTGTCTATCCCTCGACCGGCGGTATTGATTTATGGGTGATGGCATCGCCCCGGTAAGTCCTGATACCATTGCCTGCCCGCTGCGACTCGGGTCGTCATCGAGGCGAGCGCTAATGCAATCCGCAGGATGGCCAAGTCCATTACTTCTGGTTCTGTTCTTGCAGCCATTACATAGCGGTCTTTTCATATTTCTCTATCGCCATCTCCACCGCCGAACGGCGCCCATCACGTGCGGCGCGATAGTGCCGTCGCGTGGATGGGTTTGTTAGGCCTTGTCAAGTTCCCGCTTATAACCTTCAGGGCCTTTAGCAAATCCTTCATTTCTTCTCGGGTGTAGTCGGTATGTTGCTTGAATTCCTCGAGGTACTTCTTCTTCAGTTTGTCTTTAGCGTCTCGGCGCTCCGAATTGTCGCGAGACCGCAACCCCATGACTAACCCCGTCTCCCGGCTGTTAACGGCAGCCAACACACGTTCTGGAAGTAGTCCCTCGATAGAGTCACGCCCTGGTGCCTGGAGACCGAGAGAGATGAAGTCCTTCCCCTCCTTTAGTCCGAGCCGGGTCAACGCGCCTCGCACTTCGTGGTCGGCATCGAGGTCGTATGTTACAAAAACGTTGTCGAACTTACTTAGGACAAACTGCACAAGAAGCGTATTCTTGAGTGTATCCTTTCCTCCATATGGCACCACTTCGATGTCTTTGGCAAATCCCTCCGACAAGTTCTGATGCTGCTGAAAGTACTCAAAGTATTCCTTGTCGATGGAGCCTTCCACAAGTAGAACACGCGACTTGTAAGCAGAGAATACGGGGCGCCAAACTCCAAACTCTTCAGGCGCAATGCCAAGGTGTTCGGCAAATGGGGCCATCCAGTTGTTACCGGATGTATCAATTACTCGCGTCTGACGGGCCTTGCCTTTTGCCGCCTCACGGCACAACAAAATATTTGACTCAGGCTCCTCTCGGTTAAGCATATAGGGGCTGTGGGTTGTGACTATTGTCTGAATGCCGAATTCTGCTGATAAGGTTCGGAGTATGCGACCAAATTCCGACTGTGCAGATGGGTGCAAGAAACTCTCCGGTTCCTCTATGACCAGAATGGGCGTGATCTTGTCGTCAGGGGATGCAGTCGTCCTGATACGATTCGCCTGCAAAACCGCCATCATGATCCTCGTCCGGTTCTGTGTGCCACTCCCCCAATCAACAAGCGGAACCTCGACGTGCTTATCCCTTAGCGTTATTCCCAAAGGCATGTGGCGCGTCGAGTATCCTTCGGGTTGCGTGAATTCAACATCGTACTTTTCAGACAGGCGACCAAGAATGCTGTTCAATCCAGTCCTGCGTTCACGTGCGAGTTTCCTGAACTTGCGTTCGATTATCTTGCCGGCAGCATCCAGCGCCTTACTCTCGTCCTCAGACATGACGAACTCGTAGAAAGGACGAGCTCGCCTTCCGCGGCCGTAGTAGTATTCTTCGTGTCTCGTTGTGGAGTTGTATAAGAACAGGATATTTGATTCTTTGATCTTACGGTCAATCTCTTTTGCCGCCTTTTCATCGACATCAGCGCTGTTGAGCTTCAGGGTGATCTTGACGTCTCCCGCATCTGCCATCGTATAGAGGAGTCCAAGCGTCGCGGTTGTGCCTGAAACCGGGGTTTTGACCATCGTCTCAATGAACGAGATGAGAGCCGGGTCATCATTCCTTGACACCTCCACTGCATATTCAACTTCAACAGGACTGCTTTGCTTCAGCCATTGGGTTCGGTCTTCCTTGTAGTCGAACCGAGATTCATCCCACGGGTAATCTCCGCCCCTTCTGAACAACGCGGACAGCAGTCGAATTACCGAGGATTTTCCTGCATTGTTCTGTCCAGAAACAGTGCAGTAACTCTTGGAGAAGGACAAACGTATGTCCTGTAGGGTTCGATAGTTCTTGGCTTGAATCGAGATCAGCTTCATTCTATTATCCTCCGCCTAACAATAATTAGATTGATCTGTATAAGATGCGGAACTTTGATTTCCTATCCATAATAAAACGCTCGGCCACACGACAACCCTTTCAATACCACAATAATAACAACAAAATCTTCCTCGAATTACAATAATCCCGGATTTCTTATTTTATATTTTAAGGGCTCTGTCCTGCCTGCCCTGCGACTTGTCCGGCGTCCTGTCCTCCGACTTGTCCGCCGTAGCTTTAGCGAAGGCGGAAGCGATAGCGAAGGCGGAAGCGATAGCGAAGGAGGAAGCGTGAGCGAAATCGGAAGCATCGGCGAAGGCAAAACACCAAAGCCGAACAATCTCTCTCCATACCTTATTAAAATGCTCGTAGTCCTTTCGATTAGTCAAAAGGACTATGGCACTGTCTGCCCCGAGCGCAGTCGAAGAATCCAATATTCATTTTGAATTTTAAACTATGGCTTTGCACTTTTAACTTTACGCTTTTAACTCTTGCGCAGTACGCATCACGCAATACGAAATAAATCCGCGTCAAAAAAATTCGTGTCCATTCGTGTGAACTTGTCCTGAGCGGAGCCTGCGGTGAGCGCACCTGTCTTGAGCGTAGTCAAAGGGTCGAAGTGTCGAACCAAAAAATCAAAAAAACCCAATCACAAGAAAAACGCTCGTACGTAAAGCGCGTACGCGCTTTACGTATACAGCAGTTTTTATTTTCTCGCAATACGAAACCATCGCGGCCTCCGGCAGCACCAGTGTCCGAACCAAAAACCTCAAACCCCTCATTCTCAAAACCTTGATTTTCAAACCCCCGACTCTTAAATCACTACATTAGTATGTATGCATATACTAATATACTTTCTGACCGCCGACGAAATCACCATCATCCAAAAAACAACATAAAATTCCGTGCTTCGTATTTTCCTCTGTATTCCGTTCTCTGTCCTCTGTCGTCTGACTTTTGCTCCTTTGTCTGTGGTCTGATGTCCGGTGTCTGGAGTCCGCGCGCTGCTGCGCGCAAATTCGCGCGAGGGGGTACTTCAATCACTGCTCAAAACAGGTCCAAAACGGTACAATTTTTGCTAATTTTTGTCATTTTTTGTTAATTTTTGTTAATTTTTGTTAATTTCTTGCAACTTTTTTCTTCAACAAGCGCGTTTGATGCGAAAATTCATTCGCATTTGCGAATTTTCTTGCACTTTTATCTTACCCAGATTATCTAAACATTGCAATTTCACCCCCATTTTTTTACGAACTTAGCCAGCTTGGACCGGTGGAAATATCGACTTTCAGCGGGACGCTGAGTTTTATTGCGCCGGTCATTTCTTCAGTTATCCATTTTGCATGCTCTTTGGCTTCCGCCTTCGGCAATTCAAAGACAAGCTCATCGTGGATTTGAAGGATTAGTTTTACAGGCAGGTTCTCTTTTTCGATTCTGCTGTAAATGTTTATCATAGCGACCTTTATCAAATCTGCTGCGGAGCCTTGGATAACGGTGTTGATGGCGAATCGCTGGGCCTGTGCGCGTTTGCCGGCGTTTTTACTGTTTATGTTCAGGATTTTTCGCCGGCGGTGCAGGATAGTTTCGCAGTAGCCGGTGCGCTTAGTGAAGGCAATGCAATCGTCCATAAATTTGCGGATTGAGCTGTAGCGGGCGAAATAGTCGTCGATGAACTTTTTGGCCTGCGCCTGGGATATTCCAATCGAGCGTGATAGGCCGAAAGCGCCCTGGCCGTAAATGATGCCGAAGTTTACGGCCTTGTAGTTCGAACGCATTTCGTCGGTTACTTTTTCGATTGGGACATTAAGGATTTGAGATGCGACGAAGCGGTGAATGTCTTTGTCGGCTGCGAAGGCCGCTGTGAGGGCTTTATCCTTTGAAAAATGAGCCAGCAGGCGCAGCTCGATTTGCGAGTAGTCGGCACTGAGTATGTAATCGGCCTTGTTTTTGGGAATAAAGGCGGAGCGGATTTTTCGGCCAAGCTCGGTGCGAATGGGGATGTTCTGGAGGTTCGGGTCGCTGGAGCTAAGCCTGCCCGTTGCGGTAACGGTCTGATTGAATGAGGTGTGGACCCGGCCGGTGGCGGGGTTAATCAGTTGGCCTAACTTATCGACATAGGTATTCTGGAGTTTGCCGAGCTGGCGGTATTGAAGGACGAGATTGATAATCGGGTGCTCGCCGGCTAATTGTTCGAGGACGGCGGCGTCGGTGCTTCGGCCGACCTTGCCGATACGAATGGATTGCAGTTTCAGCTTATCGAAAAGGATTTCTGCAAGCTGTTTCGGAGAGTCAATATTGAAAGTTGCGCCGGCGAGTTTGTAAATCTGGTCGGCGAGGTTTTTCAGGGCGGCGTCGAGGTCGCCGGCCATTGTTTTTAACAGGGCTGTATCGAGTGAGACGCCGTTGTACTCCATAGCGGCGAGGACGGAGACGAGCGGCATTTCGACCTCTTCAAACAGTTTTTTTATAGGGGGGTCGTTTTCGAGTTTGCCTTTGAAGTAATTGTAAAGCTGAAACGTTATGTCGGCATCTTCGGCGGAGTACTCGCAGGCAGCGGCGGTATCGACCATATCGAAGGTGAGCTGGTCTTTGCCTTTGCCGATTAGCGAAAAGAGCGAGGTGCACTGGTAATTGAGGAAATCGGCGGCCATTCTGTCGAGGGCGTGGCTGGTACGGAGCGGGTCGAGGCAATAAGAAGCTACCATTGTGTCGAAATGGACGTCTTTTATCGGCATTTTTGCATTTTTGAGGATGAGCATATCGTATTTTATGTTCTGGCCGACTTTCTTTATGCTTTCATCCGCCAGTATAGGCGCGAGTTTGCGGCGGACGTCGGCGATGTCTAAGTGCTTTTGGCCGAGCGGGGCCTTTACGGGAAGATAGAAGGCTTTTTGCGGCTGCCAGGAGAAGCTGATGCCGACAAGGTTGGCCCGCATAGCGTCGAGGGCGGTGGTCTCGGTGTCGATGGCGAAGAGTTTTTGTTTTTTGAGCTGGTCGAAAAATTTATCGAATTTCTGCTTTGTGTCTATGAGCTGGTAGTCGTGCTTTACGGTTTTTGCGGAGGCTGGTCCGGTGAAATCTTGTGTGACTTTCGGTTTTTTTGCAGGTGCGGCCGGGGTGGGCGGTGTGCCGGTGGGGGGTGACAATCCTAATTGCGTCAATAAGCGATTGAAGCCGAGTTCGGTAAAGATTGCGGCCAGTTTTTCCTTATTGGGTTCTTTGAGTTTGAACTGTTGATAATCGATTTTTACCGGCGCCTCGGTATTTATAATCATAAGCTTTTTGCTCAGGTATGCCTGCTCTTTAAATTTACGTAAATTTTCTCCCCTTTTTCCTTCAATTTTATCGGCGTTTTTATATAAATTATCGAGGGAGCCGAACCGCTGTATCAGTTTGATTGCATTCATTTCGCCGATAAGCGGTACGCCGGGGACATTGTCGGAGGCATCGCCCTGAAGAGCCAGGACGTCGATAAAATGCCGCGGCTCGAATTTGTACATCTTCAAAAGGGTGTCGTCGTCAAGTTTTTCGCCTTTTTTTATGTCGAAGATATAGATATGGTCATCAACAAGCTGATACATATCCTTGTCCTTAGCGCAGATGTATGTATCGATGCCTTCTTTGGCCGCCTTTTTGGCGAGAGTGCCGATTACGTCATCGGCTTCGAAGCCGTCGAGGCGGAGGACGGGGATATTCATCGCAGCGAGTATCTGTTCGATACGGTCGATTTGTGCGGGCATATCGTCGGGCATAGGAGGACGATGGGCCTTGTATTCGGAGTAAATTTTGGTTCGGAAGCTGGGGGTTTTACTATCCATTGCGACAGCGAGCAGGTCGGGCTTCTGGTCGTGGATAAGGCCCAGAATTATTGTGGTGAAGATATAAGTTGCTTGGGTCGGCTCACCGGAAGGACTGGTCATCTGGCTCATCTTCGCCCAATAAGCGGCGTAGATGTAAGCGTGGCCATCAATTATGTAAAGTTTTTTTGCCATTAACAACAACTTTATTTGTTGTTTGGCGTGGTGTCAAGGGGTGCGGCCTATTTCGGCATACGGCATTGGGTTATCAGAGGTTTTAATGCGGTGTCGTGCTCAGTCAGTTTTTTTAAAGCGAGGCTTGACATCGGTCGAATATTCTGGTAAGAATACGTGAGCTTGTGATGGTTTTGGTTTCTTTATGTGTAGGACGGAAATGGGTAATCGATTCAGGATAGCAGAGCAGAATTTGTGTGGTGCGGTTGTCCGTGATGGTGTTGGACTTATCAATATTGTGGGCATTATTATAGGAGGCGCAGTGAAACTGCTCTGAGAAAGCGATATTTGATTTTTAAGGCCTTTCAGAGCAGCAGGTTCTGAAAGGCCTTTTTTGTTTTGCATAGAGAAGTATCAGGACTAAACAATTTAGAAACTAAAGCGGCGATACCGAACCGAATTTAAGGAAAGAAAAATGAGCGGATTATTCCCAAAAGAATTTACTCTAAAAAACGGGAAAAAGATTACCATTAGACAGGCTGAACCAGAAGATGCGGAAGTTCTGCTCAGATTTTCTGAGGAAATTTTCGAAGATGATAAATTCTTTTTAACGACACGTGAAGAGATTGCAGAACAATTGACGGCTGAAAAACAAAAGGAAAGAATCGAAAAATATCTTAATAAATCAGGGATGGTTTTATTGGTAGCCGAAGCTGCCGGTGTCATTGTGGGAACATCTGAAGTCAATAAAGGTGAAAGAAAACGCCGCCAGCATGTCGGCAGAGTTGGTATGAGTGTACTCGAGAAATACAGAGGCATAGGATGTGGTACGGCACTGCTAAAAAGTATTATAAAATGGGCAAAGGAAGATAAGATTATTGAAAAGCTTAGTCTTGAAGTTTTTGCCAACAACGCCAATGCCATCAGTTTGTATAAGAAGCTGGGATTTTGCGAATATGGTAGAGCGCCCAAGGAAATAAAAATAAATGAAGATGAATATGTGGATAGTATTTTGATGTACAAATTTGTGAAGGAGATTGTTCGTATGCATAAGACAGACTTAGAATGATGACAGACAGAATAACGGCATGCAGGGTTGACATTGTTTTATAAAATGCGTATTGTGCTGAACTTATTAGCGTTTTTGTGGGATTCCAAATGTCTGATAATAAAAATAAAAGTTATCGAGATACGCTGAATCTGCCGCAGACGAGCTTTTCGATGAAGGCTAATCTTACCCAGCGTGAGCCTCAGACTCGCAAAGACTGGGCGAAAAAGGGTCTTTACGGCAGGATACGAAAGGCCCGCAGCGGCGGTCCAATATATATATTGCATGACGGGCCGCCATACGCCAACGGCGATATCCATATGGGGCACGTTATCAATAAGGTTCTCAAGGATTTCGTTGTCAAGTACAAGACTATGACCGGTTGCGATGCGCCATACGTGCCGGGCTGGGATTGTCACGGATTGCCTATCGAATCGAAAGTCGTGGCAGAGCTCGGCGAAAAAGTGCATCAGATGAGCAAGCTTGATATCCGCAGGGAGTGTATGAAGTACGCGAGCAAATACGTGAAGGTGCAAAGCAGACAGTTTCAGGAGCTGGGTGTCTTTGGCGACTTTGAGAATCCGTATCTTACATTTAAGCCGGCGTATGAAGCGGGGATTTTAGAGGTGTTTGCGGAATTAGTTGATAAGGGACTGGTTCACAAACAGCTAAAGCCGATTCACTGGTCGGTCGGATGTGAGACGGCTCTGGCGGAAGCGGAGCTGGAATATAAGGACATTTCATCGCCGAGTATCTTTGTGAATTTTCCAGTTGCCAAAGAAAGCATTGGAAAGCTGGTTGAGCTTGGTTTGGTTAAGCAGGACGAAGTCCAGAATGCAAAAGTCTGTTTTATGATATGGACAACAACACCGTGGACACTGGCAGCTAATCTTGCGGTCGCGGTTCATCCGCATCTGGAATATACAACACTAAATTACAAAGCGGACGGTACAAGATTTATCTCGATATTGGCAACGGAGCGAGCTGGGGCGGTAGTTGCGGCAGGTAATCTGAAAAAGGGACAATACAATATCGGTGAAAAGACCGTGCGGGGCGGTGAACTTGAAGGGCTGCGATACGAGCATCCATTTGTGGAAAAGAATCCAACAAACAAAGATGCTTTTTTGGTAATCCTTGCTGAGTACATCACGACCGAAGATGGTACCGGGCTTGTTCATACTGCGCCTGGACACGGGCTCGAGGATTATATGTCCGGGCAGAAATATGACCTGGCAATTTATTCGCCGGTAAAAGATGACGGCTGCTATGATGATACGGTGCCCGATTGGCTGGCGGGGAAAAATGTCCTCGAAGTTGACAAGATTGTAGATGACTATTTGCGAGATAAAAATCTACTTTTCGCTGAAAGTCAGGTTATGCACAGCTATCCGCACTGCTGGCGCAGTAAGATGCCGGTGATATTTCGGGCGACGGAGCAGTGGTTTATCAGCGTTGATAAAGAACTGCGGGGTGCGGGAAAGAATTTGCGGGATTTATCGCTGGAGAGTATTAAGGATGTGAAATGGATTCCAGCGTGGGGACAAAAGCGGATTGAGGGGATGCTCGAATCACGGCCTGACTGGTGCATCAGCAGGCAAAGAAGCTGGGGGCTGCCGATACCGGTGTTTGTGAACTCGCGAGGAGGGATTTTGATGACCAAAGAGTCCGTTCTGGCGGTGGCTAAGCATATCGGCAAAAAGGGTTCGGACAGCTGGTTTACCGATTCAGCGAAAGAAATCCTCGGTGAAAACTTCAATCTGCCCAAGGGTTTTAGCTTTGACGATTTACAAAAGGAAGAGAACATCTTCGATGTGTGGTTCGAATCGGGGTGCAGTTGGCACAGTGTGGCTGCAAAGGCCGGCTGGCCTGTGCCCGTCGATTTGTATCTGGAAGGTTCGGACCAGCATCGCGGGTGGTTTCAATTGTCGCTGCTGCCGGCACTTGGTTCGATAGGGCGGGCGCCGTTTAAGAGCGTTTTGACACACGGCTTTACCGTGGATGAAAAGGGGATGAAGCAGTCGAAGTCACTGGGGAACTACGTTAACGCCCAGGATGAGGTCGTAAAATACGGCGCAGATATTCTGAGGCTGTGGGTGGCGAGCGTAAATTATCAGGAAGATGTGCGATGCAGCGATGAGTTAATCGGCCGGACGCAGGAGGTATACAGGAAAATCAGAAATACGCTGCGATATCTGCTGGGCAACATCGATGATTTTGACCCGGCTGCGGACGCAGTTGCATACGAAAAGATGTTTGACATCGACAAGTGGGCGATGCAGCAGTTGCAAAAGCTGATTGCGGATGTTACCGACAGCTTCGAAGGCTTTGCCTTTCACAGGGTCTTTTCTCTTATTTATAATTTCTGCACGGTCGAGATGAGCAGTATCTATATGGATGTCCTCAAGGATAGGATGTATTGCGATTTGGCCGATAGTCTCTCACGGCGCAGCGCACAGACGGCTATGTATAAAATCCTCGATTCCCTCGTCCGTATGCTCGCCCCAATCCTGGTCCATACCGCGGAAGAAGTCTGGGAATTGATGAAAACGAGCGACGAGCGACAAGCGACGCAATACGAAGATAGCGTGCATCTGGCTGAAATGCCGAAAGTCGATGACTCGATTGACTGGCAGAAGGATGAGCCGAAATGGCAGAAGCTGATGGACCTGCGCAATAAGGTCCTCGGCGTTCTTGAGCCGCTTCGGAAGGATAAAATTATCGGCAGTAATCAGGAATCGAGTGTAACTATTCGCTGTGATGCCGACTCCGCCGCCGCCATCGAAAAGTTTGGCATTAAAAATTTTGCAGCGCTCTGTATTGTTAGCGAAGTTAAACTGGAGAAAGGCGTTGTTGAAACAACGGTCTCTGCACAGAAGAGCCCCCATCAGAAATGCCAGCGCTGCTGGAACTATTGGCCGAGCGTCGGCAAGAACACCAAATTTCCCGACATTTGCGAAAGATGCGTCGAAGTTATCGGTACTGTAAAAAGATAATAAGAAGTTTTTATGGAACGAGCAAAAGAACTTTTTGAGAAGATCAAAAGCGACGGCAAGTCTGCCATTGAGGAGTTTATTTTGACTCGCAAGGCGGAAGAATTATTTTTAGATTTCAAGCGTTCTGCAGACGATGGAAATGGACAGCATCTTAACCAAAACGACAGAAAAAATCTTGCTAAGGCTATTTCTGGATTTGGTAATTCTGAAGGTGGAGTAGTTATATGGGGTGTTGATTGTTCCAAAGATTCCGATGGTTCAGATGTGGCAAAAGCCGAATGCCCTATCACAAACGTAAAAAGATTTGTTAGTTGGTTAGAGGGTGCTATATCCGGCTGTACCATTCCACCTCACACCGGAGTGCAAAATCATCCTCTCGAAATTGATACCGAAGGCAAAGGCTTCGTAGTGACATACATTCCTAAAAGTGAACATACACCACACCAAGAAATACAGTCACGTAGATATTATATCAGGGCAGGGTCAGATTTTGTTCCTATGCTACATGATGTATTGGCAGGTATGTTCGGAAAACGTCCACAGCCTAATATTAAGCGCAATTACATGGTGTATCCTATTAAAGTTGACGGGGAAAGGGTAAGAGTACTTGTCGGCTTTCATATCTGCAACAATGGGCCAGGAATTGCCGAAGTTTTATTTGCCAGTGCTCTTCCACTTTCAATTGGGGGTCCTAATTGCGGTTTTCAGTTTTTCCCTCTACATAAAGGCTTTCGTCTTTTCGAGAGTCATAATTGTTTCAGCATCATAGGCGATATCGACATTCGGCTACCACCTGGAGGATGGTTAGAAATAGCTCAAATGGTACTTGATTTGAGACCGCCATTTACAAAACAGTTGAAGATTGAAGGGACCTTTGGTTGTAGCAATGCACCGCCACTTACGTTTATTTTTGAGAACTCAGCAGAAAATGTTCTATCTTGGCATGGTCGTGTATTGTCAACTTCCGTATACGATGACAAAAAAACGGTAAATGAATTGTTCGGTATCCAAACATCATAGTAAATAATCGAAATTGAACTGGCCGAACAATTCTCGGCTTTAAAAAGTCAATTTTACACCTTTTAGTAGCCTCACATGAACTCGTTGTATTACTGTTTGCGATAAATACTCTTAATCACCTTTAGTTATCGTTTCATTGTCTGGAGGTGTCGGTCTGCCACCACCAATATCTCTGGTTTCCTCAACATTAGAAGGAGCTTCTGGTGGATTGAATTCTTGACCTTCAGTAATATCCACATTGTCAGGTACTTCTGGTTTTTCACACATTTCTTAACCCTCATTTAATCATCTTTGATAAGTGTAGTTTCTGGCTCAGGCCCCTGATCGCTTGTTGTAGTCTCTTTATTATCGGGTACTTGCGGTGGCGGCGGTTTTTCTTTATCGTCAGTCCTATTTTAAACTCCTTGTATTTTCAAAAACAAATAGAAAAGTGCTTGAATTGCGATTGACGCAGTAGCAAGAGAAGCCGTTAGGACAGACTTTTGAAAATATTTTCTTCGTTTCTCATTGATAGGGGCATTTTTTGTTTGAGCATCAGCCAAACGTGGACATATATCCTTCATCATAACTTCACCTACTGTCTCATTTGCTTTTATTTCCTTTATGTATTTTTCATATCTTTCTTTCCAATCTTGCCAACCTACTAGATCTCCTATCCGCTTATATTTCCTAGGATATGCACATAAAATTGTGAAAACAATACTAACGGCTATCAACAGTAGAGATAAGCAAGAAGCCAGATAGTAAATGAATACATCAACGCGTGTAAACAATTGGCCGAACAAATCTACACGTCCTAACTTAACAACAACACTGCTTAACACTGGAAGAACAATTAGCATTACGCCAACTTTTTGATACAGCTTATCTGCTTCATCAAGTTCGGTCTTGTACTGGTCATAACATAGTTCGTAAAAATCACGACTCATCTATTCACGTCCCCAAAACCACAATTTGTCCCCGTACACTTTCGGCGGTATTCCAATTCAACTAAACACCAACCAGTAACCCCAAGTTGCTTTCCTCTCCGAAGTTACTTAGCCAATTTTACCCCATTTTCTAAATTCACACAACCTTTTTCCGTTTTTCAATCAAAAGCGCGGGTAGTCAGAGGGTAAAAAGGGTAAAATCGAAAAAAAATTTACTCCTTTTCTCACATCGAGTTACGAGAATCGGGAATCGAGAATCAAGAACCTTTTTCGCCTCAAACGTGCATGTTCACCCTACTAAGGGGAACGCCTATTTTTGAATTTGTTTCGTATTTTGGTATTAGGATTTAGGATTTGTTTAGGATTTCGATATTAGAATTTCGGATTTCTCGCTTGTCTATACCTTCGTCAGAAACTCCTATCAATCAAAAGCGAGCGATTATG